>WNFG01004128.1_pt1 | contig 12616 bp, 14 predicted proteins | sample 5400431 | NCBI WGS metagenome assembly WNFG01 (sample SAMN13153346, study PRJNA577476) | soil metagenome | isolation source: 120 cm saprolite under Douglas fir tree site 2 hole 3 replicate 2 | place: USA:California | collected 2015-04-18
GGAGGGCGTCGATGTCGAGGCCGGAGTCCGTTTCGTCGAGGATACATAACTTGGGCTCGAGGACGGCCATCTGGAAGACCTCATTCTTCTTCTTCTCGCCGCCCGAGAAGCCCTCGTTCAGGCCGCGCTTCATGAACGTCTCGTCCAGGGCGAGGAGCTTCGCCTTGTCTTGCACGAGGCCCACGAAGTCCATCGCGTCGATCTCCTCGAGTCCGCGGTATTTGCGGATCGCGTTGAGGGCGGCCTTGAGGAAGTACGCGTTGCTGACGCCGGGGATCTCGACGGGATACTGGAATGCCATGAAGACGCCCTCACGGGCTCGGTCCTCCGGTTTCATCGCGAGCAGATCCTTCCCCTCGAAGTGCACGGACCCGCCGGTGACCTCGTATGTCACCCGACCGGCGAGCACCTGAGCGAGGGTCGTCTTGCCGCTTCCGGGACTTCGCCCGGCCGGACCGAAAGATCGATTCCCTTGAGGATGTCCTTGCCGCTGACCCTGACCTTCAGGTCCTTGATCTCGAGCATCGTCGTTCCTCCCGCACCGGAGTCGGTGTTCAGCCGACCGTTCCTTCCAGGTTCAGGCTCACGGTGATGAGCTTCTGGGCCTCGACCGCGAACTCCATGGGGAGCTTCAGGAAGACCTGCTTGCAGAAGCCGTTCACGATCATGTTCGTGGCGTCCTCCGGGGTGATGCCGCGTTGCTGGCAGTAGAACAGCTGCTCGTCGCCGATCTTCGAGGTTGACGCTTCGTGCTCCATCTGGGCCGTCGGCTCCTGGACCTGGATGTCCGGGAACGTGAAGGCCGCGCACGTGGAGCCGAGCAAGAGGGAGTCGCACTGCGAATAGTTCCGGGCGTTCGTGGCGCCCTTGTGGATCTGGACGCGGCCGCGGTACGTGTTCCGTCCGTACCCGGCGGAGATGCCCTTCGAAATGATCGTGCTCCGTGTGTTCTTGCCGATATGGAGCATCTTCGTGCCCGTGTCCGCCTGCTGGTAGTTGTTGACGAGCGCGACCGAATAGAACTCGCCCTGGGAGTTGTCTCCCTGCAGGATGCAGCTCGGGTACTTCCAGGTGATCGACGAGCCCGTCTCGACCTGGGTCCACGAAATCTTCGAGTTCACCCCGAGGCACTTGCCGCGCTTCGTGACGAAGTTGTAGATGCCGCCCTTCCCCTGCTTGTCCCCGGGATACCAGTTCTGGATCGTGGAGTACTTGATCTCCGCGTCATCGAGGGCGATCAGCTCGACGACCGCCGCATGGAGCTGGTTCGTGTCCCGAATCGGCGCGGTGCAGCCTTCCAGGTAGCTCACGTAGGCGCCCGGGTCCGCGATAATCAGCGTCCGCTCGAACTGGCCCGTGTCCTGGGCGTTGATCCGGAAGTACGTGGACAGTTCCATCGGACAACGGACTCCCGGTGGTACGTACGCGAACGAGCCGTCGCTGAACACGGCCGCATTCAGGCCCGCGAAGAAATTATCGTTGAAGGGCACGACGGAACCGAGGTACTTGCGCACGAGGTCCGGGTGCTCCTGGACTGCCTCCGAGAAAGAACAGAAGATGATGCCGAGCTCGGCCAGCTTGTCCTTGAAGGTCGTCGCCACGGAGACGCTGTCGAGCACCGCGTCGACGGCGACCCCCGCGAGGCGCTCCTGCTCGAGCAGCGGGATCCCGAGCTTCGCGTAGAGAGAGCGGATCTCCGGGTCGACGTCCTCGAGGCTCTTCACCTCCTTCTTCGGCCTCGGCGCGGCGTAGTAAATGATATTCTGATAATCGATCCGCGGATAGTGGACGTTCGCCCAGGTCGGCTCCTTCATCGTGAGCCAGTGGCGGAACGCGCGGAGCCTCCACTCCGTCATCCATTCGGGCTCCTTTTTCTTGCGAGAAATGAGCCGGACGATGTCCTCGTTGAGCCCCCTCGGGGCCTTCTCCTCATCCAGGTCCGAAACGAAGCCGTACTTGTACTCCTGCTTCGCCATCTGCTCCTGGATGGCACTCTTCGAGACCATGGAAACGCCTCCCGTTTTCGGGGAGAGGAATGAGAGACTATAACGTTGTTATATATATCTTTGGTCGTGAACCGGGAGAACAATCCTTGGACGTGGGACCGACGCATCCACGGCGGAAGGCTTAAGACGACCGCTCACCTTGAAACGGCTCGGAGACGCGGACGTCATGATGGCCTCGGAAGAGTTCCCCCTCGTGGTCACGGACACCGCAGTCCACCGCATTCGCGTGTTGCAGCAGAAGGAGAAACGCCCCGAGGCGTCCCTCCGACTTCGGATTATCGCGGGAGGGTGCAGCGGGATGCAGTACCGCATGGACCTCGCGGACGCCCCGAGGACGACCGACCTCATCGTGTCCGCCCAAGACGTGCGCGTGTTCGTCGACCCGAAGAGCATGACCTACCTCAAAGGCTCGAAGCTCGAGTGGGAGGAAGACCTCTTCGGCGGCCAATTCAAGATCACGAACCCCAACGCGAAGCATTCTTGTTCGTGCGGCCTGAGCTTCACGATCTGAGAGCCGCTCGGCTCACAGCGCATCCGCGAGCATCTCGGCCAGGTCCACGATGCTCACGGGCATGTTCCGCTTCGCGGCGACGTCTTCGAAGTGGAGCTCCGCATGGGGGCAAGTCGTCACCACGCTCGGGGCGCCCGTCTCCTCGGCCTGGTCCAAGCGCCGCTCGGCGACCCGGGCCGCCTGCTCCGGGAAGACCGCGGGAAAGCCCCCACCGGCACCCGAGCAGAGAGCGTCCTCATGGTGCGGCTGGATCTCCAGGACCTTGAGGTCGCGAATGAACTTCAGGGCCTGGCGAGGAGCTTCAAAGACCTTCGAGACGCGGGCCATATGGCAGGCGTCGTGGAAGGCGACCTTCTGCGGGAGCGGCTTCGTGAACGCGATCCGCTTCTCGCGGATGAGCTTCTCGACGTAATGGGAGATGTGGAACACGCTGAAAGGCGGGTTCCCGCCCCACTGCTTGTAGTCGCGGGCGAAGGCCCGGTAGCACTCCGCGCAGGCAGTGACCAGGACCTTCGCCCCGGTCTCCGCGACCGCTTCGACGTTGTGCGGCATGAGTTCCTCCTTCGTGATGTCCTGGTACCCCATCCGGGCGAGGGGTGCGCCGGTACACCATTCGTCCGCGCCGAGGACTCGATAAGGGACCTTCGCGGCATTGAGGATCTTCACCATCGCCCGCGCGATCTGTTGCCGCTTGTAGCTCGCGGCGCACCCGACCCAGTAGACGACCTCGGGGGTCGGCGACTGGACCGTTCCGGGCGGGAGCCACGCGGCCCGCTTTTCCTGCGGTTCGCCGTACAGGTTCCGAGTCTCCAGGACGTTCCGAAGGTACGGCTCGAGTTCGGGCCGCGGGTGGCCGGAGGCGACCATCCACTCTTTCACGTCGTCCCAGAGGCGGTCGAACGGGATGTCGACCGGACAGACCTGCTCGCAAGCCCCGCAGCCGGTGCACTCCCAAGCGTTCCGCGCGAACTCCTCTCCCGGCTTCACGTGCCGACGGAGCAGGAGGTCCAGAGGCCCGCGCATCTCGTATTGCCGGAGCGCGAAGATGCGGCCCCGCGGAGACGCCCCTTCCCAACCCGCCTCCTGGTAGGCGGGGCAGACAGGCACGCAATACCCGCACATCGTACACGCATGGACGTCCTCCTGAATCGGAGGCATCTTGGCGAGGCGAGGCACGCGAACCCATCTCCAAAATCAGGTGCGGAGTTCCGTCAGCTGTCGCTCGGCCTGGCTCGCCTGGCCCTCGTCTTCCCGCGTGAGCTCCTCGAGGACGGCCCGGACGGGGGCCGCGACCTGGGAGGCGGCTGCACGAAGGATCCCCGCGGACCGGTGACCCGTCTCCGATGCAATCTGCCAAGCCTTCGTCAGGGCGATCTCCTTCTCGAAGGCATATCGAGCGGCGCCGCAACTCGGGCATTGGTTGGGCATGGACTTGGTCTCCGCCGCGAACCCGCAGACGTAGCACTCCACCTTGGAGACCGCATCAATCGGGTAGATCCCGGGCATGACGGCCGCATGCGTCGCGCTCGGACCCGCGACGGCCTCGAGCCTCGCGAGCTGGGACTTCTTGCGGCGTCCGAGTTCCTCGAACGCCACCTTGACCCGCATTTCCGCGACCGCGGCATGCGCGAGGTCGTAGAAGGTAATACCCTCCACGACGGCCCCCAGCGCGCGGGCGAGGGCGTCCGAGTCCTTTCCCCCCTTGGAAGTCAAGGTTACCGGCCACCCCAGAATCCGATGGATTTCTGGATGCGGCCGAGAGGATATCAAGATTTGCAACTTGTGGCCGATTCGGAGGGGTCGGCTCAGATGCCCCAACCGAATTGCTTCTTCGCCGCCTCGGACATCATCTCGGGCGTCCACGGAGGGTCCCAGACGATGTTCACGACGGCCTCCTTGACGCCCTGCAGCTGTTCGAGCTTCCGCTTCACATCCTGGTGGATGTAGGCGGACGCAGGGCATCCCGGCGCGGTGAGCGTCATCTTGACATCGACCTTGCCCTCGTCCGTCTTGAGGTCGATGTTGTACACCAGACCAAGGTCGTAGATGTTGATGGGGATCTCCGGGTCGTAGCACTTGCGCAGGACCCCGATCACCTCTTCCTTCGTCGCCATGGCTCTAGCCTTCCTCCCGTCCTAGGAGGCCCGCGGGTTATTAACGTTCCGATTGGGGATGCAAGGCCTTCCGGCCCGCGAAGCCGCCGCCGAGAGTGTGCCACCATCCAAGGTGGTCCTCGCCTCGCTGCCAACAGAGGTAGACGATCTCGTTCCCGATCTGGGCGGGGAAGTCGACCAGCCCTCGATGGAGATCCTTCACCTCGCAGCCAAGGGAGAGGACCGCATCGATGTCTGCCTGGACGGATCGATCGAGATCCGACTGCTCTTGCAGGAGCGTCGCGTAGGATTCCTTCTCCTCCGCCGTCGCGCCCCCGAGGCCCTCGCCGTAATAGGCCTCGGAATCCTCCACGAGTTCTCGCAGCTCGCGGGAGCGGGCCAGCTTGGGGTCGAGGCCACGGAAGATTTCCTCGAGCTTCGGGAGGAGAACGTTCGCCTCGGCCTCCGTGAAGAGCCGCAACTGCGGTTCCGAATGCAAGTGAAGGTCCGCCGGCCCTCCCATCTCCGTCCCTGCCTCCCGCCATCGTGACCGAGGAACTTGACCTTTGTCCTAGGTCCATCCATGGGACGTTCGCACGGCCCGCGTCGCGGCGGTCATGTTCCTCAACTTCGCCTTCGCCTCTTCGACGCTGCGGGTCTTCAGGCCGCAATCGGGATCGATGAACAGCTTCGACGGAGCAAAGATCGTGAGCGCCTTCTCGATCCTCTCGCGAATCAAGGATTCCGGTTCGACCACGTGACTGTGGACATCCACCACGCCGAACGCGATCTCTTTCTTCAGATGTTCCCGCTTGAACCGATCCAGGAGATCGAGGCCTGAATTCGACATCTCGAGATCGAGCTGGTCGACCGGCAGCTTGTTGAAATACTCGAAGATCTCGTTGTAGTTGCCGTAGCAGGTGTGGAGGACGCTGCTCGCCTCGAGGCCCTTCGTAACGGTTCCAACAGCCTTCACCAAGAGCGGGAGCTCGTCGAAGCGAGTCGAGAGGGCCGGCTCATCGACCTGGATGACCTTCGCGCCTGCGGACTCCAGGGCGACGGCCTCTTCATGGAGCAGCTTCGCGAACGCGAGGCACGCCTCCTCCCGCGAACCGTAGTATTCGTCGAAGGACCAATCCATCATCGTGTACGGTCCTGTGATCATGCCCTTCACCGGCTTTTTCGTCTGTCCCTGGGCGAACCGGAACCAGTCGACGCTAATCGGACCGCGCCGTCGCAGTTCGTCGACGATGATGGGTTTCTTGTAATATCGGTTCCCGTACGACCGGACGAGTCCGGAAATCTCCGTGCCATCGAGGTTCTCCGCGAAATAGGTGGCCATGTCCCCGCGGTACTGCTCCCCGTCGACGAGGATGTCAATCCCGATCTCCTCCTGGAATCGCAGCCATTCGGTCGTCGCCTTCTCCTCGAGGATCCGCAACTCGTCAGCGGAGATCTCTCCCTTCGAAGCCTTTGTCCGGGCGCGGGTGAGGTACTCCGGCTTAGGGAATGACCCCACGCTCGTTGTCTGGAGGGCCTTCACCCAGCGACCCCCACCGCGGAGGCCGCGGCTCGTAAGATTCGAAGTTTCTTTCGGGCTCGATCGCGGGGCAGGAACTCCAAGCCGTTGGACGGAGCTAGGTAGGAGGCCTTCAAGTCCACCGACGATCGAAGCTCGGATACCTTTTTCGCGATGGCGGTCGGGTCCTCTTCCTTCGTGTTCCGGGCGTCGATCAGCCCGAGGACGAGGGGCTTCGTTGACCCTTGCTTGACGAGGGCCGGCCAGGTGGCAGACCCTTGAACGAGGTCGAGGCCCAGGACGTCGGCGGGCACGTCCGCGAGGTCGCGAAAGATCTTGGCGACGTCCCCGAAGAAGGTGAACAATGCCAGCGACGAGCGACCCTTGCGGGAGCGGAGGCGTTCGAGAGTCTCTGACACCAGGGACAGGTGCTCCGGATGGCGGGTGAGGATCGGCTCATCGATCTGGACATGCGACGCTCCCGCGGCGACCAAAGCTTCCACCTCTTGTCCGAGGGCCGTCGCGAGATCGATGGCGAGCGCCTTTCTCGTCTGATAATGCTTGTCCTGAGAGAGCGAGGCGAGGGTCACTGGTCCGGTGAGGACCGCCTTAACGGGTGCCTTCGAGTTCGCTTGGGCGAACTTCCATTCGTCCACGAGGAGGGGCGCCTTTCGAACGACGGGTCCGCGGACAACGGGTTGGCGGTAGTACGTATTCGTATCGAAATAGCGTACGAGGCCGTTAATCTCGACTGAGGACAGTTTCCCGGCGATATGGCTCTGGCTGTCGTACCAGGAAATCTGCCCATCCGTGACGAGGTCGATGCCGGCGTCGTTCTGTTCCCGGAGGATCGCCTTCACCGTCTCGAGCTCGACCGACCGAAGTTCTTCCGCCGTGATTTCTCCCCGATCGAGGCGCCCGATCGCCCGGCGAAGGCCTTGATCCGCGGGCGTGTCCCCGACCCTCGGATACGAGCCGACGACCGTCGTCAACACCATCTAGAGCGCTCCTGTGCGACCTTCAGGTTCACCATGAAGGGATAGGATAAAAGCCTTGCAATTCCAATCGGAATATCGGAAGGACTCGACGGCGAAATCACTTCTCGACCTGTTCCTCGAGCAGCTTGACCTCGCCCTGGAGGTTGATGTGGTAGAAGCCTTCGAGGTCCTTGTAACCGATTTCCTCCATGTGTAGACAGTCGACAGGGCACACGTCGACACATTGTTGGCAGCCGATGCATTTCGTATAGTCGAATTCGGGGATGACGATCGGCTTCCCTTTCCGGTCGTTAGGTCCGTCCAGCATGTCGATGCACCGGGTCGGACATTCCCGCTCGCATTTCTTGCAACCGATGCAGACGTCCACTTCGAGAATCGGGTGCTCTCCAATCCGATTGATGAGGACGATCTCCTTGTCCGAGTTCTCCTTCGGCATGCGCAATTCGTCGGCCTTGTAGTAGAGATCCTCGCGGGCGTAGTCCGCGAGCTCGAACTCCTGGGTGAAATTCCAGGCGTCCGTGGGACAGTACTCCATGCAGTTCCCGCAGAACAGGCAATGCCCGATGTCCACGGCCGGCCGACGAATCACCTTCTTCATCTCATCCAGCTGGGCCCGGCTCGGATGGAGGTACTCCGACGTCGGTTCGACCTCATAGAACTCGAAGTAGATGCACTCGTTCGGGCAGACTTTCGCGCACAGCTCGCACCCGATGCACTTGAACCAGTCGATGCTGTGCTGGCCGCGGTACGCGAGGGGCAGCTCGACCTTCTGGTACGGGTAGAGGTGGGTGACGGGCTTCCGCCCGCCCGGGACGAGCCGGTTGATCCCGGGCATCGTGACGAGCGTCTGTTTGATCGTTGCGATCAGGGGGCGAATCGTCCCGCCGACGGTCCCGACCTTCTTTCGGCCGGCTTCAGCTTCGGACCTGCGGGACTTCATAGGTGTACTCGCCCTTCTGCATGTCCATGAGCTGGCCTTCGCGAGCGCTCACGAGCCGGCCCTTCTTCGTCCGGACCCAGCCGCTCCGCTCCGCCTTGATCTTCGCGCTGAGTTTCAGGAATCCGTCGATTAGGGCCTCCGGCCGCACCGGGCACCCCGGAATGAAGATGTCCGTGGGGACGAACGTATAGGAACCCTTGACGACGCTGTAGGAGTCGTAGTACGGACCGCCGCAGATCGTACACTCGCCCATGGCGATGACCCACTTCGGTTCCGCCATCTGTTCGTAGAGTCGACGGACCGCAGGGCGCAGCTTCAGAGAGATCGGACCGTTTAGCAAGAGCACATCGCACTGCCTCGGAGACGAGCGGTATATCACGCCGAAGCGTTCGACGTCATATCGCGGATCCGACGTGGCGGCCATCTCGATGGCACAACACATGATCCCGAAGTGCAACGGCCAAGTCGAATTCCGCTTCGCCCAGTTGAAGAACTCGCCCACGAGCCCGCCCTTCAACGTCTCGAGTAGGGCTCCACCCGGGCCGCGCTTGATCGGCGCGTCGATGTTCTCCTCGACCCACTTAATGAAATCCTTCGACCGGAGGCCGACGATGTTTGCCTGTTCCGCCCGCTGGATCATCGGTTCCGGACCTCCGTCCCGCGTGACGCGGGCGGCTCCTGAAGGCCTCGAATATCGGGGCCGCACTTAACCCTTCTTCCGCGAGTGGTCACAGGTGATTCGCCTCCCGGTTTCCCAGGGTGGCCGTCAGCGAAACGTACTCCCCGGCCGGCTTAAAGATTGGGGCCTTACATCGGGGCTCGAGACTCGAGGCCACCCCATGAAGCCCACCAAGGCTCGTCGGAGAAGAGGACGCCTGGATTCAGGAGGCTGCGCGGGTCGAAGGCGTCCTTCACCGCCCGCATGACCTCGTACACCTCGCGTCCCCAGATCCGCGGCAGGGTCTCGGCGCGGATCCGCCCAATCCCGTGTTCGCCGGAGGGCGCGCCCCGGAACCGGTCGAGGACGGCGTCATCGAATTCTGCGCGGAGGGTCCGCATCGCCTCGAAGTCCGCCGGGTCGGTCGGATCGAACAGGGGACGATAATGCGTGTTCCCGTCGCCAATGTGTCCGTAGATCCCCGCCACGGTGCCGGATCGTCGGGTGAGGTCCACGAGGAAGTCGATGAACTCCGGCACTCGATCCCGCGGCACGATTGGGTCCTCGACGAACCCCCAAGCCTTGCGGGCGCCTGGCCGCTGGATAATCCTCGGGAAGACGGACCGGCGGAGCCTCCAGAGCGCGGCCTGCCTCCCCGCGTCCTCGGCGACATCGACCGGCCGGCTCAATCGGTACCCGGAGGAAACCCGTCCGCGAAGCGCGTCGGCGACCGCGTCGAGGTCCCCTTCGTCGAATTCCACGAGGAGCATCGCCTCGGCGCTCTTCGGGATTCCGAGTTCCTCGCGACCGACGAGATCGAGGGAAGCGCCGTCGATCGCCTCCATCGCGCTCGGTCCCAAAGGGACCAGGTCCGCAACCAGTCGTCCGAGCTCCGGGAACCGCTCGAGGTAGAAGAGGGCGGTGACGCGCCGCGGAGGGATCGGGACGACCCGTAGAGTGACCTCCGTCACGACGCCAAGCGTGCCCTCGCTCCCGACGAACAGGGAGGCGACGGGGAACGTCCCCTGGTCCAGCGAGTCGACGATCCGGGCCAAACTGTAGCCGCAGGAATGCTTCCGAATCGGGCGGCGGCTCGATCGGATAGCGTCCCGGTGGGCCTCGATCTCTCGACGCGTCCGGTCGAGTGGCGGCGCCTGCCGAACGGCTTCCCGCCATGCCGGCCCGACGATCGGCATGTCGCGGGCTTCGAGCACAGTCCCGTTGACGAGCGCGACCCGAAGACCCAGGACGTGGTCGATCGTTTGACCGTACTTCATGCTGCGGTATCCCGAAGCGTTATGTCCCACCATCCCGCCGATCCGACAGAGGTCTTGGCTTCCCGGGTCCGGGGCGATGCGAACGCCTCGTTCCGCGAGGTAGTCGTTCAGCTCGGCCAACAGGATGCCGGGTTGCACCGTGACGCTGGGCCGACGCGGATCAAACTCGACGATTCGCTTGAAACGGGTGGTGTCCAGCACGATGCCGGGCCCGATGGCCGCGCCGGAGAGGGAGGTCCCCGAGGCACGAGGGGTCAAGGGGACTCCGAGTTCGCGGCACACCTGGAGGGCCGCGGCGACGTCCGCTTCGGACTCCGCGAAGGCCACCGCACGGGGCCGCACCGCGCACGGGCTGGCGTCCGTCGAAAAGGCGTGCCGACTCTCTTCGTCCATGCGGACCTTGTCGGCCCCCAGGGAAGACTCGAGGGAACGACGTAAGGCCACGTCGTCGGCGGACGATGCCATCGGGGTCCGCGAACGCCCCGGCGGGCTTTCCCTTTTCGGCCAAGCCAGGCCGCGGGACCAACCTTTATCTCACGTCTCGGGTTCGAAGAGGTCCGTGCCGATCAACCCGGAGCGACTCCGGAAACTGATGGAGCGCGGCCTGACGGAATACCAGGCGCGCGTCTATCTCACGCTCCTGGATCTGGGGGCGGCCACCGCGAGCCAGATCTCGCCCCTGTCGAAGGTCCCCCGGACGCGGATTTATTCGACCATGCAACAGCTCCACCAGAAGGGCCTCGTACAAATCCTCCCGGAGACCCCGCTTCGGTATGAAGCGGTGGCCTTCGACGCCTACCTGCGCGCCCTCAGCGAAGACCTCCGATCTCGCGCGAACCAAATCGACACGGGCCTCGACGCGTGGGCGCGGGAGTTCGCGATCAGCGCGCAACGCGAGCCGGAGCCCCACGGCCGATTCGAGGCCATCTACGGTCGGAAGAACGTGCGCGAGCGCCTCCTCCGGATGTACGACATCGCCTCCCGCGAGATCATCGGAATCGGGACGACGAAGAGTCCCGGCCGAATCCTCGGGGCCTTCCGGCCGAACCTCGTCGAGAAGGCCGCGCAGGGAGTGCGGCTGAAGTATGCGTTCTGCTTCACTCCGGAGAACCGCGACGACGTGCACACGCTCCTGAAGCAAGCCGAGGTCCGCCACATCGACTTCCTGATGCCGGTCTACATGCACGTCGTGGACGGCAAGGAATTCCTGATGAGCCACCCGATCCCCGACGACGATTCGTCCTATCGGGGCGATGACATCGCGATCTGGACGAACGATCCGGCGATCGCGGGGGCGATGTCCGAGATGGCCGAGCGGATCTGGGAGATGGGGAAGCCCGCGGCGGAGGTCCTCGAAGAACCTCGGCCGGCGAAGCGAGTGGCCCTCACGCGCCCTTGAAGGTCATGCGCTGCACGAGGCGGGCGAGGTCCGTTCGCGGTTCCCCGTGAGGACCGGCGATCACCTGCAGCGCGGGCGGATTGTCCATGTAGTTCGGGATTCTCTGGGCGATCCGCTCCTCGAACGTCGGGACGTGCTCGTTCTTGTAGAAGACGCCGATCGGGATCCGGTCCCCCCATTCGAGGGCCTTCTCGAGGGCTTGGGACGCCTTGGCCTCGACGTCGGAAGGATCGTGGACCACCGGATCGTAGCCCCCCTCTTCGAGCTTGTAGACCCGCGGCAGAGGCCGTCCGTTGTTCGCGTCCTTCCGGTCCTCGCCGCCGTACCATTCCTTCGTGTTGATGTCGTTGTACGTCGGGCACGGCTGCAGGACGTCGAGGAACGCGTAGCCTTTGTGTTCGATTCCCTGTTTGAGCAGGGAGACCAGGTGCTTGATGTCGTACGAGTATCCCCGGCCGACCCATGTGGCGCCCGCGGCGAGGGCGAGCCAGATCGGATTCACCGCGTCGTTGATGTTCGGGTGGGCGAGGGACTTCGTCTGCACGCCGAGTTTCAGGGTCGGTGCGGCCTGACCCTTCGTGAGTCCGTAGACGCCGTTGTCATGGATGACGTACAGCATGTCGAGATTCCGTCGGCCTGCGTTCACGAAATGGCCGCCTCCGATGCCGAGGCCGTCGCCGTCCCCGCTCAGGCACAGGACCTTGAGCTGCGGATTCCCCAGCTTGACGCCCGTCGCGTACGGCAGGGCCCGTCCGTGGAGCGTGTGGACCCCGTAGGTTTTCACGTAGTGAATCGTCTTTGCGGAGCACCCGATCCCGGAGACGATCGTCACTCGGTGAGGCTCCATGCGCAGTTCCGCAAGGGCCATCTGGATCGTCCGGAGGATGCCGAAATCCCCGCAGCCGGGGCACCAGTCGTTGTGGACCTCCGTTGCGAAGTCCGAAGGCTTCAGGATCTGCTCAAGCGCCACGGGTCAACACCGTCCTCTTCTCGGCCTTTCCATGAAGGATGGAGCCGAGCGCTTCGTACAGCTCCGTGTTCGACATCGGGCGGCCGTTGTACTTCAGGACCAGATGGGTCATCTGGATTCCGGTCTGCTCCCGGACGACGCTCGCGAGCTGCCCCCCGAAGTTCATCTCGACGCCGATGCGGCGTTTCGCCTTGGCCAGGAATTTGGTGACTTCCGCGACCGGGAAGGGTTTGATCAGGCGCACA
>WNFG01003844.1_pt1 | contig 12614 bp, 4 predicted proteins | sample 5400431 | NCBI WGS metagenome assembly WNFG01 (sample SAMN13153346, study PRJNA577476) | soil metagenome | isolation source: 120 cm saprolite under Douglas fir tree site 2 hole 3 replicate 2 | place: USA:California | collected 2015-04-18
TGATTCCGCTGAACAGCGACGTATTCAAGTTGAACCATTCTGTGTGGTTGAGCACATTGAATGCCTCGGCCCGGACCTGCATCTTGACGCGTTCGCTCATTCGAATGTTCTTGAAGATCGAAAAATTCCAATTGTTGAAACCGGGCTTGCGCAAAATATCGCGCCCCGTATTGCCGAGCGAGCCGTTCAACGGTTGGGCGAAGGCCAGGGGATTGAACCATTGCAGGCGAGTCTGTTGATCCGGGTAGAGAGAGCCGCCGATGTAATCCGCGCGCACGCCGTTGTTTCCGTTCAGAGTTCCCGCATTTCCAGGCGTTCCCACTGAGAACGGCACGCCGCTCCAGAAGCGCGTGACGCCGGAGACTTCCCAGCCGTCCAGCAGCACCCGGGAGAACGTAGAGTTGCCCAGCTTAGTTCCGAACTTCGGCAGTTGATAAACATAGTCGATGTTGAGCATATGTCGGCGGTCGAAGCCCGACGGTCCCTTTTCGCGCGCACAGTTCAGGTAATAGGCGCAACCGCTAAAGTTGTCATCGGTATCGACGGTATCGATCGCTTTCGAAAACGTATAGCTTACGTTTGCGGTCAAATTCGTCGCGAAGCGGCGACTCAGCCTGGCCTGCAGAGAGTTGTAACTACTGTTGCCGTCATAACCGGTGAAATCGATCGCCGTATAACCCTTGTATGGGCGAACCGCGTCATTTATGTTGTTCACGGCGGGCAGAGGATTGTTGGGGCCGGTGGTGGTACCCAGGGGCAGGAGGTTGATATTGCGGACGAGCTGCAAGTGACGGCCGACATTCGCGCTGTAGGAGACGTCGAGCGAGTTTCTAGCTCCGAACTGACGTTGGACTCCGAATGACCAACTGTAAGTCGTCGGTGTCTTATACGACTGGGCGAAGGCTCTCACCTCGACCGGAAAACGAAATCCGCTCGTGACCAGGCCCGGTCCAACGTTGTCGATGTTTCCAGCAGGAATCCGAGGAGTATAGAGCAGTGGCGGATTTCCCAGCGCGTCGAAGCTGTTTACGTTCTGCCTCACGCGTTCGAAAAAAGTGCCAAATCCTCCGCGAATCGACGTCTTTCCGTCGCCAAACGGATCGTACGCGAAACCAAAGCGAGGCGATACCTGGTTCTTCCGATGCTGCCCAAAGCCCGATGGAATTCCGTTAGAGTTCTCCTGGACCATTCCGTTGAAGGGATTGCCAGATCCAGGAACGATGCTGCCGAGTCCGGTGACGCTGCTCGCCGCCGTAGTGTTGAAACTGACTGCCTGTGCCGGATTGTACAACGCCGGACTAAAATAGTTTTCCAGGTACTTCCCATATGTATACGTTGGACCCAAGTACGCATAGCGCGCGCCGAATTCGAGCGTGAGCCGCCTGCTGACCTTCCAGGTGTCCTGCCCATAGAATTCAAGCCCAATGAAGCGGAAGGAGCCGAAGAAATATCCGTTGGATTGAGTGAGGGTGGAGTAATTTCCGAACAGCAGATTAGCCAGGCCGTTGTTGGAGTCGTTCGGGTTGAACTGGCTCGGGCTGAAGTCAAACGTCCCCGTGTCATTCCACGCGGGCTGCTGATTTTTATCGTCCAGATTGAAGTACACGCCGGTCTTGAAAGTATGGGCGCCCCGGACAAAAGTGAAGTTATCGGTCCAGCCAAAATCGCTGCCGGTATTGCCCCAGCCTGACGCGATCGGTCCGCTGAAGTTGCATGAGCCTACGCCGCAATTGAACCCGGGGAACCGGTTCCGAAGATTGGAATTCGGATATACCTGGTTAAACTTGAAGCCCAGCTTGCCGCGGTCATAAGTGGCCGGATCAGTGCCAGGCGCGACATCGGCAATCTGACTTTGGTGTGCGTATGCAAAGATGAACTCGTTCGTCATCGACGGCGAAAGCACTTTCACCAGGTTCCAGGACCAACTGTTTCCTGGTTTTTCACGCAGCATGGGATAAACCGGATAGGGCAAGGAGCCGAATATGCCCAGCTTCTGTTCTTCGTGCTGGGTGTCATTCACCCAACGGAAGAAAAAGGAGGTATTGGGATTGATGACGTAGTCGATACGCACGACCTCCTGGTTTTTCCTCAAGAGGTGAGTGTCCGCCAATGGCACGCGCGCCAAGGCAGGGTTGCCAGGAGTCGGCACGCCCTTCGACGCACCCTCTTCACTCAGAATTTTCAAGAACGCGGGAGCGTTTTGGTTCCAGGCGGATTGCGGAACCACGTTGCAATTCGGGGAATTCGGCGCCGGGTATGTGGTTACGCAGCCCGCACCAAAGGGCACGCCCCCAGTAATGTTGCCGGCATTGTTCCGTGTAATCGTGCCTGGCTGAAAGACCGTGCCGGTATCGAATTGAGGAGCGGTAGAGATGGCGACGCCTTTGAACGAACTGCGGAAATCCCCTGAAAGCAGAGCCGCGTTGGGCACATCGACAAAGGGACTGGAAGGGTTCGGGATGCTGCCGCGCGTGCCCTCATAGTTAGTGAAGAAGAACAGCTTGGGATTACCGCGGGAACCGATGGGAATTGGTCCACCCAGGTTGCCACCAAACTGGTTGAAGCGTTTCTTTAGATTCGTAGACTTTGAAATGCCCGACAGATTATTGAAGAAGCTGTTCGCATCCAGAGCATCGTTCCGCAAGAACTCGTAGGCCGCGCCATGAAACTGCTTGCCGCCGCTCTTGGTTGTCGCCGAGATCAGCACTCCGGGGTTCCGGCCGTATTCGGCGTTGAAGACGCTGTTTTGCACTTTGAATTCGCCCACGGCATCCAGGCTCAGTTGCGTGTACTGAGATCCGTTGTCTCCCTGGTCCGTGTTCACCGTTCCGTCCAGAAAGATGTTGTTCATGCTATTGCGCATGCCATTCACATTAAAAGTATTGGTGCCGCCGAAACCAAAGTTGAAATCCGACTGCGTTGTGGACGATACACCGGGAAGCGTGTACATCAGAGATGAAAAGTCGCGGCCGTTCAAGCTCAGTTCGGTCACTTGTTCGGAACTGATTACGTATGACTTTTGGCCTGTGCCTACCTCAACCAGCGGCACTTCCGCCTTCACAGTGACCGACTCGGTGGTTTCGCCCATCTGGAGATTCAGGTTGCCCAGATTCATGACCTGGTTGACGTCGAGCACCACTCCTTTTCGCTCGAGCACCTTGAAACCCTTCATTTCAGCTCTGACGGTGTAGACGCCCGGAAGCAGGGGGCGCAATTGAAACGAGCCATCCCGCCCGGAGACCGTCTCTCGCACGATGACTAGCTTCGCCTCATCGAGTGCCGTCACTCTGACGCTCGGGATGACGGCGCCTTGTGGATCGGTAATGCTGCCCTGGATGACGCCGCTCTGACCGAGCGCCGGGATTGCGCCTAGAGAGGCTACAAGGAGAACCATGAACGTGGTTTGCAAACGTGGCATAGCGGACACCCTCTTTTCTCGATTGACGGTACAACAATTGGTGGTGGATTTGAAGTGAAAGTTTTTCAAGAGTCATTCACCGATGGTTAACTAATTTTTGAGAGAAGCAGTTGCCGAGTAAGATTATCGGGTGAACCATCTCCTTCGACATCCTGATTTTGATGAGCTCTTTCCGGCGGGCACGGTTGTGGAGCCGGTCGCCACAGGATTCGTGTTTACCGAAGGCCCGATCTGGTTTGCCGAAGGCTTTCTTTTGTTTAGCGACATCCCGCGGAACTTCATTATAAATGGGCACCCACAGGCGAGACATCCGTGTTTCTGGCCGCTTGACTGTCCCCGGCATACGGCCGGCGGTTCAATGATAGGTCAGCCGCGGACTCTGGAAGCGGAACCCTCGCGCCAGTTCAACGAAAGCCTGAATAGCATGAGGCGCATGACTCGCTCTGCGCGAGACCAGCTCCACATGCGAAAGCAACGGATGCTCTTTTTGGCGGATGATCGACAAAGCACGGCGCTTCAACTCCGCGTCGACAATCCACATAGGCAGCATCGAAATGCCGAGGCCGGTCCGGATCATGGCCTTGATGGCTTCGGCGGTGTCGAACGTCATAATAACGGTTGGCTGGAAGTTCGTTTCGGCAAAGTAGCGCTCGATCAAGTTCTCGATGCGCGAACCCTTTCGGTAAAGAATGAAAGGAAACCGCTGCAACTCGGTAAGCCCGCACTTGCGAGGCGCTTCCCGGAGGTTGGACACCAGCACAAATTCTACCTCCCACGCGGCCTCGACCTTCAGAAAAGATTCTTCCTGCGACGGTGCTGCCACCAACAGACCCAGGTCCAGAGACCCGCTCGCGAGGCCCTGGATTAGCGCTTGGGTGTTGCCGGTTTCCACATACAGCTCGATATTCGGATATTTCCGCCGGAACCTTCGAAGAAGCGCGGGCAGCAGATAGCTGCTGATGGTGGGACCGGCGCCAATCCGCACTGTTCCTTTTTTCAGCCCCTTCCATTCCTCCACCGAACGAATAGCGAGATCGTGTTGCGCAAGCAAATCGCCCGCATGCAGCAGCAGCATCTCACACGCTTTGGTCAGCCGTAGCGCGCGGCCCGCCTTTTCATAGAGAGGAACGCCCAGCTCCGCTTCAAGGGCGCGCAGTTGCTTGTGAACCGCAGGCGAGCTGAGGTTCAGGCGTTCGGCGGCAGCCGCGATAGTGCCAACCTCGGCGAGCGTAGCCAGGCTGCGTAGTTGCCGGAATTCCATCGCCCTAAATCTTAACACATAGTGAATGAATCATAGTAAAACTTCACTCGGTGATTTACCCTTTATCCTCATCTCCTCCGAATCTTCCTTCACCGCCGGTAAACGAGAGATAACTAGAATTCACTTGTGTTGACGCCCCGCTCGTCATAGCATCGCCTTAAGATGACCAAGACCGTCAATAGCTCAAGGGGCCATGCTGGCATCCCGCTTTCCATCTGCCTCGTGCTCGTTTTCGCCTCCGTTCCTGCCCGCGCGCAGACCGGCGGCATCAGCGGTACCGTCCGCGATCCATCGGATGCCGCCATCGGCGCCGCTTCCGTTACGCTCACCAACCAGGACACGAACACCCGGCGCACCCAGAATGCCAGCAACAGCGGGTTCTACTCCTTTCCGGACTTGCAGCCCGCCCTCTACCGTCTGGAAGTGGAGGCGCCGGGCTTCAAGCGCTTCGTCCGCGCCAACATCGCGGTGGACGTCGAGCACAACGTGGCGATCGATCCCAAGCTGGAAATCGGCCAGACCACCGAATCGGTGACTGTCATCGCCGACACCTCGCTGCTCGAAATAAACACCTCTTCTCTGGGGCAGGTGATCTCCAACAAGGGAATCAGCGACCTGCCGTTGATCGGCCGCAATACGCTGGCGCTGATCGCGCTGTCGGGCGGCACTACCCCGATCGGGGATTTCGGCAACATTCCCGCGCGCACCAACGCCTATGCGCAGGGCTTCTTCTCGACTAACGGCAGCCAGGTGCTCTCGAACGAGACGCTCATCGATGGCGCTCCCGCGAACGGAGCGGTTTTCAATGCTCCTGCTTTCGTGCCGACAACGGATGCCGTGAATGAATTCAAGGTGCAGACAAATTCGCTGGCCGCGGAATTCGGCCGATCGGGCGGCGGCGTGGTGAACATGGTCACCAAGAACGGCACCAATCAGTTTCACGGCAGTTCCTACGTGTTCTATCGCACGTATAAGCTGGATGCGAACACGTGGTTCACGAATCGCGCCGGCCGCGCGCTGCCGTTTAACGACCTGAAGCAGTACGGCGCCACGATCGGCGGACCTATTCTTCTACCGCGCCTCTACGATGGCCATAACAAGCTGTTCTTCTTTTTCAACTATGAAGGCCTGCACGAGCGCCGTGGTTTGACTCAGTTGACCAGCGTTCCGACGCCAGCCCAGCTTGCCGGCGATTTTACCGGTTTCGCGCCCATCTACGATCCAAAAACTGTGCGTCCCGATCCGGACCATCCCGGCCAATTTGTGCGCGACCCATTCGCCCTCAACATGATTCCCTCGGACATGATCGACAAGGTGGCGTCCAACGTGCGCAAGCTCTATCGCGCGCCCAACACCGGCGCCCCCGGCGCCAATTTCAACAACTTTTTCGGCAGCGGCGCGGCGCCCAATATTTCTAATCAATACACCGGCCGCATGGACTATAACATCACTGCCACCAAGCATATCTTCGGACGCGCATCCTGGAGCGACGTGCAACGCGGCGCGGTGGATTTCTTCGGCAATGGAGCGGACTTCGTGAATCCGGGTGGCGGTGGCGTGCCGCTTCTCTTCGGAGGACGCAACGCCTCGCTCAATTACACGGACTCGCTGACACCGACGCTGCTGCTGGATCTGCGCTTCGGCTATGTGCGGTCATATCTGGTGAAGGAGCCGGCGCTCACCGGTATAGATCTGGTTAGTCTCGGCTTCCCGAAATCGTTCGCGGACCAGATCTTCTGGGACGCGCTGCCGGCGATTCAGCCCAGCGGCTATCAATCCCTGGCGCCCGCCACTTCGGACCTGATTCACCGCTTCGACAACACCTACACAATTGGCGGCAGCCTGACCAAGATCCACAACCGGCACGTCATAAAAATGGGTGCCGATAACCGCATCATCCCCGTCGGCGAACTGCAGCCCAGCGCGCCGCAGGGCCAGTTCAACTTCAACAACGGCTTCACCTGCCCGAATCCACTGGCGGTATCCAGTTCCTGCGGGTCGAGCATCGCGTCGTTCTTGCTGGGATATGCGTCGTCGGGCTCGATCGATTACAACCCCCAGATTTCCGTTTCGTCGCGATACTTCGCGGCTTACGGGCAGGACGACTGGCAGGTAACCCGCAAGCTGACGCTGAACATCGGGTTGCGCTACGACCTCGAAACCGGCCGTAACGAGCGCTACAACCGGCTGAGTTGGTTCGACACCAGCGCGATCAGCCCTATTGCCCAGCAGGTAGGGATGCCGAATCTGCGCGGCGGTCTGGAGTTCGCCAACGTCGGCGGCAACCCCAGGCGGCAGAAATCCCTCGACGCCGACAACTTCGGGCCGCGCCTGGGTCTCGCCTGGAACCCGCTGCCCAAGACCGTGGTGCATGCCGGTGCCGGCATCTTTTATCTGCCCTGGACGGGCGACGACACCGGCCGTTCCCTGGGCAGCGAGGGTTACTTCGCGGCAACCTCGTTTGTCAGCTCGCTGGATGGCGGCATCCACGTCGCAGACAAGCTCAGCAATCCGTTCCCGAATGGATTGAACCAGCCTACCGGCAGCAGCCTGGGCTTGAAGACGCTGATCGGTCAGGACATCATCACGGTCTACCACGACGATCGAGCGGCTTATGTTTCGCAATGGAACGCTGCCGTGCAGCAGGAGCTGCCCTACCAATTTCTGGTCGAGGCTGCATATGCCGGCTCGAAGAGCACCCGGCTTCCTATCGATATCCAGCTCAATCAGCTTCCCGATCAAGACCTTTCGCTGGGCGCACAGCTAATTACGCCCAAGGTGCAAAATCCGTTTTTCGGCTTGGTCAGCATCGGGGCGCTCGCTCAGCCCACCGTGAGTTACGGCCAATTGTTGCGGCCATTTCCGGAATTCGGCAACGTCAGCGTTCACGCGGTGCACGAAGGCAACGCCAGCTACCATTCCCTGCAGCTCAAGCTGCGGCGCCGGTTCAGCAAGGGCTTCAGCATGCTGGCCGCCTTTACCGGGTCCAAGAATCTGACGGATGCCGGCTCGCGCCTCTCCATCAATTTCTCTAACCCGGGTTTCCAGGACAGTAACAACCTGCGCGGCGAAAAAGCTTTCAGCAACATCGATGTGCCCCAGCGCTTCACGCTGGCTTACAACTGGGACCTGCCCATCGGCACAGGCCATAGGCTGTTTGGCTCCAACCGCGTGGCGCGCGCGCTCGCCAGCGGGTGGCAGGTGAACGGCGTCACCACGGCGCAAAAAGGCTTCCCATTGGGGCTCGGCACCTCCGCGAACCAGACCAATTCGTTCGGAGGCGGCTCGCGGCCCAACAACAACGGCACTAGCGCTGCCCTCTCCGGCGATGTCGAGAGCCGGCTGAATCGTTATTTCGATACCTCTGTGTTTTCGCAGCCGCCCGCGTTCACCTTCGGAAATGTGGCGCGTATGCTGCCCGACGTGCGCGCGCCCGGATTGGTGAACTTCGATTTCTCGGTTTTCAAAAATACACGCATCGCCGAGCGCTACCTCGTGCAGCTTCGCGGCGAGGCTTTCAACGCGCTCAACCACCCGAACTTCGGCGGTCCCTCGACGACCTTCGGCATCAACAATGGCTTCGGATCAATCGGTGGTACCGGCCCGGCGCGGCTGATGCAGCTTGCGCTCAAGATTCAGTTCTAGAATTGCGTACCTTTGCATGCAGGTCATCCTACTTCAATTCCGCGGAGAGTTCTTGAACTTTTCTCAACAATGTAAACACTGGGCCCCGGGCACGACCCTCGGAACCAGTGCTTTCGGCGTATCGGCTCCGCGGCGGAAGCTCGAGTGCCGCAACTGGCCCTTTTCTGAAATGTGACATGCCATGTTAATTAACATGATCGGGAATTCACGATCGCTTTGGATTACTGCATTCTTTTTGCTGGCGAGCGCGGCATTCGGAGCTGATCGCGATCGAGCAGTCTACGTGGTTCCGTTCTCGCATCTGGATTTCTTCTGGGGCGGGACGCGCGAAGAGTGCCTGGCGCGCGGCAACCGAATCATCGCAAAAGCGATCCGAATTGCGAATGGGCATCCTGAGTTCCGCTTTCTGATCGAGGACAACGACTTCGTTGTGAATTATGTCGAGAGCCACTCCGGATCGGAAGAATTGGCGGCTCTCAAGCGGCTGGTGAAGGACGGACGCATCGAGATTGCGCCGAAGTGGGCGGCGATCTTCCAGGATCTTCCGGACGGCGAAGTGCTGGCTCGCAACCTGGTCTATGGCAAGCGCTACGCACAATCCGTATTTGGCGTGAATCCCCAGACTGCGCATTTGGGCGATATCCCGGGCTACACTCCTCAGTATCCGCAAATCTTGCAAAAAGCCGACACTCCTTACATGGTGATGGCCCGAATGGGTCCGAGCGATAAAGCTCTGTTTCGTTGGAAGGCTCCCGATGGCTCCCAGACATTAGTCTGGTTCAGCCTGAAGGGCTACGGTTGGGGCGCTCATCTCGGATTGCACATGGATCTTGACGATCGGCGCCGCGCGCTGATCGACAAGGAGCTTGCCGAAGTAGCTGAGACCACTGCCGGTCCAATCTTAATGGACTGGGGCAGCGATCTATGGACGCCAAACGAGAAGCTGGTGGAAAACGTGCCTAAGCTCGCTAATTTTCGCTTCTCCACTCCGGATCAGTACTTCGCCACAGTATCAAAGACAGCGGACTTGCCAGTCCTCTCGGGAGAGATTCCGTCTTCGTGGCCCAACATCGTCTCCTCGCTGCCGCATATGTGGCCGCTGGTGATTCCGGCCACCAACACGTTGCGCGAGGCCGAGATGTTCGCCGCAATCAATCATGCGCTGCACTACGCCGATTACCCTCGGCAAGAACTCGATTTTCTGTGGAAGAAACTCATCGAGTCGATGGACCACAACCACGATGGCCAGGGTGGCAAGATCGGCGACGACCGCAAGAAGGGCTACTCGGAACTCGCGATCCTGCGAGGTGGCGAGATCCTGCGCGATATGTTGCGAAACATCGCCGAGCGCGTAGAAATACCGATCGCCGGCAGCACTCCCGTGGTTATCTTCAACCCGCTGGGCTGGAAGCGCGACGACGTCGTGCGCGCGCATGTGACCCTCTATGGAGACGTGTCTCCCGGGGATATAGGTGCGTACCGGAAGGGAATGCGCCTGGTGGACGAGCATGGCGAAACCGTGCCGTACTTCTTGCAACAGTACAGCGAGAATATATCGTGCGCGGTGGAGATCGTGTTCGTGGCGCGGAACGTGCCCTCGCTCGGGTACAGGACCTATTACCTGCGCCCCGCTGAAGGACCGGAACCCGCGGCGCAAGCAGCGCGGATCGCGCTCGATCGGGATAACGACGTGAAGGAACCGCGTCGATCGCTCGGCTCCGACGTAATGGAGAACGAGTTCTACCGTGTAACCGTGGACAAAGCCACCGGCCGCGTCACGTTGTTCGACAAAGCCCTGGGAAAGGATGCGGCCCGGGATATGGAGATGGTCGCGACTGAAGAGCGAGGCGGCAATTACGTGGGAATTGAGCCCGTGAGCGGCCGCACGTTTCCCACCAGCATCGATAAGGTCGAGCTAGAGGAGAACAACGCGGTGCGCGCGGTTGTCAAAATCAGCGGGCACACCATCGACATTCCCGTGGTACAGCGGCTCACCCTCTACCAGGACGTGAAGCGCCTGGATATTGAGAACACGGTTGAGTGGAAAGGCGGGCGCTACGTGCGGCTGGAGCAGTTGTTTCCGGGTGAAGCGAGTGGAGCGTGGATTCAATATGGCGTTCCGTTTGGCTCGAACTCGGCGGACAATCTGATACCAAACTCCGGTCCGCATCTGTCCGACGAAATCAAGAAAGACTCATGGCTCGCCGCCCGTCATATTCAGGACTGGATCTTCACGGGCGCTGGTGGATGGGGCTTGACGATCGCCGCGGACCATCAGTTCGTGCGATTGGAGGGCGGAACCATTCGGGCGGAGATGGTGCGCGGAACACGCTTTACTTCCGTGAAAGTTGTGCGTGGCGGCCAAATTGGCTCCCTCGAGTATCCGCCGGCAGGCACGTATACCTTTCACTATTCGCTCTCCTCCGGGAGCGGAGACTGGAGAGCGAACAAGTCCTATCAAGCCGGGATGAACTTCAATCATCCCTTGCTTCCGGTGAGCGTTGTGGACGACGTTTCAAAAAAGTCGCTGCCGCCTGTACAGTCCTTCCTTCCGCTCGAGGCGGACGGACTGGTGCTTAGCGCGGTGAAAAAAGCGGACGCAGGTCCGGAGATCGTACTTCGGTTCTATGAGAACGTTGGGAAGTCTGTGACGTTGCCTGTTTCGTTTCTGGGAAAGAACCGCGGGCTTCGCGAGGTGAACCTCCTCGAACAGGATATGCCGGGTCCCGAGCAGGAGCAGATGACGTTGCGGCCTTACGAGATCAAGACCATTCGGTTGCAAAATTAATGGGTATTGAGGAGGTAGTGGTGCAGTCTGTAATTAAAGATGAGATCGAGCAGGCGTGCGAGCGATATCGAGCGCTGTACGCCGGCGCAATTTACGACGTTTTAGAGCATTTGGGATACCCGAATCAAGTACTATCGCACCAGCTTTCGCCGCTTTCACCAGAGATGAAACTGGCTGGGCCCGCATTCACCGTCAAAGGCACCATGAGCTGCGAGCGCGATCAAACGGTGCGTTACAAACGGTTGGACATGATCAAACAGATGCAGCGCCCGTGCATTGAAGTGCGCGACTGTGGGACGCCGTTCAGGATTGCGATGTATGGCGAGTTGAGCGCCACTACGGCGTCCGCGCACGGCGCTGTGGGCGCGCTGGTGGACGGCGGGACGCGGGACACGGGTCTATTAATCTCCATGGGCTTCCCCGTGTTTACTCGTTATCGCACTCCAGTGGAGTCGTTCGGCCGCTGGGCCATGCTGGGCTATCAGGTTCCAATTCTGGTTTCAGGCGAATTGACCGATGCGGTCCAAGTCAATCCGGGCGACTTCATTTTCGGAGACTACGACGGCGTGATCGTGATTCCCAGGGACCTGACCCTGAAGGTACTCACCGAGTGCGAACGCGTCATCGGAATCGAAGATAGCGCGCGCCTGGAGTTTGCGCGCGGCGACGATCCGGTCGAAGTGTTTGAGCGTCACAAGCGGTTGTAGGCCGAATACTGGGAACCGCGATCTCCTTGCTGCCAACGGTGAATGAGGTCGCGTCCATAAATCGAAGGTCATTACGGACCTGGAAATTGATTTGGCCGTAACGCTCGATGTTCGTTATTGCGGCCTGCGGCGACATGGGATTTGTGGGATGTAGTCTATTTCGTAGCTGTTGTTTTCCACATAATTCAACAGGTGCTCTCTCGTATAAAGCTCTTACACTTGCTAACACGCGAAAAAGGTGACCGAGGTGTCGAGTGAAGCGGCTGGATTAACACTCTGCCCGCGTGAGAGCAGGCGCTCAGCTAGCTTGCTTACAACCCCGTGCGCTTGACCGAGCGTGCTCGGCCTTGGGTCCTGCATAGATTCATTGCCTCAGTCGAGGAGTCACTTCCAGCACCTTGGCTGAACGTTCCGATTGCGCCGGACAGCGCGGGCAGGATCACGCAGGGCATCGGTACGCTGGCGCATCAGTATAACTACCTATGTGATGCAGCCGGCGATTGACGTCGTTCCCGCATGTTTCATACTGGTACGCATGCCGGAGAACAACGCAAAGAAACTGCGCAGCCAGGAATGGTGGGGCAGCAATGACGATTACTATAACTTCGCTCGACGCGCCTGGATGCGCTCCGAGGGTTTTGCTCCCGATGCCTTTCGCGGAAAACCCGTCATTGGTATCTGCAACTCCTGGAGCGAACTCAATAACTGCAACGCGCATTTGCGCACGGTTGCTGAAGCCGTAAAGCGCGGGGTCTGGACCGCCGGTGGATTTCCCCTCGAGTTCCCCACCATCTC
>WNFG01003847.1_pt1 | contig 12612 bp, 10 predicted proteins | sample 5400431 | NCBI WGS metagenome assembly WNFG01 (sample SAMN13153346, study PRJNA577476) | soil metagenome | isolation source: 120 cm saprolite under Douglas fir tree site 2 hole 3 replicate 2 | place: USA:California | collected 2015-04-18
AAGAGAATTCAAACCGGCCTTTTTGCGAAACTCTTTTACTTTTCGTCGTCGGCGGCGCGAAGGAATTCGTAACGCTCGATCGCAGCAACCACGCCGACGGAGCCTTCATCGCGCGGCTCGGTGCGCTGGACGCGGCCAAGACAACGGACGCGCACAGGTCCAGCCATCGTAATCTCGTTGGGAAGGGTCAGAAGAATCTCGACGGGCGAGCCTTCCCTGACATCCTTGGAAAGGAAGAAATAAACACCGCGGGAACTGACGTCCCGGGATTCGGTGCTGGTTTCACCGACCGCGGCTCCCGTGGTCCAACGGACGGTGAGCGGCAGCCGCATGGAAAAGCGCTGGGTAGTGCGGCGTTCGGTGCCAGTCAAAGAAGTCCTCCTGATCGAAGAGAGAGTGTATCCGCGTGTGGCCCAGGGAACAATAGGACTCAGGATACAAAATCGATTCAATGCTGAGAAGTACCGACGTACTAGGACGGAAGCGAAAACTGGAACTAGCGGATGAGCCGGCCCATCTTGGGCACGGAGGACGCTTCTTCTGTAAGCACCGCTAAGTATAACCAAACACTGGCCATTACGGGCTATTTCGGGGCGTAGAACAGGTAGTCGGCAGAATATGGCACGCGGACTTCCTGGGCCGTGTGAGGAGCGTCGCAGCCGGAGGCTGGCGCCTTGCCACCTTTGGTGTTGAGGCGCTGGATGGACGTGGCGCGAGAAAGTACGCCGCTGCCTTCATGGCTCACGATGTTGACGAGAAGCCAGGGAATGGAATCGGCGTCGGGAGAGGGCGCGTTGGCAACAGCTTTTCCGGTAACGCGGCTGCCGTCGGTCGCTTCCCAGGAAGGGCCGGCGAAATGTTTGCCGAAAGCCTTGCCATCCTTGTCGAAGAGCTGGGCGTCGGGAGCCTTCAGCGTCCAAGTGAATTGCGCGCCGTCGGCCTTGCAGGTGTAAACCTGGTCGCCCTTGGCGTGGACGCGGAGAAGGAGTTGTTCCGCGGCGGGCGGCTGGATTTGCTTCGGGACTTCCTGCGCGGCGATGGAGAACGGGAGAACGGTATTCGCTGCGGCAAGCAGTGCGGCGGATGCGAATCGGTGATTGTAATTGGGCATGGATGTTTCCTCCTGCGTGGCACAGCTTGAGTTAGAAGAACAATATAGCTCAACTCACCCCATCTCATAAATCAGAACAATGGGGACGAAGACGGTTAGAGTTGAGCAATGACTCCGTTGAATGCGTCCGGGCGGGAGGCCCGATGAGCTACGACTGGTCAATGAGCCGGTGGTGAATCGCGTATAGCGCGAGTTCGAGGCGGTCGGAAACGCCGAGCTTGTCGAAGATATTGTGCAGATGATTCTTTACGGTTTGCTCGGAGATGAAAAGTTTTTCGCCAATTTCCTTGTTGCGGAAACCTTGCGCGACGAGCTGAACGATTTCTTTTTCGCGGTCGCTGAGCAACGGCTTTTCGCGGCGCGGGCCGGATTCGCTGGACTTCGAAAACGCCTTCATGACTTCAGCAGTCATGCGGTTGTCGAGCCAGATTTCGCCGGCATGCACGCGATGAATGCTTTTCACCAGGAGATCGGTGGCGGACTGCTTCAAGACGACGCCGCGAGCGCCGAGGCGCATGGCGCGGACAACGTCGCGATCGTCTTCGGCGGCGGTCAAGACGACGACGCGGGTGGGCAGAGTATCGAAATTGACTTCTTCGAGCACGGCCAAGCCGTCTTTATCCGGCATGCGCAAATCAAGGAGAAGAATATCCGGCTTGAGCTTGGCGAGGAGCTTGATGCACTCGGCGCCGTTCTGCGCTTCGCCGACGATGGTGATATCTTCGTCGGAATCGAGAAGTTTCCTTAGACCATCGCGAAAAATCGCATGGTCATCGGCTAGTAGTACCCGTATCTGCGGTTTCGCTGTCTTAGCCATATTTGTGACAAACCCTGAAACCCGTTTATGTCAGGGTTTGTAAGTACAAACCCTGAAACCCGTTTATGTCAGGGTTTGTAAGTACAAACCCCAAGACCCGTTAACCGAGCGGAACTTCAATCGTTAAACGCGCCCCGTGCCCTGGGTTCGACTCTACAGTCAGAACCCCGCCCACAGTGCGCGCGCGCTCCTTAATGGAAATGGGACCCAACCGCAAGCGATCCAACTCATCGCCGGTGAACCGGCCGGCAAAACTAAACCCCTCACCATTGTCATCCACAACGAGTACTAGACGGCTGTCATCCTGCGACAGTTTTACCACGACATGGGAAGCCTTGGCATGCTTTTTTATGTTGTTGAGTGCTTCTCGGTAAATCTGGAAAACCTCGCGACAGACGCGGTCTGGAGCGCGTAATTGGGCGGAATCGATCAGCAAATCCAGGGCGACTGTGGACTCGTTGCGGTAACGCTCGGCGAAGCCGCGCATCAGGTCGACAAGATCGGCGCTCTGCACGCGGAGGGGGCGGAGGTCTGTAACGGTCTGGCGGAGCTCGGCACCTTCGTTCTTGACCGTCTGCTGGAGACTGGCGAGGCCGCTGACGGCCTGGTCCGGGGCGGCGGGCAGGCGTCGGCGCAGGACGTCGAGCTGGATTTCGATGCTTAAGAGGGTCTGAAGAATGCCATCGTGAAGGTCGCGTGCAATCCGGCTGCGCTCGGCTTCAATGGCGCGGGCGCGCAAGTGCCTTAGAAGAAAGATGTTCTCCAGAGCGGGAGAGACGTGCGCCGCGATGCTTTCAAGCCAGGCTAAGTCATGCTTTTGGAACGGCTTACGACCGTTCAGGAGGAAGATTCGGCCCGTTGGCTGGCCTCCTTGATCGAAGGCTACGGTCACGAAGGAGGTGACTTTCAGCTCCTGCTGCGCTGGACCGGGCAGCCGCGGGAGATTCTTGATGATCCGACCATCGCGCCGATCCCAGCCGAACCCGGAGCCAGGGCCGGATAAGGAGTTCCAGCAAATGGTCGCGTCCATATCATCCAGAAGGAAACCGTCAGTGCGCGCCAGGGGCATGCTCTCCGGAACGAGGCGCTCGCTCTCGCCTGATTTCAGACGCCAGAGAAAAATGCGCTCGAGGTCCGTATCGCGATAAAGCAGGAGAGCCTCTTCGGCGCTAAAAGTGGTCGCCAATTCCTCCAGGAACAAGCGCAGAGATTCGGCCAGCCCTTGATCCACTTGCATGGTGGCACTGATGCGCGAGAAGAATTCGATCTGCGAAGAGAATCGGCGGTTACGATCGCCCAGGAAGGCTAGCCCTGCGCCGCCGGCAAACGTGCCGACGGTGAGGCCGAGCCAGGAAACGACGCGCATCCATTGAATGTCGCCCTTCACAGCAGTGAGTAAAACCAGAGCTAAAGAGAGTGCTCCAGACAGCGGCAGTGTCAGCTCCAGGCCCCAACGAATGCCGGCTGCGTAGCAAAGGAACATGTACGGAAACCAAACCGGAACGGTGGAAGTACTGATGTACATCAAGAAGCCCAGAGCCAGAAGATCGCAGGCCAGAGGCAAGTGCCAGGATCGTTTGCGCAACAGGCGCTCCAATTGCGTAACAAGGAGAGCGACAATCAGATACGCGACGAGGAAAGAGGCCGAGCGGTGCGCTTGGCGCACTGGAGGTTGCTCAAGCACGGCGAGGAGCGCCAGCAAAACAAAAATAGGGCGGGCATAAACGATTTGGCGCTCGAAATGATTTCGATCCGTTTGATGGGGGCTCATACGCGGGGACGGGTATCCTATGAATTTAGTCTAACAAGATGAGGGAAGTTCGTGCGTGGGCGTGTCTCAGTTTGCAACGTTTAAGACAAGCACGGCGGGAAACCATGTTACGCGAGCCACACGCAGGAAACGAAGCCACCCACTTTTCGAGGCGCAAGAATTAGCGTAAACTAAGGTCGTTCTCTGGATGGTGGGAGTAGCTCAGCTGGTAGAGCGTCGGTCTGTGGCACCGAATGTCGCGGGTTCAATCCCCGTCTCCCACCCCAACTTCAAAACATTCGTGAGTCCCATCTTGGGCGACCGTGCCTGCTCCGTTTTGTTAACTCTAGCTGAGAGTGCGGGCACGCCGGGACCCAAACCACACTATACGGTGAGAGCAGCGTAACAATCGAAGCAGCAATCCAGCGTTATTCGATTCCGCACACGGCTCGCGCGTTGGCGACGACTGATTCCAAATCGTCGAGTTTGGAAAAGACCGCTGTTATTCCGCAAGACAAGGCATTCTTTTCGATGTTCATGCTGTAATCTGTTGTCAGCATGAAGATCCGCAATTCGGGGCTGATTTCCTTGAGCTTCTGAGCCAGCTGTAGCCCGCCTATGTCCGGCAGAGGGCAATCCAAGATTGCCAGATTTGGTGACAGCAGCTTTGTCTTATCCAAAGCTTCGACGCCATTCCCTGCTTCCATGCAGGCGTCGAAGCCGCTGCCATGATCAAAAAGCGTGTGAAGCTGTTTCCGTAGAACTTTGTCATCATCAACGACGAGGACGGTAGTCATGTTTCGCTCCATTCTCAAGAAATATGCCGGGATAAGTTCATCGAAAACACATCTCACACTAGAAACTGCAATAACGGAGAGCCGGCGAAAAAGGGAGCCCGAGCTGTCGTGGACGCCTCCTGCTCGCAGGCTTGCCGGAAACTCGTAAATCTGAATTCTCGGAAATCAGGACTTCTCGTAATGCCGTTGATAATTAACCGGACGTTAAGGGTGAAGGTAACATCATCGCAATACCGAAGATTACGTACCATGATTTGGCGCTAGTTTCGTGTACGTACGCCGGGGCAGGATTTTGAGAAACGCTTGCAACCGGGGGCGCGCAGGTATAAGAGTAGTGTCGTGAATACGTGCGTAACCTCAGCATCGCCCGCAACGGCCGCAGCCGGGGAATTCACCCGGAATTCGCCGGCCAGAGACTCTCTCCTCCCACTTGCACCCTCCTCTTGCCAGCTTTTCTCCGCGCTGGCCAATTACGCTTTAGGAGGATCATCATGAATCCGCTGAGTCATTGGCTCTCGTCGAATGGACTCATGCCCCATGGATTCTGCTATCAGTGGAAGCCAGCTCTAATCTGGCTCCATGTAGCCTCCGATATTCTGATTGCTCTTGCCTATTTTTCGATCCCGGTTGTTCTAATCCACCTGGTGCGCAAGAGAAGAGACACCCCTTTCAGTTGGATGTTTGTCTGTTTTGGCGTATTCATCGCGGCGTGTGGTGCGACCCACGTGATGGAGGTATGGACGCTGTGGATTCCTTCTTACTGGTTTTCGGGAGGGGTCAAGGTCATTACCGCCCTGGCGTCAATACCGACGGCAATTTCTCTTGTTCACCTTGTGCCGCAGGCACTGAGCCTTTCCAGCCCCGCGGAAATGAGAGCTGCAAATGAAGAGCTGATCCGTCAGGGCGCCTCCCTGAAGAAAAGCGAAGAGCGATTTCGGCAAATGGCTGAAAATATCCGGGAAATATTCTGGATGTTGAACTCTGAGACTAAGGAAGTTATCTACGTAAGTCCGGCATTTGAGCAGATCTGTGAACTCGCGCTCAAGTGGCTGTCTTCAAATCCAAAGTCTTACCGCGACTTGATCCATGCCCAAGACCAGCAGCGAGTGCTTGCAGCGCTTGAGGGGCTGGAGAGTACCAATCGCTTCGATGAAGAATTCCGCATCGTGTGCCCGAGCGGGACGGTGAAATGGATTAGAGCTATCGGTTTTACCGCGAAAGGTCCGGCGGGCAACGTAACCACCCTTGTAGGGACTGCTCAGGAGATTACGGCCCGAAAAAAGATGGAAGCAGTGTTGCAGGAAAGCGAGGACCGTTACCGCGATTTGGTCGAGCATTCCACGGACCTGATCTGCACGCACGACCTTCAGGGGCGACTTCTAACCGTTAATGAACTGCCGGCCAAAGTTCTCGGCTATTCACAAGAAGAGCTCCTTAATAAGCCCATGAGGGATTTTCTGCTGCCGGAGGCGCGTGCCCCGTTTGATGAATCGCTCTTGCAGATTCAGAAAGACGGCTTCGTCAAGGGTTTGATGGTCGTTCTTACAAAAACCGGAGAGCCCAGAATCTGGGAGTACCACAATACGCTTCGAACGGATGGCGTGACCAAACCTGTAGTTCGCGGGATAGCGCATGACGTCACCGACCAAAAGCGCATGGAGAAGGCGCTACGGCTTTCGGAAGAGAAGTTTTCGAAAGCCTTCCTTGCCAGTCCTAATGCCATCGTTATCTCCACGATGGAAGACGGTAAGCTCCTCGATGTGAACGATGGTTTTGTCCGAGTAATGGGCCTCTCCCGTGAGGAATCTTTGGGCCGCACTTCGTCCGAGCTCGGGTTATGGAGTTGTCTCAACAGAGAAGACATCCTGAATGAACTTAAGGAGACTGGCCGGGTGCAATCCAGGCAAATGACCTTTCAAACGAGATCAGGGAAACCTCTCGACGTCAACTACTCAGCTGAGCTCATCGAGGTGGGAGGCCGCAAATGTCTGCTTTCCGTTTGTGAGGACATCACGGACCGCAAGCGGGCGGAAGAAGCCCTCAGATCGAGCGTGCTGGAACAACGCTACATAGCCGCGCAACTGGAAAGAGAACGCGCTCGTTTGATCGAGGCTCAGGAGGTGGCAAAAATGGGAAGTTGGGAAGCGGAATTGCAGAGCTTGAATGTGATTTGGTCAGAGCAAACACACCGCATCTTTGAAACTGATCCGTCTCGTTTCCACGCCACGCGTCCAAAATTCCGCGAATTCATTCACCAGGAGGACCGCGAGAAAGTGGATGCGGCTTTTGCAAAGTCCCTAGACAAGCGCTCGCCTTGCACGGTCGAATACCGGATCGTTATGCCAGACGGCCGAATCAAAATCATCGAGGAGCGCTGGCAAGCTTTTCACGATGAAGAAGGAAAGCCGGTCCGCGTTGCGGGCACTTGTCGTGACATCACCGAACGTGTGCGAGCCGAGGAGGAACTGGAACGCCTTTCCGGCCAGCTTTTGCGCCTGCAGGATGAAGAGCGACGGAGAATTGCCAGGGACCTGCACGACTCCACGGGGCAAAATGTCGTCGCCCTGGCAACCACTCTGAGTCAACTCCATGATTCCATGCCCTCATCCAGCAGAAAGCTGCGCAAGCTCGTATCGCAGTGTCAAGCTTTGGCGGATCAATGCGTCTGCGAAGTCCGTACCCTTTCCTATTTGTTACACCCGCCCATGTTGGATGAAGCCGGACTTGAGGATGCGATTCGTCATTACGCGGATGGCTTCGCCGAGCGAACTGGAATCGAAGTCCAACTGCAAGTGTCACCGCGTTTCGGACGAATGACGGCGGATGTGGAGATGGCCTTATTCCGCGTGGTTCAAGAAAGCCTCACCAACATTCAGCGGCATTCGGGAAGCCTGCTGGCCAAGATACGAATTGACCGTAGCGCGGAAAAGACGACGTTAGAGGTGTGCGACAAAGGGAGTGGAATTCCGGGTGACCAACGGAAACGGAACGGCGATCTACCGGTTAGGCTTGGAGTTGGCATTGCCAGCATGCACGAGCGAGTGAAGCTTATCGGCGGCCACCTTGATATTGAATCCAGCAGCTGCGGCACCACGGCCCGCGTGACGATACCGATACATGAATAGAACCGCGAAGAAACTTCGTATCCTCTTGGCGGACGACCACGAGCTCGTCCGCCGCGGCATTCGGGGACTCCTCCGCGCGAGACGTGGCTGGAAAGTCGTCGGCGAGGCAGTGAACGGCCGGGAGGCAGTAGAAAAAACAAGCAAGCTGAAACCAGACGTAGCCATCGTCGATATCAGCATGCCCGATTTGGACGGGCTTCAGGCCACGCGCCAGATTCGAGAATTAACTCCGACTACGAAAGTAGTGGTGCTCTCGATGCATGAGTCAGATCAGATGGTGCGTCGAGTACTGGAAGCTGGTGCTCTTGGCTACGTTTTGAAATCCGATCTCGCAACGCACCTTGTAAAGGCAGTGAAAGACGTCTCTGGCGGAAAGCTTTTCCTCACACCCAAGGTATCCGGCATTGTCCTCCAAGGGTTTCTAAAGACAGAGAGTCAGCAGAACCCAAAAGAACATTCTCATGCCCGCCCAACTCCCCGGGAAGTTGAAGTTATCCGTCTTTTGGCAGATGGAAAAACAAACAAGGAGATTGCTGCCGAGTTGGGAATTACCATGCGGACGGCGGAGACGCACCGGGCGAAAGTCATGTCCAAGTTAGGTTTGCATTCCCTCGCGGCGGTGATTCACTATGCCATCAGCCATAAGATTATCTCAGCGCCAAACACCTCGGAGTGATTGCCAGGTTCCGATTATTATTGAAAGATGATTCCAATACAGTGTCGTGGTCTACTTTTCGATCTGGACGGTGTACTTGTGGATTCCACGCCTGCTGTGGCCCGCGTCTGGGCCGGCTGGGCGCGGGCGCACGGATTCGATCCCGACGAAGTTGTAAAAAAAGCCCACGGCCGACCCAGCATCGCAACAATTCGTGAACTCCTCCCCGGCGCGGATCATGCAGCCGAGGATCGCGAAGTGGAGCGCCTCGAGATCGCCGACATCGAAGGAGTCATCCCATTGCCTGGTGCGATGGAATTGCTTCAGGCGCTTCCCACGGAACGCTGGGCAATTGTGACCTCCTGCACGCGGCCGCTGGCTGGCGTGCGCATCGCGGCAGCGGGCCTGCCGAAACCCAAGTATCTTGTTACTTCAACCGATGTAAAGCATGGCAAACCGGACCCGGAGCCCTATCTGAAAGGCGCACAACTTCTCGATGTGCCGGCGAGCGAGTGCATTGTCATCGAGGATGCTCCGGCGGGAATCCGTGCCGGCAAAGCGGCGGGCGCGCGCGTCCTGGCGCTGCGCACCACCGCGCGTGACGCTGAACTAGAGCAAGCCGGCGCCGACTGGATTGTCGATGACTGCGCCAGACTTGTCCTGGATTCTTCGCCCGTTGGCGAAGAATTTTTGGTTATCGGCCGTCGAACAAAATAGTGCGGGGCCCGTATAAACAGGTAGAATCTCAGCTTCACCGAACCACGAAATACCAGCTTGTTCCGAGGAGACGAATGATGATCCGTGTGAAAAACCGGGCCGCTCTGCTGGCGTTCGCTTTGTCCATGACCGCATTTAGCGCGGCGGTTTACGCGCAGGAAAAAGATGCCAAACCTGCCGAGAAGCCGGCCGAAGCTGCTCCTGCTCCGCCCCCTAAGGAAGAATCCTCCGTTACTGAACACAGCATCAAAATCGGCGGCCAGACGATTCCCTACAAGGCAACCGCGGCAACAATCCTCCTGAAGAATGAAAAGGACGAGCCAACCGCGCTGGTCTATTTCACCGCCTACACTCGCAGCGACGTGAAGGACTTGAGCCAGCGCCCTGTCGCCTTTGTTTACAACGGCGGGCCGGGCTCTTCCTCGGTCTGGCTGCACATGGGCTCTTTTTCGCCGCGCCGCGTGGTCACTGTGAACGCCGATGCCACGCCTCCCGCCCCGTACAAATTCTCCGAGAATCCGCACTGCCTCCTGGACAAAACGGATTTGGTCTTCGTTGACCCTGTGGGCACAGGCTTCAGCCACGCCGTCGGCAAAGCCCAGGACAAGGATTTCTGGGGCGTCGATCAGGACGTCAAATCTCTGGCGCAATTCGTCAACACGTATGTCAGCCGCAACAACCGCTGGAACTCCCCGAAATTTCTCATCGGTGAAAGCTACGGCACGTTTCGCTCCGCCGCGCTCTCGAACTACTTGCAGTCGCATGACGGCCTCTACTTCAATGGCATCGTGCTGATCTCCTCTGTGCTGAACCTGGGGACCATTTCCTTCAATCCCGGCGAGGACATGCCGTACATCTTTTACCTGCCCAGTTACGCTGCTACTGCGTGGTATCACAAAGTTCTCAAAGACCGTCCCGGCGATTTGAATCCGTTCCTCGAGGAAGCCCGAAAGTACGCGCAAACCGATTATGCGGATGCCTTGATGAAAGGATCCAAGCTGGGAGAAGCAGAAAAAGCTGCCGTCGCGAAAAAGATTTCCCGTTTCACTGGTCTCAGCGAAGACTACCTGGTCAAGGCCAATCTGCGCGTAAACTTGCCGCAGTTCATGAAAGAGCTGCAGCGCGGCCGTGGCCTAACCACCGGGCGCCTTGACGCGCGTTTTTCAGGTTGGAGCTACGATTTGCTCGGCGAATATGCAGAATACGACCCGCAGGACACTTCTATTACGGGGCCATTCACCGCGGCATTTAACAACTATGTCCGCGATGAATTAAAGTTCGGACAAGACAAGGTCTATCGCACCGGCTCGGACGAAGCCGGGAATGGTTGGGACTGGAAGCATCGCGGTGGCGGCGACAACTTCGGCTTTCCCGGTTCACCGAATGTGGAAGGCGATTTGATTCAAGCCATGCTCACCAATCCGCACCTGCGCGTGGAAGTGGAAAATGGGCTTTACGACCTTGCCACTCCCTTCATGGCCACCGAATACACCATGGAGCATCTCGGGCTGCCCGACAAACTACAGAAGAACATCCATCTCCAATATTACGACGCGGGACACATGATGTATCTGCGCGACGAAGACCTCGCCAAGCTCAAGAGCAACATCGCTATCTTTATCGATGGAGCTTCGAAGCCGTAGGTAGAAAGGGGCGAATGGCAGGAACGGGTAGTTTGTTCGAGTTACCTGCCCATCGGTACAGTAACGCTCAAGAAATCGTGCCCGAAGCCTTCCCTGGCCGCAGGTACCGGTTCGCCTAAAATACAAGAGTCACGTAGAAGCGCGCTATCTGCAGTTTACGCGACTCGCCCTCCGTTTCTCGGGCCTCGCCAAGGACACACTCGACCCATGGGGACACCTACGCAAACCATGCCGCCACAAACAGCTCCCACGCAAGCGCCCTCGGCCTCATCGGCGTCCGCACCGCAAAGGACGATTCACACCGCGCAGCTCGTCGGCGCCATGCTCAAAGCCAGTCCACACGTCAGCGATTTGATCTTTTCGCCGGGACGCGCTCCTCAGATCGAAGTGAGCGGCCAGCTCATGGAGCTCAAGTACAAAGGACTGGAGTGTCTTAGTTCGCAAGACACGCTCTCCATTGCCAACGACATCATGGGGAAAAACGAGACCCCCGCGCGCAAGCTGGAGCAAGACGGTTCCGCTGACCTTTCCTATGGCATAGCCGGCGTAGCGCGCTTCCGCGTGAATATTTTCAAGCAGCGCGGAAGTTGCGCCATTGTGATGCGCGTCGTTCCGGACAAGATCCCCGGATTCGATGAGCTGCATCTGCCTGAGGTGTTGAAGGAAATTGTGGATTTGCGCAACGGCGTTGTGCTTGTGACGGGGCCAACCGGTTCCGGAAAATCTTCAACTCTCGCCGCCATCCTCGACAAAATGAACGAGGAGAAGGCCTACCACATCCTCACCATTGAAGACCCCATTGAGTTTCTTCATCGTCACAAGAAAGCAACGATCCATCAGCGTGAACTGCACTCGGATACGCCGACTTTTGCGCTGGCTTTGCGGGCGGCGCTTCGGCAGGCGCCGAAAGTCATTCTCGTGGGCGAAATGCGTGACCGGGAGACGATTGAGATCGCTCTCGAAGCTTCGGAAACCGGCCACTTGGTCATGTCCACGTTGCATACCATTGATGCATCGAAAACCGTGGAACGCATCGTTGGAGTTTTCCCCATGGCCGACCAGCAAGCCATTCGCACCCGTCTCGCAAAGGCTTTTCGCTACATTGTTTCCCAGCGTCTTCTTCCCAAGAAGGATGGCAAAGGGCGCATCGCCGCCGTGGAGATTCTCAAGTCCACCATGCGCACGCGCGAATACGTGGAAAAGGGTGAAACCGAAGGCAAGTCGCTTCTCGATGCCATGCGCGACGGCACCACCGAGGGCATGCAGCACTTCGATGGCGAGATTGAGAAACTCATCCGCGAGGGAATCGTGGATTTCGAAACCGGACTGACGTATTCAACGAACACCGGAAACCTTCGCCTGGAAATGGCCGATTTCCTTGAGGAACGTCCGAAGCAGCAGCCGGCTCCCAGCAGGCCAGCGGCGCAGGATCCCAACCGCACCACCGAGATCGAAATTGAGCGCTAAGCCAGCCGCTCTTTTTCATCACTAATTCGCCGAAGCGTCCTTTGTAGTTCTCCTCGCACGTGCAACAATCCAATACTGATATTTCTCACCCTCGATGAGCCACTTTAGTGAAACTATGATGCGCGTGCCTCTCGCGTTTCGCGTGACAATACTCGCCGCCTTTTGTTTCTCGCTATTTGCCCTGCTTCTGCCCCGTCTGACGTCGAAAGTCTTTCGCATCGTTGAATCCGTTCTGGCGCGTGTCGCCGCGCGCAAGACTCTAGCGATCGTCGCTCTTTTCTTCCTTGTCGTCGGTGTCCGGGTTGCTCTTCTGCCGCGGCTGCCCGTACCGGTTCCTGGCATCCATGATGAGTACAGCTATTTGCTGCTCGGCGACACGCTTGCCCACGGCCGCCTTGCCAATTCGGCGCACCCCATGTGGATGAGCTTCGAATCGTTTCACGTGAACTGGTTTCCGACGTATTCGTCGAAATACCCGCCAGCGCAAGGGGCCGTCCTGGCGCTCGGTCAGTTGCTTGGTCATCCGTGGA
>WNFG01004461.1_pt1 | contig 12607 bp, 15 predicted proteins | sample 5400431 | NCBI WGS metagenome assembly WNFG01 (sample SAMN13153346, study PRJNA577476) | soil metagenome | isolation source: 120 cm saprolite under Douglas fir tree site 2 hole 3 replicate 2 | place: USA:California | collected 2015-04-18
CGACTACCTGGAACAGTATCTACGGGGTGAGATTACACCTGAGCTGACCATTGAGCACCTGGGCGAACTGCTGGATATCTTCCTGGAGGTTGGAGCATAATGACGCCTCGCCTGCGTAAATTGCTGTTTGAGACGTTGTATAAGAACAAGTATCTTTATCGCTTTGCCAGTACTGTCCCCTTTGCCGGGCAATGGCGCGCCTGGCAGCGCCTGGTGCTGACACGCATACACGGCCATGATGTGCTGGAGCTGGGCTGCGGGCTGGGTGACTTACTGGCGGACATGGCCGAGGCCGACCACGCTTGCCTTGCTGTTGAGCAATCGCCCCAGATGGTGGCGGCAGCTCGCGAGACGCTGCAGCGGCGCAAACTTGACGAAAAGGCCTGGGTCATCCAGGGATCAGCCCAGCATTTGCCATTTTCCAATGCTTCATTTGACACTGTCGTGAGTACTTTCCCCTCCGAATATATTTATGATCCCAACACTATTGCCGAGGTAGAGCGTGTGTTACGTCCCGCAGGAAGATTGATCGTTATAGAGGGTGCAAATCTCTTACCAGTTGGATTCCTGCAACCGCTTCTGGCGTTCATACAGGCGCTGGTGTATGGCCCGGCAGCGGTCTTCGGTCCGCGCAAACAGCGCAATCTGGATGAAGAAATGGAGCGTTATCGCGGCAGCGCACGTCCAGGAAAGGGCCTGTTGCATAGCGACAGGGACACAGGAATGACGACCGACGTACTATCGAATGCGTGGTTCGGTCAGAACATCCCTCTGGAGCAACAGGGACTGCGCCGTCGTTCTGAGCGAGTACGTAGTCGCCGCTGGGAAGTTTATATCACCATCGGGGAAAAACAGTGATCAGTTGTTCTGAGAGCTTTCTTGCTGCATGATATCCCAGCAAGTATCGCAATAGCCAGCAGCAACCAGGTCAAGCGTCAGGCCATGAAAGTGATACTGCTCTTGCAATTGCTCGTTCAAGTTGCCTAACAGAGTGTCATCGAGATGAATAATAGCCCGGCAGCGCTTGCACACCAGATGATGGTGTGCTTTGCCCTCGGCTACCTCGTAGCGCGGTTGTTCTCCAGGCAGGTGATTTTCGCGTACCAGCCCCAGTTCTCTCAGCAGTTCCAGTGTGCGGTAAATTGTCGAAAGGCTCACATAAGGATTGCGTTTCTGGACACGTTCTGCGATCTGATCAATGCTCAGGTGCTCATCTGCTTCTTGAATGACGCTCAAAATCATGTAACGTTGCGGTGTCAGCCGGTATCCTCGCTTGCGCAGCATCTCATTACTTGTACTCACATAGTGGTGCATCCTTTACCCCTGTTCATTGCTATGGTTTCGTATCCATATCCTAGCATTGCTTTGTGAGGGCGTCAAATTATACGACAACAGCTCATTTAAACGTTGATTTTTCGTAGAGATTGAGCCGCAGCCCTTGCGGCCACGCGTAGATTCGATACAATAATTACATAGCATCAGAAAGGTAAAAATCTATGGTTCGCTGGGAACATCGATACTTGTTGGGCACAATGGTCTTTACTATCGCAGGTGATGTTGTGCGTGATTTTAATGAAGAATACGAGGTGTGATAGGACGACTGCGTCGGTTCTTGCCCGTTCTGCCAACGACGCTGGCGCGTCTACTGACTTCGTCAGTCAGGCAGAACGAAAGGCACCTATCAGCTAGTGCAAGACACCAACCAACGCCGCTGACGAGTATTGAAATGGGTCCTGCCAACGCGCTGCGCGCTACTGCTGCGCAGTCAGGCAGGACCAAAGGAAGCGGCTACTGACTAGCGTCAGTCAGGTTGGTGAAAGGAGGAATAGATAAATGACTGTACCAGACTTCTGGCGCTCCTCACTCGATCCAATGCGTGTCATGAATGTACAGGTGACCCACTGGCGCGAAGATGAACAACAACAGCGTGAGGATCACCTCACCGTCGAAGAACCACTTGAAGTGCGTATCAACCATCGAAGCCTGGCCGTAATTATGCGCACTCCCGGACACGACCATGAATTGGCGATGGGATTTCTCTTTACAGAAGGCATAATTCGCGAGGCCGCCGATGTAGCAACAATCGAAGATGCTGTTGACACCGATGGGTTACCGCTGGCAAACGTAGTAAATGTCCGATTGCGTCATCGCGAGCAACCGGATACACGAGTAGATGCAGGTGACAACAAAGATTACCCGGCATTTGAGCGTCGTTTCGCCGTCTCTGCAAGTTGTGGACTGTGCGGCAAAGAGAGTATTGCCGACCTGATGCTCTCAATACCTCCACTGGAAGCGAGTGATCTCCGCATCTCTGCTTCCTGCATCTATGAATTATCGAAGCAGTTGCGCACAGCGCAAGACGTATTTTCCCACACGGGCGGTCTGCATGCTGCCGGCCTATTTACCTCCACCGGCGAGCTATGCCTGCTGCGTGAAGACGTGGGCCGCCACAACGCCGTCGACAAGCTCATCGGGTATGGTCTCTCACACGATACTTTTCCTTACTCAAGATATATGCTGCTGGTGAGCGGGCGCACCTCTTTCGAAATCATCCAGAAAGCGTTGCTGGCGCGTATTCCCTGCGTTGCCGCCATCTCCGCCCCATCGAGCCTGGCCGTCGAACTGGCAAACCAGGGCGGCATTACGCTGATTGGCTTTTTGCGAGACCATTCTATGAATGTGTACACACACCCGGAGCGTATTGTCTGAGGAATTGTGCCTCCTTTCACCAACCTGACTGACGCTAGTCAGTAGCCGCGCAGCGGCGTTGGTTGGTGTCTTGCAATAGCTGATAGGCGACGCAGTCGTCCTATCACACCTAGAAAGAGATTCACGATGCAAGGAAATAAGTTGAATGGAATGCGCGTTGCCATCCTGGCAACCGAGGACTTCGAGCTGGTAGAGTTGACTGAACCAAAAAAGGCGCTTGATCAGGCCGGAGCAATTACAAAGGTCATCTCTCCCAAACCTGGGACGATACAGGGAATGGATCACGATGTGAAAGCCGGTAGCGTCAACGTCGATATGACCCTGGACCAGGCAAATCCAGATAATTTTGATGCTGTTTTGCTGCCGGGAGGGGCACTCAACGCTGATGATATGAGGATGCAGCCAAAGGCTCGCGAGTTTGTAAAGCGTATGCAAGCCGCGGGCAAGCCTTTTGCAGTCATCTGCCATGCCCCCTGGTTGCTCGTCTCATCGGGACTTGTTAGAGGCCGAACACTGACAAGTTGGCCTTCCATCCAGGATGACATTCGCAATGCAGGAGGCAATTGGGTCGACCAGCAAGTGGTGGGAGATGGGAACTGGGTGACCAGCCGTGGTCCTAAGGACTTATCGGCCTTCAATCCTGCGATGATCCAGCTCTTCTCTGCGAACAGAATCGCAGCCAGGTAAAGCTCGACCCATACGTTAGTTCAACGGCCATAGGCCTGGCGTCACGTAAGCTGCTCTGCAAAGTAGCTCATATGACACTGGGCCTGGCAGTGAAATCCCCAGCGGTTGCTTGAAACAACGTGAACGCACGAGAGAGCAGGAGGAAAGGACAATGCGAAATACCATCCGGCGACCGGCGGAAGCTGGTGGGATGTTTACTATTGGTGGAGACCTCGAGGTCTATCGTCTGGGCTTCGGTACAATGCGCATCACCGGTGAAGGCATCTGGGGACCACCAGCAAACATACCAGAAGCCATCGCAACCTTGCGCCGCGCCCTTGAACTGGGCATCAACCTGATCGATACCGCTGACTCGTATGGACCAGAGGTAAGTGAGTTGCTTATTGCAGAAGCCCTCTACCCCTATCCGAAAGATCTTGTTATTGCTACCAAAGGTGGCTTTGAGCGTCCCGGCCCGTTCCAGTGGGTACCCGAAGGACGACCCCAACATCTGCGCGAAGCTCTAGAGGGCAGTCTGCGACGCCTGCGCCTCGATCACATCGACATCTATCAATTGCATTGCCCGGACCCCGAGGTTCCCTACGAAGTCTCAGTTGATGAACTCGCGAAGATGAGAGAGGAAGGAAAGATTCGCCATGTCGGAATCTCGAATGTCACAGCCAGTCAACTCGCACTAGCACAAACGATCGTACCAATCGTCACCGTGCAGAACCGCTATAATCTGGTGGATCGTTCGGACGAAGCGATGGTAGATAGTTGTGCACACCAGGGTATTGGCTATATCCCCTGGGCCCCCCTGGCAACCGGAGAGCTTGCTCGCCAGGGTGGACCGCTCGACCAGGTCGCGAAGCGGCACAACGCTCGACCCAGTCAGATCGCACTCGCCTGGCTCCTCCAGCGCTCCAGCACCATGCTCCCGATCCCAGGAACCTCCTCGTTGAAACACCTCGAAGAGAACGTGATAGGCGCAACAATCAAGCTGACCCGGGAGGAGTTTGACGCCATCGACCGCATCAGTAAGCCGTAAAGGGGTTTCTCATAGAGATGAGCCATCCCGAGCTTTAATCCTGATGGGTCTCTCTCCTGATGGATTGTACCTGCTGTTGGTGACTTTCCTCTGGTAACACCGGTAATGGCCGCACCCACCGGATATACAAGCTGCTACTGCAGATCGGGCATACACGGTCATCGGGCACCGGCACAGCGATCATGGAGATGTAGCGCCAGGCGCCATCAAGATTACGTTCCCACACTAAATTACAATCTGGACAGAAGTTGCGTTCCCATTTGATCATGTTGCGTGCCGTCTCCTGGTAAAGTGTTCTGGGCTAAGGTAACAGATCCTTGTGGGACACTCCCTGCCCTTGTTTGTTCCTGCTTGCATTGTACAGCTAAAAGGACCTCGTGGCAAGGGGCTTTTCTACAACCACCCCTTCTGCTCAGCCATGCGTGCCGCTTCCATTCGATTGCGAGCGTTCAGCTTCTGAATGGCTATCGAGAGGTGATTGCGTACCGTTCCTTCTGAAAGGGATAACTGTGCAGCGATATCTGCGATGCTGGCACCATCCAGGGAGGCGGAGAGTACATCGCGCTCACGGCCGGTAAGCGGGTTATTGCCCTCGGAAAGCGCTGCAAGAGCGAGATCAGGATCAATGACCCGCGAGCCCTCCATCACGCGACGCACGGCTTTTGCCAGCTCATTTGCCGGGGCATCCTTGAGCAGAAACCCGGCCGCGCCACTTTCCATTGCCTGGCGCAGGTAGCCGCTGCGTCCAAACGTGGTCAGGATCACCACGCGGCAGGACGGCAGGCGCTCGCGCAGCGCTTGTGCCGCGTCTAATCCGCTATCGCCAGGCATCTCAATGTCCAGCAGCGCCACATCGGGTCTCGTCGCAAGTGCTGTCGGAACCACTTCATCTCCCCGTGCGACCTCGGCAACAACCTCGATATCTCCTTCCAGGCTGAGCAGAGCTGCCAGCGCTCCGCGCACCATCGCCTGATCTTCCGCCAAAAGCACCCGGATCATGATTGTTCCTCCCTCACAGCCTCTCCACTGCGGTTAGAACTCTCTGGCCACTCGTTGGGTCATCCCAAACAGCATCACCAGAGCCAGCAGGAGCCCACTGAACGGAAAGAGGATCGCCGGGCCGAACTGGTTCGAGAGCGCGCCGACCAGAGCGACTGAGAGCGGATACGTCCCGAATGAGCTGAACATGAGCAAGCCCATGACACGCCCCAGCAGGTGGCGCGGAATGACCAGGTGGACCACAGTGAAGAGCAGGACAGTAGTGACGCTGTTGGCGACGCCGCCAATCAGCATCAAGACCACTGCTCCAGGGACGCCCCAATTGGGAAGAAGAGCCATCGAGGCGGCCAGGAGCAGACCATCGCCGAGCATGAGCAGCCCTTTGTGCTTGAGTTTGCCCAGCGTGCCGGCCAAGATTCCTCCGCCGAGCGCGCCCGCGCCCCAGCCCGCCAGGATGGCGCCATAGTCGCTTGCGCCCCCATGCAGGGGACCGTGGACCAGGGTGGGCAGCGCCACCGCCAGCAGTCCGCCGAAACAGAAGCCTGCTGCCAGGGCAACCAGCAGGACGACCTGAATCAGCCGCGAGGTGCGCAGAAAGTGCCAGAAGCTGACCTGCGCCTCTTGCTCGTGGGTGCTGGCCTGTGGATTCTCACGGCTTTCTCCTGCTTCTCTTTTGCGGCTTGTGGCAACGTGTGCCGCGCGCATCATGGCAAGCGACACCGCCGAAACGATAAAGGTCACCGCGTCGATGGCCAGGCCTGCCCCCGCAGTGAACGCGGCCACGACTACACCGGCGAGGGCCGAACCCACCAGAAGAGCGGCCTGCATGGAGGCGAGGTTCAGCGCGTTGCCGGCTTGCAGATCGTCGTCGCTCAGAATATCTGGCATGATAGCCATTGAGGCGGGCAGGAATGCGCCCCCAAAGGCTCCCAGTGGCACGGCGACCGCGCAGAGTTGCAAGACGGTGGGATGTCCCCCCAGGGCCAGCGCCGCCAGGATACCCACCAGCAGTGCGCGCACGAGATCCGCGAGCAGCATGACCCGCCGTGGGCGCAGGCGATCCGCGAGCCAGCCACCCAGCAGCATGCTCCCCACGCGGGGAATGCCGTAGGCAGCCAGCACCATGCCCAGTGCCTCGGCGCTGCCTCCATTGTTCAGAATCAGCCACGGCAGCGCCACGGCGTAGAGCGCATCGCCCAGCACCGAGATCATCTGCCCGCCGAAGAGCAGCATGAAGTTGCGCACCTTGAAAGGGTGCAGCATTCCTCCCGCAGCCGGTTTGGCTGCGCCTCGTTCCGTTGAAGCATCCTGCGCGTTGACTTCGCTTGCCTGCTTGAGCATTGGTGGCGTTTCCGCCTGGCGGATGTCCGGGGTGAAATCCTCTGGATGAAAAGACGTTCGCATACGCATTCATTCCTCCTGATGGGGAGAGCCGCATCCAAACCTGAAAACGATACGCGAAGGTTTGGATGCGCTGACTCCACAACCATAATCAAGGCGCAACTGCGGCGCTCACCCATGAGAGGTCGTAGCCCCATCCCGAGTGCGGTCGACGAGGTCCCGGATCGCTCGCACGACGGCATCTGGACGGTCTGTGTGGATGGTGTCGTGCCCGGCGTTTTCGACCTCACGGTACTCCCCACGCGGAACGGATGCAGCCAGTGCTGTATACAGGACACGTTGCCCATCGTTCATCTTGCGCAGGTACGACTCAGGCATGATCGCCGCCATAAACGGATCGATGCCCAGGGCGCACAACACGATCAGGGGCACGTCCAGTAGGTTCCCACCGTTGCGCAGTTCAGTCGAGAAGGAGCTTTTCCCCGTTCTTTGTGAGGCTGGCAGTTCCTGGAGGGTCTTCGTCAAGGATCTCAGGTGCCAGTCGATGAGCGGTTCACGCACCTCCTGCGGCCAGGAGGCGAACATCCGGCCAAACAGGCCACGATAAAACGTCTTGTAATGCAGCAACAATCGAAGGACAGCCAGGACCCCCCGAAGCTGGTCGAGCAGTGTTTGCTTCGGCAGATAGGCTTCAAAGTCCTCGTGAAAGGGCTCCAGCAGGAGGAGACCAGCCACCTCGTCGGGAAAGCGCTGCGCATACCGACGCGCGTAGGCTCCGCCCAGCGAGTGACCAACGAGCAGATACGGCGCTGGCACGCCTGCCATGCGCAGAAGGCTTCGGAGCTCATCGGTAACCTCGGTGGCGGTGCGGGGCAGGGCGACCAGGTCGCTCCAGCCTGTTCCCGCGCGGTCGTAGAGCACCGAGGTTGTGAACTGCGCGACCTGCTCGTGGATGTTGAGGAAGTCAAGGCCGACCATGCCGGCCCCGGGCAGAAACACCACGGCCGGTTCTCCGCTGCCTGAGCGGTGAAGAGCCAGGCGCCGCCCAGAGACGTCGTAGAGACGCCCGACTGGTGGATTGATCTCTCCGACCTTGTGGTGTTTGCGCTCGCGAGTTCGCGAGCTGTTCTCTTGTCCCTTTCTCGTGTTGAGTTGCGTCATGTCTCGTTTCTCCTTCAGAGTAATCATGTCTCGTTTCTCGCTTTCGAGTCATCTTGAATGAATAGAAAGGCGGCCTGCAGAAGAGCGATCCCGAGAGACGAGCGTTTCTCAGGCACGGCCTCAGCTCTCCAAACCGTTCCAGCTCTTTGGCCTTTGGTCCTTTTCCGCCTGGCCGGTTTGCGCGTTCCCTCACTCGCGACTTCCGAAGCCTGCCAGCCTTTTTCTGTGAGGGGTGGTTTTCTGCTGTCTTGTCGCGCGTTTTGGTGATGGCCTTACGCACTTTTTCGCCCGCGAGATGTTCCATGATGCAGCAGAGAGCGTCTGCTCAATCCTCAGCGTTTTTCGCCCGATCCAATGCCGCGTTCGCTCTGCCTATGTTCCACCTACGGTATCCTCAAGAAAGGAGACGTTCAAAAGAGTGAGCCTTCTCCCTCAATGGCGGCCATCAATTGCAGCGTCTGCGGGTGAGCCATTATGGTGAGCGTTTCGGTGCTGCTCAGATCGACCAGGCGAAAGCCGATCGCGTCCTGTCCAGCGTAGGTCGTGAAGATGGCAGGTTCGTAAAGGACGCGTGGGCGAAGCATAAAATCGCGAATGGCGGCATGAAGCAGCACCGGAAGGTACGCTTCGCAGAAACCGGTGCCACAGGATGGGCAATCCACGCGTGCGTAGATTCCCAATGGCAGAGCATCGTAGAGGCTGTGAGGTGGAACGAGGGTGCTGCGATCAATGATCTGGATCTGCACCATGGAGTGGCAAATCGGACACTGTCGCTGGTTTAAACAGGTCTGATAGAACTCTGCGCCAGCTTGCATCCAGCGTTTGACTGCAGGGCGGAAAGAGCGTATCGGACCTAAGGCTGGGTAGTTTCCTGTATTGACGAAATCTATATTGTATCGTGGTGAACACTCGGGACAGCGCAGGCGCATGACCGCCACGCCTCCTGGCTGACGCTCGACGATCCCGCGCAGGTGCTGTTTGCCGCACATAAAGCACCAGTGGCGCGTCTCCTGCCAGCCCATGGCCTCGTCCACGTCGAGGAACAGCCCGAAGGCCTGGGCGTCGTCGCGCAGTTCTCCATGCAAGATCTGGTGTAACTGGCGACGCGCGCGATGCAGTTTCAGTTCTAGGGCGCCCAGGCTCATATCCAGCCGCTGCGCGACCTCGCGTTGCGGCAGCTCAGCCAGGTAGCAGAGTTTGATAAGCTCACGCGTACTCTCCGAGAGATGCCCCAGGGCGCGATCGAGCAGCACCTGCATATCCTGGCGCTCCAGTTCTTCGGTAGGATCGATGGCCAGCGGATCGGAGAGATCTATCCCGGCTTCGTCCAAGCTCTCGGGCAACGCGCTCATGTGAGGCATGGTGGCCTGAGCGCGAATGTGCCGCTTGCAGACGTTGCGGCAGATGCCATCCAGCCAGGCCGACAAGCGTTCCGGCTCGCGCAGCTTCTCCAAGTGCCGCCACGCCTCGATGCATGTCTCCTGCACCACGTCTTCGGCTTCATCCGGTCCGATCCCTGACATGTGCGCCACCCGCAGCAAACGTGGGCGAGCCGCCTCGACGATCTCACCAATAGTTCCAGCGAAGGCTTCATGGGCGTGGGGCAGGGATGGCTGACAGATCGAGCAGCTTTGGAGTCGCGTGCCATGCCGGCAAACGAGCTCTGCTGTTCTCCTTTTCTGCATTGCATTGTCTCCTTTCTGCTCACCTGTCGCATGTTTGCGCGCTGACCTTACGCACATTTTCGCGAGCCGTTTTCGTCTCCTCCTGCGCGATCCTCAGGCTCCTGGCGTTCTCTGGGACATCGTCTCTTGCGCGTGACTGATCACACCTTCCAGGTTTACCCTCTCACCACGTCCCAGTTCGTTTTTTCCATGGCCCATCGTTGCTCGGTATTTGGGATACGAGTTTTGCGCTTGTCATGAGACGGAAACCGGAGGACTCCATTGCGCGGAGAGAGCGTGCGCGTCCTTGCACAGTCAGGACATTCAACCAGTGCGATGCCACTGTCCAGAAAACGCTTGAGTTCGATTGAAACCACCCCAGAAAACGTGCATTTGGCTGTTTTGGCTGTCTGCACCTGTTCTCCCCTCGTCTCCGTGGTATTCTGCTGTTGATTGGCATGCTGAGCTGCACGTTCTGGTTCCACTCCTGGTTCCGTTCCACTCACACTCCCTTGTTCTACGGAAACCGTCTTCATGGCTTCGGCGCTCCTCTCCTGCTGCCGGTACACAGCCCATTCTACCATCTCCTCGTCCAGAGGGTCTCTCTCTGGAAAGGATCTGCATCGGTGCCGTTCTCGCGCGCAGGCGCCCTCTTTGCTCGGGTACGTGCAGCATACCAGAACGGCAGACCCGAAACCAGGCCGAGCGCCAGAGCAATAACCATCACTATGATGGAGTTGGCGAGCGGGGGTTTGGTGGTCATCAGGAAGACGATGCCGAGCAGCATGGTAGTCAGTGTTTGTACTCCTGTACCCAGAATTGGGTCATGAGTACGCGCGTCAAGCGCAGCGGAGCGTGGGCCATCTGGCTCCTCTCGTGCCATTGCAACAATGGTGCGCATGCGGGGGTCCAGCACAAACGCGCCAATCGGTCCGATGAGCACGAAGCTGACCAGTGCAATAGCAATCCAGCCGGTCCCCAGCCCCCAGGTGGTCAGTGCCATCTCCCAGGTCGGAGGGAAGTGAAGCCAATCATGATTGTGGCGTGACAAATGTCATGGGGAATTAGAAAGTCCACACCCTCGCGTCGCTGAATGCCACTTCAGTCGGCCTGTACAGGTCTAAGGCCTTCGCGAGAACTCCAATCGTGCCATCTCGGTAGTTGTTATCTTCTACACTATCTATAAGATGCTGATTCACATAAAGATCAATCTTGGAACCTCGCGCCAGTACCGCGATAATGTTGGCCTGGCTGGAACCTGCTATGATAAATGAGGAACGTGTCGCCCTCGTCCTCAATGGTGGGTTAAGGTTTAGATCCGGCATGCCGTTGTCAGGATCTCTTGTATAGCGAACAATGCCGTACTCTCCATCTTGACAAATGTAGAAGTAGTATATCTTCTCCCCTTGACCACGAAAAATAACTCCTCCACAGTCACCTTCGATAAACGTCATCTTTATCTGATACGCGAAGTTGCTGAAGTCTGTGTTATCAGGTCCACAAGGATGAAAACGTACCGGGTAGTTATTATCCCCATCAACACTCACATACAAGGCTCCTCCTTGGAATTGACAGTTACCATTTTGTGGTGGAACCCCGGGTGCCTGCGGAATCCAATCATAACCCTGGCTGGTATCTTTGTTAAAATTCAAAGGGTCATAGAGTGCAATTGTTCCACAGCCAGGAAGGTAGCTGGGATAATTCTGCTGTGCACAGAATGTGGCCGTGGGATTTGGAGGAGGAGGAGAATTGAAAGCACGAGAACCTGAAAAGTAAAATAGGCTTGCCATTCCTAGCAGGAGAACTAATGCTAAACACATCTTTAGAATTGCACTGCCTCTCACCTGACCTCTGCGAGAAGACACTGCGGGGAGTGTAGGACTGATTTCGCTCTGCATAACGGGCGTAGGAAACTTGTGTTGTACGGTTACATCTACCGGGGAGACACCTCTATCTACCTCCGCAACAACGATCGTGAGGATTAAAGCCCCCAGCGTACCAGTATAGGTAGTGGGCTTGCCGTAGCCCTCCAGGCGGATGACCTGTCCATTGTACGCACCCGGGGGTATAGGCAACGTCACCTGCTTTCCATTCGGGAGTATGAGAACCCTGTTGGTTCCATTCTGAGCTTCCAATACGCTGATAACATGGGTCTGGTAAACATTGCCGCTGCCATCGCACGCAGTAGTACAGCATCAAGTTCTTTGGGCAGTTTTGGATTGATCGTACTCGGCGGACTCGGCATGACATTATAGTGTTGATGCCACAAATTATGCCAACCGCTTCCTACAAAAGGGGGACGTCCTATCAGCAATTCAAAGGACATCACCGCAAGCGCATACTGGTCTGTTGCTGGGATAGGATGACCTTCCCATTGTTCGGGCGCCATGTAGCTTGGTGTCCCGCGAATAGCCTGGCTTTCGCTGGTCTTCATCATGAATTTGGCAACGCCAAAGTCCGCAAGTTGTAGATTCAACCGGCTGAGATGATCCGCGTCACCATGAATGAGAAAATTGGAGGGTTTCACGTCCTGGTGCACGATCTGACGGTCATGTGCATGCTGGAGGGCAAAGGCGGCCTGGGTCACAATACGCTCAACAGCAGCTAGTGGTAGAGGTTCTTGCTCCTGATGTGCTTGCAGCCAGTCTTTCAACGAGCCCAAATACCGGTACGGCATAACCATATACATCAGCAAAGCTTGATTGATATGTTCCTTACCCGAGTCATAGAGAGGAAGGATATTAATCTGATCCAGTTGAGCAATAGCCTGGGCCTCGCGTAAGAAAAGACGCATAGCCTCTTCAGCAGCGCCGTACTCCGCAGCATGCATAAAGTCAGTGTGGATAACTTTGATCGCCACCTGCCTGTGAAGGAGCGTATCTACCGCCAGGTACACCTCACCCATACCTCCACTCTTGAGCAATCGTACAAGTTGATAGTGGCTAAGTTGCTGTCCTTCTGGTAACATCTTCCACTCCTAGACCATTTGTTCGTAAATCATACGGCGAAATTCAATTGA
>WNFG01011623.1_pt1 | contig 12606 bp, 10 predicted proteins | sample 5400431 | NCBI WGS metagenome assembly WNFG01 (sample SAMN13153346, study PRJNA577476) | soil metagenome | isolation source: 120 cm saprolite under Douglas fir tree site 2 hole 3 replicate 2 | place: USA:California | collected 2015-04-18
ATGATCTGGCAGGCTTGGAAGTTCCCACGGCTTGCGTGGGACTGGATCGAGCACGGCGCCGCAATAGAGACATTCCGCCAAGCGATCGGGGCGCGGCTGTGCCGTTTTGCCGGTGCCTAACAGATTTCGCCGGGTGATCTGTAAAGCTGCGTCATTTTTTCCTCCTACCAAGCCGGTCCGTCGTCTGGTGATCTGCGGTGCGGTGAGTGGATTTTCTCTTTCCGACCGGGGGAAAGATCGGGATGGTTTTCCCCAGACCCCTTTCCGAAGGAGTTTTTTTGTTCGTTCTGTTCATTTCCCCCCCCGCCGGGGTCGCTCTGCTTTGGGGCGCCGCGCCCCGGCGGGGAAAGATCGAGGGTGTCATACCAAGTCTCCTGAGTTTTGACTCGTCATGCGCGAGCCTGACCCGCGCATCCATGCGGCAATTCTCCGGTTTTATCAGTACGATGGATTGCCGGGTCAATCCCGGCAAGAACGATGAGAGGTTGGACTACTTCGCGATATCGGTATCATCCGAGATCCTAGAAGTAGTCCGGGTTTCCCTACTATGACCGTAGTCCGGGTTTTCCTTACCAAGGGCGGGGCGTTTTCGGTCCGGGTTTTCCTTACCAAGACCAGTCCGGGTTTTCAGTACTGTAACTCTCGCGTGTTTGATATTTTTTCGCGCGTAGCTTGCGGCGTATCTCGCCGCCTCGATCAGGGTGAAGTGTTTCCAATCGTTTGTCGGCGGCGCGCCGTCGTGTCGCGGCTTGTACGTGAGCCGGAACAGGTTCGGGCGGCGGTACTCGCGGTTTCCGGCGCGGCCGTGCTCGATCCGGGCGAACCCTAGCGCGGCAATCTCACGCTGCGCCGCGGCGATCATGTTGCGGTCGCCGATGCCGTACGCGCGAAACTGATCGAACGTGATCGGCAGTTTGCCGTTGTCCTGTCCGCCATGGGCCGCGAGCTCGATCTCGATCCGGGCCAGCATCCTGTGACCGGACAAGGACAGCGCGCGAAATGCCGGGCTCGCCAGCATCTCGATCAGGCGGGCGGCGAACTGTCCGCCGATGCTGTTGCGCTTGCGCTCGCCGGGCTTGCCGGCGGTACGGTGCGGGCGGCGAGCGGCGCTCATGTGCTGCTCACGGCGCACAGTTCGGCGCGGGTGGTCTCGATGATGTCGGACGCGAGCGCGCGGACGCGCGTGACCAGCCGCCCGGCGGTCGGCAGGTCGATCAGCATGGGAAACTCGTTGACGGACCAGCCGTAGCCGGACCATGCGACGACGATCTGGCCGTTCGCGTTCGCCCATGCGGCCAGCTCGCCGACGGTGCCCTCGATCTCGGCGGTGCCGACGACGTCCTCGGGCTCGATGGGGGCGCGGCGTCGAGTCTCACGAGTCTCATCGGTCCCGGCCGGAGTCTCACGCTGGCGCCTGTACCACGTGGCCCGGCTGATGCCCTCGGCCTCCCATGGCTTCGCGTCGGGGGCGGTCATTCGGCGGCCTCCGACTTGAGCCGAGCACGGGCCGCTCGACTACGGCGCATCCGCTCCGCTGCGCTCATTGGCCCGCGCGTCTTTCCTGCTTTCCATCCGCTACCCGGCTTGCGGGTCGTGAGTTTTCCTTGATGCTGTTTGAAGCGATTGCACTGCTCGACGTAGTCGCGGGTCGAATCGAACAGCGGGTCTGGGTCTTCATCGACGACCGGCTCGGGCCATTCGACCTCGCTCGACTTCGGTCCTTTGCCCTTCAATGAATCCGCAACGGCATCCCAAACGACTTTCATTCGCTCGCCAAGTTCTTGAAACTGCCCGGCATATTCGTTCTCCAGGTCTTCGAGCTGCTGCTCGAAGTTCTCGATCAGCTCGCTGTGTTTTCCCTCGACCTCGTCGACGAGCCCGTCGTGTTCGGCCCGCAGTTCGTCGATCTCCTCCTCGTGCGCGGCGAACACTTCGGAGTTGATGTCTGCGACCTCGGCCCGCACCTCGGCCGCCTTCCGGTCGATGCGCCGCTCCAGAGTCGGGTCTTGGTAGCGCTCGATCTCCTCGACGAGGATGCGGCGCAGCTCGCCGGGATGCAGCGCCTCCAGCGCGTCGAGCTCGGTCGCTCCATCGCCGTGGCGTTGCTCCCAAGCTTTCTTGCGCCGCTCTTTGTCCTTGATCGGCGTGCGCGGCAGTGTGTAGTCGGCGCATTGCTGCTTGGTGAGCGCGACAGGCCGGACCTGCACGTCGAGGTCGGGAGCGATGCTGCGAATCCAGAACTCCATCTTCCTCGCGGCGCCGACCGGCATGCTGTCGCCGGACGGGTCGAAGTCGCTGATGTAGAGGACTCGCAGCGGCAGCCCGGCCGCCCTAGCGCGAGCGACGAGTTCGCGGCATCGGGTCTCGGAAGTCTGCCCGGTTCCTGAGACCAAGTTGCCGCCATGGTGCTGTGCGAGCGGATCGAGCACGTCGTCCATGGTGCTCTTCTCGATCCACAGCTCGATCATGTACCGCTGCGGGATCGTGGGCTTGGCGACAGCGATGTAAGGCCAGTTCGGGCAACTGGTCTCGACCTCCGACTGATCAGTGGGTACGGACACCGAGAACTCGGGCATGCCGCCGCCGCCGATGTAGACCATCCCGGCTCGCTGTTCCTGGTCGTCGGGATGGTAGATGCGCGCTTCCTCGTTTCTGCGGTCGACGATGTCGTCGGCTTCGATCAGCCGGAGATATCGTGCATCGCGCGCGGCGGCGGCGAGCCGCATGTCGCAGTCTTCCGTGTTCTCATAAGGCTCGCCGGTGGGGAGATTGATTTTGCCGTCTTGGCTGATCAGCACGTAGTGCAGCCCGTGCGGATGGAGTCCCTTCCGTCCGAAACGCCGCCACAGTTCCGCGAACCATTCCGCATCCCGAATCTTCGCCGGGGTCCAATGGAAAGGATCATTTTGCGGGGTGAGCACGTACAGCGTGCTCACCGGTCGGTTCAGCTCCTTGGCGAGCGCGTGGAGGTCGAGCGCTTGCTGCCGGGAGTTCAGGGTGTTATTTCGGAGTCCGGTCGCGTCCAGCTGACCTGTGCACTCTGCGGCGTCCCGGTTCCCAGCCGGGCGCCGCCTCGCTGTGTGGGCCATGGATCACGCCGCGCTCCCGCGCTCGGCGGCGCGCTGCTCGACCAGGGCGATCAGCTCGTCATCGAACCATGCGACCGTGTTCGGGCCGAGATGGACACGCTTCGGGAAACGGCCGACCTTTTCGAGCCGGTCAACGTGCATCCGGGACCAATCAATCCCGAACTCGGATTTCAATTGCGGGAAGCGCACGAGGCGGCGGCGCCGCTGTGCGGGCTTGTCTTTGGGATAGGTCACGGGAGACCTCATGGAAGGCCGTGCGTGCATTATCGCTGCACGCTTGTCGGCCTCCGGATCAGCAGGCGACCCTGGGAGACGCCCTTCGAGATGACCTACCGGGGCGGGCTCACCCCTTGTGCCTTAGCGGGGCGAGCAACAGATCAGCTCCACTCGGAAGCTGATTTGTGGCCCGCCCGTAGAAAGCTGCTGCAATACGGGTCGGCGGCTCAAGCTGTGCGAGCGGCTTCCGCGCCTCCTTCTCGCGCACTCCGCGGAGCACCTTGTACTCCTTGGCGCCTTGGCCTGAATCACCACTCTCGATCTGACATAATTATACAACGGCATTTAACGCAAAGCAACGCGGCGTCACTACGCGCGCAACGGCATGTCCACCACATTGTCGCGCTTCGGCGGCGATGGCGTCACGATCTCGGCGATGCGCCGCGCCCACGCGGCGAGCGCGGCCCGGCGCTCATGCTCATATCGGTGCGTGTCGTATGTCGGGATGATGCCGGGCTGCGCGTGGCCGAGCATCATCTCGCAAACGTGCGGCGCGATGCCGAGCGCGGACCAGCCGCTGCGCGCCGTGCGCCTGAGATCGTGCAGCGTCCAGCCGCTGAGCCCGGCCTTGGCGTCGATCTCTTTCTTGAGCCACGTCCAAGAGCCGAGTTGCCGCTTGCCGTCGTTGGTGAAGCACAGGTCGCCGCCGATGAACCTCGGCAGGCTGCGAAAGATGTCCACAGCAATTTTTGGCAACGGCACAAGGTGCGGCTCGGCGGTCTTGCTGCTCTCGCTCGGGATCAGCCACGTGCCCTTGTCGAGATCGATCTGACTCTCCCGCGCCGCGCCCAGCTCGCCGCGCCGCACGCCCAGCAAGAGCAAGAGGCGGACGAACGGCGCGACCGGCCACCTGCCCCGCTGGTGCGCCTCGACGTCGTCGGACGTGTCCCATGCCGTCGCCAGCCACAGCGCCTTGATCTCCGATTCGTTCAGCACCCTTTGCCGCGGCACCTTCTTGCCGATCAGTTCCAGGGCGAGGACATGGTCCGCGGGCGAGGCGTCGAGCAGGTCGCGCCCGATGGCGAACCGGAACACCCGCTTCGCGTAGATCAGCGTCTGCCTCGCCGCGCCCGGCCCCTTGCCGGCCTTGATGTCCTCCACCATGGCGATGACCTCGCGCCGCCGGATCGTGGCGATGGACCGATCGCCCCAACGCGACACCAGCTCGCGGTCGAGGAGCAACCCGATCTGCCGCGCCGTGCGGGCCTTGGCGACGTGTAGCTTGTAACGTTCCACGACGGCGGCGAACGTGTTTGCGTCGGCCTCACGCTGCTCGGCATGGCGGCGCTCGCGCTCCTGGCGCGGCACCTTGCCTGCGATGAGCTCTGCCAGCGCGGCACTGGCAGCCTTGCGGGCTTGTTCCAAGCTCATGCTCGGGAAATGGCCCAACGTCACCCGGATCGGCACCTTGCTGCCCGCGGGCCGCTTCACCGCGACGAACGCCACCTTGCCGCCGGCCGATACCCGCACCCCGAAGTGAGGGTTGAGGGTGTCCCATATCGTGTATTGCTCCCCGATCGGCTTTGCGGTCGAGAGCGACCGAAGCTTGCGGTCGGTCAAAAGCTTGCGGACTGTAGGATTTCGCATGGTGTGTTCCCCTTCCAGGCTACGCCCGCCCCCCGGCAGGCTACGGAGAGGCTACATAGACCATTGTTCAACGGATGTTAAGCGCCGTTTGCGCACGTGCATGGAAACAGCCGTTCCGCAAGGATTTCCGAAAGCGTTTTGCGGCAAAAAGCTTTGCCGCCGTTAAGCGCCGGAATCGCCATTTTCCTCGGAGGAAACGGCGAACAGCCGATCGGTGTCGATCGCGCGCCCCGGCCCGACCAGCGCCTCCCACCAGCCCGGCTCGTGCTCGAACAATCCGCGCGGCGCCTTGCCGGCAGCATAGCGGCCGGCGCCGTGATGGCTGCTGATCGAGCCTGCCGTAGGTCTCGTAGGCAATCGTCGCCTCCGGGAGCACCTTGCCGCATTCGAGCGCAAAGTCGCGGATCGTAAAAATCCGGCTCTCGACGTTGTCGATCCCGCTCGCATGCGCGGCAGCCGTAGCGGGCAAGGCGGGCGAACGGGCGGCAGCGGATCGGTCGCTCATCCGGGAAGCTCCTTATCGAGTACCAAGCGGCGTTCGCCACGCGAACAGATCGACATCCACGGCGATCTCCTGGTGGGGCGTCGTGGCGCAGTACTGACGCAGCTGTTCCATACCACGCCGGAATTCTTCCTCGGAAATCGCCGCCAAGTCCGAAAATGCGCGCAGGGCGACCCTCTCGGCATAGTCGCGTGGGCTGCTGTTCTGAGGATGCCGGATGATGCCGTGGTGAATCAGCTGCAGGCCGCAGTCCGTCAAGCAGGCGATCAGATCCTGACGGGCCGGCATGATTTGCTCGTTGAGCCGTCTCGCCGAGGGAAAGAAGCGCAAGTAAAGCTCGGAATCCAGCGCTTCCCGCGTCGGCGTTCGAACACACAGATAGCCGCCGGGCCGCAGCACCCTGGCGATCTCCCGGCCGGCCTCGGGCTGGTCCGGAATGTGGTGCCACACCATCGACGCGAAGACGAGATCCGCGCAGCCGTCGCGCAGCGGGATACGGCCGGCTGTCGCCTGGACATGCGCCAGCCCCTGCGTGGAGGCCGCGGCGGCGACGCTGAGCATATTTCGGCTTGGATCGATCGCCACCACCTGAGCGGAAAAGCGCTGGCGCAGAGCCGCACTGAATCTTCCCGTGCCGCATCCAAGGTCGATAACGATTTTCACTTCGGAGCGCGGGACATGGCGCTCGATCGCTTCGAGCCACATCGCCATCGCCTGCGGCGAAATGCGCCGCGCCTCGGCGTAGCGAAGATGAACATCGCCTGCATCGTAGTCGAAGCGCGTACGGAGGGTTCCGCTCATGTTGCCGGTCCCAAAACTCGGTTATCGTGTAGCATACCCGATGCCGACAAAATTGACCCTGGTCCGCAGCTAAGGCCCGGGGACCAGTGCATAGGATCCGTCGCAACCGATCATGCTCCTGGACAAGTTCATCATCGCCTGCTGGGCCATTTTCGCGGCGTATTGGGCTGCGACGGCGGCCTCGACCAAGCGTACGGCGCAACGTCAGAGTTGGGAGAGCCGCTGCTGGTATCTGCTGCTGCTCGTCGTTGCGTTCGCGCTACTCCTGGGTGCGGTTCCGCTCGATCCGCTCACGAGACGCATCGTACCGCCCAGTCCGGCCGTGGAAATCATCGCGGCCGTGCTGTGCGCCGGAGGGCTCGGCCTCGCCATCTGGGCGCGCCATGCGATCGGCTCGAACTGGAGCGGCATCGTCACGCTCAAGCGGGATCACGAGCTCGTGACACGGGGGCCGTATCGCCATGTCCGCCATCCGATCTATTCGGCAATCCTGCTGATGTTCCTCGCCACTGCGCTCGCGGCCGGCCGGCTCGGCGGCTTCGTGGGATTCGTGCTTTGCTTCGCCAGCTTCTGGATCAAGCTGCGGCAGGAAGAGGCGTTGATGATGCGGCATTTCCCCGATGAATACCCGGTGTACCGGGCGCGGGTGAAGGCGTTGGTCCCGTTCGTGATCTAATGCCTCGGACTCGCACGCGCACCTCGCCAGCACACTGCCCCTCCACGGCGGAATAGCGATAGGATACGCCCTCGCCGCCCTCGGGTGCGGACGGCCGTGATCATCACGGGGCAGAGAATATGACGAGCAGCAACCCGCTCGAAGCCGAGAAAGACTTGCCGCTGCGGGATGATATCCGCCTGCTCGGCCGCATTCTCGGCGATACCGTGCGCGAGCAGGAGGGTGAAACGATCTTCGACATCGTGGAGCGGATTCGCCGGACCTCCATCCGCTTCCATCGCGACGAGGACGATACGGCGCGGCGTGATCTCGAGGCGATGTTGAAGGCGCTGTCGCGCGATCGCACCACCCAGATCATTCGCGCCTTCAGCTTCTTCTCGCATCTGGCCAACATCGCCGAGGATCAGCACCACATCCGCCGCACCCGGGCGCACACGCTGGCGTTATCGGCGCCGCGCGTCGGCACCATGGCACATGCGCTCGAGCGCACCCGCGAAGCCGGTATCTCCAACGCCCAGCTGCGCGGCTTCTTCGCAACTGCCCTGGTCAGCCCGGTTCTCACGGCGCATCCGACGGAAGTGCGGCGGAAAAGCGCGATCGACCGCGAGATGGAGGTGGCCCAATTACTGGCGGAGCGGGATCGCGTCGAGCTTACCCCGGAGGAGAGCGCGACAACCGACGAGGCGCTGCGCCGTGCCGTGCTCACGCTGTGGCAGACCAATATTCTGCGCCGAACCAGGCTCGCCGTCCTCGATGAGGTGGCCAACGGTCTTGCCTATTACGATTACACGTTCTTGCGCGAGCTGCCCCGACTTTACGCCGGTCTGGAAGACCAGCTCCGCTCCATCGATTCGACCTGGAATGACGCCGAACTGCCACCATTCCTGCGGATCGGAAGCTGGATCGGCGGTGATCGCGACGGCAATCCGTTCGTCACCGCCGAGGTGCTGCGTCAGACCCTGCGCGTCCAGAGCCATCGCGCGCTGAGCTTCTATCTCGACGAGCTGCACCTGCTGGGCGGCGAGCTTTCGCTCGACGCCAATCTGGTGCGAACATCGGAGGAATTGCGGAAGCTGGCAGAGCGCTCACCCGACCGGTCGCCGCACCGCCAGGACGAGCCCTATCGCCGCGCGATCTCCGGCATCTATGCACGGCTCGCAGCCACGGCCTGGGCACTCGACCGATTCGAGGCCCCGCGCGGCGCCGTGGGCGAGGCGCCGGCTTATGAAGCCGTCGACGAATTGCAAGCCGACCTCGATATCCTGCATCGCTCGCTTACGGGCAATGGATCCGAGACGCTGGCGCGCGGCCGGTTGCGCGGCCTGCGGCGCGCCGTCGACGTCTTCGGTTTCCATCTCGCGGCCGTCGATCTGCGCCAAAACTCCGACGTGCACGAGCGCACTCTGGGCGAGCTGTTCGAGATGGCGCGCCCGGGTACCGGGTACGCAGTGCTGGCCGAGGACGCACGCATCGGCCTGCTGCTCGATGAGCTGAAGACGGCGCGGCCGCTCGCCAGTCCGTTTCTGTCGTATTCCGCCGAGGCGGCGTCCGAGTTGGCGATCCTGCGCGCCGCCGCAGAAGTGCAGCTGCAATACGGCAAGGAAGCGGTGCCCAACTACGTCATCTCCAAGACCGACGGCGTCTCGGATATTCTGGAAGTGGCGCTGCTCCTCAAGGAAGCCGGCCTGCTGCGGCCCCGCGAAGGCGAGCTCGACGTCAACATCATTCCTTTGTTCGAGACCATTGCCGATCTGCGCAACTGCAGCCGGGTGATGGACGAGCTGCTCGGACTGCCTGAATACCAACGCTTGCTGGAGCGCCGCGGCCGTACGCAGGAGGTGATGCTGGGCTATTCCGACAGCAACAAGGACGGCGGTTACCTCACTTCCGGGTGGGAGCTCTACCAGGCGGAGATCGCGCTGATCGAGGTGTTCCGGCGCCGTGACGTCAGACTGCGCCTGTTCCATGGCCGCGGCGGGTCGGTGGGGCGCGGCGGCGGCCCGAGCTACCAGGCGATCCTCGCTCAGCCCGGCGGCGCCGTTCAGGGATCGATCCGCATCACGGAACAGGGCGAGGTGATCGCCAGCAAGTATTCCAACCCGGAGGTAGGAAGGCGCAACCTCGAGATTCTCGGCGCCGCCACGCTGGAAGCAACGCTGCTGCAGCCGGGCCGGGCCGCACCCCGCGACGAGTTCCTCGCGGCCATGGCGGAGCTTTCCGCCCACGCCTATCGCGCCTATCGGAGCTTGGTGTACGAGACCGACGGCTTCGAGCGCTACTTTTGGGAAGCGACGGTCATCGGCGAGATCGCCAATCTCAACATCGGCAGCCGGCCGGCCTCGCGCACGAACTCGACGCGCATCGGGGATTTGCGGGCGATTCCCTGGGTCTTCAGCTGGGCGCAGTGTCGGCTGATGCTGCCCGCCTGGTACGGTTTCGGTTCGGCGGTCAAGGCTTGGCTCGGGGCGCACCCCGAAGACGGCATGCAGGTGCTGCGAGCGATGCACGCCGAGTGGCCGTTCTTTGAATCCCTGCTGTCGAACATGGACATGGTGTTGGCCAAGAGCGATATCGCGATCGCATCGCGCTACGCGGAGCTGGTCGAGGACGGCAGCTTGCGCGACCGGATCTTCCCGCGACTGCGCGCCGAGTGGCAGGATTCCGTCGAGGCCGTCCTCGCCATCATGGAGCAGGACATCCTGCTGGAGAAGAATCCCCTGCTCGCCCGCTCGATCCGCAACCGTTTTCCCTACCTCGATCCCCTCAACCATCTGCAGATCGAGCTGCTCAAGCGCCACCGCGCCGGCGATACCGACGAGCGTGTGGTGCAAGGCATCCACCTCACCATCAATGGCATCGCGGCGGGCCTGCGTAATAGCGGGTAACGCCAGCGGTATCGAAACCGCCGGACACGGAGGGAATTATCCAATCACGCGCAAGCCCTAACAGGCATCGTCGAAAGGTGCGGTCGTTGGCGTTCAGCCGACGTGTCCATCGGGTGCTCGAAATGGCGCTCTTGAACCTCTTCCAGGGCGAGATCGTCACCGCCCGGATCGAGCGAACCGATGCTTACGACCTTCACGGCACCACAGTGGGATTCTGATCACGAAATGTTGCAGAGCGAGAGCGATCGCGGGCATCCGGCGGGGAATTCATGAGCTTGCGCGCCGAGCTGGTGCGCCTGGGCGTGCGCTGGTTCCTCAAGCGCCGCGACCGTCCCGGGGCGACGGTGGCCCAGAGGCGGCAGTGGCGCGCGGTCACCGAATACTTCGTCCCGAATCCACCGGCAGGCACGCAGACGACCGCGCTGAGCGCCGGCGGGGTTCCGGCCGTGCTCGTCGCCACTCGAGTGTCGCGACGCGATCGTCATATCCTCTATCTGCACGGGGGCGGATTCGTGACCGGATCGTCCTCGCTCTACCGGCATCTGACCTGGCGTCTGGCAGCGGCGGGACGCGCACGCTTGCTCTCCGTGGATTATCGGCTCGCACCCGAGCATCCGTTTCCGGCGGCGCTCGAGGACGCGGTCGCGGCCTATCGCTGGCTCTTGGCCGACGGCGCCGATTCCCGACGCATCGCCGTGATGGGAGATTCTGCCGGCGGCAACCTCGCGTTTGCGATGTTGCCCAAGGCGCGCGACGAAGGCCTGCCGCTTCCGGCGGCGGCCGTCGGGCTCTCGCCCTGGCTCGATCTCGCGCTCACCAGCCCGTCGCTCCAGCTCAATGCCGAGGCCGACCCGATGCTCAACGCCGACGAGGCGCCGAAGTTCGTCGAATATTATCTCGCTGGCGCCGATCCGCGCATGCCGTATGCGTCTCCGCTGTACGGCAATCCGGCTGGGCTGCCCCCCACGCTGCTCCAGGTGGGCAGCGATGAGATCTTGCGCGACGATTCGGTGCGCATGGCGGAGAAGCTGCGGGCGGCCGGATGCCACGTCGAGCTGGAGATCTGGCCGCGCATGCCGCATGTATGGCACCTGTTCGCGCCGGTGATGCCCGAGGCGCGCCAGGCGATCGAGCACATCGGGACGTTCCTGGACAGCAGGCTGTGAGGCCGTCCCACCAGCTCGCGACGATCTCCGCTCGCGGATGCAGCGGGCGCTGCCGCCGCGATCCGTCACGGAATCAGGATCGACGATCCAGTGGTTCTTCGGCTCTCCAGATCCTGATGGGCTTTCGCTGCGTCCTTCAGCGCGTATTTCTGGTTGATCGGGATCTTTACCGCGCCGCTCGTGACGACCGAGAACAGGTCGTTGGCGGTGGCGAGCAGATCCTCGCGCTTGGCCGTGTAGGTAACGAGGGTGGGCCGGGTGACGTAGAGCGAGCCTTTTTGCGCGAGGATACCCAGATTGAACGCCTCGATCGGACCCGACGCATTGCCGAAGCTCACGAACAGGCCTAGCGGCCGCAGGCAATCCAGCGAGCCCGGGAAGGTCGCCTTGCCGACGCCGTCGTAGACCACGGGGCACAGCGCGCCCTTGGTGATCTCCTTGACCCGCGCGACGAAATCCTCCTCGCCGTAGAGGATCACGTGATGACAGCCGTGCGCCTTGGCGAGCTCGGCCTTCTGCTTGGAGCCGACCGTGCCGATCACATTGGCGCCGAGGTGGTTCGCCCATTGGCAGGCGATCAGCCCGATCCCTCCCGCCGCGGCGTGGATAAGCACGTTGTCGCCTTTCTGCACCTTGTAGGTCCGGCGAAGCAGATATTGGACCGTCATGCCCTTGAGCATCATGCCGGCCGCCTGCTCGTAGGTGATCTTGTCGGGAAGCTTTATGGCGCGGTCGGCCGGCAACAGGCGCTCCGCCGCGTAGCTCCCGGGCGCCACCCAGGCGACCCGGTCGCCGACCTTGAAGTCCTTGACGCCCGGCCCCACCGCGATGATCTCGCCCGCGCCTTCGTTGCCGAGCACGAAAGGCAGGGAGGACGGCGGATAGAGCCCGCTGCGGAGATAGGTGTCGATGTAGTTGAGGCCGCAGGCATGTACCCGGACCTTGATCTGGCCCTCCCCCGGGGCGCCGACCTCGACGTCCTCGTATTTCATGACTTCGGGACCGCCGGGTTTGTGAACTCGGACTGCTGCGACCATGACTGGCTCCTATAGGGAATTCGGCTCTCGATCGACGGACCGAGCGCCGGCACGATGCCACCGCACTCGACCCGTTGCGGGCCGCGATCATAGGTTCGTCCCGCCAGGACGCAAGGGATCGGGCCCGCTCGAGCCATGCGCAGGGTGCGCGGGGTTTTTGCGCGCGTCGTGCTAGCCTTAGGGGTGTCGTCATCGGGAGAATGGCCATGGACACGCCCCAGCTTCTGCAACGCTGCAGGGCGATCGGCACCAGCACCTGGTCGGATGCACTCGATCAGTGCGGCATCGCCGGCGTGGTGCGCGGGCTGGTTCAGCGCAGCGGGCACGGGCGGTTCGCGGGATTTGCCGTGACCGCGCGCGAGCGTGCCGGCGCGCTCGGCAGCTTTCCGCGCGCGGAGTTCGGGGTCGGCCAGATGATCGCGGCAATCGAGCCGGGCGACGTGCTGATGGCGGACGTGGGCGGCGCCGACATTTCCACGTTCGGCGGCCTTGCGGCGCTCGCGACCCAAAACCGCGGCGCGGCGGCCGTCGTGATCGACGGGGGATGCCGCGACGTCGAGGAGATCCGCGCGACCGGCCTGTGGCTC
>WNFG01005816.1_pt1 | contig 12604 bp, 11 predicted proteins | sample 5400431 | NCBI WGS metagenome assembly WNFG01 (sample SAMN13153346, study PRJNA577476) | soil metagenome | isolation source: 120 cm saprolite under Douglas fir tree site 2 hole 3 replicate 2 | place: USA:California | collected 2015-04-18
CTTCGCGTCAGCGGCATGCCCAACGCCGGCTTCCCCAAGCGCGAAGGCGACCGCATCGTCTATCCGAAATCTTCCCCGGAATATTTTGCGCTCTTCGCCCGCGAAGCCGCCGCACTCGGCGTGCGCATTCTCGGCGGCTGCTGCGGCACGACGCCGGCGCATATTCGCGCCATGGCCGAAGCAGTCAAATCGCTTCGCCCCTCGAAATCCCATCCCGCCGCTCAGTCCGTCGAGACAGTCTTAAGACCAGCGCCCGCTGCCCATCGCGAGCCGGAGAGCAGGTTCTGGAAAAGACTCCAGAAAAACGAATTCACCGTCTGCGTGGAAATCGATCCGCCCAAGGGACTCTCTCTCGACCGCATCTTCGAGCAGGTCGACAAGGTGATGGCGTCCAAAAAAGTGGATGCCATCGACATCAATAGCGGAGCCATGGCCCGCGTCGGCATGGACGCCCTGGTTGTGGCCGGCGCCCTGGAAGCCCGCGGCATCGAAACGGTTCCTCATCTCACCACACGCGACCAGAACATCATCGGCCTGCAAGCCGCGCTCCTCGGCGCGTGGACCGTCGGCGGCGTCCGCAATGTGCTCGCCATCACCGGTGATCCACCTTCTGTCGGTGATTACCCGGAAACCAGCGGCGTCTACGAGGTCGATTCCGTCGGGCTCGTCAAAGTCCTCAATCGGCTGAATCAGGGCACCGACTGGGCAGGAAAAACTCTCGGCGGCGCGACAAATTTTACGATCGGCGTGGCCCTGAATCCTGTTGCCGACGATCTCGACAACGAAATCGAGCGCTTCCACGCCAAGGTCGAAGCCGGGGCGCATTACGCGATGACTCAACCGCTCTTCGACCCCGAACACTGGCACGCTTTCCTGAAAAAACTCGGCGGCAAGCCCGCGATCCCCGTATTGATCGGTATCTGGCCGCTCAACAGCTACAAGCAGGCCCTGCGCTTGAACAACGAAGTGCCCGGCATCGTGATCCCTGAGCCTCTGCTGAAATCGATGGAAGCCGCCGGAGCCACCGCACGCGATCGCGGTTTCGAAGTTGCCCGCGACATGCTCGCCTGGGCCCGCACCGAACTCGCCGGCGCCTATCTCATTCCACCTTTCAAGCGCCATGAAGAAATTCTGGAGATTTTGTAACGCCGGCCTCCCTGCCGGATTCGTCGGCTTGGGTGAACTTCAAGCCCCTTCCACGGTCCGCGTCGCTTCTCTTCGCAGCACGCGGCGTAATACCGGGGTCAGAATCAAATACGCCAATCCAACAAACACCGGCGCGATCAGTCCCCAGGCCACGATCGCGTGCCAAGTCGTCGTCCACAACAGCTTGGTCGCTGCCCAGACGTTCGCGTGAATCATCCCGTGAATTTGCGCAACGGAAACCGGCAGATGCGTTGCGCGAAACAGCTTCTCACCCAGCCGGAAAAACGGCACCAGCAGCGCAATCTGGATCGGGTACACGAAGTAGTTCACGATTTGGATAGCCGGCAGGTTCAGCCGCAGAACAATCGCGGCGATCAAGCAGAGCAACGTCGTGCATCCCAGCGCCGGGAACACACCCAGCGCACCGCCGAGCGCCAGGCTCAACGCCATCTTCTCCGGCGTCACTCCCTGCCTCAGCAGGTCGAGAATCGGCCGGAGTAGTCTCCGGTAGAAAAATCCTTCCTCCACAATCAGATTCCACCTACGGATTCGATTTCGCCGGAACCACAGCGCTGGTGTGGTCGTGAATGATTTTCCATCCTTCCGGGAATCGTTGCCAGACTAGCGTAAACACACCGCCGAGTTCGTCTTTTTCGCGTTGCAAGTGCCATTTTCCCAGAACGAGAGCAGCGTCGGGCCCTAAGAATCGAAACTCCAAGTCTGAAAAATTGAGCTGGCCCATCGCGGCGCGATCCGGATAGTTTTTCTTGTATCGCGCCAGCACACCATCCCAGCCGCGGGCCACGCCGCTGCTCCCAGAAAACGTCAGTTCCGGCGAACGCCAATATCCCACCAGGAACGCGTCCACATCACCGCGGTTCCACGCGGTCTGCTGCGCGCTCAGAACAGCGCTGATGCCTTCCCGGTCGGCTTCGCGCCCATCGCCGCGTTTGGCGAATGCCTGTCTCTGCACCAAGAGGAAGACACCCATTCCCAGTGCAGCTGCCACCCCTACCCAGAGACGGACCGATCGCATGGCTGCTCTCCTTGTAAGCCCTTGTACGCAGAGAGGATAGGCGACGGACTGCCTCCCAGGCAAGCCTTCCCACCCGATGCCGCCTCTTCGCGTAAGCCAAATGATTCCAAAGGGTTACATCCGATGGTTCCAGCCCACTGGTACTTCGGGGCTATTGGTATCTATTTTCCTGACTGGCAGAATCCCTTTCTTTAGAGGCGAGGGATGTTTAGCGCGATGCTACTTGCAATCTCTATTGTGGCACTATCGCAGTTCGCCATTTACTATTGGCGGGCGGTCTTGGCAGGCGTTGCAGCACTGCCGGTTTCTGACCGAGTGCTGATTGCCGCCCAGGTAGAAAATGGGCGCTTTACGCCCGAGGATTTTCAAACTTTGGCCGGCCTGCATAAGCTGACTCCCGATCTCGATCTGAATGGCAGCGGACTGGGTTTGGTACGGCTCTATTACTGGGTTATCGAAGGCCTGGATGCCTTCTTCGGCAAGAAGATTCCTGCTTTCGCAGTCTGGAGCGAGCGCGAACGCGTTATCTGCGCCCGTTACGCCGCCGTCCAAGTCGACCGCCGCCTGCAGGCCAACCTCGACCTCGCTGCCTCACTGCGCTCCTGCTAATTCACTAGCTGCGATCCCTCTCAATAGCGTTCAGTACGCCCAGCGCAGCAGCACGCCGCCGGTCGTGTAGCCCGCACCCACGGTGACAATCAGCACCAGGTCGCCCTTGTGCAGGCGCCCCTGTTCCACGGCATCCCGCAGTCCAAGCGGTATGGTCCCCGCCGTGGTGTTCCCGTAGCGGTCGATGTTCACCATCACCTTGGAATCGTCGATGCCCAGCCGCTCTTGCGTCGCTCGAATGATACGCAGGTTGGCTTGGTGCGGCACCAGCAGCTTCAGATCGTCTTTTGTAAGACCATTTCTTTCCAGCAGATGCGCCGCCATTTCCGCCATCCGTCGCACCGCGTACTTGAACACTTGGGAGCCTTCCTGGTGGACATAGTGCATACGCTTTTCGACGGTTTCCTGGCTCGAAGGGTTCAGCGAGCCCCCTCCCGGCATATAGAGAAATGCTCCCCCTGAGCCATCCACGTCGTGCTCGAAATCGAGAATCCCTTCGTTCGATCCGGCAGCTTCAAGCAGCACGGCCCCGGCGCCATCGCCGAACAGCACACACGTCCCGCGATCCTGGTAGTCCAGAACGGAAGTCATCGTATCGCTGCCGATAACCAGCACTTTCTTATGCGTGCCCGCGCCTACAAATTGCGCTCCCACGGTCAGTGCGTAGGCAAAGCCCGAGCACGCCGCGGACAGGTCAAAGCCCCACGCCTTCTTCGCGCCAATGCGTTCTTGCACCAGGCAGGCGGTGGCGGGGAAAAACATGTCCGGGGTAACGCTGGCGAGCACGATCAGGTCGATCTCAGAGGGATCCGTCTTGGTTTGCGCCAGCACCGCCCGCGCCGCTTCAGTCGCCAAGTGCGAGGTGGCGGTGCCCTTCTCCACGACGTGGCGTTCCCGGATGCCGGTGCGCGTGCGGATCCATTCGTCGTTGGTCTCGACGATTTTCTCGAGGTCTGCGTTGGTCATCACTTTCGGCGGAACGAAGCCGGCTACACCCGTAATTTTTGCCGCGATGCGGTGGGACATGTCGCTCCTTGCGATTGGCAACCAGAAGCAAAAGAACCTGAATTTTATGCGATTGCCCTGCGGCGATTCAAGGCGCACGCCGGATCTCTTCAGAACCGCAGGAGATAACTCAATTTGATGAAAAAAAGCCGGCTCGTGGAATTGTTTGGCGCGCCCTGTGCCGTTACAAATGGCGACGTCCCGGGATGCAGCGTGAGGTCGCTATAACCATTGTTGTAGCCGAGATACACGGCAGTGCCGGGGTGCAGCAGGTAGGTAAGCAGCACATCGGTCGTAAAGCGCTTGGCCGGAGCGAACGGCCCGCCATCGCGGCCGCCGAGGATGGTCTGCAGATCAACGAGGTTCGCATTCGCGATCGTGGCGTTGTAGTCCAGGATCAGCCGCAGCGACAATTCCTTGGTGAACTGATAATTGAGCTTCGCGCGCATCAGATGGTTGTTGAAAATATTCTGCCCGGGGTTGAAACCCGGCGGCGTACTGCCATTGCGCGCGCCGAGCCGGTAATAAAGATACGTTTCATCAAAGCGGAAGCGCGAGGAGGGGCGCAGCGTGAAGCCCGCGCTCAACTTCTTTACGTTCCCAAGAAAAGGCGGAAGCGGTGCAGCGGGAAAGTAGTCCTCACCGGTGCCGGAAACGAACCGCGAATTGAAACTCAACCATTTTTTCGGCGCCGTGCTAAATACAGCCGCCGTGCTGTGTTTGCGGAAAGGAATAGCGGAAAAAAGTTCGTACGCCTCTCCTCGGCTGATGCTGATGGTGGTCTGCTTGGTGAAATCAACCTGAAAGCCGAGCGCCGCGCCCCAGTCCTGCAGAACGCCAGTGTGATCCCAGTTCACCGTCTCACTGGCCGTGGGGCCGAAATCGACGATCTTGCTTTTCTCCGGCCTCCAGAAATAGCCGCCGTTGGCGTTGCTCTGCCGGATATCAATACGATTGACGAACCCCATCTCCGTGCAGAAATTCGGAGAATAGTCCTGGTAGTCGGTGTAGAAGAGGAAATGGCGGCCGGTGTACGACGCGTCGGCCCACAGCGCATTGCCCTGTTGCGATCCGATGATCGGATCACTTGAGGCAAACGACAGGCAATTCCGTTCTGCGTTAAGATCCTGCCGAGTCCAGCTGTGTACTGCCTGGAAATCGACGACCCAGTTCTTTGAGAATTTCAGCCGTGCATCCAGGGAAGCCACGCGATTGCTGGTATCGGCGAAATCGCGGCTCGAAAAAAAACCGCCGATGTACGACTGATTGCCGAACTCCCGCGTGACGCGCACCACTCCGTCCACGGCACGCGTGTTGTACGGGCCGGCGCTGAATCTCTGCCCCGGCCGGCGGTCGTCAATGACCAGCGCGCCCAGCGTCCACTTACCAAGCTTTCCCGTCATGCGGCTGCCGAACTGGGGATCCGCGATCCGGCGCGAAAAAAACAAATTGACCGGCGTCGCAAAAAACCCGGCATTTTCAATAAAGAACGGCCGCTTTTCCGGGAAGAAAACCGCGAAGCGCTGATTGACGGTGAGCTGCGGGTCGTCCGATTCCACCTGGCTGAAATCCGGATTCAGCGTGACGTCGAACGCCAGTGAATCCTTGGCCACAAATTTCGCATCGAGGCCCGCGCGGTGTTCGAATTTATCCAGGAAAGCGGGAGGCGTAGCAGCGCTCGGTGGATTTGGCTGATTCAGGAAGCGGTCGTTGGCCAGCAATCCGTAAGGAATGAACTGAATGTTCCGCCCAGGAGACACATTGTCCAGGCCACTAACCGGCGCAAATTGCTGCGTCAACCCTTCGACCCTCTGGGTCACATACGGCCAGTAGTCGTATTCGCCTTTCCGAAGTATCACGCGATAAAGCGCCACTCCCCAGGTTTGCTCTGCATCGCTTGAGAACCGCAGGCTCTTGAACGGAATCGAAAAGAAGACAATGTAGCCGTCGCTGGTGACTCGGCCCGCGCTATCCCAGAGCGTGTCGAAGCTGAAATCGTAACCTTGACCTTCGGTGTAGATCGCATCGGTCTGCACCCCGAGCGGATTGGAATAAAAGAAATACGCGCGGTGAAAATCGCGATAGGTGTCCAGCAGCACACCGACGCCGTCGTCCTGATCGGAGGCTTCGCGCTTGGAAAGGTGTGCTCGGATTTCGCCCGCTTCATCGTGGCAAACGAAGACGGCATAAAGATTCTTGTCGTCGTAGGAGAGGTAAACGGTAGTGGACTCCGTTGCGGGCGTACCGTCGCCGGGAGTGTTTTGGCGGAAATCGGTGACCATTAGCTCCGCTTCGCGCGGATGATTCTCAAGGAAATCTTCAAGTTTGGGTGCGTGATGCACACGCGGAATCTTCGACAGTGGAATCTTAGCCTCATTTGGAGGTGGTGCCGCCGGGGCCTGCGCGGAGACACGTGGGGCCGCGGTGAAAACGAAAATAATCCCAAAAATAGAATTCCGGATGAAAGGGCCCATCTAGGTTATCTTTATATAGCGTGTATAATCCCTTCGCGCAACTACAAAGTGGTACAGATATTGTCTTGTCTCGTATGACGGCGAAGGCTCGTGGAACCTTCGGTTTGGCCACTAGGAGGCCGGCGGAAGAATTTCATAGCGCCACGAAAGCGCCGCCGTTTTCCTGAGCATGGCGGCGACGGAGCAGTATTTGTCCTCGCTGAGCTGGATGGCGTGCTTTACGGCCGCGTCGTCGAGTTGGCCGCGGAGACGATAAAGCATTTCCAGCTTGGTCCAGACCGTAGGCGGCTCCGCCGCGCGTTCGCCCGAACAAATCACTTCCAGCGAGTCGAGCTTTTGCCGCTTCTTTTCCAGGATGATGACTACGTCGGTGGCGGTGCAGGCCCCCAGCGCCAACAGCAAAAGCTCCATCGGGCCGGGCGCCTTGTTCGACGCACGGTCGGAATCGATGGCCATCGCGTGTCCCGACGGGCTGGTGGCCACGAATTTCTGTTCGCCAATCCACTTCACGGATCCAGTCTGCATGCGGCCTCCTGCGGAGAAATCATAGCAGGGCGGAGAACTCGAAACGAAACCACACAGAATCCAATCGGCATGTCACCCGCTTTTTGCTTTGCGTCGCGCGGCGAGGCGGGTAGTCTGAATGGCATTCAAGGAGGAGAAAACAAATGCAGATACCACTATCAAAGGCGAAGCGCGGGCTGGCAATCGCCGCGCTGGGGGTCGCGGCGCTTCTTTGGTCATCGATATCCGGTGCTGGAGCGCAGCAGAGCGCCATTGCCGCCGACGGAAAAGATCAACCTTTCGTAATTGAGTACTACTACAAAGCGAAGTGGGGCCACGCGGAAGAATTCCTGACGCTCTTCAAAAAGAACCATTATCCGGTCTTGAAGAAAGAGGTCGAACTGGGACGCATGCTGAAAGTGAGCATGACCGCTCCGCGCTATCACACCACGGAAGACGGCCGTTGGGATTACCGGGTTACCATCGTCTTCAAAAACGCGGCGATCGCCAACGATAATTTTGACAGCTCCGCGGTGATCAAGCAGCTCTACCCCGATCAGGAAACCTATAAGAAAGAAGAACAACGCCGCTTCGAAATCCTGGATGCGCACTGGGACCTGCCCATCAAAGACGTTGATCTCGAGGCGCGGTAACACACTCCACATTACAAGCGCTTCAAGTACACAGGGACAACGGGGAAGAAGAGGGAAAAGCCCCACACGCAAGATCGGCGTGATGGGGCACCCGCAAGCCATCCTGGGTTGAGCTTGCCCAAAAACCCAGTGCTCTCCGCTTCTGTAAGCGCTTTGCTCTATCGCGGCTGATTAGACGCGTGTGCGTTGCTAAGAAAGAACTGTTTTTGCTTTACGAGCGAGGATCACCATCATCCGCCGCGTGCGCCCTGATTTCGCGGGCTAGGTCTTCCGCGAATCCCTCCGCTTCACTTTCCATAATCTGTTCCGGGTTGCCCGGCATTTTGTTCAAAATGTTGCGAGCTTTAGTAAAGGTGGATTTGAGGCTGGACCCCTGAGGCTCGCCGAGCAGCAAGTGCAGCCGAAATTTCTCTTTGCTGTCTGCTAGGCTAACAGCCCGCCCAACCCATCGGTTGGCCTTGTCCAAAATAGAACTGGATTCGACAAGATCAAACGAAACTGGCTCGTAGAGGTGGTGAACTTCGTTTTTCCAAGAATGTCGGAACTCGTACTCGTAGTTTGGTGCAATGATTTTCTTCGGACGCAAATAGGGCGTTAGGTGGCGCCTGTCGAGAGGCTCCCGATATACCCTCCAAACCTCTTCCTCATCGCGACGAACCAATTCGGGCGAAGAGTACTTATCGACGAAACGACTAAACAATTCTCTTAGCGTCTCATTTAGGTCACCGCTTACGCCGACTCCTGCCGGCGAAAACTGAAAGGCGCTATCATCCGGTGGCAGAACGCGAGAGAGTAGCGTTTCTATGGTTGTTGTCGGCTCAAAAAACAAGCTGTCCGATAGTTCTCGACCAATCCGTTGAACTTGCTCTTGGATGTATCGGGTCGCTTGTCGGAACCGATCACCGTCGATCCCGCCAAAAATCTTAGAGATTCTTCCGTAATTCGTCGCGCAAATCGCATCCACGTACCGGGCATGACCTGAAAACACCGCCACGCCTATGTTGGCAAATTCCTGAGATACAGGATCATGCACATACCTCAACACGGAAAAACTATACGGAGTCTTCGTCATGCAAGCCTCCTTCTTATCTGTTCTATAAATTTGTCGGCGTTCCTTTGTGCTTTCATTAAATGGCCTTCAATGCGTTCTAGGTCTTCATGCGCCCACTCTGGGGGTACTTCTTCCCTGATCCCGGTCAAAACTTCGCCGGTCAGTGCCTTCAAATTCTGTCCGAAATCTTTCAGGTCTATCTCTTTAGCCCTTAGCCTTCCGTAGAAAACATGATCTTGCAGATACGTCTCACCTTCTAGGTTCCACGGCTCAGGAGGTGGTGAAAGTGCCAATAGAAAAGAAAAGCTGGTCTCCTCATGATCGTAAACATAGATGCTGTCGCCTTGCGTGAACAGATTGGGGTTTGCAACACGACGATCAAGATTCTGGATTAGCGCGTCAAAGGCGAAGATATCGTGGCGTCTCGGAACATGGCTTCAGGAATCATCCTGCCCACGAGCCACGTCGTCATCGGATTCACGACTCTCGATCCGAAGTTCAGGCCAGTACCGACCCTGCGAGATGAGCCTTGCTGACGCAGGCGCTCGTTAACAACATCGGCGAACTCCTGCTCAACCTGAACCGCAGCAGGTTCAGGCACTAGTATACCGAAGTGGGTGGCCAAGCGAGAGCCGAGAAGCTCGAACAGCGCGCCCTTGGCACTGAGAAACTTCACCACAAACTCGCCATCGTGATGGTAATTCAGGTCGGCGCATCCACACAATAGAGGCGCCGTCCTGCCGCTCGTCATGATTCTGATGAATTGCGTGGCGGTAAGTCGAGGAAGCATTCCGGCGAATGCTATCAACCAATCAAGCAATACGGCAAGGTAGGACACGCGCTTGTGGGCGATGCTGGGCGGAGGATGGCCCAGGCTTTTGAATTGGGTCGCGCACCCTTTGGCATTTGGAATTTCAAAGGGTGCGGTCTTTGGCTCTTAAGCGAAGGCGAGGCGGCCGCGCGGGGCGGGGATGGGGCGGCCGAGTTCTTTGGCGGTTTCGATCCATTCCTGAATGATGATTTCCACGCTGGCGAGAGTTTCCTTGAAGGTCTTTCCGTCGGCGGCGCAGCCGGGAAGTGCCGCACCTCCGGTGCTCCGCGTCTTGTATACCATGCACCCAGCGCTTACGCGCTGGGCTAAAGTGTGCCGCGCCTCCGGCGCTCGAACGAGGGCCGAGCAGGCACGGCGCGGAGGAAGGGTGGAGGGCACGGCAGGCGGGCGGCGCTACATGCGGAGAGAAGAGAGGGCACGAAGTATCGTGCCCCTACACGGACGGGAGGGGAGGGCGGAGCTTGCCTGCCGCGAGCGCCTGCACGGCGAGCAGGCGTGCGCTGAGGTCCTTGGCCGACAAGCGCCCCTCGCGGAAGAGCCGGCGCAGAAAATCCTCGGCCGGAAGGTCCTTCTTCCGCGAGTTGCAATCCAGGCAGCAGGAGACCAGGTTGCGGTACGAATTGCCTCCAGACTTCGCGACCGGCACTACATGATCCAGGCAGTGGGCCCGGCTAGGGGTCCGGCGCAGACAGTGAAAGCACACGCCACCTTCGCGCGCGTGGATGGCCTGGCGCAGGGCCGGAGTTCGCAGGAAATCCACCTCGTCCAGGTTGGCCCTGCCGGGCAGCTTGTCGCGGCCGCCGGTTCCGGTTCGGCTTCCGCGCGGCACGCGAACCTCTCCGGGCGACCGCACCTGCACCAGGTGACCGATGTTGCTCCGCTCGATCAACCGCAAGACATTATTATCCACCAGCCGACGCACGGCCTGTCGCACCCGTCTGGCCGTAACGCCCATATTGTCGGCGAGCCACAAAATCGTAAAGCGCAGCCGGGGCTTGCCCTCGAAGTGGCTGTGCCGGAGAAGATGCAAATAGACCGCGCGGTCGAGGACCGCGAGTTTGAGCCGCGGCGCGAGAACGTCTTCCAATTCTTTGCACACTTCTACAGCATCGATTTTTTCGTGTTTCATGGTTTTGTCCTTATCGGGAATTAAATTTGGGGGGATTGCTCGCGAGGCAACCAGCTCGCAGGGGCACGGCCATCCTGCGGCAGGCAGGTACGCCGCGCCCGTCTTTCAGTGCGGGGGTTGACCAAAAAACAAAAAAGCCCCGACTAGGGAGCCGGGGCGCACGTTTCTACAATTCTTAGTGTACCGCTTCAAGGCTTCCGCTGTCAAGGAAAAAGTTTATAGAAATGATAGGTGCTTTAAATACACCAAGATACACGAGGGCGGGAAACACCATGCATCCAAGATGAGGACCACTCTTCGTCGCCTACCGGGAAACGTCCCGTCTGTCCCCGGATTCCCCCGGATTCCCCCAGCCGTTTCCTTGGAATTCCTGAATCTGGGGAGGCTGATCAGCTACCGCGCACCGGGACGGTGGTTGCGCCAATTTCAATGATCGGGTTGGGCAGCGCCCGCATGGTGCGGACGAAAAGTTCGACGATAGCCCCGTCAAATTGCGCATTCGCGCAGCGCTCCAGTTCGGCGAGCGCGTCCGTCGCGTTCCGGGCTTTCTTGTACGTGCGGTCGCTGGTAATCGTGTCGTAGGCGTCGGCGATCGCAATGATGCGAGCCCCCAGCGGAATGTTCTCTCCGGTTACCGCGTCTGGGTAGCCCGAGCCGTCGAAGAATTCGTGGTGGTGCAGCACCATTTCGCGGATATGCGCGAGCGGCGTAAGGGGATCGAGAATCTTTGCGCCGAATTTAACGTGCGATTTCATGGTCTCCCACTCTTCAGGATTGAGCGGGCCGTTCTTATTCAGAATACTTTCCGGGATGCCAACCTTGCCGATGTCGTGGAGCACGGCACCCAAGCGAATCTCTTCGACTGCGGCATCTTTCATCCCCATCGCTTCCGCGATTAGCGCGGCGTACGCGGAGACTTTCTGCGAGTGGCCTTGTGTGTAGTGATCCTTGGCGTCGATGGCAAAGGCCAGCGACGTGACCGTGTCCAACACGGCCTGCGGCAGCGCTTGCGGGCCCTGCACGTTGGCCGTCACGGGGTTGCCGTTATTCGGCTCGGTGGCCGCGAGGGATTCGGTGAATTGCCGCAAGCGCTGGTAGATCTCCTCGAACGCCTCGGGCCCCGTCGAGAAAAGCCGCTTGAGAGTCACGCCCAGATACGCTTCGAGGACGTCACGCTTCCATTTCTTGGCTTCGTTGGGATCAAAGTGATCGGCGGTTGAGACGGCGTTGCCGCCCTGATGCTTCGAAAGATACATCGAAGCGTCGGCAACTTGGATCAGCTCTTGCGGCGACGAGCCGTGGAGTGGATAGCACGCGATGCCGAAGCTGGCGCTGATGTTTTTCTCGCGCAACAGGGGATCGGCGGATACCCAGCCGCGCAGCTTGCTCGCCAGTTGCCGCGCGTGCTCCATGTTGGTTTCCGGCATCAGAATGACAAACTCATCCCCGCCGTAGCGGGCCACCACGTCGGAGCGCCGGCAATTGGTCTCCAGGATCTGCCCGACGCGCTGGAGAACCAGGTCGCCCTCAAGGTGCCCGTAGAAATCGTTGACAAATTTGAACCGGTCCAGGTCCATGAGCGCCAGCGCAAAGGCGCGGCCGGCGCGAGTGGACCGCTTCCACTCCGCGGACAACGCTTCCATGAAAAAACGATGCGTCTTCACGCCCGTGAGTCCGTCGGTGATCGCCTGCTCCTGCGCCTTTTGAAAAGAAAGCGCATTGTGCAGCGCGCCGGCGATGAGGTCGGCAAGCGTGCGCAACAGGAGAACTTCTTCCTCGGAAAAGTCCACCGGTGTCGAAGACTCGATGTACAAAATACCATGGAGTTGTTCGGCATAAAAAACCGGCAATGCGATGGCCGCCACGGAATCCGGCAATAGTGGTTTCATCGCACCATCGGCCGGAGAAGCTCCGCGATACGCCGCCATGTGGCCATTGCGCGCGACGTGGCCGATTAGGCCCGCTCCCAGGGAGATGCGCTGCCCCAGCGTCCCGCGGCGCTTTCCCGCCTCGGCTTGGATCACCACTTCCCGCGTCGCGTAATCCAGTACGCCGATGCCGAGGTGATCGTAGGTCAGGCCGGCTTCGAGCTGTTCGGTGATTTTGGCGAGCATCTCGTCAGGATTAAGAGTAGCGATGGCGTTGCGCGAAATGGTGTTCAACAG
>WNFG01003854.1_pt1 | contig 12601 bp, 10 predicted proteins | sample 5400431 | NCBI WGS metagenome assembly WNFG01 (sample SAMN13153346, study PRJNA577476) | soil metagenome | isolation source: 120 cm saprolite under Douglas fir tree site 2 hole 3 replicate 2 | place: USA:California | collected 2015-04-18
TGCATCAAGGCGTTTTAGATGGGATGGGCCTGATTGTGCTCCATTCAGGCCATTACTCGAAGATCTTTAAACGCCTCATGGGCACCGGTTGCAGCCTGCAATGGCGCGAAGCGGATGATCGGGAACGCTTATGGGTGACAGCGCCAGGACATCCGATTGTGGAAGGGGGTAGTGGTTAGATAGTAAGTGATGGAATTTGCCTCTACTCAGCCAGAGCGGACCCCTGGATCATACCTCTCACCCCGGAAGGTCTGACTCTGTGTCATAATAACTCCTGAAGGGATTATTAATTTGCTAGCATTTTCCGGGAAGAGTATCAAGTATGCAACAGGTTATTTTCCGCCTCTTAGGTCCGCCGGAAATTTACTGCAATAAACAGTTAATCAAAATTCCTCGCAGACGCTCACGTGCCCTGCTTTATTATATGGTCTCTACGCATACACCTCAACCGCGTGAACGCCTGCTAACCCTGCTCTGCGGGGAAATGGATGAAGAGAGTGCGCGCCACGCCTTTAAAACCATACTCGCCGAGGTACGTGCCCAGTTGCGTAGTTTTGATTCGGGTATCGATTGGATCGTGGGCGATGGAGACCAGCTTACATGTAACCCCCTCGCACCTATCTGGCTCGACACGGAGATCTTCGAAAAAGGCTCGATAGCAACTTCGCGCAACCTGAACCAGGCCATCAAACTCTATCGTGGCGATTTTCTTGATGGCTTCTTCCTGAAGGATTCTCCTGGTTTTGACTCTTGGGTACGCAATACACGCGATCATTTCCATCACCTTTACCTCTCTGCACTCCGTCAGCTCGCGGAAATGTACGAGTCCGATAATCAGTTGGAACAAGCCATTACCTGCCTCCACATGTTGCTTACCGCTGACCCATTGTCGGAGGAGGCTCATGCCCGCCTGATGCGCCTCTACTGGATGGCAGGTGATCGAACAGAAGCGCTGCGCCAGTATGAAAGACTCCGCAACTTGCTTGCTGAAGAGCTTTCAGTTAAGCCCTCAGTTTCCACACAGGCCCTCTATGGGCAAATTGCGCACAGCAGTAAATGGCCTCCCATCTCTAAACTCTCTTCGTCACTTCCTCTCTTACATTCAACTCAGGCACCATCGAGACCCCCTTCTCAACGGTCTGATCTAGTTGCAGGAGAGCCTTCAGCACTACCGTTCGTTGGTCGTACAAAGGAACTGGCATGGCTCCGGGATCGCCTGGCTGGCCCCGCAAACGATCACCCATTGTTGCTTATACAAGGCGAAGCAGGTATCGGTAAGACGCGCCTCATCCAGGAAACGCTGCGGCGTTTCTGCTCGTCCTGGATCATTTTGCAAGGAACCTGCCAGGAGGTCGAGCGCAAGCATCCCTATCACGCTATTGTAGAGGCATTACGCCGTGGACTGGCAGGGGAGGATCTAGCCAGGCTCAACCTGCCGGGAGTCTGGCTAGAACAGATCGCTCAGCTTATTCCCGACCGCCTTCAATTTGTAGAAACCTGGCGAGCGCCGGGCCTCATTGAACCAATCATCTTAGCCGATGCGCTGGTGGCGCTCTTGAATCAACTTGCTCGTCCCCAGCGGCCTTTGCTCCTGGTACTTGACGATCTTCAGTGGGCCGACAAAGCCACCCTGTCCCTGCTGGGACACCTGGTACGCTACGTCCAGCGGGGCAGCGTGTTTCTCCTCGGTGCATTTCGCAATGACATAATAGAAAAGAGGTCGGTGCCATTACGCCAAAGTGCCTATCGCCAGCAAGCTCTTGCTGAGCTTGTACTGGCTCCTTTGCCACGCGCAGATATGACAGAGCTTGCAGCGCTCTTCCTCTCTCGTTGGCAGTCGAGCCCTTCTGGCAAGCGGGCAGAGGATAGTGAGTACCTGGGTGACTGGTGCTACCTGCGGAGCGAAGGAAATCCTTTCTTCGCAGTCGAGTGGCTATCTCTAGCAGCAGAAGAACTTATAGCGGGACGGAATCTACCCGACGCCCTTATACCAGAGCCGATCGAAACACTGGTCAAAACTCAGTTGGAGCTCTTAAGCCAGAATGCTACTGCGCTGCTTTCGGCGGCAGCCTGCCTGGGCACATCATTTCATCTTTTAACTGCTGCTGCACTCATAGAACTTGATACACATACAACTCTGGCCGCCAATGATGAACTCGTCAAGCGATCCTTCATTGTCGAGATTCCTACTACCTCTCATGGCCATTACGCCTTCACCCATCGCGTTGTGAGAGATATAGTTCTTACCACCATGAGTTCGACACAGCGGTATCTCATGCAGCAGTTGATGAATGCCTTAACAACCAAAAAGCTCGCTGCTGTAGAACCTCGCCAGTCCTGAGAATACCAGTGACATGGCTTTCTTTTTTTGCAATCCCATTGTAACCTATCTGTAACCTTATTGTGACCCCTCTTGGGTACACTTTCACTGAGTGAATTGAACCAAGGGGCGCATCTTGATTTCCTTATTGGAGTGCTTCATGATGGTTCCCCCGAGCGAACAGCAACGTTCTTATTTTAGAAACATCAAGGTTCAACGCTGGCCCTGGTCTATTGAACGCAATAGCGACCTGGACCACCCATACGTTACTGCTGGCAATCGCGTTTACAGCATAGCGACCCAGCATGGCGAGTTTCCAGATATTGGCTGGCGCCAGCCCAGTGAAATGTCCGGAGTCTGGGATCATCCAATCAAACTACTGGATGGCTTCTGGTTCGGAATCACTTTTGGGCAACCCGATCCCGTTGGTTCTGCCGGTAAGATCCACTGGCTGACGCACGCGAGTCGTTGGCGCATGACTCCTGGCGAGGTGGAAATCACCTATCGTTTACCAGGGCTCGAGGTGATGCGGCGCGAATACGGGGTGGATGATTACGAAGGGATGCTGGTACGCCTGGAATTCATTAATCAGGCTCGAGAAGAACTACCTTTAACGGTGCATTTCCTGGCACGCACGGATCTCCGTGCAGCCTGGTTGGGAGAGAATCGTTTGATCTGGCGCGATGGACGTGATGAGGCGGTTTTCCTGGACAACCATGCCTGCGTCGCAGCCTATAACACGGTGAATCCGGCCTCTGTGCTCTTTGGAGCACAGAGGCGACCGTCAGCGGTAGTAATCGGAAGCGAAATTTGGGCTACTAAACAGACCAGAGGGCAGGGTATTTCGGGTCACTTGCGCTACCCACTGAACCTGCCCGCCGGGTCTTCAGAGGAGGTGATTTTTATCATCGCTGGCTCAACCCGCTCGAGCGAAGCAGCAGCAGCGACTTTTCAGCGCTTACAAGCTGCCCCCGATGAATTGTGCGCACGACAGCGTCAACGCTACCTGCAGGTCATAGAGCGCTGTGCGCTCCACAGTGACGACGAACTGGTGGACACAGCTTTTGGTTGGGCCAAAGTCAACTTGCAAATGTTAGAGCGCAATGTGCCCGGCATCGGTCAGGGACTCGCTGCCGGACTCCCTGACTTCCCATGGTGGTTCGGTAAAGATACAACGTATTCTACACTGCCACTAGTGGCTACCGGCCAGTTTGAACTCGCCCTGACCTCTCTACGCAATCTTGCCCGTTACAGCCAGGCAATTAACAACGATGGTGGAGTGGTCCACGAAATCCTCACCCAGGGGCATGTACACGATAACGGTCACCTCGTCGAGATACCTCTCTTTGTACGCGCGTGCTATCACGCGTTCCGCTGGACGGGTGATCGAGGCTTCTTGCAGGAGCTTTACAGCTTTTGCAAGCGCGGTCTCCTCGACGTAGTGTTAGGAACACACGACCTGGAGGGAAATTTATGTGCCACTGGTAAAGGTCTCAGAGAGACGCGTGAACTGCAGCAGGGTGGCGGGTTTAAGACGCTGGATATCGCCGCCTATACTTACGAGGCGCTGCTTTGCCTGGCAGAACTGGCCGAGGAGGCCGACGACGCGGCCATCGCTCCTGAACTGCGGGAGAAGGCGCGGCGCTTACGTGATATCGTCAACACCTCCTGGTGGATCGAAGAAGAAGGCCTGTACGGTGATATCTACACATCGGCTGAAGCCTTGTCTTCATCGCACCAGGCGCTGCGAGCCGAAATGCCGTTATGGCGGCCTGGAGATCTTATTGAACTGGAGCATAGTGAAGCCCTTATTGAACGCTTTGCTGAACAGCACCAGTTTAGTAGAGAAGCCCTGGGGCAGGAACGCCCCTGGCTCTTGAAGCATATGATCGTGGCTACGCCGATGGAAACAGGCCTGGCCTCTCCAGAACATGCAGAACAAGCCTTCACGCGTCTCGAATCTAGCGAGTTCAATGGTCCCTGGGGGATTTACTTAAATCCCGAGACCGAAAGGGTAACGATGACGTTGCCTGATGGTATCATGGCCACCGCCGAGGCACAGTACCAGCGCATCGACCAGTCTCTGGCTTACGGTCATAAAATTGCAGCCATGCTCTCTCAAAGAATGCCCGGCGCGTTCAGCGAAGTTTCACCGGATGGAGGGTGTTTCATCCAGGCCTGGTCAAGCTATGGCATTATCTGGCCGGTGGTTCACTATTTCCTGGGATTCCGGCCAGATGCCGCAGAACGCAGCATTCGCTTCATTCCCCATCTTCCCAGCACCTGGCGAACTGCACATTTACAAGACGTGCGTGTAGGGTCCGCCAGTATGAATCTGCAGGTGGACGCAGCCGACCAGGAAACGCGGGTTATCCTGGAAACGAACGATCCCTTGTATCACATTACCCTCGGGTCCACGTGTTTACTAGCGAGGGAGCCTCGCCATGTTTCTCTGAATGGAGAAGCTGTCTCTTTTCGTATGGACTTCGTAGATGATCATCCAAAGGAGCATGGACACCCGACCTGGTGCGTGCTGCAGGCCCCTTCCACGAGAGGTCTACACCGTTATGAGTTACTTGTAGCCTGGTAACGTACTTGTGTCGCTCCGCTACTTTTGTAGTGCGCAGTTGCTAGATTACCGAGTAGTGTCGTGGCTCGTTGATGAGCCACCATCAGGAGGTTTGTTATGAGACGGTTCATCGTACCCTTGTTCGTCATTCTTACATTTATTCTAGCTGCCTGTGGTGGAGGTGGTACTAGCTCTAGCAGTGGCCCTGGAGGTGTTTCCCAGCAGGGTCTCGCCAGCGGGAACAGCTACCTCAGTTGCCCCAGTAGCACCAATACGACGGCTGCCGCACCGGAGAGTGGCACGGTCACCCTCACGGTCTCTGGCTGGTCTTCGTCCCCTGCCGAGGATGCGCTCGTGCAGCAAAACCTGCGTAACTTCGAGCAGTCGCATCCCAACATCAAGGTCAACTGGTCGCCTATCCCTGGTGATTACCCCACCAAGATGCGCGCCAATGTCGCCGGTGGGACTGTCCCCGATGTCTTCTACCTGCAGCCAAGCATGTCCAGTGAATACATCGGTGCCGGCAAGTTGCTCAACCTATCTCCCTATATGGCGCGGGACGGGATCAAGGCCAGTGACTACTACTCCGCGTTGACCAATCCCTTCACCTGCACCAGTGGCCAGGTCTTTGGGCTGCCCAAGGACTGGAACAGCCTGGGCGTCTTCTATAACAAGCAGATGTTCCAGGCCGCAGGCTTGTCTACTCCGACTGCTAGTTGGACCTGGGACGACTTGAAGGCAGACGCGCAAAAACTGACGAAAAATCCTGGCGCGCCCAATTCGGTGTACGGCATCGTCCTGTCTGCCGATGCATCCCGTTGGGGCGCCTTCTTGCTGGCAAATGGAGGTTCAGTCCTGAACAAGAATGGGACACAGGCCACCTTCAATAACCAGGTCGGGGTCAGTGCTCTGGATTTCTACGCGAGTTTTCTGAAGAATCACACCGGTTCTCTCCCTACTACTGTTGGAGCGCCGTGGAATGGAGATGCCTTTGGCAAGCAACGAGCGGCCATGGTGATTGAAGGTGGCTGGCTCATCCCCTACATGGCGACTACCTACCCGAACGTCCAATATGGCATCGTACCCCTACCGATGTCCTCCAACGGCAAGCGTGCGGACCTGACCTTCACGAATGCCTGGTCGGCCTATTCCGGTACGCAGCATCCTGAGGCAGCATGGGAACTCGTCAAGTACATGACGGGGTCGACCGTGCAGTCAAGCCAACTCAATGCCGGCTTTGCCCTGCCAACCCTGCAGAGCCTTGCCAATGCCGACTACTTCACGTCGCATCCCGATGTAAAGGTGCTCTTCGATGCCGCAAGCTATAGTTACGCGGACTACTACGGGCCGCAGGATGCCGCCATCCATACCGACCTGGCGACGGCGATACAGGAAGTGATGCTGGGCAAGCAGGATGCGCTGACCGCCTTGAATAATGCGGCAACCCAGGTGGATTCCTCGTTGCAGGGAGGGTGATGTTCGTAACAGCTTAGCCAGGTTGTGCAGCGCCGGGCCCTAAAGAGTGGAAACATATGCTCCATTACGCCTCATCTATCCTTGAGGCTGGGGCGTAATGGACAGGCCAAAGAAAAAATAGCCAGCGTATCGTTTCGATTGATGTTCGCAAGTCAATCAGAGATGGCCTATCACCCTTCAGATAGGCATAGTTAAGGAGGGCTTTTTATGGCTACAGAACCAGTAGGATCCTCAATTGCTAGCGCCCCCCCGCTCACTGCGGAAGGGCGGCAGAGGTCGATGCGTGGTATGCAAGGCAAACCAAAACGGCTTGGGCGTGAGACGCTCACTGCCTACCTCTTTCTTGCTCCATACCTCTTCGTCTTGCTCGTCTTCCTCATCTTCGTCGCGCTGTATGGGCTCGGTCTCAGCCTCTTTAAGGTGGATATTGGCTTTACCACGCCCGAGTTTGTGGGGCTTCAAAACTATCAAAGGCTCTTCGAACAGCTCTTCACTAACCCCGGCCTGAGCCTTTTTTGGATATCAATGGTCAACATCCTCAAATTTGTCATCGCGGTGGTGATTGGCCAGACCATCCTGGCGTTGATTTTGGCCATGATCTTACAAGCAACGATATTTGGCAGGGGTATCTTTCGCACCATCTTTTACATCCCTGCCGTGACCTCCTCGGTGGCAACGGCCCTGATCTTTCTCTGGCTCTACAATCCCGATGGCCTGATCAACTACCTGCTCTCGCTGGTACATATCAACGGGCCAGACTGGTTGAATGATCCCCTGTTCGCCTTGCCCTCCCTGATGCTGCTCAACATCTGGACCACCGCCGCCTCGTTTATGATCTACTTCTTGGCCGCCTTGCAGGATCTGCCCAGGGAGCTGCTCGAAGCATCCTCGGTCGATGGAGCCAATCGCTTCCAGACCTTCAGGCACATTACGGTACCGCTCTTGCGTCCGACCATCTTCCTGGTGGTAGCGCTGGGTACCATCGGGTGCTTCCAGATGTTTGACCAGGCCAAGTTCATGACCAATGGGGGACCGCTCAACTCGACCTTAACGCCCATGCTGGAGATCTACAACGCCGCCTTCCAGGATAGTCACTTCGGTTTAGCGGCAGCGATGTCGGTGATCCTCTTTATTATCATTTTCGTCGTGACGATCATCCAGCGGCGCTTGATCGAGCCGAGTGCCAGTAATCGGTAAGGAAGGAGCAAGCTCATGGCACAAGTATCAACACAAGCACAAGCAGCCGTCCGACCTGTAGAGGTGGCGCGCGAGCTGCGTCCCGAGCGACACATTAGCTGGTGGCACCTGGTTGTGTATATCTTCCTGGCCATCTTTACCATCACCTCGATCGGGCCGCTGGTCTTTACGATTATCTCCTCGTTCAAATCGATGTCGGAGGTGCTGGCCTTTCCGCCGACCATCATTCCGCGTCTCTGGATCTGGACCAACTATGCGACTGTCCTGGCCGACCAGGACTTCCTGCGTTGGATCCTCAATGTGTTCATCTACGCCACCGCCGCCATGGTGCTCAATGTGATCTTCTCATCGATGGCCGGCTATGCCCTCTCCCGTCTAAACTTTCCGGGCAGGAATGTCATCTTCCTGGTGACTCTGGCGGTGATGATGATCCCCTTAGCCGTGACGCTCATTCCCAAGTTTCTGATCATCAATAACCTGCACCTGGTCAACACCTACCTGGCGCTGATCCTGCCTGCGATGGCGCAACCGTTCTCGGTCTTCATCATGGTGCAGTTCATGAAAGGGCTGCCCAAAGAATTGGAAGAATCGGCCATGATCGATGGAGCCACCACCTGGCGCACGTTCTACCAGGTTATTCTGCCCCAGGTTAGGCCAGCGCTCACTGCAGTGGCTATTCTGACATTCCAGGGGGCCTGGAATGACTTCATTTGGCCCCTGGTCGTACTGGGGACGCGAAACATGTATACGCTGCCGCTGGGGCTGTTCTTCTTCAAGAGTGCCCACTACACGGAGTACAACCTGATGCTCGCCAGTTCGATGTTCAACACCATTCCCATCTTGATCCTGTTCTTCATCTTCCAGCGCTACTTCATCGAAGGCGCTGTATCTTCAGGTGTGAAGGGGTAGAAACGAGTTCCCTGAAATGTGGACAATCATACTCTTTCAGAGACTTTTCTTCCGTTTCCACTTTTGTCTCGTTGTGGTAGAATAGGTATACCTTGATAACAGAATAGTGCTTACGGGTTCCAGGGTAAATCCGGTTCGCCTTTCGTAAAAACACGACCGAGGTTTCGCAATGTACCAGCTCTCTTTCTTTTGCCAGGAGACTCATTACCTGCCTCCCAGGCAGGATTCCAAGTCTCTTGATGAATTGCTAAACTGGGCACGTACCGTGAGTTACACGGGAACGCATACGCCTGGGGAGAGAGCAGCGCTGGCTTCTTGGCAACAAGACGTGAAACTGCTCTCGTTGAACTAGGAACCGACTTCTGCTTATGGCTTGTCCATAGATGGGTAAATGTCGGATAACGGTAATCTCTTGTAATCACGAAGCGGATATCCGTTCCTGATAGCAAGGGACCCTTCTCCCGTGAACTGATCGCATAAGTGCCAGAATGGGAAAGGTTCAAGGTGGAAATCGTAAAACGGCACATTCCATATCAAGTAGACCTCGCTATCGACAGCGAGGTCTTACATACTCTTTGGCAAAAAGCGCTGGCCGCGTTACAATCGTTGCAAACTCCGCTGGGTGTGAAGGCCAGCGGGCAGGATGATCAATTCCATGCTATTTTCGGGCGCGATTCTCTCTGGACCGTGCTACTGGCGCTGGAGGCCGACCACCTTGTGCAGGCAACCGAGACACAAATAACAAGCATGCACGCTTCTTCTCTTTCATATCTTTCTTCCTACCATAGCTGGCTGCATGAACTGGCGGCCAGTGTGCTGAGAGGGCTGGCGAGCCTGCAAGGGCGTGTCGTAAATGATATCAATGAAGAACAACCCGGTCGCATCATTCATGAATACTGGGACCCCACGCCACGGCGTATGATTGTGTCAGGCTGGCCGGTTATCAATGGACGCTACTACGGAGCCTTCGATGCAACGTTTCTCTATGTCGTCACAGCAGCGCGGGTCGATGCGTGCTTCCATGACCAGGAACTGTTAGAAGAACTCTGGCCACATATCGATGCAGCGCTCCATTGGATGCTGGATTGGTCCGATCTCGACCGGGATGGCCTGGCGGAGTATAGCAGGCGCAACCCCGAGGGACTGGGCCTGGCAAACGAGGTCTGGAAGGACAGTGGGGAAGCTGTTCAGCCACCCGCGCATGAAGTACTCCTCCACCCGCTCGCCTGGATCGAGGTCCAGGGATATGCCCTGGCAGCTTATACCAGCTATATCGAGCTGGCCAGCAAGCTCAAGCGCCTTGATCCTGCTCTGCTCCTGGAAATCCAGCGTCGCGTAGAAGGTCTCCAGCATGGACTCACACGTTTCTGGCTTGCCGGTGAGCAATTTCCCGCCGTTGCTCTGGATGGTCAGAAACGACCTGTAGCCGTTGTCTCATCAAATCCAGGGCACCTGCTCTGGAGCGGAGTTATTGACAAACAGCAGGCAGAGCAGATATGTCAGCGCCTGGTGCAGCCCGATATGCTCACACCCTGGGGAGTACGCACCCTCTCGGAACAGGCATACTACTACAACCCTTTCATGTACCACTGTGGTGCCGTCTGGCCTTTCGATAACGCTGTGATCGCAGCAGGCCTGCAACGTTACGGTTTCAAAGCAGAGGCTCACCGTATTGCTCGTACCGTCCTGCAGGCCATCTGCACGATTGATGCTCCTGTAGAGCTTTACATGGTGTTACCTTCCGGCTGGATTCGTTCTCCACGTATCGAGCAAGAATGGGTTCTCATGGACTACTTCTACGCCAGTAGCTTTCAAGCATGGACGACGGCTGCCATACTCTACCTGGCATCGCTGCTCTTGTATGGCTGAGTACAGTGACAGTTTGTACAGATCGTTGGCAAAACTGGTGACCTGACTGTGTTCTGTTCTTCTTCTCGAAGCATAGATATCATTCTTCAGATGCCCAACCTTAAGGTATCAAAGAATGCTCCCCGTCTCGGTTTCAGCGCGTGGTGCAGCTGCTCGTCAGCTTTGGGGACGTGTCCACCTTGCTGGTCTACGCGAGGAGTTGTTCAATCGTGTGGAGCAGTTGGTCTAATTCGAAGGGTTTTGCGACACCGGTGAGGTGACGTTCCTGAAGCGCTTGTGTGGGCAGGTTGGCGCTCATGATAATGGCGGGGATGTCTGCGAGGTCTGTGTTAGCATGCAGGCGGTCATAGAGGGCGATGCCGTCCATGCCAGGAAGTTGGTAGTCCACCAGGAACAGGCTCGGTTTCAGGTCATGCACCACCGTGAGCGCCTGGAAACCGTCCGTCACGAGTAGGGCTTGATACGGACTCTCCGTGAGCAGCATCAGCACGAGAAAGGTGCCCACATCCTCATTGTCTTCCACCACTAAAATGATTTTCCCGTCGGTCTGGTTCTGTACCGAGGAGTGATGTCGCGTGTCAATCATCATGCTTCTCCTCCTAGTGCGGCTACTACCGAAGTTGGTCATTCACTCTATCAACACGTACAGGAAGAGGAGGTGGTGACAGCGGTCCTCGTTTGTCGGGTCGTGAGGATGCAGGGAAGGTGAGTGAGTCAGGGAGTGGGGCGAGTTTGTGTCGCGGGCAATAGATCATCTGAGCAGCGGATACCTCGTGCAGACTGCATTGCTTGCTCCCTCGCGCTCCATGTATGCTTACTCTGCTGTCAGCGCGAAACGAACAATGAGGAACGTTTCAGGAGCGCACTGTCAACATGGCGCGCAATAACGGCTTGGCACGCTGAAAGTACGTTTTGGCCGTTGCCTCGGGCATCTGGAGCACCTGGCTAATCTCAGCGAAACTTAACTGGGCAGCATAGCGCAGGAGCACCACAGCGCGAAACTTTGGCGGCAACGTGAGAATAGCCTGCTGCAGGCACGCTTGCAGATAGCGCCGCTCTACCCATTCCTCTGGGAGCGGGTCGGGATCAGGCATGGCAGCCAGCGGTGACACCTCGTCATCATCATTGACCCACTCCAGTTCAGAGAAGTGGATAGCTCGTTTGCGTCGCAATTCGTCCCGGCACCGATTGCGTGCTACCTGGAAGAGCCAGCCCTTGAGCGGGTCACCTGTCCGCAGCGTGGGCAGAGAGAGGTACAACTGGAGAAAGACCCGCTGCAAGATATCACAGGCCTGGTCATGATCACCTAAAAAGCGGCAGATAAAGGTGAAGAGGGCCGTACTGTAGCGCTGCACGAGCGTCTCAAATGCGTGCTGATCACCCGCAAGCGACTGCTGAGCCAGGAGAGCATCAGACAGATGCGATGGCTGTCTGCGTGTGCCTTCTCGAACGGGCATGAGTAGCCACCTCCTTTCGTTCGCCTCATAGGTAAGGTACCGCTTTTGAGTGGACATTGCAATGATTTTTTGTGTCTATAAGCTCTACTGTAACGAGCTCTCAGCAGAAACTAACGCACGTTCAGAAAATCTGAGCTGTTTCTTATCTTTTTTTACTAAAACTCAGCAAATTCTTATCTTCTTGTACTCAAAAGGGGGAGAGGATGTTGGCGCACGCTCGAGCAACGAGGCATGACAGACGAGCAGGGCGAATTCGGCAGTGTGGGAATCGAGGATGGGACGAGGCGCCAGGTGATTTTTCCCTACCCTGACCGTTTGAGCCATCACGTGACCGCTCAATGCGAGCTTGCCAGAAACAAGCAAATCGTGATGCTCTGAGAGAGCGCGTATCCCCGATTACGAGCAGCAGTGAAGCGAAACACACCCGACATCCGTGTAAAAGATGTGATTCTCGTACCTGCTCCTCGCGGTCAGGCAAGAAGTAGGTGTGGGCCTTGAGGTCACAAGGGAAATCGTCCTGGATGTAGAGCATAAAACAGAGAGAGGATAGAGCTGTAACGAGGACAGATGCAGCCGTTCCCTCCCTGAGGAGTAAGTCGCTATGGAAGCATTTCTCGTCACGTTCGCAGTGGTGAGCCTGCTCATTATTGCGGGCATGGTCATCAGTGTGCGTCTCTATGCTCGAGGTGCACTGGGTATAGGTGGATTCAGACGGATACGACGGGTGCGCTCTCTCAGACCTGAGCCCGGTGGCACTGGGATTGAAGAGACAATTGAAGAGATTGTCGAGGAGCAAGTCCCTGT
>WNFG01006301.1_pt1 | contig 12593 bp, 10 predicted proteins | sample 5400431 | NCBI WGS metagenome assembly WNFG01 (sample SAMN13153346, study PRJNA577476) | soil metagenome | isolation source: 120 cm saprolite under Douglas fir tree site 2 hole 3 replicate 2 | place: USA:California | collected 2015-04-18
TGTGAAGGTCTTTACCCACGCCACAAGCCTGGGCGGGACCCATAGCTTTATCGAACATCGCAAGAGCGTGGAAGGGGTGAACAGCCGCAGTCCGGAAAACCTGCTGCGCTTGTCTGTGGGGCTGGAACATCCTGACGATCTAATTGAGGATCTCGAGCAGGCTTTGAAGTTTTAGCCGCGTTGGCGGTTTTATCAAGATTTCCTCCGAGTGCCTCGCGGACGAATACTCACATCCCTCAAAAAAACATCGTCATCCCGACGTTCGTAAGCGAACGCGCGCTGTCTTCAGCGCGTGAGTAGGACGGAGGGACCTTGTGCTTGTTTCGCCATCCCCTAAGAGAATGTGAGGCAATAGGGGTCTCTCGCCTGTGCTCGAGACTAAAAACACCAGACACAAAGCCTTAGTCCCCCTTTTATCAAACTTTCAACTGAATCTGTTGACTTGCACCCACAACCGGGGTACGCTCAGGATTAATGGTACTGCCTCCACGGCCTCACGCGGGCCAGTCAAAGGGCCTCTCCAAGCACAATACAATTGCTATGCATCCAATCTGTCTGAGAGGCGGCAGTGTTGCGTTTCGTATGGGAGGAAGCGGCCTGTCCAGATGAAAAAAAACATAGAAATCGTCCCGAACATCCAGAAGCTATTCGGAACACGTGACGAAAACCTTCAGATCATGGAAGACGGACTGAAGGTCACCATTGATCTCAAACCTGAGTCGGTACAAATTGAAGGCCCGGCGCGCGAAGTGGCCCGCGCGGAACAGATCTTCACCGATTTTGATCAGCTCAGCCGCACCGGCCAGGACTTCAGCCCCAGTGATCTGAACTCCATGCTGCGTGTGGTTGCCGGCGACGCCACCACCACTCTGCGCGGCCTGGCCGAAGCCGGCAAGCAGCGCCAGTTCGGTAAACGACAGGTCCAGCCCAAGAGCATGAATCAGCGGCGTTATCTTGACGCCATTGAAAAGTACGACATGGTCTTTGGCATCGGTCCGGCCGGTACCGGCAAGACGTACCTCGCCGTGGCGATGGCGGTTTCCGCGCTGAATAACAAGAAGTGCAGCCGCATCATCCTGGCGCGACCAGCGGTGGAAGCCGGCGAGCGTCTCGGTTTTCTGCCGGGAACATTGCAGGAGAAGGTCGATCCCTATCTTCGTCCGTTGTATGACGCTCTCTATGACCTCATGGACCAGGAACGCGTCGATCGTGCACTGGAGAAGAATGTGATTGAGATTGCTCCCATCGCCTTCATGCGCGGACGCACACTCAACGATTCATTCATCATCCTGGACGAAGCCCAGAACACCACATCAGAGCAGATGAAGATGTTTGTCACGCGAATGGGATTCAACTCCAAGGCGGTGATCACCGGTGACGTAACCCAGATTGATCTGCCCAACGTGCGGCGCAGCGGACTGGTGGAAGCCGCTGAGGTGCTCAAGAATGTTGAAGGCATCTCCTTCAACTACTTTGGCGAAGAAGACGTGGTGCGCCATCATCTGGTGCAACGCATCATCCACGCTTATGACGAGCGCTCGCGCAACCAGCAGATGTCATTGGAGATACCACGTGCTGTGCAGGAAGGCCCGGAACCGCAGGAACCGCCCTTGCAACAGTAAATTTAGTAGAATTCTATTGGGAGGGCCGGATAGCCCTCCCATTTGTTTTTGCGAACTGTGATCATCCTTGAGGCAGCCATGGAAGGAGTAAGCCAGCAATCCCTGGCCCGCTTTGCCACGCGTGCACAAAAGCTCGCAGGCGTCGTCGGCGAGGTCGCTGTCCTGATTACTGGACGCCGGGAGATCCAGCGACTCAACCAGCGTTTTCGGCACAAGAACAAGCCTACAGACGTACTCTCTTTTCCCCGAGAGAACGGTGGTGACATTGCTATTTGTGCCGGGATCGCGCAGAGCAATGCTCAACGCTTCGGCCACTCCGCCGCCAGCGAGTTGAAAGTTCTCATCCTGCACGGGATGCTGCACCTTGCCGGGTTCGACCACGAAACCGACAACGGCCGCATGGAGAAGAGAGAAGAGCAACTGCGCGCACAACTGAAGCTGCCGCCATCTCTCATACAGCGGACGTTAAACCAACAAACGTTGAATGCGCCCTCCGCAAAGGAAGGCCGCAAAGTGGCGATGAAACCCGCAGGACGCAGCAACCCCAAAAAGCAATCAGGCCGCATGCCTGCCACGCGTGATCGAAAACGCGGAGCGGCTGCGAATGAAAAGGCACGCGCATGATCGTCGCCATCGTCATCTACGTGTCCATTCTTCTCCTGTGCGCCCTGCTGGCGCTCGTCTCCTATGTTGAACGCCTGTACAGCGAGTCCGGCAAATTTCTTACCCGCGACTTTCAGGAAAATATTGAAGCCTTCGAAAACCTGGTTGAACCCAGACTGACTGCGGCCAGCGGACGCGCGCCTATGGCCATCTCTCTTCTGGTCCAGTTCAGCACCGCCACCATTACTCTGTTGATCGGCTATCTGGTATTTTCTGACCAGCATTCCACCTCGCCTGAAGTCATCCAGGCAATCGTTGGAATTGTTCTGGTGATCATCATCTGCAACCGTCTCCTGCCCTATGTGATGTTCACGCGCACCAACGGAGATTGGCTGGTGCGATTTCTGCCGCTGCTGAAAACGCTCGTCTATCTAATGATCCCGTTTACCATTGTCCTGGGCTTCGGGCTTTCGGTAGCAGCGCTGGCTGAACCACAGTACGCGAGGTCATGACGCCGCGGCCGGACATCTTCGCCGTCTCTGCCGATACCACAATCGAAGAATTTACCAGAATGCTGCGGGACCGCCCGCACTCACGCGTGCCCGTGTACGTCTCTACGATCGACAACATACAGGGCATGGTGCTCTCCCATGACTTGATCCAGACCAATGACAGCGAAGCCGCTACCACCATGGTCCGCAAGCTCATGCGACCTGTCATGTTCGTTCCTGAAACCAAGAAGACATCGCAGCTCCTGCGCGAGATGCAGAAGGAAAACAACCACGTGGCGGTTGTGATTGACGAATATGGCGCCGTGGCGGGCATTGTGACCATGGAAGACCTGGTGGAAGAGATCGTTGGCGAAATCCGCGACGAGCACGAAGAAGACACTGATGTAATTCGTGAGCGTGAAGGCGCGTACATCCTGCGCGGCAACGTGGACGTCGGCCGCCTGGAAGATCTCTTCAACGTACGACTGGAACAGCGTGACACTTCCACCGTCGGAGGGCTGGTCAGCGCTCTGGTGGAACGCATTCCCCGCCCCGGCGAAGTGATTGAAGATGATGGCCTGCGCTTTGAAGTGCTGGAATCGACTGACAGGAAGGTGGAGAGGGTCCGCGTTTGCCGCACGCAGCCGGGCGGTCCCGCCAAAGAGGTTACTGCATAAATGGCATTTCGTTCCGGGTTCGTTTCCATTGTGGGCCGCCCCAATGCGGGCAAAAGCACCCTGCTGAATGCGCTGGTGGGTGAGAAGATCGCCATTGTCACGGAGAAGCCGCAGACCACGCGCACGCGCATTCAGGGCATGGTGAACGTAAAAGCCCAAAAGGGCCGCCTTGCCGGACAGATTGTGTTCATCGATACGCCAGGCGTCCACAAACCTGACAGCCGTCTCAACCGGAAGATGATGCAGGAGATCCATGCCGCACTGGAGAGCCGCGACATCGTGCTCTTACTGGTCGACGCCAGTGACCGCTTTGGCCCCGCCGATCAGTTCGTGATCGACCTGGTGCAGAAGTCCGGCGGAACGGCTTTTCTCCTGCTCAATAAAATCGACAAGCTGCAAAAAGATAAGCTGCTGCCCGTGATTGAGCACTACAGCAAGCTGCACAATTTCCAGGAAATCATTCCCATCTCCGCCATCAAGCAAGATGGATTAGAAACACTGGTCGACAAGATCATGCGCACTCTGCCAGAAGGTCCGCGCTATTTCCCGACGGATCAACTCACTGACCTTCCTGAGCGTTTCATTGCCGCCGAGATCATTCGCGAAAAGATTCTCCTGAAAACAGGCAAAGAACTGCCGTACGCGACTGCTGTAGTCGTGGAGCGATTTGAAGATCTGCCCAAGCTCACCCGCATCGCCGCCGCTATTTACTGTGAACGCGACGGGCAAAAAGCCATCCTCATTGGCAAAGGTGGACAGAAGCTGAAAGAGTTTGGCACCTCGGCGCGCATTGAGCTTGAGGCCCTGCTGGGCAAGAAAGTTTTTCTGGAACTTTTCGTGAAAGTGAAGAAAGACTGGCGTGAATCGGCCGCGTTTGTGGATGAACTCGACTGGCGACGCCAGTTGGAAGCCCTCGCCCAAGCCGATCCCATGGAAGAACTGGTAAGGCCAAAGAAGAGTTGATCGCCCGATGCTTTTCCCCACGTGTCATTCCCTGAGCGGAGTCGGAGCGTACGCGACGACGCAGTACGCTCATGATGAATTTGTGGTTAGCTTTTGGTCTTATCTGCGTTAATCAGCGGTAAGATTTGCCTTTGCTCGTCTCTAGAAATAGGGCTCCCTCGCTCCGCTCGGGATGAAACAAAACACTCCCTCACTTCGCTCGGGACAAAACCAAAAATCTACTCCTTCACCGCAATCCCCAGCGTCTTCATCTTCCGGTAGAGATGGCTTCTTTCCAGACCCAGGACTTCCGCAGTCCGCGTCACATTTCCGTGATTCTCATCCAGCTTCTTCAGGATGTAATCACGCTCATAGGCGGCGCGCGCCTGATGCAAGGTTGAGAATCCGCTGCTGGTCTTTCCGCTTTCGCGATGCATGAGCGGCGGCAGGTGCTTACGCTCAATCTTGGGCACCGTCGGATTCATGATCACCAGGCGTTCAATCACGTTGCGCAGTTCGCGTACGTTGCCCGGCCAGGAGTAGCGCATCAGGACTTCCACGGCATCATCCGTGATCTCACGCGAGCGACGGCTATACGCGGCGGAGAATTCTTTCAAGAAGTGTCTGGCCAGCATAGGAATGTCTTCTTTGCGCTCGCGCAACGGCGGCACATAAAAAGGGATCACGTTCAGGCGATAGAAAAGGTCTTCGCGGAAATTGCCTTTGGAAATTTCCTCTTCCAGGTCTTTGTTCGTGGCGGCAATCACGCGTACATCCACACGAATCGGCTCATCATCACCCACGCGGGTAAAGATCTGCTCATCCAGCGCGCGCAGCACCTTGGACTGCGTCTTAAGGCTCATGTCGCCAACTTCATCCAGGAACAGCGTTCCCTCATGAGCGCGCTCAAATTTGCCTTCCTTGTCGCCGGCCGCGCCTGGCATCGCGCCGCGTCGATGGCCGAACAATTCGCTGTCAATCCAATCTTCCGGGATGGCGGCGCAGTTCACTTCCACAAAAAGGTTGTCCTTGCGAAGGCTGTGCGCATGGATGGCATGTGAAACCAGCTCTTTGCCCGTTCCCGATTCGCCAAAGATCAGCACGCGCCCATTCGTCGGCGCCATGATGGAAATCTGCTGGCGTAGCGCCTTCAAGGGAACGCTGTCTCCCACAATCACGCTCTTGGACTGGCTATGCCTCTTGAACTCTGAATTTTCGCGCCGCAGCTTGTGCGCTTCCAGCGCATTCTTCAGTACGATCAGAGTACGTTCCAGGGACAGCGGCTTTTCCAGAAAATCAAACGCGCCCAGCTTGGTGGCCTTGACCGCGGTTTCAATCGACCCGTGCCCGGAGATCATCACCACCTCTGGCGTTTCTTCAAGTTGCAACTGGCGTATCTGCTCCAGGGTCTCCAGGCCATCCATTCCGGGCAGCCATATATCCAGCAGCACCACTTCGGAGTTGCGATTCTTGAGCTGGTCCAGGCACGCTTCACCGCTTTCTGCCACGGAAACCTTATAACCCTCATCTTCAAGAATTCCGCGCAACGACTCGCGGATGTCTTTTTCGTCGTCCACCACCAGGATGTTATGCATTCTGTTTTTGTGCCTCTGCCATCTCGCTTGCCAGGGGCAGCTCGACAATGAATTTTGCTCCAATTGGCTTGTTCTCTTCCACGCGGATGGAGCCGCGATGGTCTTCAATAATGCGCCGCACAATCGCCAGACCAAGTCCGGTCCCGCGTTTCTTGGTGGAGAAGTAGGGCAGGAAGAGCTTTTCTTTCATTTCGCGATTGACGCCGTGTCCGGTGTCGGCAATAACTATCTCCACGCCATCTCCGCTTTCCAGACGTGATGTGGCGATATGGATTTCACGCACAAAAATTCCCTGCATCGCTTCTGCTGCGTTGTCGATAAGATTAGCGAGTGCGCGTTTGATCGCCTCCGGATCAGCCATGGCCAGGGGCAGGTTCGGTTCCAGTTGCTTTTCCACATGGACCCCTTCCAGACGTCCATTGAACATGGCGAGCGTGGTCTCCACGATTTCATTCACGTCGGCCGGTCTTGGTTGAGCTTCAGGGAAACGCGCCAGTGAAGAGAACTCGTCCACCAGTCCCCGCACCGTCTGTACCGCCTCTGAAATAGTGCCGGCGCAACCGTTGATCACCGCCAGCGAGTTCTGGTCAGGCACGCTGCCGCGTTCAAGATGGCGGCGAATGCGTTCCGCCGATAGAGCAATCGGCGTGAGCGGGTTCTTGATCTCATGCGCCACGCGCCGAGCCACCTCGCGCCAGGCCGCTTCTTTCTGCGCCTTCAGCAGTTCGCTGAAATCTTCAAACACGATCACATACCCCAGCCGCTGCGTTCCATGTTGGACCGAAGACACTGTCACGCTGGCGTTGAGCTTGTGTTTGTCCATTGCAATCTCAAGCTGCGCCGCCGTGATGGCCATGCGATCCGCCCGCCGCAACAGATGGTCCAGGTCCACCGCAACATCTTCGGAGAAAACCTGTTCCAAAGTTGAGCCCACCAGAGGCGATCCGCCCTGTGGCCAGAACATCCGTCCGAAAGCAACGTTGCTGTGGGTCACGCGCCGGTCAGGCCCAAGAGAAAGAACACCCGTGGGAATGCTCTCCAGAATAGTTTCGATATGCCTTCTTCGTTGCTCAAGCTCGGTATTGGTGTCAGTGAGTGCCTGACTCGCGACCTCGATTTTACGTCGGCTCAGCTCCAGCTCCTCCGCCATGCGATTAAATGAAGCCACCAGCTCACCGAGTTCGTCGGCAGCCGAAACTTCAACGCGATGCCCAAGGTGTCCCTGTGAGATTTCGCGCGTCGCCTCCGCCAGCGCTTCCACCGGGCGCGTAACCAGCTTCGCGACGAAAAGCGAGAACCACGTAGCCACAAACAGCACCAGCACCGTCAGCAATGTGAGCAGCAGCATATAGAGCCCACGAATGCGTTTGGACTCGCGGCTCAAGAGCTGGTATTGCTGCTGGTCCTGGGTAATCTCCGCCAGCGTTGGAGAGAAGTCTCTGGGGAGAGGCATGCCAACCAGGATCATGCCTGATTTGCCCACCGGCGCTGAAGCCAGCAGGAATTCCGCCGCGTCCAGGTTCCATTTGGCGGGCTTTCCTTCAATATCGCGTACCCGGGGAATCATGGCCCGCAAAACCGGCCAGGGGTGCGGTGAATTCCAGCTTGCCACGCTGTCATCGCCAGCCAGCGCCAAAGCGAATCCGCCTTGCAAGGTAGGCTGATGGCGGCGAAATTCGTGCAACACGCCGTTATAATTCGCGGTCTCAAACGCGTGCTGCGTCTCTGGCGACGCGGCGATCTCCGCGGCTTCCTGGCGGGCATTCTCGGCGGCGTAGTTCGTCAGCAGGACGCCAATCTGCCCGGAATCCTTTTGCAGTTCATTCACCGGCATGGAAAACCACTTATCAATGGAGCGGTTCATCAGGCCGTAAGAAAACATGAACATCACAATGGAGGGAGCGAAGGATAGTACCAGGGCGCCAATCACCATGCGCGTGCGAAAGCGCGATCCCAGAACGCCCAGTCTCCGCTCAGCATAAAGCTTCACCAGGTTGCGGAACAGGACGAAGGTGAGTATCACCAGCAGCAGAAAAACCAGCGCCGAAAGAGAGACCAGGACCAGCGTCTGCTGGGCGGAATCCGGCCGCAGTTGACGAAGATTGAATGCCTGCTGGGAAAAAACAGCGCCAAAAAGCAGCAAGATGCCGAGCGCCAGCGGAATCAGCACGGCGCGCCGCTGGCTTACCGATAACGGCTTCTTCTGTTCTGGTTTCGTAGTGGCCACAGATCTGCGCTCAGCTTACGCCTCACCCTCTTCGGCGGAGCCCGTGATCATTATATGCTCGTGTTCGAAAGGCCTGACTGAACACAACCAGCCAGCCCTTTGCACAACTTGCTGTCTGGGCCGCTTCTCCAGTTCTACTCTGGAGCATCAATCTGGGCGCGTTGCAGTTTGTCTGAGTAATCCACGTAGATCGCTTTCCATTGCGTGTAGAAATCTATGGCGCCCAGTCCGCCTTCGCGATGGCCGTTCCCCGTCGCCTTGGTTCCGCCAAAAGGCAAATGGACTTCAGCACCAATCGTCGGTGCATTGATATACGTGATGCCGGCATAAATGTCACGCATGGCGCGGAATGCCCGGTTGACATCCCGCGTGTAAATAGAAGACGAGAGTCCGTACTGCACGCCATTGGCGATCTCAATTGCGTTATCAAAGTTCTCGCAGGGAATGAGGCTCAGCACTGGGCCAAAGATTTCTTCCTGAGCAATGCGCATGCGTGAATCCACGTCAGTGAAAACTGTCGGCTCAAAGAACCAGCCATAGGAATGTTCCGGCTTGTTCAGCGCCTTGCCGCCGGCTTCCAGCTTTGCGCCTTCGCCTTTGCCGATCTGAACGTACTTTTCTGTAGTTGCCACCTGTTGCTCATTGATCTGCGGACCAACTTCAACACTTTCATCCAGACCGTTGCCCACCTTCAGCCTTTGTGCGCGATAGGTCAGACGATCGGCAAACTGGCGATACACGCCCTTTTGCACGATCACCCGGCTGGCTGCGGTGCAGCGCTGGCCCGTGGTGCCGAACGCTCCCCACAACACGCCGTCCAGAGCCAGATCAAGGTTAGCGTCGTCCAGAACAATGATTGCGTTCTTGCCGCCCATCTCCAGCGAACAAGGTTTAAAGCTTCGCGCTGCCACTTCCCCCACCGTGCGCCCTACTTCACTCGAACCGGTAAAGGAGATTGCCCGTACGTCAGGATGCTCCACGATCGGAGCGCCCGCATCCGGACCAAAACCCGTGACAATGTTCACCACGCCTTTGGGCAGGCCTGCATCCGTAAGCGCCTTCACCAGATTGAAGGTTGAAAGCGGAGTGTCTTCTGCCGGCTTGATCACGCAGGTATTACCGCAGACCAGGGCAGGCAAAAGCTTCCATGACGGAATGGCCATGGGGAAATTCCAGGGAGCGATCATGCCGCATACGCCAATTGGCATACGCACGGCCATGGCAAATTTGTTCGGCAGTTCTGACGGCACGGTGGCGCCAAAGAGCCTACGGCCTTCGCCGGCCATGTAGTAGGCCGTATCAATGGCTTCCTGCACGTCTCCCCGGGTCTCTTTCAGCACCTTACCCATCTCACGGGTCATCAACCGGGCGTACTCTTCTTTGCGTTCAGTCAAAATCTCAGCGGCACGGAAAATGATCTCTGCCCGGCGCGGGGCGGGAACCAGACGCCAGCGTTCAAACGCCAATTTCGCCGCGGAAACGGCATCATCCACATCGCGCTTGTCGGAACGCTGGAAAACTCCAATAACGTCACGCGTATCCGCTGGATTCAGATTTTCATAGGTTTGCCCGCTGCGGGATGCTACCCATTCCCCGCCAATGAAGTTTTTGTAAGTCTTTGCCGCCATATACGCAGTGCCTCTCCTCAACGAAACTTCTATCGTACCAAAGACAGTGCCGCGGGCAGGGCTCAGAGGGTCATGAACGGCCAGCAAGAACCCATCTTGCGATTTGGCAATTCTTCAAACAATTTGAAAATGGATTGATGAAAGTCCTATATTGTTTACATCGAATTAGTAAGAAATTTCAGCAAAGGTCTGCGATTCTTACCCACTACAATGGCTGCGACAAGAATTTAGGACAGAGACGAACTGAACAGAGACGAACCTGACGTAGTTCATCATGGCAAGCCCCGCAGCAAGGTCGAATGCAATGGCAATACTACTGGCTGATGATGACGTTGAGCTGGCCAATTTCCTTTCCAAGTCCCTGGAATCTGAAGGTTATTCCGTCCACACTGCGTTAAACGAAGCTAGCGTCGTGGAAGAACTGCGGCGCCAGAACTACCAGCTCATTATTCTTGATTTGAACTTTGGCCAGACAGATGGCTTGAAACTGCTGGAACGTCTCCGCGGACAAGGCGTGGAAACGCCCGTCATTGTTCTCAGCGCGCGTGAGCGAGTAGCTGACCGCATACAATCACTCAATCTTGGCGCCGATGACTATGTAACCAAGCCATTCTCCTTTCAGGAGCTGGCGGCGCGCGCCAACGCACTGCTGCGCCGTAAGTCAGATCCGGCGCTTAACGTTTTGCGGATCGAAGATCTGGAACTTGATCCGGTATCACGCCGGGTGCATCGCGGCAATCGCGACGTCAAACTCAGTCCCCGGGAGTTTGATCTTCTTCATCTGCTCATGCGCCGCGGCGGCGAGACAGTCAGCCGTCATGAGTTGCTGAAAGAATGCTGGGGCCAGGAATCCGAGACTGACAGCAACCTGGTGGATGTCTACGTGAACTATCTTCGCCGGAAGATCGATGTGCCAGACCAGGAAAAACTGATCTACACGGTACGCGGCTCCGGCTATCGGCTGGGCAAGGCAACGTCGGACCACGGTTTGGGATTCGCCGATCCAGGAGAAAGCCTGCGCTCTCTGGCCGGTCATCCCCACTCTTCCCAGGCCCTTGCTCCGACTGACGCTATCACGGTCCAGCAAACGCCGTTGCGGGCCTTGATTCATTCCATTGCGCACGATCTGGCCCAGCCGCTTACCAGCGTGCGCTGTTACCTGGAAATGCTGGCGCTGCGCGGAGGAGCTCTTCCGCCTGACGATAAAGATCTGAAAACCATTGAACAGCAGGCGGACCGTGCCGTTGGCCTCACCAAGGGCATCTCAGCGCTGGTACGCGAAGCGGTACTGCCCAATGCGCAGTGGGTCTCACTGGATTCTCTGCTGAACGATGTCTTTAACGATTTCATTGATCTGCAGAATTCCGGCCTGCTGGTTTTGGATCGCCGATGGGACCCATCGGTACAGGTCACCAGCACTCCCGTTCTTCGCCAGCTATGCATCTTCATGGTAAGCAAGCTGGCCGGGAAAAATACCTGTGCGCTAACGCTTACCATTGGTGCGAAATTGTCCCCGGAGAATTGCGATATTTCCTTCAGGTGGAAAGCATCGAGCGCAGGAGCTCAGGCGGCGAGCGCAAAAAGCGTAATCGATGCGACCATCCCGTCCATGCAGGAGATGGTTCATTCCATCGGCGGTGAAGTCTCAGTGTCACCCGACAAGCCTGAGATCATCTTGCGCGTGCCTGCTGGACCATCCGTGACAGCGACGCGACCAGGCAGGGTCCACTAGGCTCCCAATATTCTTTACCCATCGTTCTTTCACCCCGCTTTCATTCGCCCCGCTTTCATTCGCCCGGCTTTCATTCGCCCATCACTGCCACCACCACACGCTTCTGCCGCTGGCCGTCAAATTCGGCATAGAAGACCCTTTGCCACGTGCCCAGCACAAGCTTTCCATTGCTCACCGGCAGCATCACCTGATGGTGAACCAGGATGGCCTTGAGATGTGAGTCGCCATTGTCCTCGCCAGTGCGATGGTGCAGGTATTCTTCCCGGAACGGCGCAAGCTGCTCCAGCCAGGTATCAATATCTCTGATCAGCCCTTCTTCGTTGTCATTCACGTAAACCCCTGCCGTGATGTGCATGGCGGAGACCAGGACCATGCCGTTGCGCACGCCGCTGGCCGCCAGAATCTTCTCTACTTGCGGCGTGATGTGTATGTACTCGCGATGTCCTTTGGTGTTGAAAGTTAGATAGTCAGTATGAAATTTCACGGTGCCCGCCCATTCGTCCCCGGGTTTTCCGGCGACGGAATTTTTCCTGCTGTAATGCTGAATTGATCCACGCCGTCAGGTGGTTACGTTCCCAGGCCAAACCAGCATCCAACTTATTATGCCAAAGGACAGATTTGCCACTGCCGCTTCATTTCTTCCTGACAGCCGCTCCCTGGCGGCACTGCGCACCGCAGCCTCCCAGTGTAAGGGCTGTGACCTTTGGCGGAACGCCACGCGGACGGTCTTCGGCGAAGGCAACAAGAATATGCGCGTGATGATGGTAGGTGAGCAGCCGGGCGACAAGGAAGATCTGCAAGGGAAACCATTTGTCGGTCCGGCTGGCGCGGTCCTGGATAAAGCGCTGGAGCAGGCAGGCATTGATCGCGATGACGTTTATGTCACCAACATGGTGAAGCATTTTAAATTTGAGCCTCGCGGCAAGCGCCGCATCCACAAAAAACCGACCGCCCTGGAGATTTCCGCTTGCCGCCCATGGCTGGAGGCTGAGATTGCGGCTGTTCAGCCTGAGGTTGTCGTGCTGATGGGATCAACCGCCGCGCAGGGTTTGCTGGGGCGCGATTTCCGTGTCACG
>WNFG01004111.1_pt1 | contig 12592 bp, 16 predicted proteins | sample 5400431 | NCBI WGS metagenome assembly WNFG01 (sample SAMN13153346, study PRJNA577476) | soil metagenome | isolation source: 120 cm saprolite under Douglas fir tree site 2 hole 3 replicate 2 | place: USA:California | collected 2015-04-18
CGTCTACTCCGTGAGGACCTTGTCCGCCCACTCGACCAGACTAACGAATATGGTCGGGTCGGAGAAGCTCGCATTCTTGCCCGCCAGATCGGCATCCAGGACCCCACGGGCCCGTGAGCAGGCACCTCAGACGTGAATCGGGACGCGATGGTCGATTGCCTTCGCCAGCGCCTCCGAAAGCGGGGCCCATCCGACGGGAACCACAGAACTCGCCACGACCGCCCGCATGAGAGAGACCGCCTCACCCAGCAGGAAGATCTGGACCTCATGCCCCGCGTCGGCAAAGGCGTTGGCGTGATGGAAGGGAAACGACGCCTGCGTCGGATCCGCCGACCCCCAGGCGCTCTTGATGAGAACCTTCATCCTGTCGTCCTCCCGCAATAGAAGTCGTAGAAGTCCTGCGCCGAGGCGTCGACCGAGAGCGCCTGAAGAGGAAAGCACTGGTCCAGGTGGTCAAGACTGGACTGGCGCTCGAGACGCTCCCGGAACTGCTGCTGTGCCATGCTCTCCTTGATCGCCCCATGCCGGTCCAGAAACTGCCCCCACAGGGGCATGTGCTGAAAGCGACGAGCGGCCACGCGCGCCGTCGCCAGGTACGAGATCGGGAACAGGCGACGATACGCATCGAGATTGTAGAGCCACGACACCCCGATGACCCGTGGAGGCTGGCGTACCGTTCGTTGCACGTGCTCGAAGAGGGCGGCCAGCTCGGCCACCCGCTGACCGACGCGTTCGATTCCCAGCGGCGCGTGCCCATCCGTCTCGGCATTCTGGAAGTGGAGGCGGATACGCTCCCCGCTCAACCGAGAGTAGGAGAAGCAGCCAACGGTCGCCACGACGGCCGGCGCGGCCATGGCATCGGGCCGTCTCGCGTAGAAGGAATACGTCCACTCGCGAATATCCTTCGCGTCCTGGAGGCCGGCTAGGTACTCCTGCCAGGTCGGATGCGCGGGATCGAAGCCATGGCCCAGGCCGAACCGGATGTAGAGATTAGTGTACTCCAGCAGAACGCGGGCGAGGGGGAGTCCCGACAGGGCGGTGACCTTGTGGGCGAACTGAAGCTGGAGATCAAAGAACGCCTTCGTGTAGATCACGCGGTCACGGAGTGTAGCGGTACACATTGCTGTCGCGCAGGGCAAACCCCAGCCGCTGATAGAGTCGGTTGGCCGCCTCCCGCGAGGGCCGCGACGTGAGCTCGACGGTCCGCGCGCCCAATTCAACCGCGCGCCGAACCGCCTCCTGGCTCAGCCCTTCGCCCACCCCACGCCCTCTCACGGTCTCGTCCACCACCACGTCCTCGATCCAGGCCCGCACGCCGGTCGGAATCCTGAAGACGATCAGCGTGAGCATGCCCACGATGCGCCCATGGTCCCGGAGGTCCCGCGCAATCAGCACCGTGCTGGCCTGGGCCTCGACGATCTCGCGGATGAGGTCCGGGGTCGGGACGGGGGCGCTCCGCGACAGCTGGGGTATCAAGCGAGTGAAGGCCGCGACCAGCTCCTCATCGACTCTGGTCGCTACCGCAATCTCGATCCCGTCGGCCACCGCGTCTTCCTTTCACTTACTGTTGCCGAAGAGCGTCAAGATGTTCCCGTCCGGATCGCGGAGATGCGCAAGCACCCCACCCCACGCCTGCTTCTCCGGCGGGGCGACGAACTCGACGCCACGTCGCTAGGTCACCGCTCAAAGCTGTAGCCGAGCTCGATCCCGCTATCCTGCCGGACGTCGATCCCGAACAGCTCGGTGTGTTCAGCCATCCCGCTTGAATCGCTCGGCCCCAGACGTGCATCGCGGTCGCTTTCGAGCTCCTCGCGCACCGGACGATAAAGGTCCCACAAGGCGGCGCCGATCTGCGGGAGGAGACCCTGGTACCTCCGGTCTAGCTCCCGGAAGAGGTTTCTCTGCTGCTCGGTGGGACCGTGCTCATCCGCTTCGATATTGATCGCCACCTCACTGGAGCACGGGCGAAACAGCACCTTGCCCCTCCACCATGGCGGCTCGTACGTGAGCTCACCAAAGGTGGGGTCCTCGACACGTCGGTACTTCCTCCGGAAGCGATCCAGGAACCCCACGCCGCCTTACCTGGCGGTGAAGAAGTAGTAGTCCGCCGTGTAGTCGACGCGAGCCGGAGTCCTGGCCGTGGCTTGAGAGCAGTCGGTCTTGGGCGCCACGCCACCCACGGTATTCACGCGCTGTATGCTCGTGACCTTGCTGAACGCGCCTGCCGGGCCGACGGACTTCGCGGCAAGCAGCAGCCAGGGGATGGCGCCCACCACCGGCGCGTCGGCCCGGTCCTTCACCGTACCTAGGATCTTGCTGCCATCGGTCGCTTCCCAATGCGGGCCAGCATAGTGCCGGCCGATCTGCCTTCCGCGCGCGTCGAACAGATCGGCTTCGGGAGCCACGAACGCCCAGTCGTACATCCCGGCTTGATCCGTTCTGGCACGGCATTCGTAGATCTGCACGCCCCTTGCGGGAACGACCATCATCAGCGATTCGTTCGGCCCGGGCTTGAGCTTGTCCGGCACCGTCACCTTGGAGGTCGGCGCTTGCGGGCCCGCGCAGGCGGCGACGAGGAGCGCCAGCAGGAGGGCCGCGACTTGCGCTCTCCTAGACATGTTGTCCGGCGTGCGCGCGCTTCAGTCCAGCAATGTCGATCTTCTTCATCTGGAGCATGCCTCCATGACTCTCCCGGACTTTTCAGAATCGGGATCCGTGATCATCTCGACCAACACGCGGGGAACAACTTGCCATGACGCGCCGTACTTGTCCTTGAGCCAGCCGCACTGCTGGGCCTTCACATCCCCGCCCTCGGATAGCTTCTCCCAGTAATAGTCCACTTCCGCCTGCGTCTCGCAATTGACCTGGAACGAGATGGCCTCGTTGAACTTGAACATCGGGCCGCCGTTGAGGGCGGTAAACGCCTGCCCCTCGAGCTCGAATGCCACGGTCAGCACCGTTCCCGCCGGTTTCCTCTCCCCTCTCTGACTCTGGCACGAGGCCCTTCTGCTGTCCGCAGTCGCCGAACGCTCCCGATAACCCGCAGCGGCGGAGCAACGCTCCGCCGCCGGCTGGTTCATCGGGAAGTTAGACGGTCCCACCATGCCGAACCATGCCCCCGCTCAGGCAGCATCACATCCTGTACTTGTGCCAGTTTTCAACAAGGACCGCCGGGAAGCAGAAGGTCCGCTCGGTTCGACCGATCCCTACCGGAACCAAGAAGATCCTCTCGATACCCTTGGCTTCCGAACACGCTTGGCCCTCTTTCAGGTCGTACTGGTTGTTAGATGTGCTTACCGGAACCCCCGTTGCTGTACAGGAGTTGGCCGTTGATCCAGCCGCCCTCAGCCGAGCACAGGAAGCGGACGAGGTTGGCACAATCCTTCGGAAGACTGACACGGCCCTCCGGGATCTGCCGGGAGAAGTTCTCCATCTCCTGCGCGTTCATCCAACCCGTGTCTGTTGGGCCAGGGTTGACGACGTTCGCCACGATGCCGAGGTCTTGGAACTCTCGTGCCACAGCTAGGACAATGCGGTCCAGCGCCCCCTTGCTCGCGCCATAAGGCAGGTTGCCCGCAACGTGGTCGCTGGTCAGGGCAATGATCCGACCGCGGCCACGCGTCGTCCGGAAACGCCGGCCGAACTCCCGCACGAGCAGCCAGCTGGCCCGTGCATTCACCGCGAAGTGCTGGTCAAAGCTCGTGGTCGTCGTCTCCAAGATGTCGCTGTCAACCCCATGGCAATGGGACAGCACGAGCGCAGTGATGGGCCCGATCGCCTGCTCGACGGCGTCGAAAATGCGAGCAGGTGTCTCGACAAGGCTCAGGTCGGCCTCGACCGCAACGGTCTTGGCTCCGCACGCCGCGATCTGCTCCTGCAACCATCCGACGTCAGCCGCATCGCTTCCCCAAGGCATGGTTCCGTCGTAGGCGCGCCAGAACGTTGTCGCAACATCCCATCCGTCGCGGGCAAGGTGCATCGCTATGGCCGAGCCGATGCCCAGTCGCCGGCTAGCGCCGGTGACCAGCATGACGGATTGGCGCGGATAATCCGGCCGGGCTGGCCGGGGCGATCTGGCTGGAGCGGCCTTCGGGGACACATGGTTGCGCATAGTCCTGTGACGCCCCACAAGTGTTACACAGAGCGCCCCCCTTTAGCCCCCAATCCCCTCGTCCCGATATGCTTGAAGCACGTCCGACGTGAAACACGCGAAGGTGACCTGCCGAACGCCTCCCCGGCTCGCGGCCGCGGTCTGGACGGCCGCGACCGCGATCCTGGTTGCCGCCTGGAACGGGTAGCCGAAGATCCCTGTGCTGATCGCCGGGAGCGCCACCGTCTCGAGCCGGTGCTCCTGAGCGAGGCGCAGGGCCGCGCGATAGGCGGACGCCAGCAACTCCGGCTCGCCGGCGGTGCCGCCTCGCCAGAAGGGGCCGACCGCGTGGATCACGTGCCGGGCGGGCAGGCGGAAGCCCGGGGTGATGCGCGCCTCGCCGGTGGGACACCCGTTGAGCGCGGCGCAGGCGGCGGCCAGCTCGGGTCCAGCCTTGGCGTGGATGGCGCCGCACACGCCGCCGCCGGGCGCAAGCATCTCGTTGGCCGCGTTGACGATCGCGTCGATCCGCAGCGTCGTGATGTCCACGATCCGCGCCACCAGCTCGACCACAGCCCGCATACTCGCCCGCCGACGCCGGACGCGTCAAGCGCCCGCGCTCGTGGAGAACGCTCACGCCTGAGAGGCCGCGTCCACGAGCCAGTACGCCGCCGCCGCGAGCAGCGTGATGCACGCCACGGTCACCGCGAGGCGTTTGCCATGCCATAGCCCCTGGAACGAGGACATGAGCTCGGCGGCTAAGATATTCGCCTTCCCGCCGTAGAGCTCCATGGCCCGCAGGTACTGCCGGGAGTCTTCTCGTCCCAGAGGGTCGCCGGGGGCGGGTTCGGCGGTCAGATAGATCGCGAGCGCGCTGCCGAGCCCTACCACCAGGATGGTGGCGATGATCAGGCGGCGACGGGTCGGCGTCGCGCGCAGGGTGCTAGCGCCCCTTGAACTTCGGCGCGCGCTTGTCCTTGAACGCCTGCACGCCTTCCTTGTGGTCCTCGGTCTCGCGCACCACCGCCATGTGGGACGACACCAGGTCGAGATGGGTGCGTAGGTCGAGCCGCATGGACTGGTAGACGAGCCGCTTGATCATGCGCACCGGGACCTGCGGGCCGTCGGCCACGCGTCGGGCGAAGGCGTAGGTCTCCTCCTGGAGCTTGTCGGCGGGGACCACGCGGTTGACGATGCCGAGGCGCAGGGCCTCCGGCGCCTCGATGAAGTCGGCCGTCCACAGGAGCTCGAGCGCGCGGGCGGTGCCGATGAGGCGCGGGAGGAAGTAGGTGTCGCCGTCGCCGGGCACGAGGCCCACCCGCACGTAGCCGGTCGAGAAGCGCGCGGCGTCGGAGGCGATGCGCATGTCGCACATAAGCGACATCCCCATGCCCGCGCCCACCGCCACCCCGTTGACCATGGCGATGACCGGCTTGTCCATGGCCTCGAGCGCCTTGGGTATCCGGTGGATGTGCTCCCACAGCCCGTTCTTGTTGTCGAGCGGGGTCGGATCACCCGCGCCCATGCGCCCGACGTCGCCGCCCGAGCAGAAGGCCTTGCCCGCGCCGGTGACGATCACCACGTTCACGTTGGGATCGCCCTGCGCGTCGTTGAGCGAGGCCGCCCATCGCTCGATCATGGGCCCGGTGAAGGCGTTCATCTTGTCGGGCCGGTTGAGCGTGATGGTGGCGATGCGGTCCTTCACCTCGTAGAGCAGCTCGCTGTCGATGGCCACGGTGGGTCCTCCGGTCTCGGGTGTGCGATCAGTCCTTCGGGAGGCCGAGCACGCGCTCGCCCAGGATATTGCGCAGGATCTCGGTGGTCCCCGCGCGGATGCCGCTGCCGGGGGCCAGCAGGCAGTAGAACTCCCACTCGCCGTCGTCGGGGGCCATCGCGCTGCCCGCCTTGAGCTGCGAGTAGGGGCCGATGACCTCGGTGGCGAACTCGGCCAGGTCCTGGTCGAGCTGGCTCCAGAAAAGCTTCGAGGTCGAGCCCTCGGGCCCGGGCGCCCCGCCTCGGAGGATCTTGGTCAGGGTGCGGTAGCCGTTGAGCTGGAGCACCCGTTCGCCGATGGAGAGCGCGGCGATCTTCTGGCGCACCACCGGATCCTCCGACGCCGGGCGTCCGTTCTTCATGGTGCGCTTGGCCAGCGAGAGCAGCTTCTGCAGCGCGGTGCGCAGGCTGATGTGGCGGATCATGGTGAGCACGTCGCGCTCGTAGGCCAGCGTGGTGAGCGCCACGCCCCAGCCCTCGTTCACCTTGCCCACCACGTTGGTGACCGGCACGCGCACGTTCTCGAGGAAGACCTCGTTGAACTCGGCCTCGCCGGTGATCTGGCGCAGCGGGCGGATGGTGAGGCCCGGGCTCTTCATGTCGATCAGCAGAAAGGTGATGCCCTTGTGCTTGGCCGCGGTCGGATCGGTGCGCACCAGGAAGAAGCCCCACGCGGCCACGTGGGCCATGCTCGTCCACACTTTTTGACCATTCAGCACGTAGTGGTCGCCGTCCAGCACCGCGCGGGTCTGGAGATTGGCCAGGTCGCTCCCCGCGTTGGGCTCGGAGAAGCCCTGGCACCAGATGTCCTCCGCGGTCAGGATGCGGTCGAGGTGCTGGGCGCGCTGGGCGGGGGTGCCGTGCTTCATCAGCGTGGGGCCCAGCATGCTGAGGCCGCTGCGGTTGAGCGGCTGCGGGCTCCCGCTGTGCGACAGCTCCTCATAGAGGATGACCTGGTCCATGATGGAGGCGCCGCGGCCGCCGTACTCGGCCGGCCAGTCCATGCCCACGTAGCCGGCCTTGTGGAGCGCGCGCTGCCACTCGCGGAGGCGGTTGACCTCCTTGACGTCGGCCCGCGAGGAGGCAAAGCCGCGGCCCTTCAGATCGGCGGGCACGTTCTCGGCCAGCCAGGCGCGGACCTCGCGGCGGAAGTCCTGCTGCTCCTGCGTGAAGTCGAAGTCCATCGCGATCGGCCTCTCTATCGACCCCTCACCCTACCCTCTCCCCACGGGGGAGAGGGTTCTCGCGCAACTCCCTCTCCCCTCAGGGGAGAGGGCCGGGGTGAGGGGTGGTCTCATCAGATGACGCCCGCGTCGGGCCGCGTGACCACGCCGTTGATCCTCCAGCCGTCCTGCCACACCAGCTCGTAGAGCGCCTCGATGGACTGGCCGTTGGCGCCGCGGATCTTCACGGTGACATAGGCGGCGCCATGTGGCACCAGCTCCGTCTTGACGACCGCGGCGAAGGTAGAGCGGGCGATCTCCGGATAGCCGCGGCGCACCATCACCTCGAAGCTCTGACGGTCGAACTGCGTCTGGATCTCGGCCGAGGCGAAGGTGAAGGCGGTGTCGTAGTCGTCGCGGCGAAAGGCCTCGAGCTGCTTCACCACCGGCTCCGCGGCGGCCTTGGCGTTGCTCTTCTCGGCCTGCGCCCAGGCGGAGGCGCAGAGCGGTAGCAGCGTGACCGCCAGGCCAAATACGATGCGTTTCATCATTCTTTCTCTCTCCCTCACCCTGCCCTCTCCCCCTCCGGGGGCGAGGGTATCGTGAGTTCCCTCTCTCGGGGAGATCCCCGATCTCCCTCTCCCCTGAGGGGAGAGGGTAGGGTGGGGGGTGGTCCTAGTGCATCACCGAGCCGCCGTCCACGTTGAGGGCCTGGCCGGTGATGTTGCGCGCTTCCTCGGAGGCCAGGAACACGGCGGCCAGGCCGATGTCCTCCGGCGTCTGCTCGCGCTTCATCGGGATGACGTCGCCCACCCGCTTGTCGAAGACCTGCCGCGCGGTCATGCCCTTGAAGGCCGGGTTGGTGTCGGCGATGTGCTGGGCCAGCTTCTCCCAGAACGCGGTCCAGAGCACGCCCGGGCAGATCGCGTTCACGGTGACACCGTGCGGCGCCAGCTCCTTGGCGATGACGCGGGTGAACGTGATGACGCCGCCCTTGGCCACCGAGTAGGGCGGCATGGTGAGCGCGGCCAGCGGGCCCGCGATGGACGCGATATTGATGATGCGCCCGGCTTTGCGCTCGATGAAGTAGGGCGCCAGCGCCTTGCACATGAGGAAGACCGACTTGAGGTTGACCGCGTAGGTCGTGTCCCAGTCCTCTTCCGTGTTGTTGGTGAACGGCATGCCGGGCGCGGAGGCCATGCCCACGTTGTTCACCAGGATGTCGACTCGGCCCATCTCCTTCTTGATCCGGTCCACGGTGGCCTCCACCTCGGCCCCCTTGGTCACATCGCAGCGCATCGAGATGGCCTTGCGCCCCATCGCCAGCACTTCCTTCACCACCGCCTGGGCATTGGCGTCCTGGATGTCGGGGATGGCGATGTCGGCGCCCTCCTTGGCCATGCACAGCACGATGCCCCGCCCGATCCCGGCGCCGCCGCCCGTCACCACCGCCACCTTGTCCTGAAGCCTCATCGCTGTCGTCTCCTCGCGTGGGTTGCAGCCCGGCCATTCTATACCGGTCGCGACAGGTGCGCAGCCCGCCCGGCCGGCCATCGCGGACGCCGTTGACGTGCGCACGCCCTCGCTATAGCGTGGGTCCGCCGCCATGACGCCATGTCGATCCGTGCGAGTCGGGATCCTCGCCGTTGTCGTGGCCGGCGCCTGCCTCCTCGGGGCCGACTTCAGCCGGCCGGACCCGGGCAGCTTTACACTGGGCCAGACGACCGAGCAGGAGATCCGGGCGCGGTTCGGCAAGCCCGCCGGCGAGGCGGCCGCCCGGATAGGCGGCAAGCTGGTGACGACCCTGCGCTACGCGTACGCGGAGGCGAGATCCATCGCGGTCCCGGTGCGGACCATGGCCTACGCGTTCCACGAGGGCCGGCTCGTCGGGTTCGACTACATGAGCTCCTTCTCGGCCGATCAGACGGGTTTCGACGAGCTGGCCTTGAAGCGGATCAAGCGCGGGGAGACCACGCGGATCGACGCGCTCGACATGGTGGGCAAGCCGAGCGGTCAGTTCATTTATCCCTCGGCCTATGCCACGGCGCCGGGCCGCCGCGCCGACGTCTACAGTCATTCGCGCAGCGAAAAGCTCTCGTCCGGTGTGACGCTCGAGACCACGACCAAGGTCCTGGCCATCATGTTCGACGAGCACGACGTGGTGGTCGAGGCCACCCTGATGATCACCACGAGCAGCAAGCCGCTCAAGTCAACCCCGGATGCCAGCCACCCGCTCCACGGAGGTCTCTCGTGAGCACGCCCACGCTGCGCAGTCACAACTGGTTCGGCAAGAAGGACCTGGACGGCTTCGCCCATCGCTCGTGGATCAAGGCCGAGGGCTTCAGCGAGCTCATGTTCGACGGCCGGCCGGTGATCGGCATCGCCAACTCCTGGTCCGAGCTGACCAACTGCAACGCGCACCTGCGCCAGGTGGCGGAGGCGGTGAAGCGCGGCGTGCTCTCCGCGGGCGGCTTCCCGCTCGAGTTCCCGACCATCTCGCTGGGCGAGATCCTCATGAAGCCCACCACCATGCTCTTCCGCAACCTGATGGCGATGGACGTGGAGGAGTGCATCCGCGCCTACCCGCTGGACGGGGTGGTGCTGCTCTCGGGCTGCGACAAGACCACGCCCGCCATGCTGATGGGCGCCGCCTCCGCCGACGTGCCCGCCATCATGGTGACGGGCGGGCCCATGCTGCGCGGGCGCTGGCGCACCGAGGACATCGGCTCGGGCACCGACAACTGGCGCTTCTGGGCGGAGCGCCGGGCCGGGCGGCTCAGCGAGGAGGAGTTCTGCGAGATCGAGGCGTGTCTCTCGCGCTCGGCCGGGCACTGCATGGTGATGGGCACGGCGTCTTAGACACTTTGGTCCCCGTCCAGCAGGCGTACTCCGGGCGGCACTCCCCGGCCGGGTGCTTGGCCTCGTGCGGCAGCTCCGCGGTGCCGTCGACCAGCCCCCGCTTCTTCAGGGCCTCCAGGACCGCGCCGAAGCCGACCTCCTCCAGCATGCGCCGGTAGTCAGCCAGGCCGTCGACCTCCCACCCGCCGCCGTCCATCGGCGTGACCCTCAACTTCTGCGGCAGGATCTTCCCGAGCACCTGCGCGGCGGTGGCTGGGTTCTTCCGCAGGTGCGCCCGCCAGTCGGCCGCCACCGCCAGGATCGAAGCCCTGAAGGCGTCCACGTCGATGCCCTGGATCGCGGCGGTGCCGGCCAGCGCGTCCTCGACCTCGGCCAGCCTCGCTTTGCGCGCGGCGATGGCGTCGTGGACCTCCTGCACCTCGCCCCTGGCCAGCGAGTCGACCAGCCGGCCCACCTCCGCGCGCAGCGACTTCGCCTCGGCCTTCAGGGGCTCCGGGTCGGCCTGCGCGGCGCGCTGCCACTCCAGCACCTCCTCCAGCTTCTCCATGACGATCGCGCCGGCGAGCCCCTCCTCGAACGTCTGCGTGATGAACTTCTCGGCGAACTCCACCGGGAGCCGGCGCGCGTTCGGGCACCGCTCCTTCCCGAGCAGGTGGCGGTTGGTGCAGAAGAGGTACTCCTTCCTCTTCTTGCTGAACCTCACGTGGAGGCTGCCGCCGCACATCCCGCACGCGAGGAACTGCGGGAGGAAGTGGCGCCCGGTGGTCGGCCGCGACTTCAAGCGCCCGTCCGGCGACCGCCACGACGACTCCGCCGCGGACTTGTTGACGGCGAGGACCTCGCGCCACAACTTCTCTGATACGATCCTCAGGCCCGGCGCCTCGCGCCTGATCACCGCCTCCGGCGACCGCTCCGTCACCCGCGTGCCGCGGCGCCTGACCTGGCGCGTCCTACCGTAGGTCGCGACGCCGTTGTACGTGGGGTTGCTCAAGATCGAGCCGACTTGCGAGGGCGACCACAACTTGGCGCCGCGCGGAGAGAGGATCTTGTCCTTCTCCAACTCGCGCGCGATCTTGAAGTAGCCGGTGCCCTCTGTCCGCCTCTTGAAGATCCGCTTGATGACGGTCGCTTCCGACGGCTTGACGGTCCGCGCGCCGCCCTTGGTCTCGTACCCGTACAGCCTGCCGCCGGTGGACCGCCCCTGCTCGGCGAGCATCCGCATCTTGTCTCTCACGCGCTGGCTGGCCTTGCGCCGCTCCGACGCGCCCGCCCACGACTTCATGAACTCCTGGACCTCGTCCATCTCCGTGTCGAGCGAGAGCTCCCTGTCCTCCAGGTACGACCACACCCGTACGCCGGAGTCGTTGAGCCCCTGCAGCAGGGCGAGCGTCCTGATGGTGTCGCGCCCGAGGCGGCTCTGCTCTGAGACGACGAGCGCGCCGAGCTTGTGCTTGCCCTTGACCGCCTCCAGCAACTTGTTGAGGCCGGGGCGGTTCTTGAACTCGGCCCCACTCACTCCGTCGTCGCTGAACACGTACTGCTCGTCGAACGCCCAGCCCTTCTGCTTCGCGAACTCCCTCGCGCGCTGCGCCTGCCGCGCCACGCTCTTCGCGTCCGCCGCCCTGTCGCCCTCGTCCGTGGACTTCCTCAGGTACGCCCCGCACACGGTCGCCATTCTTCTTCGCCTCCCGCCCCCATCGTAGTTGATCCCAGACGCGCCAAGCGTACCCCCGGCGCGACCGTCGGCAGTTCTATCGCGGCCTGAGTCTAGTCAATGTCATCCGGCCTGCCTATTGGACTTAGGCCAACCGCCACCTGCACTTGCAACACGCCCCTCACGACGCGGACCCGCGGTTCCCTTTTTCGGTTCCTAGAACTCAACGATCTAAAGAACGCCTCCTCGATCCGCCGGGCGAGATGAGCGCCGCAGCTGCAGGCCATCACAATCCACGCTGGTTCGTCCTCAGAGATCCCCGAGTCGAGCTCGCCGCAGCGGCGGTGCTCTAGATAGGCTCGCTCCGGGTAGTGAACCGCCCGACCAAGGTTCTGTCAGTTTTGTCGGTGACCCGCTGGCCCTCATGATTGGACGCGACTCGTCGAGGCCACACCCACGTGTTTAAACGTGGCGCTTAACGGATAGCATTGAGGAAACAAAGAAAAGGCGCCCGCCTTTGGGCGGCATGTACTCGCCGGGGTCTTCAGCTTCCACGACCGGGCCTTCCGGAGCCATGACCAGGCCGCTCTGGCCCCAGGTGACGTGCTAACTCCCGGACCCATACCGGCCCGGCCCCCCCACCTGCCCCAGTAGCACGGAGTAGACGCTCGGCTCGGGGGAATCGGGGGGTCCGCAGTCACCATGAATAGGGCGAGGAACACCGAACTCCGGCCGCGGTAGTCCGCCAGCGAGACGCGCCGCGTTCCCCGGGAGGTTCCGAGAGCCCCTGAGGTCCCTCCGGGTGGTGAACCGCCCGACTAGGGTTCTGTCAGTTTTGTCGGTGACCCGCTGGGCCTCATATCGGACGCGACTGGTCGTGTACCCGCTGGCCCGGATGACGGGACACGACCTGGTCTGTTCGCTCCACTGGTGCGCGTCACCCTGGATCAGCCGGAGCGCCGGCTCCATCACGACCCGGACCGCGGTGGGGAAGACTCCTCCACTCGCGTCCATCGCCGCTCACCGCCTGTTGAGTTCTTTTGATGCCTCAAT
>WNFG01007395.1_pt1 | contig 12591 bp, 9 predicted proteins | sample 5400431 | NCBI WGS metagenome assembly WNFG01 (sample SAMN13153346, study PRJNA577476) | soil metagenome | isolation source: 120 cm saprolite under Douglas fir tree site 2 hole 3 replicate 2 | place: USA:California | collected 2015-04-18
GGCTTGACGAAGTACCGGGTGACGCCACCGCGGTTGACCGCGTCGATCACCGCCTGAACGTCTGAATACGCGGTGACCACCATTCGCAGTACGTCCGGTGCGATGACGCTCGCGCGCTCGAGAAACTCCACCCCGGTCAGCTCGGGCATCCGTTGATCCGAGATGAGGATGCCGATCTCAGTGGTCCGGTTGCCGAGGATGGTCAACGCCTCGGTTGGATTCTGGCAGGTGATGATCTTGAAGTGATCCCGGAAGTTTGCTTCGAAGACGCGCAGGTTGATCGGTTCGTCGTCGACGTAAAGAACGGCTGGGGAGTCATCCGCCGGCATCGCGCGTCTCCACCCCTTCGTCACTGCGATTCTGGGGAATTTGCTCCAATTTTGGCACCGTGCGGCGGATTTTAAGAGTCTAGGCCACCGCAAATTTCCGGGCAAAGTTCGCCGCTTCCAGCCTACGACACCCTGCGCGTCCTCGTACCTTTTCGGCCGGAACTGCAAAACGCGCTCGGCGGAGCAAGAGCCGACACTCCCAGAGTCTGCACAGCCGTACTTGTTGTCTGCTCTTAGAAGAGCAACCGCATCGGATGCTCCAGCAGCGCTTTGAGCTCGCGGAGGTACTGTGCGCCGAGAGCCCCGTCGATGATCCGGTGGTCCCCGGAAAGCGTGGCAGACATCATCTGACGGACGGCGACCTGCCCATCGCGCACCACCGGCCGCTCGGAGACTGCCCCGACGGCGACGATCGCTGCCTGCGGAGGGTTGATCACTGCCACGAACCAGTCGATCCCGAACATCCCGAGATTCGAGACGGTGATCGACCCGCCCGTGTATTCCTCGGGCTTGAGAGAACGCTTGCGAGCGCGCTCCGCGAGATCGCGGGCCTCGGCGGAGATGGTGGCCAGACCCTTCATGTCCGCGTCGCGGATCACCGGGGTGATGAGTCCATCGTCGATCGCGACCGCGATTCCGACGTCGGCGGTGGCATATTGCACGAACCGATCACCTTGGAGGGACACGTTTACTTTTGGTACCCGCCTGAGCGCGATCGCCGCCGCCTTGACCACGATGTCGTTCACCGAAACCTTGGTCTCGAGGGACTGGGCCTCCTGCCGGATCTTCATCGCCTCGTCCATCTCGATTTCCACCGACAGGTAGAAGTGAGGCACTCCCGGTTTCACCTCACTCAGTCGCTGAGCGATCACCCGGCGCATAGAGCTCAAAAGGAGAGTCTCGGGTGGACGGCGCTCGAGCTGCAGCTGGGGTGTGCGAATCGGCGCGGGCTTGCGCGCCGTGCCTCCCTGGCTGATCGCCGCCTCGATGTCGCGCTTGATGATCCTGCCTTGAGGCCCCGACCCCTGAAGGGCCAAAAGATCGAGCCCTTGATCCTGCGCCATCCGCTTGGCCAGCGGTGACGCCCGCAACCTTACCTCGCCCTCAGCCGCCTCTTCCCGACGGAGGGGAACCACTTGTCCGCCCGATGGTGGAACGGCTTTCGGGGAAGCCGGCTCCGGGGCCTTCGGGGAAGCGGGAGCAGGCGCCAGCTTGATGTCGGTTGGCGCCGGGGCGGGCGCCTGCACCGGTGCCAGAGGAGACGCGGGAGACTCCGCGGTGACTTTCTCGCCCTTCTCACCGACATACGCGATCGGCGCCCCGACGGGGACGCTCTGTCCCTCCTTGACGAGGATCTTGAGAAGGAACCCGTCTTCGTAGGATTCGATTTCCAGGTTCGATTTGTCCGTTTCAACTTCCGCGATCGCTTCAGCCGACGAGACCTTGTCTCCTTCTTTCTTGAGCCACTTGGTGATTTTCCCCTCCGTCATTGTCGGAGAGAGCGTGGGCATCTGCACGGGAGTGGCCATCCGTCACTTCTCCTTGCGGTAGAGCACTTTCTTCACCGCATCGACGATTCGCGAAAGGGTCGGCTGAATCAACGTCTCCAGATTGGCCGCATAGGACATGTTCACGTCGAGCCCGGTCACCCGGAGCACCGGAGCGTCGAGGTGATCGAAAGCCTGGTGCTGGATGAGGTCGGCGATCTGCGCGCCCATCCCGGCGTGCGGCCACCCTTCCTCGACGATCACCACCCGATTGGTCTTTTTCGTCGTTGTTAAGATCGCTTCCTCGTCGATTGGCCGAAGGCTGCGAAGATCGAGGATCTCGGCGTGGATGCCTTCCTTCTCCAGCTCGGCGGCGGCTTGCTCCACGTAGTAATACATTCGCGACCAGGTGATGAGCGAAACGTCCTTGCCCTCGCGTTTGACTTCAGCCTTGCCAATCGGGATGAGCAGCTCGCCTTCTGGAACCTCGCCTTTGACCGCGTAGAGCCGTTCAGCCTCGAACACGATCACCGGATTGTCATCCCGAATGGCGCTTTTGAGCAGCCCCTTCGCATCCTTCGGAGTCGCCGGCGCCACCACCTTGATTCCCGGGAAGTGGGCGTAGATCGAATCGAAGACCTGAGAGTGCTGCGAGGACAGCCGCCCGCCGGTGCCCTCCGGCCCGCGAAAGACGATCGGGACCCGGAGCTGGCCGCCGGACATGTGCCGAATCTTCGCGGCGCCGTTGAAAATCTGGTCCATCGCGAGAAACGCGAAATTGAAAGTCATCATTTCGATCACCGGCCGCAAACCGACCATCGCGGCTCCGGTACCCAGTCCGGCAAACCCCAGCTCGGAGATGGGGGCGTCCACCACCCGGGCGCTCCCGAAGCGCTGGAGCAGGCCTTGCGATACCTTGAAGGCGCCCTGGTATTTGCCGACTTCTTCCCCGATGAGGAAGACGTTGGCGTCGCGTTCCATCTCTTCGGCGAGCGCTTGATTGAGCGCCTCGCGATACATGATTTCAGGCATTGATCCTCTCAGCCGACTTTCTTTTCAGTCTTGTCGCCCGGCTCGAGCTGCCAGGTCACATTCAGCTCGCTGCCGGAGGGGTATGATGGCCATTCCACCTTTTTGCCGAGAACCCGCTCGCGCGGATGTACATCCGGCTCGCCTGGCTCGACGATGGTGTCGTGCCAGAGCTCCTCTTCGGACGGTTCGGGTGACTCGTCGGCGAACTTGATCGCCTGGTCGACCACTTTCTTGACCTCCGCGTCGATCGCATCGAGCTCCGCCTCGGTAGCGCCCTTGGTCCGGAGGATGTGCTCGCGCAGCCTGGGGATCGGGTCGTTTTTCCGCTCGCTCTCGACCTCGCTCTTCTCGCGATAGGTCGCGGGGTCCGCCATCGAGTGACCGCGATAACGGTACGTTCGAGCTTCCAGCAGCACCGGACCGCGGCCGGAGCGGGCGTATTCAGCGCAGTCCTTGACCGCATCGTGCACCTTCAAGACGTCCATTCCGTCCACCTGCTCGCCGCGCATCGCGTAGGCGCAGGCCCGCTTGGAGATGTCCGTCTCGGCGGAGACGCGCGAAAAGTCGGTGCCCATGCCGTAGCGGTTGTTCTCGCAGATGTACAAAATCGGCAACTTCCACTTGGAGGCCATGTTGAGCGATTCGTGGAATGCGCCCTGATTGGCCGCGGCGTCTCCGAAGAAGCAGACGGTGACCCGATCTTCGTTGCGATACCGCGAAGCGAAAGCCATCCCGGTCGCCAGCGGAATCTGGGCGCCCACGATCGCAAATCCGCCGTAGAAATGGTGCTCGATGTCAAAAAGGTGCATCGAGCCACCCTTGCCCTTGCTGTAGCCGGTCGAGCGGCCGAACAGCTCGGCCATCACCATTCCCGGATCGGAGCCTCGCGCGAGAGCCTGACCGTGGTCGCGATAAGCCGAAATCACATAATCGTCGGGACGGATCGCCTCTTCGACCCCCACCGCCACCGCTTCCTGACCGATGTACAGATGGCAAAAGCCGGCGATTTTTCCGAGGCCATATTGCTGGCCAGCGCGCTCCTCGAAACGGCGCACCAAGGCCATCGAACGATACATCGACAACAGTGTTTCTTTCTTTAATGCGCTTGCCACGGGACCTCCTGGGGACCACCGGTCTTCTTCGCGTGATGCACAGGGGCGGTTGAACCGGAAACAACAATCATTCTCGAGTCCGTCATAGCCTCGCTGGGAACGGACTTCAAACTGATTATTCCCTGCGCCCTGGCGCGGGCAAAGATGCAAAGTGGGGAACCGATAAGACGCCCTTCAGGAGGGCCACCGGCCGCCCGGAATGGTCGGTCGCAAGATGCACGACCGTCGCATCGGGAAACGTGCGCCGGTAGTCGTTGACGTGCGTTGGCTCGTTATCAAATGCCGCGATCACCGTGCCGAGCGTGGAAATTTCCCGATGGGCATCGCGTTTGAACTGGTCGTCGTTCATCTCTTTCCGGGGCTTCATGATCAGATGGACCTGGTCGCCCGGCAGTGGAAAACCACACCTGCGCAAGGCATCCAGCGTTCCGTCCTTCATCCCTTCGTCCCTGCCGGTCAGATAGCAAACAATCGCGCCGGCATCCGCAACTGCCTTCACGAACTGGGGCGCACCCGGGATCGCCACGTCCTCGGCGCAATAGGGGCTGGTGAAGAACCGCTTAAACCAGAACTCCTTCGCCTCGGGGTGGATCTGCTCGGCCTCCTCTTCGGTGAGGCCGCACTTTCGCATCGCCAGGCGCAGGTCCCACCCGGACTCGAAATCGCTTGCGGTGCACTGGGCAAGCGCCTCGAGCTTTCGAAAGGCTCCAAACTCGCGAAGAATGCGCGCCTGGCGAGGTCGGTTGTCGAAGATGGTGGAATCCAGGTCAAAGACCACGACTCCGCCCCGACCCAATGTCCGCGCGCGAGTCAGCACCCCCTCGAGGATCGGCACGGTTTCGCGCGGCCTGGCGAACCAGATCCGCCGGCAAAGAAGGAATCCGATCACCGTGAAGGGCAGCAGAAACCATGGCCAATAGCTCCAGCTGCGCTCGGTGAGATAACCCAAAGACACCGATTGTACGGCGGTGCCGAGGTAGACAAAACCATCGATCATGCCCACCGCGGTCGCGGTCCCCCGGCGGCCGCCAAAATCCGCAGCCGCGGTTCCGCTGAGCACCCCGTGAGAGCCGATCACGCAGATGGAGATCAAGAAAACGACCGCTCCCAGAAGATAGGGCGAGCGGGTTGGCTTGGGTGTGGCCTTGAGCACGCGCCGGTCTCCGGCGCGCATCGCCGGCGAGGGGTCCTTGAGAGGAATGGAGACGAGTTGACCCCCACGTTCCACCGTCACTGGAATCGTACCGCCGCTCGGCTGAAGACGGTCCAGGATCTGATCCGGTTTGGTGGAGCAGATGTGCTTGCTCGAGTCCCACCGCGAGCCCCCCAGGCAAGTCGCGGGAACGCTGGCGAACGCCTCCGCCGCTCCCGGCCAGTCGTGAAAACCGGATTGACCGGCGATGCTGACGATTCGATCTCCGGGGTGAAGCAGGGGATCGGAAGATGTTTGGACAACCGTGGTGGTGGTCCCGCGCGCGAAGACCATCGCGATGGCGCAGATCACCAGCACTCCATAGAGCACTCCGGCCACCGGGGCTCTTCGGGACTGAAAGAAAAGATCACTGACGTGTCCGGCGACATTGCTGCCGATGACCCCGGCGACAAAGAGGATGCCCCCCCACCCCGCCTGAAGAAACGGACCGAGGAGCAGCAATCCGCCGATGCTGTAGAGCCAGCCGCGCACCCGTCCGGCGCTTCGCCATCCCGCGATCAGGAGAATCGCGGCAAGGATGAAGAAGGGCACGACGGTAGACCATTGTCCCCAGGTGCCGTCCCGCAGATAGTGGGAGCTGGGAAGGGAGAGAACGGACTTGGTGTAGATCTGATACCACTGCATCACGCCCTGCCGGATGACCCCGGTGCAAAACTCGATCAGCGCCACGGTCAAGAGAATCGGATGGGTTACCACCCGGAGCATCACCTGGGTCAGCGGCTGGTCGCCCCCGGTGTTTTCATCGCCGGTATCGAAGTCGCCGTAGCCTGCCTGCGAGGGGCGATCCTTGAGGATCGCCAACTCGATCAGGAACATCAGGAAGAGCAGCGCCGCGGGCACGTAGAATACCCAGCGCGTTTGAAACGCTTCACTGCCTCCGCCTGCGCGGGCCTGGGCGAAGCGCAAGATCCATGCGTTGACGGTAAAGGCCATGAAGATGCCGCTGGCGATCATCGTTCCGAAAATGCCGCCAAATCCGCCGCGCTCGCGAACGTGAAACCACTGGGCATTCACCTTCACCACCGCGACCGCGCCAAAGCTCTGGAAGTACATGTTCGCGCCGTAGAGAACGCAGAACCAGAAGCGCAGGCTGGCGTTGTTCACCGTGCCCGCCGCGAGGACGTGGTCGATGTACAAGCCCATTACCCAGTTCATCACGGCGCAGCCGAGAGCCGCGACGAGCAGTGCCCGCCGTCCACCCATCTTGTCGGTGAGAGGTCCATTGGCGAGAAACGCCACCCCGTAGACGATGGTGCCGACCCCGAAGATGATCCCGAAATCCTCGTTGGTCATCAGGACGCCGAGGGCGTTCTTCGCCACCGTCAGGTTGTATCGGCCCATGTAGAGGAAGGCGTAGCTCAGGCCGAGCGGAAACCAGTTGAGGAAGCGGCGCGCCCGGAATGCTCCGGAGTGCTGCGGAGGTCCCCCCGCGTCGACGATCGGCCTCATGGCTTGGAGGGCGCCGGCATCGGCGGGGCAGCGAGCAATCTCGCCACGCCGATCTCGGTCTTCGCATCCTGCAGCCGCCCCGATCGGCAGTCTTCGAGCAACTGGAGAGCAGGGTGCCACTGAAGCATCGAGCCCTCCTCGAGCGGGGATCCGTCTCCGGGCGGCGGGTGCTCCGGTTTGCCGGTCACATCGACCGCGGTGAGGAAGATCTTCTCCGAGATGATTCCGGGGGCGACGAAGAAGGGGCCACCGAGAATCTGAATCTCGTCTGGGGTGACCTGGATTCCAGCCTCCTCGCCTACCTCGATCGCCGCCCGGACGCGCAGACCCTCCTCGCCCTTGTCCGAAACCTCCAAAACACCGGCGACGATCTCCTCGACCCGAAGATGGAGCTGCGCGTCGGGGATGGGCGGCTGCTTCTCCCTTCGAAAATACGCCGCCGGGCGCAGATTCTGCCGGGTGAGAACCTCGAGCCCGGAGCCATTTCGACGGTAGATCACCACTGCCACCGCATCCAGCTTCGGGCGATCGACGACGTCGACCCGGTAGACGGCCGAGGTCGAGCCATCGCTGCGGCGGTTGCGACATCGAAGCCGACGCAAGATGAGAAATCCCTCATCCCATCGCGAGGTCGCCGAGCAATCTTCGACGACCTCGATGTCCACCACGGACGCTTCGCGCTCGTTCTTCAATCGCCCTTGAATAACAGAAGCCGGCCCTCAAGTGGCGGAATCCCGCCGAGCCAGGCCGACCCTGGTCAGTGGCTGGAGGTCATCCGCATGACCTCCTCGAACGAGGTCAAACCATGAGCGAGCCTGAGGACTCCGGCTTCGCGAAGGCTGCGCATTCCGGACTGGCGAGCCAATTCCCGGAGCTCAGCGAGTTGGAAGCCGCGGTTTATCAGATCGCGGATCTCGGAGGTGATGTTCAGGATCTCGAAAACGCCGGATCGGCCGAAGAACCCGGTCTGCCGGCAACGGGGGCACCCGGCGCCGCGCATCAGGCGGACGCCGCCGGGAAGGAGGGGAATGGGAACCTGCAACGATGCGAGCTCATCCGGGGTGAGCGGGGTCTCGGTCGCGCAGTGGGGGCAAAGTCGCCGCAGAAGCCTTTGCGCCATCACCCCCAGCAAGCTCGAAGCGAGGAGAAACGGGGCCACTCCGAGGTCCTTCATTCGGGTGATCGCGCCCACCGCATCGTTGGTGTGCAGCGTTGAAAGCACCAGGTGCCCGGTCAATGCGCACTGAATCGCGTTCTCGGCGGTTTCCGGATCCCGGATTTCGCCCACCATGATGATGTCCGGATCCTGTCGGAGTATGTGTCGGAGCGAGTTTGCAAAGTCGAGACCGAGTTTTGGCTGAACCTGGACCTGGTTGAAGGCGTCCCAGACCATCTCGATCGGGTCTTCGATGGTGGTGACATTGACGTCTGGCCCGGCGAGCGCCTTCAGCGCCGAGTAGAGGGTGGTCGTCTTTCCGCTGCCGGTCGGGCCGGTGACCAGGATGAGGCCATGAGGTTGATCGATCCACGACTCGAACACCGCCTTCTCGTTCTGTTCGAACCCCAGCTCGGCGATGTCCTGAACCAGCGTCTCCGGATCGAAAATGCGGATCACCACCTTCTCTCCGAACGCGGTGGGAAGGGTGGAGACGCGCAGCTCGACCTCGCGGCCGTCACGCTCGGTCTTGATTCGCCCGTCCTGGGGTCTGCGTTTCTCGGAGATATCGAGCCGGGAAATCATCTTCACCCGGCTGATCATCGGCGCGTGTACGCCCAACGGGAGCGTGTAGACCGGATGAAGCACGCCGTCGATGCGAAGCCTCACCAAAGAGGAATCCCGCTTCGGCTCGATGTGGATATCGGAGGCTCGATTGTCGAATGCATAGCGCAAGAGGTAATCCACCGCCTGGACCACCGGCTTGTCGGAAGCCTCGAGCTCCTGGTTGCTGCTCAGCGAGACCAGCTGCTCGAAGTTGTGGATGTCCGTGGTGCCGCCGAAGTCGGTGGCTGCTTTCGCCAGCGTCTTCTTGAAGCCGTAGATGTCCTCGATCGCCTTGAGGATGTCTGCCTTCGCGCAGAGGACCGGGTCGATCGCCAGCCCGCAGAGTCTTTTTAGATTTTCGAAGAGCTCTCGATCGAAGGGGTTGGCGACTGCCACGATCAGCCTGCCCGGCTCGGTTCTCTCCAAAGGAAGCAGGACGTGCTTCTGGGCGTAAGGCTTGGAGACCATCCGCGTCGCCAGCGCCATGTCCAGCTTCAAGGGATCGAGCTTGCGGTAGGCAATTCCCGCGAACTTGGAAACCGCCTGCGAGATCCGATCCTGATCCAGCGTCAAGCCGCGTCCGTCCGGCAAGGCGATCTGGAACGCAGCGACGATCTCCACCGGCGAGACTTCGTACCGGGCCTCCTCTTTGCCGCCAACGCCCAGTTGTTTGAGGACGCGGGCGCGGGCGGCGCCCTCCTTGGCGGCGACGTCGTGCGCCTGCTCGGCGGTGAGCAGGCGCTCGCTCACCAGCACTTGCAAGACAAAGGCAGTGGTGAAATCAGCCCCGGTCCGTTGGAGCGCGTGCGCGTTTGCGGCTGGCATCGCTGCAGAGAGCTTAGCCGCGAATCGCGCGCACCGCCGCAGCCACCAGCTCGAGCGCGTGCGCGTTTGCGGCTGGCATCGCTGCAGAGAGCTTAGCCGCGAATCGCGCGCACCGCCGCAGCCACCAGCTCGGCGGATGTGGGCTGGTCTGCGACCGCCGCGACGGAAACGCCCAGGGCGGCGAGCGCCTTCGCCGTCGTTGGACCAATTGCCACCACCGCGGCCCGCGAAAGCACTTCCCGCCCGACCTCGCCCGCGGACTGGAGGAACGCCTCGGCGGTTCGAGGCGAGGCGAATAAAACCACTCCTGGACCCGCGGCCTTCAAGGCGGCCAGGGAGCTCGGATCGAGCAGATTCTGTTTCGCCCGGTAGGCGGGAATCTTGAGGACTTTGACTCCGCGGGCCTCCAGCGCTTCCTTGAGCTCGAGGCGACCTTCCTCCGCCGCGGGGAGGAGCACCTCGTCGCCGGGGTTGAGCAGATCTCGAACCGCCTCGTAGACGCCAAGGCCGTTGCTCGACTGCGCTTGCCGGGTTACCGGGAGGTCCCAATCGAGCGCGGCGCGCGCGGTCTTCGGCCCCACCACGGCGATCTTCGAGTTTTTCAGGATGGAGAGGGTGCCCGCAGCGCGCGTGGCTTGGGCAAAAGCTTCCACCGCAGACGGACTGGAAAACAGCACCCATGCAAAGCGGCCGACATTCTGGGCGGCCTCCCGCAGCGGGCGATCATCCCCGGGCGCAGTGATTTCCAGCAGAGGTGCGACAATGACTTCAGCACCCTCCTCCTCCAACATCCCGCAAAGCTCTTCCGCCCGCAGCCGAGGGCGCGTGACCAGAACCCGAATTCCTTGCAATCGACCCACCGGCTGGTCCCTACGAGTCGGGGATGGCGGAGGGACCGGCCGCCAGGGCATCGAGGATATCGCGGCCACCTTGTGAGCCAATCTGTTCTGCCAATGCCTTACCGATCTCGACCGCCGTCTGGCTGGGTCCCGAGCGCTCTCCCCGGATCACCTTCGCTCCATCGGGGGTGCCGACCAACCCGCGAAGCCGGAGTCTGCCTTCGCTTAAGGTCGCGTGCCCCGCCAGCGGAACCCGACAACCACCCTGAAGCTCGGCGAGAAACGCCCGCTCGGCAGTGACCGCGATGCGCGTCGGGGCGTCGTCCAGCCGGGCCAGCAATGACCGCACCTCTTGATCGTCGCAGCGACATTCGATGGCGAGCGCTCCCTGACCGACCGCTGGGAGGCTTACCTCGGTGTCCAAAAGCTCGGTGATCTGCGCTTCGAGCCCCAGTCGGCGCAGACCAGCCGCGGCGAGGACCACTCCGGCCAGATTCTGCTCCTCCATTTTCCGCAGCCTCGTCTGCACGTTTCCTCGAAGGCTCACGATGCGGAGATCCGGTCGCATCTCCAAGAGTTGGCACTGCCGGCGCAAGGATGAGGTCCCGACCGAAGCGCCCCGGGGGAGATCCTTGAGACGAGATCGGGACGGGCTGACGAACGCATCTCGCGCGTCCTCGCGCGGGGGAAAAGCGGTGATGCAAAGATCATCAGGGATCGAGCTGGTCACGTCCTTGAGGCTGTGGACCGCCAGGTCGGCGCTTCGCTCGAGCAATGCCTCCTCGATCTCCTTGATGAACATCCCTTTCCCGCCGATCTCCGCCAACGGGGCGTGCAGGAATCGATCTCCACTGGTGGTCATTTCGACGAGAGAGGTTTCAAGACCGGGGTGAAACCGCGAGAGCAAGCCCTGGACGTGGCGCGCCTGCCAGAGGGCAAGGGGGCTCTTTCGGGTCGCGATTCGGAGGCGCCTCACCTTTTCGAGCCCCGGGAGGCCATTGCCGGTGGCAGATCTGTCGCGGGTGCGCGGGGCTGATCCGGCAGATTGGGGGATCCGGCTTCGAGACCGAACAGCTCGGCGGCGGCATCGGCCAGGCGATTCGCGCTTTGGTCCGCTCCCAGCTCTCGCAAGCGGGAGGTTGGCTCGTGAAGAAGCTTGTTGATGATCGCCGTGGCCATCGCCTGGATACTTCGGCGCTGCTTCTCCGACAAATCCTGGCCCAGATTCGCGAGCGTCCGCTCCGCTTCCGCCTTGGCGATTTGTTCGGCGCGGGCGCGAAGCAGGGCAAGGACCGGGACCCCGTCCCGAATGCTGCGGGATCTGACGAAACGAGCGATTTCCTCGGCGATGATCGTCTCTGCCCTTGCCGCCTCGACGGCGCGCGCGGCCGAGTTATCCGCGATCACCCGCTGGATATCATCGACGTCGTAGGCGTAGACGCCTTCCAATTCCGACAGATCGGGGGCGATGTCCCTGGGAACGGCGAGATCGACCATGAACAGCGGCCGGAATTTTCGAATGCGGAGAATCGGAATGACGTTTTCCTTGGTGAAAATGTATTTGGGCGAAGCGGTCGAGCAGACGACGAGATCGGCGAGGATCATCGAAGAATGGAGATCGTCGAAATCCCGCACCTCGCCACCGATCGAAGACGCCAGATGTTCGGCCCGCTCGCGCGTCCGGTTGATCACGATGATCGGCGAGGCGCGGGCATTTCGCAGGTGTTTCCCGGCGAGCTCACCCATCTCGCCGGCGCCTACCAGCAGCGCCGCCCTTCCCTCCAAACCGCCGAACACCTTATTGGCGAGCTCTACCGCCGCGGACGCCATGGAGACAGCTGATCTGCCGATTCCAGTTTCCGAGCGGACCCGCTTGGCGCTGGCGAATGCCGCGGCGCAGGCGCGGACGAGCTCGGGCCCTGCGGCGCCCGCCCGCTGCGCCAGCTCAAGGGCATCCTTGACCTGGCCCAGGATCTGGGCTTCGCCGACCACCATCGAGTCAAGGCTGGCGGTGACGCGGAAGAGGTGAACCAGCGCCGAGTCGCCGTAATGCTGATACAGGTGCTCCAGCGAACGATCTCCTCCCAATGAGACGACCACCGAATGAAGCGCACCCCTGGCTTTCTCGGCGGACTCGGCCACCGCGTAGAACTCCACCCGGTTGCAGGTGGAGACAACCATCGTCTCCGCCACCGTCCCTGAGACGCGTTGCAATACTTTGCTGACTTCGTCCTCGGACAGGGCGAGCTTCTCCCGCACCTCGAGGGGTGCGGTCTTGTGAGAGATGCCGATGCAGACCAGATCCATCAGCGAAAGACCCCGAGGTGGCGGTTTGGATCGTAGGCAGACAAGAAAGAGACGAGCAGCACGCAGAAGCCGGCCATTGTCAGCACCGCGACTCTGCGGCCCTGCCACCCAGCGAACAAGCGAGCGCTGAGCAGCGCGGCAAAGATAACCCAGGCGACCAGGGTGGCGATTTCCTTCGCCGACCATTGCCAAAACAGGCCACTGGAGGAGCTCGAGAAGAAAACGCCGGTGATCAG
>WNFG01007489.1_pt1 | contig 12590 bp, 8 predicted proteins | sample 5400431 | NCBI WGS metagenome assembly WNFG01 (sample SAMN13153346, study PRJNA577476) | soil metagenome | isolation source: 120 cm saprolite under Douglas fir tree site 2 hole 3 replicate 2 | place: USA:California | collected 2015-04-18
CTGCGTCCGGGTCAGCCACCGCCGGGAGCGCCTTGCTCGAGCAGCCGGAGCAGGCGCCGCCGGCGTCCGGCGCGTCCGAAGGAGCCGAGCCCGGGCAGGTCCCGGCGAGCGCGGCCGCCGGCGCGGAGAACGAGGACGTCGTCGAGTCGTCCGCCGAGGAGGCGCTCGAGGAAGACGACGAAGAGGACGACGAGGAGGAGGACCTCGACGAGGGCGACGCGGCCCAGGCCGCCGCCGAGGCGGTGATCGCCGCCGAGGAGGCCGGCGCGCAACCCCCGGCGACCTCGGCTCCCGGCGAGGCCGGGGCGGCCACGCCCGCCGCCACCGACGGCGCGGCCCAGCCCGCCGCCGTGCAGGCTCCCGGGGAAGGGAAGATCGGTGTTCCCGCCGAGCAGCGACCCGCCGCGCGCGAGCGCCGCGGGCGCCGGCGCGGAGGACGGGGCAGGCGCCGCGGAGGCCCGGGCAAGCCCGCCGAGGATCGCAGCCCCAAGCCCGAGCAGCGCCAGCAGCAGGCCCGCGACCGCCAGAGCGAGCGCAAGGGCGGCAACGGCCACGCGCACGGAAAGCGCGCGCAGATCCAGGACCTGCTCAAGGAGGGCGACGAGGTCATCGTGCAGGTGGTGAAGGACCCGATCGGCTCGAAGGGCGCCCGCATCACCTGCCACATCTCGCTGCCCGGCCGGCACCTCGTCTTCATGCCCACCGTCGACCACGTGGGCATCTCCCGCCGCATCGAGAACGAGAAGGAGCGCCGCAGGCTGCGCGAGCTGGTGGACCGGTTCCGCCCGCCGGGCACCGGGTTCATCGTGCGCACCGTCGCCGAGAGCGAGCCCGAGGAGAAGCTCACCGCCGACATCAAGTTCCTGCTCGGGCTGTGGAACGAGGTGGGCAAGAAGCGCGAGACCCACAAGGCGCCCGCGGTCATGCACCCCGACCTGGACCTCATCCTCCGCTCGGTCCGCGACCTCTTCTCCGACGACGTGAACAAGCTGGTGATCGACGACCGCGCCGAGTTCGAGCGCGTGCGCGCCTTCGTCGAGCAGGTCGCGCCGGAGCTGAAGGACCAGGTGGAGCTCTACACGGGCGACGAGCCCATCTTCGACGAGTACGGCATCGAGCAGGAGCTGCAGAAGGCGCAGAACCGCAAGGTGTGGCTCAAGTCGGGCGGCTACATCATCATCGACCAGACCGAGGCGCTGGTCGCCATCGACGTCAACAGCGGCCGCTACACGGGGAAGAAGGGCGCCGGCGCGTCGCTGGAAGACACCATCACCAAGATCAACTGCGAGGCCGCCAAGGAGATCGTCTACCAGCTCCGGCTGCGCAACATCGGCGGCATCATCATCATCGACTTCATCGACATGGACAAAGGGTCCAACCGGGAGAAGGTCTTCAAGACCCTCCAGGAGGCCCTGGGCGCCGACCGCGCCAAGACCAACGTGCTCAAGATCAGCGACATCGGCCTGGTGGAGATGACGCGCAAGCGCGTCCGGGAGAGCGTCACCCGCCTCACCACCGAGAGCTGCCCGACCTGCGACGGCCGGGGCCACGTGCGCAGCAAGACCACCATCGCCTACGAGATCATGCGCGAGGTGCAGCGCGCCGCCCGCAAGCAGCGCGAAGACCAGATCATCGTCTCCTGCCACCCGGAGGTCGCCAAGCTCCTGCAGGGCCCCGAGCGCGAGGCGATGCGGCTCCTGATGATGAAGCTCAACAAGAGCATCACCGTCCGGCCGCAGCCGCAGTACCACATGGAGCAGTACGACCTGCACGGGAAGTGGTCGCGGCCCGATCTGCAGCAGGCGCAGCGGGCGCTCTCGTCGCGCGGCGCCGGGGGCGGCCAGCGCGGGAACGGCAACGATCGCAACGACCGGCGCCGCGAGGACCGCCGGCAGGAGGGCGAGGGCCGTCCGGGCGAATCGGCAGGCCAGGCCAAGCCCGAGCCGCAGCCCGCCGCCGAGAAGGTGGGCGACTGACCGGGCCCGACAAGGTCCGGCTCGCCGACTCCTGGGAGCGGGTCCGCCGCGTGCCGTCGGTGCGGCGGTTCCTGCGCGCGCTGACGCTGATCGGCCACGGGTTCCGCGGCGAGGCGATCACCCTGCGCGCCTCGGCGCTCACCTACCTGACGCTGCTCTCGCTGGTGCCGCTGCTCGCGGTGGCCTACAGCGTGGTCGACCTGGTCAGCGGACAGGCGCCGTTCCGCGACACCGTGCAGAAGTACGTGAACGAGCAGCTCGGCATCGGCGCCGGCGCGGCCATCGCCGGCGCGCTCACCGACTTCACCAACAAGGCCACCGTCAAGACGCTGGGCGCGATCGGCTTCGCGCTGCTGCTCATCGCCTCCCTGTCGCTCTTGTGGAACATCGAGAGCGCCTTCAACCACATCTACGGGGTCAAGCGGCCGCGCGCGCCGGTGCAGCGGCTGCTCACGTACTGGGCGTTCCTCACCTTGGGCCCGGTGCTGCTCTCGGCGTCGCTGGCCGTGACCTGGAAGATCGGCCAGATGCAGGACGCGCACGGACGCCACGGGGTCGTCGGGCACAGCGAGGTGCTGCACGTGCTCGCCGCCGTCTCCTCGGTGACCATCACGTACGCGGGCCTTGCCTTCCTCTACAAAGTGCTGCCCAACGCCCGCGTCCGGCTGCGATCGGCGCTGATCGCCGCCTTCGCCGCGGCCACCGCGTGGGAGCTGGCCAAGTTCGTCTTTGCCGACCTCTCGGCGCGCATGGTGCAGGTGCACAAGATCTACGGGTCTGTCGCGGTGCTGCCCATCGTCCTGACCTGGCTCTACATCTCCTGGTTCATTGTCCTCACCGGCTGCCGGCTCTGCTACGCGATGGACGCCTCGCGGACGCCCGAGGCCAGCCCGCTGCTTCTCGCCGCGCAGGCGCGCGAGACGTTCATCGCCCGCGTGATGCTGGCGCTCGCCCAGCTCCACGCGCGCAGGGCCGCGCCCGTCGGAGTGGCTCCGCTCGCCGACGAGATGCGCATGCCCAAGCGGCTCATCCGGGAATCGCTGCGCGCGCTCGAGCAATCCGGCCTGGCGGTCGAGGCGCGCCGGGGCGGGTGGCTGCTCGCCCGCGACCCCTCGCGCATCACCATGGCCGAGGTGCGCGCGGCCGCCCGCAGCTCGCTGGGCTTCCCCCGGCACGAGGCCGACGAGACCGGTCAGGCCATCACGCAGGCCTGGGCCCGCGCCGAGGGCGCCGCCGCGCAGGCGCTGGAGGAGTCCGTCGCGGAGTTCCTGGCGCGCGTCCGCCAGCCGACCGGGCTGCCGGGATACGCGCCCACGCCGGAACCAGCCCGCGCCACTCCGCCCACCCCCGCGGCCTCTTTCAAGCCGGGCCGCTCATGACGGCGCTCGGAACGCGCAGCGTCGCCCCTCCGGCGGCGGCTGATGTAGTCAATTGTCGCCTGCTGAACGGCCTTTGCGGCGCTTGCCCGGCCCCCACGACCTCGGGTAACGTTCCCATTCGTCGTTGGTTTTTGGCGCACCAGCCCTCCCGGAGTCCGAGAAACGCCCATGCTGAAGAGCGACCTCATCGCCATCCTCGTGGCCAAGCGACAGTCGATGAAGAAGGCGCTCTGCAAGAGCGACAACATCGAGATCCGCGGACTCGGTGCCTTCCACGTGAAGAACTACCAGGGCTACAACGGGCGCAACCCCAAGACCGGAGAGGTGATCCCGGTCAAGCCCAAGCGCGGGATCCTCTTCCGCACCGGCAAGGAGCTGCGCGACCGCGTGAACCGCGCCGGCAAGTCCGCCGAGCCGGCCGCCGTGCCCGCGAAATCGGAGACGGGCACCGCGTAGATTCTCTTCAGTCCCTTCGTAGGCTTTCAGACGCCCCGCACTTGACCCCCAGTGCGCGTTGGCGGGATGTTGCGTCAATCGAAGGGGGGCGTCGTGTCCGACACGTTCGGACGGCCCGATGATGCGGTTGCTTCGGGTGCCCACGCCGCTCCGGGCAGCGACCTGCATGGCAGGGCGGCGCCATCCCCCGCTGCTGACCCGGGCTTGCAGCAAAACGCAATCGTTCCAGAGGCTTCCCCGCTCGTTCTTGCCGAACGGTACGTTGTCGATCGCGAGCTGGGCAGGGGCGGCATGGGGCAGGTGCTGCTCGCCCATGACCGGCGGCTGAACCGTCCCGTCGCGATCAAGGTGCTCCCTCCCGAGAGCTGCGGCCCACGCGAGCTGCGGCGGCTCGAACAGGAGGCCCGCATCGTCGGAGCGCTGGGCCACCCCAACGTGGTGGAGGTGCACGACATCGGGACGTTCGACGGCCGGCCGTTCATCGTCGAGGAGTTCCTCGAGGGGATGACGCTGCGGCAGCGGATGAGCGAGGGTCCGTTGCCGGTCCCGGAGGCGATCGATATCGCCACTCAGGTCGCGCGCGGGCTGGCCGCGGCTCACGACCGCGGAGTCGTGCACTGCGACATCAAGCCGGCCAACTTGTTCGTCCGGAAGGACGGCAGGGTCAAGATCCTCGATTTCGGCGTGGCGCGGGCGACGGACGGCGCATCCGCGGCCCCGGAGACGACCGGCAGCGCCGGCGTGGGCAGGTTCGCCGGCACGCCCGCCTACAGCTCGCCCGAGCAGATCCGCTGCGCACCCATGGATGCCCGCTCGGACACCTTCAGCCTGGGATGCGTGCTGTACGAGATGCTTGCGCGGCGGCGGCCCTTCGAGGGGCCCACCGCCGTGGAGATCGGCTACGCGGTCTTGCAGGCGGACCCGCGGCCGCTGCCGGCGGCCGTCCCGGCCGACGTGGAGCGCATCGTGCGGAGGTGCCTAGAGAAGGACCCCGACAAGCGCTTCCAGTCGGCGAAGGACCTGGTCTTCAATCTGGAGGGCGTCGCGCACCCTCCGGCGGCGCGGCGCGTCCGGTGGCTCCCGTGGCCGGTGACGAGTGCTATCGGCATCGCGCTCGCGGCGGCGACGGTCCTGGTGGCGTTACGGGAGCGCCGGCACACGCCGCCTTCGTTCCACCAGATCACCTTCCTTCCCGGGGCGGTGTGGACGGCTCGGTTCAGTCCAGACGGGCACGAGGTCGTTTATACCGAGGCGTTCGACGGCATGCCCCCACGCGTCTACACGACGCGCGTGGGCCAGCCGGAATACCACCGGATGGACCTGCAGGACGCGGTGCTGCTTGGCGTGTCGTCGCGCGGAGAGCTCGCACTGCTGCGCAAGCCGGAGTTCCGCGCCACCGACTATGTCGGGACGCTCGCCACGATGCCGTTTGGAGCTGCGGCGCCACGGGAACTGCTTGAACGGGTCGATTACGCAGATTGGGCGCCGGATGGTGCGTCGTTCGCGGTCGTTCGGCGTGTAGGGGCGCAGCAGCGGCTCGAGCACCCCATCGGCAAGGTGCTGTTCGAGACCACCGGCTGGCTCAGCCACCCGCGGGTCTCGCCGCACGGTGACCTCGTCGCCTTTCTCCATCATCCCGACCCGGGCACTCAGAAAGGCGCGGTGATGGTGGTGCAGAACGATGGAAAGGCGAGAACCCTGGCGCATGAATGGCCCGATGCAACCGGGCTTGCGTGGTCCGCAGACGGCTCCGAGATCTGGTTCACTGCTTCGGCTCCGGATCCGCCGGGCGAGCCGATAGCGTTGCGGGCGGTGACGCTCGACGGAGCTCACCGGCTGCTCTGGCAAATGTCGGGCAACATCAAGTTGGAAGATGTCTCGCGCGGCGGAACGTTGGCCGTGACTGCCCCGCGGCGATACGTCGGAATGGCCGCTTCCAACGGCACTGACGAGCGCGATCTGTCGATCCGCGACGAGCAGGTCCTGCAGGACCTGTCCGCCGACGGCTCGCTGGTCCTTTTCACCGTTGATGCCCGGGCGCGCGATGGCGATGGACTGCTCTTCGTGCGCGGGACGGATGGCTCTTTCCCGATCCAGATCGGCGCCGGCTTCGGTGGCGCCCTCTCGCCCGATCGGAAGTCGGCGTTGGTATTCCCTTCCGTGCTCTCGACGCGGGCTCCGTCGCTGGTGCCGATCGGCCCGGGAGACCCGCAGCGCGTCGACTTCGGCACGCTGGCAGTCATGTCAGCCAGGTTCTTCCCCGACGGCCGCAGGGTCGCCCTGGCTGGCCAGGCAAAGGGAGGCGCGACGCGCCTGTACGTGCTGGCACTCGATGGCGGCGCACCGCGCCCGATCTCCGATGAGGGAGTGAATCCGTGGCGAATCGCCGTTTCTCCCGACGGGAGATTCGTGGCTGGGATCGACGCAGATGCGTCCGTGACGTTGTACCCCGCGGAAGGAGGAAAACCGCTGGTCGTGCCGGAATCGAAGCCAGGAGAGGTGCCTTACGGCTGGACTCCGGACGGCGCGCTTCTCGTCGGGCGTACCCTCGAGGCGCCCGTCGACATCTATCGCATCGATCTGTGGACGCGTGCGAGGAGCCTGTGGAAGACCGTGCGGCCCACCGCTCCGGGTGCGTACGCCGTCGGGCGAATCTTCTTCGCTGCTCGGAGTGACGTGCTTGCATACTCATACGTGAATTGGAAGACGCACTTGTACCTGGTCGACGGGCTGCGCTGATTCCCTGGGAGGGGACGATGGCAAGGAACGACAAAGTCATCCGAGCAGAGATTGAAAAGGTCCTGGCGGACATCAAGGCCATCGTCGACCGACTTCGGGAAGAAGACCGAGAAGCCCTCCTCAAAGCGTTCAAGAGGCTGGCCGCGCTCTACGTCGAGCTGTTCAATGTGGATGTGCTCCAACGCATCCTGCTCACGTGGGTCATTCCCTGGCGTCCCCGCGCACGGGGGAAGAGGCGGCGGAGGTGAGGGACCGTCGGCATCGGCGCGTGACATCACGCACGACCGGTTCGTTGCGCGGGACGCTTCTGCCCGTTTCCCAGGAGAAGGTCCGTGAGCTAGTCCGTCGGGTTCCCTTCGGCGCAAGCTTGGCCCGGGCGGACGCGCCCATGGAAATCAGCGGGTACGCGGTGATGCTGTCGATGCCCACCTGGCTCAACGAGCTGCTGGGCAATGCGCTGACCAAACGAGTCGTGAGGGAATTAGAATCCATCCAGGCACACGTCCTCATCCATTTGCAGCTCCTCGATGACGTGATGGACGGACAGTCGCAGATCGGGCCCGGCGATCCCGCCGTGCCGCGCGGCATTGCGGAGCAACGCCTGACACGTCTTTTCAATCCGGGGGACCCCTTCTGGCGGGATTACCAACGGCTCAGCAACGAACAGGAGGCGGCGGCTCGATGGGAAATCGCGGGCCGTGGCGCGCCACTACCACGCCTCGATGACGCGCTCTTCGATGCGATCGCGTCCAAAGGCGCCCTCCTGCGCTGGCCCGCTTCGGCGGTCGCCCGACTGGCGGGTCGGCCGCGCGCCGTCAGATTGCTCGACGACGTATTCGCGCGGGTGCTCGGAGTGGTCCTGCTCTTCGACGATCTCTCGGATTTCGAGGAGGACGCCGGTCGCGGACAGATCAACGCAGTGCTCTGCGCGGGCGGCATTTCCTCGCGCGACCCGCTGCACTTCTATCCGAATGTGCTGCGCGGCGCGCGTGCCGTGTGCGACAAGGCCCGCGTCGAGTTGGCCTGGCTGAAGAAGGTCGGCCCGTCCGGCGGCGGGCTTGCAGCCATGTGCGATCACTGGTCAGCCCGGTGCGGCGAGGTGCTGGAACCGTTCGCGATCCGGTGCCAGGCGGCTACGGCCGGATACATCTTCGGCAGCCTTGCAGCTCCGCGCGGCACATCGGCGGACGCCGCTGGGAATCCGCGTTGACACCCGTCCGACCGGGCGTATACTCCCGCGCTCCCAAAACCCGGGGTACTAGTGTGCCTCGCGAAGGGTGGTGATTCCGAGAATGCCGGGCGTGCGCGTCAAGGAAGGCGAGTCGTTCGAAAACGCCATGAAGCGCTTCAAGAAGCAGTGCGAGAAGGCTGGCATCCTGAGCGAGATCAGGAAGCGCGAGCACTATGAGAAGCCGTCGGTCAAGCGCAAGAAGAAGGCGCTGGCGGCCAAGAAGCGCGCCCTGAAGAAGGCACGGAAGGGGATGATGTAGCCTTTTTCCGAGGCTCGGAGTTCACCGGCCCTTCGCGCCGAAAGAGGCGCGCGGGGCCGCGTCCCAAGGTGGACATGCTCAGCGAGCGGATCGACGCGGAGATGAAGGAGGCGGCGCGCGCGCAGGACAAGCGCCGCCTGGGCACGCTGCGGATGCTGAAGAGCGCGCTCAAGTACCGCGAGATCGAAACCGGCAAGGCGCTGGAGGACGCGGAAGTGGTCGCCGTGACCCAGACGCTCATCAAGCAGCGCCGCGACGCCGCCGCCCAGTACAAGGCCGGCGGCCGTCCGGAGCTGGCCGACAACGAGAACGCGGAGATCGCCATCCTGGAGGCGTTCCTCCCCCGCCAGCTGTCCGATGCGGAGCTGCAATCGCTCGTGCAAGAGGCCGTTTCGGCGTCCGGGGCCAAGGGCCCCAAGGACATGGGCGCGGTGATGAAGGCGCTCATGCCCAAGGTGCAGGGCAAGGCGGAAGGCAAGCGGGTCAGCGAGGCGGTGAAGGCGGCGCTCGCCGCCAAAGGCTCGTGATGGGTTCGGCGTCAGCACGGCCGCTTCACGGGAGCAGAGTGGCGGGCATCAGCGACGAGAAGCTGCAGGAGCTGCGGGACCGCGTCGACGTGGTCGCGGTGGTGCAGCGCCGGGTCGGCCTCAAGAAGTCGGGCCGCGACTGGAAGGGGCTGTGCCCGTTCCACGGCGAGAAGACGCCCAGCTTCTACGTGGTGCCGGACAAGCGGATCTTCCACTGCTTCGGCTGCGGCGCGACCGGGGACGCGATCAAGTTCGTCATGCAGCTCGACGGCAAGAGCTTCCGCGAGGCCGCCGAGCAGCTCGCCGGCGAGGCGGGCGTCGACCTCAAGCCGGAGGACCCGGAGGAGGCGCGCCGCAGCGCCCGCCGGGCGGCGCTGGCCGAGGTGAACGAAAAGGCCTGCGTCTTCTACGAGCGGGTCCTGTGGGAGCACCCGCGCGGGGGGGTGGCCCGCGACCATCTGGACAAGCGCGGCGTCACGGTGGACACCGCCAAGGCGTGGCGGCTGGGATACGCGCCGGACCAGTGGGACCAGCTGTGCAAATCGATGGCGCGCAGCAAGGTGGACGCGAAGCTCGTAGAGGAAGCGGGGCTCGGCGTCCCGCGCAAGAAGCAGCAGGGCCTCTACGATCGCTTCCGGGGCCGGCTGACGATCCCCATTCGCGAGGCGGGGCGGACGGTCGGGTTCGGCGGGCGGCTGCTCGAGGGCAAGAGCGAGGCGAAGTACCTCAACTCTCCGGATACCCCGCTGTACACCAAGGGCGGCGTGCTCTTCGCGCTCGACAAGGCGCGGGACCCGATCCGGCGCGAGGGCGTGGCGCTGTTCGTGGAAGGCTATTTCGACGCCATCGGGCTCCACCAGGCAGGCGTGCAGACCGCGGTCGCGACCTGCGGGACCGCCCTGACCGAGAAGCACCTCGATCTGGTGCAGCGTGCCGGCGCGCGCGAGTTGGTCTTCGTTTTCGACGGCGACGCGGCCGGCTTGCGCGCCGCGCAACGCGCCTCCGAGATCGCGGCCGCGGCGGCGGTGCCGGCGCGGGTGCTGGTGCCGCCCGGCGGCGAGGACCCGGACGAGACGGTGCTGCGCGTCGGCGTGAAGGCGTTCCGCGAGCTGATCTCGTCGGCGCAGCCCGCTCTGGAGTTCCTGCTCGACCGCGCCCTGGAGAAGGCGGGTGGGTCGCAGGCTCCGGTCGAAGAGAGGGTGAAGTTGGTGGAGGCGGTGGCGGGCATCGTGCGGGCCGCACCCACCCCTCTGGCGCGGGACCTCTACCTGGAGAAGGTCGCCCAGCGCATCGATGCCCCCGTCGACGCGGTGCGCGCGGCGGTGGATGGACGGCGTGCTCCCCCCGGGAAGAAGCCGGCGCAGCCCGCCCGGGGGCAGTCTTCCGCCCGGCCGGCCCCGCCCGAGAACCTGGCCCTCGTCCGCGAGGAGCTGGCCATCCTCGCCTACGCGCTGCATTCGACCGAGTTCGCCAAAGTCGTGGAGGATTCCGGCGCGCTGGCGCGTTTCACGGTGGCGGCCGTCCGGGAGGTCGCCGAGAGGGCCCTCGCCGGGGCCCGGGAGGGGAGTCTCGCGGCCGATGCGCTCGTCTCATCCATCGATTCGGACCGCCTGCGCGAGGCCCTGCTGCGCGAACGCGCCGAGCAGGACCGCGCCGGACGGTCCCGCCGCGACCTGGAATTGAAGCTGTCCCACCACCGCCGCATTGCCGAGCAGGAAGCCGCCCTGCGGAAGGTGCTGAAAAATCCGCGCGTTGAGAGGATCCACCCTCGGTAGGAAAACGGGCGCGACGACGGTTTTCCCATTACTCTTTCCGATTCGCACGAGATCTGGAGCTGACCACGATGGCCCACAAGAAGTCCGCCGCAGCTGAACGCCTCGACCGGGAGCGCAAGCGCAAGCCCTCGCCGGCCAAGAAAGGCGGAAAGGCCGACGGCCGCGCCGCGCCCGGGCACGAGAAGGCGAAGAAGGGCAAGGCCGCCCGCCCCGCGACGAGGGAGGCTCCCCCGGCCAGGACCGCGCGGGCCAAGGACCACGCCGCCGACCCCGCCAAGGCGAAGGGCAAGGAGAAGCCCCCCCGCAACGTGAAGAAGCCGGGCGAAGAGGAGGAAGGCGACGAGCCGGAGATCGAAGCCGAGGTCGTCGCCGAGGTCGACGAGGACGAGGAGGGCGCCGCCGCCGCCAGCGACGACGACGAGGACGAAGACGAGGACGAGCCCTCGGGGAAGAAGTCGGGAGGGAAGGCGACCGATCGCAAAGAGGTGCGCGATCTGCTCGCCATGGGCCGCGACAAAGGGTTCCTCACCTACGACGAGGTGAACGACGCGCTGCCCGCGGACATCGTCTCCTCCGACCAGATCGACGACGTGATGTCGATGTTCGGCGACAACGACATCGCCATCGTCGACGAGGCCAACAAGGTCAAGCTGCCCGAGACCAAGCCGCCCGAGCCGGAGCCGGTGCACGCCAAGGCGGCCGAGGAGGAGGCGGAGGAGAAGAAGGAGCAGGAGGAGGAGGACAACTACTCCAAGTCCAACGACCCGGTGCGCATGTACCTGCGCAAGATGGGGTCGGTCTCCCTGCTCACGCGCGAGGGCGAGGTGGAGATCGCCAAGCGCATCGAGGACGGCGAGAAGGAAGTGCTGGAGGCGGTGCTGCACTCGTCGATCGCCATCAAGGAGATCATCCAGATCGGCGACCGGCTGCGGAAGGGCAAGATGCGCGTGCGCGAGGTGATCCGCGACGCGCCCGACGAGGACGACGAGACCTTCGACGAGCAGGGCCGCGCCGATCAGGTGGTGAAGCTGATCGACAAGATCCGCCGGCTCGACCGCGACAACGAGAAGCTGCACGAGCAGCTCGACAGCAAGACCCGCAAGCTCTCCGCCAACAAGCACAAGGAAGTGCGCGAGGAGATCGAGCGCAACGAGCAGCAGCTCGCCGAGACGCTGGCCGAGATCAAGCTCAACAAGCGCCAGATCGAGCGCATCATCGAGAACTTGAAGAAGCTGATCGAGCGCGTCGACGACGTCGAGCGCGAGATCAAGCACATCGAGCGCCGCGCCGCCATGCCGCTGCGGGAGCTGAAGGTGCTCCTGCGCTCGGGCGAGGAGGACAACAAGGTCGGGCTGGCCGCGCGCAAGCAGCTGAAGAAGATGGGCTTCGCCGACGAGGAGGTGGCCGAGATCGGCCGCATCATCGCCGCCGCCCCGCGCAAGGTGAAGCGCGTCGAGGAAGAGGCGATGCTCCCGATGGACGAGCTGAAGAAGAGCTTCAACGCCATCATCGCCGGCGAGCGCAAGGCGGAGAAGGCCAAGGCCGAGCTGGTGGAGGCGAACCTCCGCCTGGTGGTGTCGATCGCCAAGAAGTACACCAACCGCGGACTGCAGTTCCTCGACCTCATCCAGGAAGGCAACATCGGCCTGATGAAGGCGGTGGACAAGTTCGAGTACAAGCGCGGGTACAAGTTCTCCACCTACGCGACGTGGTGGATCCGGCAGGCGATCACCCGCGCCATCGCCGACCAGGCGCGCACCATCCGCATCCCGGTGCACATGATCGAGACCATCAACAAGCTGATCCGCACCTCGCGCTACCTGGTGCAGGAGATCGGCCGCGAGCCCACCCCCGAGGAGATCGCGGAGAAGATGGAGCTGCCGCTCGACAAGGTGCGCAAGGTGCTGAAGATCGCCAAGGAGCCCATCTCCCTGGAGACGCCCATCGGCGAGGAGGAGGACTCCCACCTCGGCGACTTCATCGAGGACAAGGCGATCACCTCGCCCTCCGACGCGGTCATCAACATGAACCTGGCCGAGCAGACCCGGAAGGTGCTCGCCACGCTCACCCCGCGCGAGGAGAAGGTCCTGCGCATGCGCTTCGGCATCGGCGAGAAGTCCGACCACACCCTGGAAGAGGTGGGCCAGGACTTCGAGGTGACCCGCGAGCGCATCCGCCAGATCGAAGCCAAGGCGCTGCGCAAGCTGCGGCACCCCTCGCGCAGCAAGCGGCTGCGCAGCTTCGTGGA
>WNFG01016502.1_pt1 | contig 12590 bp, 13 predicted proteins | sample 5400431 | NCBI WGS metagenome assembly WNFG01 (sample SAMN13153346, study PRJNA577476) | soil metagenome | isolation source: 120 cm saprolite under Douglas fir tree site 2 hole 3 replicate 2 | place: USA:California | collected 2015-04-18
CAGGTTAGGTAAAGTGTGCCTCGGCGAGGATAGCGGTCATTGTCAAATGAAACTGTGACATTCCCGGGGAGATTAAGGAGCCATTCATGAAGGGGGTTGTGCTAGCGGGAGGAAGGGGCAGCCGCTTGCACCCGCTCACCAAGGTAACGAACAAGCATCTGCTTCCCGCCTATGATCAGCCCATGATCTACTATCCCATTCAGACGCTGGCGGCTGCGGGCATCCAGGAGATTCTCTTGGTGACAGGCGGGAGAAATGCGGGAGAGTTTCTTCGTCTACTCGGGAACGGAAAAGATTTCGGCATGGGCGCCACGCAGATGGGCAATGGTCTCCAACTATAGAAACCAAGTGTACGCCGCGGCAAGGGGCCTTTGTTGGAAGCTGCCCCTGCCATTCGCCTGGAAGTTTCGTCTGCGGTCGAAGCTGTTCCACTTGCTGAATCTATCGCCGCAATTCCCGGACTATCCCACATGGATCGCCGCCTACGACACCTTGACCGGCGAGGAGCGCCAGGCGATTCGGGCTCACATTGCCGCTTTTCCTGCAAGGTCGCGTGCCTGAAGAGCTGCCAGGCATCTCCTACTTGGAGTCGTCAGAGACTTTGTAAGCCCTCCTCAGAGTGGTATTCGGCTTTTCCAGCCTGCGGAAGACCAACTTGGGGCATTTTTCAGCCCGTATAAGCCTCAATACCAGAGATATTTGCGGAATTTCGCCAAACTGAACAAGCGCAGCCGGGTTGCCGAAACCCCGCGATTTCGGCGAAGTCCATTCAGCCAGTGCTTTTTCAGTAGAGGACCAGGCGTTTTGTGTTCTTCAGATCGAAATATGGACAGCAGATGTTTCCGCAACATCTCTCCCACGACCTTGGGATGCAGCTTGCTAAAAACATCCTGACGGCCCTTTTCGGCAACGGTTGCCGCGGATTCCCGGTGTTCGTAAACATGTCGCATCAACTCGGCCGCGTGATCCAGGTCTGGATCGGCCCAAACGTTGCTCTTTTTGTAAGGACCCCAGTCCCGCTGAATTTCGATCAGGCGATGCTTTACAAGGAAGCTGTTGTCGGCTTTCATGAAATCCATGTTGCCGGAGTAAGAAGTAGCAATGACAGGCTTTCCAAGACTCATGGCCTCGGCCATGGTCAAACCGTACCCCTCGGACCGATGCAAAGAGATGTAACAGTCGCTCAACGACATGAGTCCGATGACGCCCTGCCTCGACAGGACAGCGTCCAACAGCTTCACGTTGGTATTCTTGCTTGCCTCAACAAGCTGTCGGTACGAGTTCTTCACTTGAGCAGCAAACTGTGGATCCAGCTCTTCCGGAAAATGCAAATGAGAGCACTTGATGACAAGGAGCACGTCTTTTTGGTTTCCGAATGCCTTCTCGAAGGCCTGGATCAAACCGAGGGGGTTTTTTCGCTCCATCAAACTATGGAAATCGAAGAAGAAGAGGAACGCGAAAGCATTTTGAGGCAGACCGAACCGGGGTCGAGTCCACTCGGCACCAATTTCCAGATCAAGATTCAGCGAATAGGGCATCGTGACGATTGGTATCGGTGAAAGCGGGGCGAGAGATTGCGCCACAAAATCACTGGGCGCCCATATCTCATGAAAGAAATCGAAGCTGGTGCACCATTCCCGAGGAAAGGTTGAAAGCTCCCAATTCCAGCCGCCGATGTTGTAATGCCCCTGAAAGTAGCCGTCTTTATTTTGGGCAAAATGGGGGACCTGGTCTGCGTTCACCATGATCAGGTTGACGCCGTAGGGATTCTGATCTGAAGTATGAAATCCAGACTCCACGTTCTCGGAACCAGAGTCAACGAACTCGTTTACGATAAAAGGCACATCTGCAGCTTTCAGACTGCGAAGCTGGGCGCGCAGTGCCTCTCCGACTCCCTTCTCCGAACTTGCGTAACCTGTCAGATTCACTCCGAACGCAAGTCTAGGCGCAGGTGCGGGGAGTCTTCGCATCGGGACAGCCCTTTTTTCCAGATATGCCGGACCGGCTGCAGGCGTGCCCTTCCCGAGCCACTCGAAAGGATTACCTAGATCTTCTGTCTTTTCCCCGAGGCTCCAGTAATAACGGCGGGCTTCGTCCGGGATGCGGACGCCATTGGTGAAAAAATTATGGCTGTAAGGCCAGTCCTTGGTTTCCAGCCATCCCTTTGCCAACACCAGGTCGCGGTATTTCTCAAACAGTGTTTTGGTGTCACCCAGGTCCTTCATCCTGAAGCGGTTCTGATGCTTTGACACAGTCTTCATGTCGCTGGGGTCGAAACCGCTAAAGTGGAAGAAATATAAAGGCTGGCCATTTACCGACATTGCTTCGCCATCCACTTCCACGCGGCGTTCGTGCAGATTCCAGTAAGCCACGTTATAGCCGGGGTCTCTAAGAATTTTGACGTCCTCGATGAATCCGGGAACGAGATCAATCCATTTCTGGTCCACGAAGATGCCCTGCTCAAACCCAATCAAACAATGGTGATAAACCTTGCGTTGCCACCAAGGGAGAAAGTGACCGGTGACTGGCCCATTCTGCAGGCCGATGAATCCCAGGTTGTAGGTGCCCGCTTGAAGAATTTCCAGGTCTCCCGGGAGCGCACTGTCCTTGTAGGGAGACGTGATATGGGGTGTAACGACGATGGAATATTGCCCCAACAAATCCGAAAGCGGATTCAGGCTGCCGGTAATGAGGATGTCCGGATCGAGATAGACCAGTTTCCGAATCTCATGTTTCTGGAACAGGTGAGCGAGCAAGTGCGGCTTGACCGCCGTACTGGCCTCTAGAATGTTGTACTTAAAAAGAAAGCCGGACAGGTTTGGGATTTCGAGCTGGGAAAGACCGACAGAGTAAAAATCTTCTTTCGCGGGATCGAGATATCCTTCCGCAGAATCGAGGAAGAGAACAAAGAAGGCACAATCTGGGTGGTGGTGATGAAACGAATCGGCCAGGACGCGGGCCATGCTGAGATAATTCTTCGCGATAATGGTGCACGCAGCAAAATCGGCCTTTAGAGACGCGGTCGATATCAATTCTTTGGCCTGACAGGCAAATGTTCCTCTATTTCAGCGATGCGCCAATGCTGCATAATCCTGGTATCCGAATAAGATCGCGTCCATCCGTTGAAGGGCCTGGTTAAATCGCTCCAAATCCGGCGAAGGTTGTGGCAAGGAGAGTATTGGAATGTCTTGCCCGGAGTGCACTCGCGAACTAAATCTTATTTCGACATCTTCAAAATGGAGAGATTCCAGCAAGAAGCGCAGCATTTCCGCGGGGACGGGGCGGACATGAGTCGGGTCTAGGAAAAAATTTCTGGAAAGGGCGAAAAGGCATTCTGGATTGATAGTTTCTATCACGAGGGGAGATCCTGATTTCAACTTCGTGGAACAGAGCGAAGCAAGACGGATCTGCAAATTAGAAGGAAGGTGCTCAATCACTTGACTGCAAAAGATACCACCGATGGAGCCGTCTTGGACTGACTCCAGATATGTGAACAGGTTCTCTTGGATGACATCGAGGCCCTTTTCCTTGCAATACAGAAACATATCCGTATTGCTCTCCACGCCGCGCGCGGAGACCGTATTTTCGCGCATAAGTTCCAGGAACTCGCCTCTACCGCAGCCGAGATCGACCACGTTTTCCCTTCCGCGAAAATGCTCCAGGTATGCCTTTTGCCTGTTCCGGATCTCCTCTTCCGAGCCCCGGAAACGCCGCTCGAACAAGAAATAGTCAAACTGTGTTTCAGGCCGCATATCCCAAGGAAACATCGGTGGCGTCTCAAGCGCGGCTGCTGCGTCCTTGCGTGGTCTTTTCTGTTCGGAAAAGTGTGCCAATCGCCGGATGTTTCGTTCGTTCGAAAGAAGCCGTTCCTCGACCCTGCTGCTTCGGAATTGATCCATAGGTGCTAAAGTGTCGACCCGCTGAGCAAGGCCGCTGAGAGAAGTCTGCAAAGTGTCGAGCCGGTGGGCCAAGTCATTTATTTGCTGTAGAGTCGATACTGCATTGTACTGAAGATTTTCGATTGACCGCATAGACTCTTGGAGGGAGCGCGTGACGGAAGCATTGAATTCAAGTAGAGGACGAGTGTACCAAGAGAGTATGCGTGCCAAGGCCTTCTTGAATAGCTGGATCAACTTGTTGTGCAGACCTGGACGCCGTGGATTCAGCACCCCGACTTGATTCCATTGCGCGTATGTGGCAGCAACATTCCGACGCAGTTCCCTCAGGTCGTGGAGGGAAGTAGTGGCCGCACTTCCCTCCTGATGGGCGGTTGCGAAGGGCGACGCATGTGGCATGGCGCCTTGGGCTCTGGCCTCTCTGCCCAGACGAACACCTTCCCGCATCCGATCCATAATTTCTTCCAAACTCATGGAATTCTTCGTTTGCTCTGACATGCCCCTAACCATGTGGCCCCACCAATCGGATGGAACGGCAAGCCTTGCCCTCATTCTCCCGGCTACTTCATTTTTCCGGTTCGGATTGATTCCTGCAATTCTTTTCAGACTGCCCCAAAGTATCGCTGTCTCAGCGTCTATCCGCCAGCAGCTTTTCCTTGCAATAAACGTACAGGTCGCGCAGGGCGGTTTCCAGATTGTACTTCGGCTTCCAGCCCATGTCGCGTATTAGTTTGCGGAGGCGCGTCGCGCTTTGCTTTCCGGCAGAGCTCCCCTCCACTGCATCAGCCAGTGGCCCAGGCCGAAGCCAACCGCCCCCACGACAAGCCCCGCGAGAACATCGGCGATGTAGTGATAGCGCCCGTACACCGTCGCCACGAGCATGCACAGGAAAAACGGAAGGAAGGTCCAGAACAGCCAGCGCCGATACCTCCACGCCCCCAGCAGCGCCACAAGCGACCCGGAAACGTGCGCCGAGGGAAACGCGGCGCCGTGGACGCGTCCGACTCGACGCGCTGCAGTGCAGCCAACGAGTGGTACGGGCTCTCCACGGGGAAAAAAATCGAAATGAGATAGCCGATCGTGTAAGCCGCCATCGACGAGGTCATCACCGCCCAGAACGCGCGCACTTCCCCCCGGGCGTACAGGATGCCGGCCAGAATCGGCAGGTAGAAGAAGTAGCTCAGGTAGGCCATTTGCATGAAATCGTTCAGCGCCGGCCGGGCAAACTGCTCGAGCCACACTGTGGGGTGCACGCCCGCCAGCGAGTGATCGAAACCGATCAGCCAGCGGTCGAACCAGCCGGGGAAGACCAGATGCACCAAGTAGTGCAGCTCCTCGAAGCAGAACAAAAAAAATGCCTGCGGATACCAGTGCCTCACGAACCTGAGTACGGCCGAAGACCGCCGCTGGGTCGTCCAGCTCAGCGCGACGATCAGGGTGGCCACGCCGGCCTGGCCCGCGAACCAGATAAGCCCGGCGATCACGGAAGAATGCACCTGCGCCCCGGGCAGGTTATGGCGAAACACCAGTATGAGCGCGCCCGTGAGGCCGAGATAAGCGAGCGCAACCCACTCGAACGCCCCGCAGGCGTCCAGCGCTTCGCGCCAGCGGCTCGCCGTGGCAGCCCGCCCCAATGGGCGGGCCGCTTTCAACGCACGCCCGCACGGAACTGTCACCTCGCCACGCCATGGCAGGACCAGCGCTGTTTCCGAGCTCCGGCGATCGTCCGTGGGCTTCATTTCCTTCTGCCTCCTGTCGCATTCAATTCCGTTGGAGCCAGACCGGCACTCGAGTTCGCCCGATCATTTTCTCCTCTTCGGCCCCCTATCTCCGTGCCTGTGTGCCTCGGTGGCGATCCGGCTTCACGCCAAGCCAGCACCGGCCAGCCCCTCCGGCGCGCCAGCCGGGCGAGCCGCGCCGAGGGGTTGACGGCCGCGGGGCGCCCCACGCGCTCGAGCATCCAGCGATCATTCCAGGCGTCGCCGTAGGCGTAGCTGCTGCCAAGGTCGAGCCTGTAGATCGCCGCGAGCCGTTCGAGCACGCGAGCTTTCACCGGTCCGCACACGGCCTCACCGGCCAGCTCGCCCGTCCACCGCCCGGCGATCTCCTCGAGCTGCGTCGCGCAAAGCACCGCAGGGAACGGTAATTGCCGCACAGCGGCCTTCGCCAACGGCGCCAGCGTTCCGCTCACCAAAAAAATCCTGTGCCTCTGCGCTGCGTGCCATTCCAATCGCTCGAGCGCGTGCGGAAAAAACGCGAGCGGCCGGCGGCCGAGCACGCCTGAGAAATCCTCAACCGCGGCGGCGCGAATCCCGGCAAGGTGCGCCTTATTCCCTGCGGTTGCGGCGAGCCAGGCGCTTCCCGCCGGCGCACCGCGATGGCTCCGGCCGCGCCCGATCTGCCGGAGAAACCGCCCGAACCAGCGCGCCCCGCTCCCCGCAGTCAACGCGCCGCGCCAGTGCAGGTAACGCAGGAAGCGCCGCTCGAGCGATGGCGGGCCGAGCAGCGTGCCGTCCAGGTCGAAGAATGCGGCGACGTGCGGCAGGATGCGCTTCGCGGCGTTCATCGTCCGGCGACTCCGCTCGGAACTCCGAAAGCGCGCGTACCCGCCGGGTTGTGCGTCGTTTTGGCTTTTGCGAGCGTGGCGCGGCTGCCCCCGGCGAAAGCGGCGAGGTAGCGCCGGCCTTCCCAGACCACTGGCATCCCTCGCAGGAGGCAAAATGCCACGGTCACTGCGACCAGGATTTGAGAGCCGAGCAATAAACCGTCCATTGAGTTCCGGCTAATCTCCAGCCGTCCGGCCATTGAACCGTTCGACGCAGCGGCAAGGGTCAACTGCAGGCCGAGGAAGCAGAAGCAGGCGCACTTGAGCACGCCGTAGACCGCCCGGCTCGCTCGCGAGGCCACCAGCGCCCGGCCCCACCAGCTCTCGAGCATCGAATTGCTGCCGAACCCCACGCGGCCCGACCGCGCCGCCAGGCTGCGGATGAAGTCGGTCAGCATCCCGCGAGCGAAAAACAGCACGGGAACCCATAGCGAAACCTGCCCGCACACGGCGAAGTATGTGAAGAAGAGGTTTTCAATGACGCGGTCGCCCAGGATGTCGAGTTGCGCCCCGAACGGCGTGGCCAGCTTCTTCCGCCGGGCCAAGTAGCCGTCCACCGCGTCGAGCGCAATCGCCCCGACGGTCAGTGCAAGCGCCGCGAGGTTCGCCCACCTGCTGCGGCCGAAAAGCGCCACCGCCGCAAACGCCATCGCCACGCGCAGCGCAGTGATCTGATTCGGAGTCATGGCCACCTCCCGGGACTGAGCTCTTGAAAACGGCATCCCGTGGGCCATCCGAAGGCGTCCCGGAACGGGTTTCTCTGTCAACGATTTAGCGAAATTGCGGCGGCTGGCTGCGGGCGTATGGGTGGACGCTTTTCGCTGCACCTGGCGGGGGTTCGCCTCGGCCGAGTTCAGGGCAGTCCCTCGTCCTCCGGCAGCAGTCGGCCGAGAGAAATTCAACAGAGGGAGAGGTTCGGCCCGTGTGAGAATAGACACTTGGGCTCGAAACCCCAGGGGAAACCAGGGCATCGAAGGAACTAGCAGCGGGCAGGGTTTGCCTGCGCCCGCCACTCAAGGACAGGCATGGAAGTTTCGGCTATTGCTGCCTTCATCGCCGGTCTGGTCTCGTTTCTCTCGCCGTGCGTGCTGCCGCTGGTGCCCGGGTACATCTCCATGCTTTCGGGGATCGGAGTGGACCAGTTGCAGCAGGGCCAGCAGCCGCGGAGCAGCCTGTTCGGGTCGTCGCTGGCATTCGTGGGCGGGTTTTCGGTGGTTTTCATCTCCTTCGGAGCTTCGGCGAGCGCCGTAGGGCAATTCCTGGTGCGCAACCGCAACCTGCTGGCGCCGCTGGCGGGCGCGCTGATCGTCCTGTTTGGCCTCCATCTGGTGGGCTGGCTCGGCCGGTTCTCGATTCGCACGGGGCTGGCGATTGGCGCGGCGCTTGCGGCCGCAGCCGTGGTGCTCTGGCTGCGGCCGGTTCCTTCGATTTCCGGAACGGGCCGCACGCTGGGCCCTGTCCACCTGATTTCCATCTCGCTGATTTTTTTCGCCGGCCCGTTCTTGACGCGATGGCTCAACCGCGACATCCATTTTCGCCACCTGGGCGGCCAGCCGGGTGTGGCCAGCGGCTTCCTGATGGGCTTCGCCTTCGCGTTTGGCTGGACGCCCTGCATCGGGCCCATCCTGGCCGCCGTGCTGACCATGGCGGCCGCCAGCGAGACGATCGGCCGAGGGGTTTTCCTGCTGGCCGTCTATTCCGCCGGGCTGGCCATCCCGTTTCTCCTGACCGCGCTGGGCATCAGCCGCTTCCTGCGTTTCTACCAGCGCTTCCGCCGCCACCTGCAGACTGTGGAGGTCTCGAGCGGCGTGCTGCTGTTGTTCGTCGGCGGGCTGGTTTTCATCAACCGGCTGACCTGGCTTTCGGGTAAACTGGCTTTTCTAAACGAGGTTGTATTGTGGCTGGAGCGAAACCTTGTCGGAAGGTCCTGATCTCACAGAGCCAGCGCGGCATCTAAGCCAAGGGAGCTATCGATGAAAAAAACTCTGCTTGTTGTCGCGGTCGTCGCGGCGCTGATTGGGGCGACTATCTTTCTCGACCGCGCGACGCGCAAGGGGGGCGCACGCGAGGTCAAGGCGGCAAGTGCGGCGACGGCTACACCTGTGATGTCCCTCAAGGACCTGCAGGGCAACGACGTCACGCTGGCCGACTACCGAGGCAAAGTCGTGCTGGTGAACTTCTGGGCCACCTGGTGTGAGCCCTGCCGGATCGAAATCCCCTGGCTCATCGAATTCCAGAAGAAATATGGTCCCCGCGGCTTCACTGTCCTGGGCGTGGCCATGGACGACGAGGGCAAGAAGGTGGTCGAGCCGTTTGTGCAGAAAGAGCGCTTCGACGTGGACGGCCAGCAGGAGGCCATGAATTATCCCATCCTGCTCGGCAACGATGCCGCAGCCGAAAAGTTCGGCGGCCTGATTGGCTATCCCACCAGCGTGCTGATTTCCCGCGATGGCAGACAAGTCAAAAAAATCCTTGGCTTGGTGGACCACGACAGGATCGCCAAGGATATCGAGGGCCAGCTTTAGCCCTGCGGGACTCTGCGCCATCGCTTCCTCAACGCGAATCCGGCGAGCTTCGTCCGGCGACTCTGGGTCCCCGCGATCCTGAAGGGAACAAACAAGCTGCTTGAAATTGCCGATTCGCCTCATGCCCGCCCGGGGAGAAACCTTAGGCGCCTTGCTGGCGTATCTATGTGTGGGGTGAGGGAATGATCAGCCGGGGTGTCAGCCTGCGCGAGCCGGTTGCGGTGGCGCTCGCGACGTTGCGCGCGCACAAGTTGAGGTCTTTCCTAATGCTGCTGGGCATTATTCTCTCGGTGAGCGCATTGATTGTCGTGGTCGCGCTGATCGAGGGCACCAATCGCTACATCGCCAATCGCGTGGCCAATCTGGGCTCCAACGTTTTCCTGGTCACTCGCTTCCCGATCATCACTGAGGTGGAACAACTCCTCAAGGCGACGCGGCGGAACAAAAACATCACCTGGGAAGACTACGAGTACCTGCGCGATAACATGAGGCTCCCGCGGAGCGTGGGCGTGGAGGTGCGCACGCCGGGGAAGGCGCGCGCCGGAACCGAGTCACTGGACGATGTGGATGTCCGCGGCGTCACCGCCAGCATCGGCGAGATGGATGTGGAAGAGCCCGCGACCGGCCGCTACATCTCCGACGCTGACAACGAACACCGGGCGATGATCACGCTGCTGGGTGCAGAGGTGGCGAACCGGCTCTTTCCCGGGCTCGACCCACTGGGCCGTCTGGTGCAGATCAACGGTCTGCCGTTCGCAGTGGTGGGCGTGGCCAAGCCCATTGGCACGGTGCTCGGCCAGTCGCAGGACAATTTCGCTTATATCCCCATCCAGACCTTCCTGAAGATTTTCGGCGGGAATCGCAGCCTCTCGATCAATGTCCAGGCATTCGGGGTGGGGCGGATGGCGCAGACCCAGGACGAAGCTCGGATGCTGATGCGCGCCCGCCGCCACCTGCACCCCACCGAAGACGACAGTTTCGGCATTCGCGATGCCTCTTCACTCCTGGACCTGTGGCACCAGCTCACCGGCGCTATCGCTGCCTCGATGGTTGGAGTGGTGTCGGTCTTCCTGGTGATCGGCGGGGTGGTCATCATGAACGTCATGCTGGCCAGCGTCACCGAGCGGACACGCGAAATCGGCATCCGCAAATCGTTGGGCGCCCGCCGCCGCGACATCCTGCTGCAATTCCTGATCGAAGCGGCGGTGATGGCGGCGGTTGGGGGCGCCATCGGCGTGCTGGCGGCCTACATGATCTCGGGGCTGGTGGGCGCCACGACGTCGGTGCCGATGGCCGTGCCGCTCCCGGCGGTGGGGATCGCCCTGCTGGTCTCGACGGCGGTCGGCGTGTTCTTCGGCATCTATCCGGCGCGGAAGGCGGCGCGGTTGGACCCGATTGAAGCGCTGCGCTTCGAGCTCTGAGGCGCGCAGAGGAAGACGATGCGAATTCATCTCGGCGAGAATGCGCGGATGGCGCTGGTCACGCTGCGCGAACACAAGATGCGGTCGTTCCTCACTGTACTGGGCGTGGTCATCGGCATCACCGCGCTGGTCGGTGTGGCCTCCATCATGGTCGGACTGGACCGCGACATCCGCGCCTTCCTGGACGACTTCGGGCCGAACACGCTGTTCGTTTTCAAATTCAGTCCGGGCATCCACGTCGGGCGGCTCACCCAGGAGGAGCGCACGCGCAAACCGCTGACGCTGGAGGATGCCCTGGCGATCGGAGAGCAGTGCCCTTCGGTGAAGGCTGTGACCGCCGAAGTCTTTCCCCGCGTTGGCACCGGCCAGCGTTCCCTGCCCACCGCCCGCTACCACGGCAAGGAAGTTGCCGGCATCGAATACAACGGCACCCTGGCTGCCTACGAGCAGGTCTATAGACAGCGGATGGCCCGCGGCCGCTTTTTCACCGAAGCCGAGGACCTGCACCGCGCCGACGTCGCCGTGATCGGGTTCGACCTGGCCGAAGCGCTCTTCCCTAACGAGGACCCGCTCGGGAAGCCGATCCTGGTCAACGGCGTGACCTACGAAGTGATCGGCGTGGCGGCCACTATCGCCGGCACAACCCCGCCGATGACGAGCACTTCATCGGCGCACAGGCCTACCCGGGAAGGAAGGCGGCCGCCGAGGACGAGATCCGCGGCCTGCTGCGCCGACGCCGCCACGTCCCGTTCGGCAAGCCGGACACTTTCGGCCTCTCCAGCGCCGAACGGATCGCCGACCAGTTCCGGCAGATTACCGGCTCAGTGGCTTTGCTGCTTGCTGTGCTCAGCTCGATCGGGTTGCTGATTGGGGGCGTCGGGGTGATGAACATCATGCTGATGTCGGTGACGCAGCGCACGCGCGAGATCGGCGTGCGCCGGGCCATCGGGGCGCGCCGCCGCGACGTCGTCTGGCAGTTCCTCACCGAGGCCATGGCTCTCTCCGGCGTCGGCGGAGTAATCGGCGTGCTCCTCGACATCGGCATCAGCCTGCTTATCAATGCCTATCTGCCCAAACTGCCGTCGGTGGTACCGGCCTGGGCGGTTGTCGTCGGCGTCCTGGTGGCGATGAGTGTGGGCCTGTTCTTCGGGATTTATCCCGCCATGAAGGCAGCGCGTCTGGATCCGGTCGAAGCCCTTCGCTACGAATAGCATCCCCAGGTTGGTTGCCCCGACGGCGCTTCTGCTGTAACCTGATCTGCCATGGACGAGCACGATTTTCGCAACAAATGCGATGCGGCGCTGGATACCCTGCGCCGCCGCCTGCTCGAGCTGGGCGACGAGCACGGCTTCGAGGTCGAGGGCGAAGGCGGGAAGCTCGAAGTCCTGTTTGAGGAGCCGGAAGAGGCCAAGTTCGTCATCAGCCCGAACGCGCCGGCGCGCCAAATCTGGATTTCGGCCCTGGCCACCAGCTTCAAGCTGGGCTGGTCCGACAAGGCCGCCGCCTTCGTGCTGGACAAAACCGGCGAGACACTGCCCCAGGTAATGGGACGCATCCTCACTGAGCAGCTCGGCAACCCCGTGGCGGTCTGACCGCCATGCGCCGCGCACCCGCATCGGCTTTGCTGCTCTCCCTCGCCGCATTGGGCCTGGCCCAGAGTTCCACCCAGGGACCTGCGCTGCCCCGAGCGAGCTCCGTGGTCGAGCCGCGGGCTTTTATCTCGCTCGACCGCGTGCCGCAAGGCCGCTCATTCGAGCTCGCTGTAATCGCGAAAATTCGCCCTGGCTTCCACATCAATGCGCACGAGGTCACCCTCGAATACCTGATCCCCACTGCGCTGCAGATCGAGCTCCCGCCGGGCTTCCAGGCTGCCGAGACCGTCTATCCCCCCGGCATGCTTCGCAAGTTGAAATTCTCGTCCGAAAAGCTCTCGGTGTACGAAGGCAGCGTCACTTTGCGGATGCGGCTGAAGGCGCTGCCCGACGCGCCGCTCGGCACGCGCCGGCTGGCCCTGAGGCTGCACTACCAGGCGTGCACCGATGAGGCCTGCCTGCCGCCAGTCCAGCTTCCCTTCATCGCCGAATTCGAAGTCGCCCCCGTGAATGCCCCGGCCCGGCCCGCCAACCGGGCCGTCTTTCAGACC
>WNFG01003871.1_pt1 | contig 12576 bp, 10 predicted proteins | sample 5400431 | NCBI WGS metagenome assembly WNFG01 (sample SAMN13153346, study PRJNA577476) | soil metagenome | isolation source: 120 cm saprolite under Douglas fir tree site 2 hole 3 replicate 2 | place: USA:California | collected 2015-04-18
CAGCTCTCTGACAAGCAATCAGCCAAAAAATGGTCGCCAGCACAGATCGCAGCATTTGCAGATTGCCTTGGGTGACAGGCAACAGCTGACCATTCAGTAATGGTAAGGTTTGCCGACCACTCTTCCAGAATCCCGCGTCTGCTGAGGACTGCCCAACGGCGTGAGCTGGTGCGATCACTTGAGCGGTGAATGCGTCAATTGTCGCGTCGGGCTGGCACGCACGCATTTTAATTGTCGAAATACTTCTGCAGAGCAGCGGGATCGTGCGTTTTGGTAAGTGCAAGCATCAGGAGAATGCGCGCTTTTTGAGGGCTGAGGTCGTCGGCGAGCACGCATCCAATTCTCTTTAGGGCCAGTGCTGAGCCTTTCGCGGTGCCAAGCGGAAATACCCGTCCCGTCGGAACCCGCGTGCTGATGACCACCGGATTGCCGCGTTCACGTTCCGAACGCCAGTCGCGTAGAGAGTCATGAGCAAACCGGAAATTACGAGAGAGCGCCGAGCTTTTGTCGAACGCTCTCAAGGATTTCGTCAGAAAGTCGCGGATCTTTCACGGCGCGAGCCAGTACTACCCCACCGACCATCGCCGATGCCCGAAAGATGGCTTCTTTCCGCTCCCCACCATTAGCGGAGAGAATGTTCTCAAGTCCCTGCTCGAACGCGGCTTTGAGTTCAGGGGTCGAGCGAGCCACCTCCTGGGCCAGTGCGGCCATGGTGCAGCCGTCGCTGACGGGACAGACAGGAAGTCGCCAGAATAGCAAGCGGATATCAAAGGGCGATGTACTTGCGGTATCGCAAGAGTACGGGCGCTTTTTGTCGATCCATCCGAAAGAATCTATGGGATACTGTCGTCGCTATGTGTGTCCGTTGGACTCCGGAGTCCAAAACATTTTCGTACAATAAACGTACAATGGAATGGGCAATGGGGCCTTTTTAGCCGTTGTGGCAGTTCCTGGAATCAATAACTTACGTGCTTTCAACACGCTGATTAGTTCGACTCCCGTCGCCTCCACCAATAACTCGTTTATTATCAATTTCTTACGGGAGACTTTTAATTTCGCACAATAGCATTCTGCCAGAAGGAGATTTTTCCGCAAGACTTTTTCTCTCGGTTTTTCTTCTCGCCGATAGCAAACCAAATTGAACAATCGGATTATTTCTAGCGGGAAAAAAGCTGGGGAGAAAATGCCGCGGTTAAAGCTCCGCAGTGCGGTTTTGGGGGCAGGATCTGCATAACTTCCTGTGAGTCGACCACTCGGGAGGTGACGCGATATTCGTAAACACAAGGGCGTTTAGCAGGACCTACTGTCCCCTTTCACTGGATCCTAGAATGGGAGAATCCTTCGGGATCTCCTTGTCCCACAGATAATGATCGAGCCAGTCGAGGCTGGATTGGGTCGCAGCGCGCATTTCCTTCGGGTTATTAAAGCCATGTCCGAAACCGCTATACAGGATGAGACGACTCTCGACGCCGCAATCCTGAAGAGCGCGGTACAGTTCATATGCATTTGTAGTTTCGGGCATAATCTCTGACTATGGTCAGAGAAATAGAGAAAGCCGCGATTCAAAAAGTCCGCAGTTTCAACAGAACAGTTGCGGAGCGCATCGGTGCCCTCAACGACCAGTTTCTCCAACGAAGTCGCCCAATGAACGAGGCTCGACTGCTTTGGGAAATTGGAAACGACGGAGCCGAAGTTCGCGAGCTTCGTAGCCGCTTGGGAATTGACTCCGGTTATCTCAGCCGCGTGCTGCGGTCCCTCGAAACACTAAGGACTTGTCATGACTGGTGCGAACCGTGAGGACCGACGAGTGCGGCGCGCTTCTCTCACCCGGGCGGGGCTGCATGAACGTAAGGAGCTTGACCGGCGATCCGACGCGCTGGCGTCAAGCATTCTCCAGGCGCTTTCGGCCCGTCAGCGCGACAGGCTCATGACTGCAATGGGGGAGGTTGAACGACTCCTCCAAGCATCCATGGTGTGCTTCGCAATCGAAGACCCGACCTCCGCCGATGCCCGATGGTGCTTCAACCAATATTTTGCTGAGCTCAGCAGACGCTTTGAAGAAGGTTTTGATCCCGGGCTTAGCATCTCCGCCGGCCCACAAGAAACTAACTCCTCCCATGGGGCTGTTGCTTCTCGCACGCCTTCACGGCCAGCCTATTGGTTGCGGAGCACTCAAGTTTCATCAACGAAGGCCTGCGGAATTGAAAAGAATGTGGATCGCTCCGGCTGCGCGCGGAGCCGGTGTAGCCCGCCGGCTGCTAGGCGAGCTTGAGCGAACCGCTCGTGAGGCTGGTGCCGTTGTCCTCCGACTTGAGACAAACCGAGCACTCAGCGAGGCAATCGCACTTTACAAACGTTCAGGTTATGTCGAAGTTAAGGCGTTCAACGCCGAACCCTATGCCCACCTCTGGTTCGAAAAAACGCTTGGGAAGAAAACGCAAAGTGGGAAAGTGCAATAATCGCGACTAGTCGGCAGGCGGCTAGCCCGGATGTCTCACAGAGGGGGAGGGGAGCGGCGAAAAGCAGCTTGATCCGCCGACGGAGGGAGCACAACATCCGGAAATCATCGTACCGACCTTCCCCGGCGGGCTTGCTCGCCGTCCGCGCCCCGAAAGTTCCGATTTTTTGTTAGGGCGAGACACACCACGGCGCGACTTGGTGTGCCCGTTCGTCTCGCTGCTTCCTCCCTTCAGCAGCGCAGAGCTGCGACTTGCAACTGCCGGTGCACCTGGCGGAACAGCTCCAGGTAAGGATAGCCGGTCGACAGCGACACCCAGATTTTGCGTACGGTGATGCGAATCTGGGCCCCGATCTTGAGCAACTTTAGTCGCACCGTGTGGCATTGCGCGTGGGCCAGTTCGGTGCCCGCCAACCCCAACCGCCGCAGGCCCTGCATCAGCAGATAGGCCACGGTGGAGAAGTAGAGCCGGATTTGATTGCTGCGCAGCCAGGACGTGCTGGTGCGATCCGCAAACAACATCATCTGTTCCTTGATCCGATTTTCCATATCGCCACGGGCGCAGTAAAACTCCTCATACAAGCTCTGCGCCCCCCAGCGGGGTAGGGCGGGTAGGATGGTTTCTTGCGGGCTCAACGAGGTGACCACGAACCGTGGATTGGCCCCTTTCTCCAAGTGTTCCGCCTTGGCAATCACCCGGCGTGTCCGCGACCAACTGTTTTTGGTTTGATAAACAAACTCGGTGAACACCCGCGCCGCGGTTCCACTTTGCTGATATTGGCTCGCCGCTTGTGCGCTGGCCGCCGCGATCTCCCGCAGCAGGCGGGCATTTTGCGCTATGCCCACCACATAGTCCACCCCATGTTCTTCGCACCAACTCAGTAACTCGTCGCGACAAAAGCCCGAATCGCCGCGCACAATAATCCGCACCTGCGGCCACGCTTGCCGGATCTGCGCCACAATACGTTCCAGCTCCGCCACGCTGCCTTTGGCTCCATCGATATTCGACGGCCGCAAACGTGCGCACAGCACATACTCGCCACAGACGATGTACAGCGGCAGATAGCAGTAATGCCCGTAGTAGCCGTGGAAGAACCGCTCTTCTTGCTCCCCGTGCAGAGGAATGTCGGTGCTATCCAAATCCAACACGATCTCTTTCGGGGCTTCGCCATGCACTTGCAGAAAAATGTCCACTAGCACCCGATCGACCGCGCCCTCGTCCAGGATGATCTTCTTATACCGCTCCGTTTCCCCCAACTTCGCCGCCCCCAGTTCCATTCGGTTGAGGGTGCTCTTGCCCGCCAGGGCGGTGCCCTGATCGCGGGCGCGGCGCCGCTCTTCCCCCGTCACATCCTCCTTCTCCACCAACACCGCCAACAGCGGATCGCGCCGCAACTCCTCGTGATCGTTCAAATCCTCGTAGCCCAAAGCCAGTCCGTAAATCCGCTGCGCCACCAACTCCGCCACCCCGTGTTCCACCAGTTCGGGATCCCGATAGTCGGTAAAGCAGCTCGCGAATTGGCCGATGATGTTCGTCCGCTTCTCCACTTCGCGCAACAGCAAACCCCCAGCGTCGCTGGTGATGGATCCGCCGTCAAATTGCCCGCGTACTTCTCGCTGATTTAGGGGATGAAATGGAAACGGTTCTTGGTTACACTCTGTTGTCATAAGGCTGTCTTTCCCTCGTTGGCGTAACTTCTACTCGCAATAGCTTTTATGCCACGAAATGACAGCCTTTTCTATTTTTTTAATGAGAAATGCGGGCTAGGGTCATGTCAATACTGCTCGGGTCTACAATGTCACCATACTCCACTAACCATTCTGTCTCGGCGACACAGCGATACTGTGTTAACTCCACGTCGTACCCCGCTTGCGTGAGCATCTCGAACTGCTCTTGCAGGGTCAGCAGATCCATCCAATTCTCGGGCCCGTCAAAGAGTTCTTCGTTGAGGTCTATCATTTCGTCTCGGGTAAATTCCTTGCCGATGTACACGTCGAGGTGGGGGTCTCGGTGTTGGAATGACAGTTCGTGGCGAGTGCCAGTCAGCTTGTCTATCACCCATGCGTGGTGCGTCAGGTGGTGCCCATTTATGTAGAACCCCTCGACGTAAACCAGGCGGTCAGGATGTGCCAGACAGCACGTGTCGCGTTATAGAAACAACGGTTCGGCAAGGCGCGGCCCCGCAGCGCCGGATTCCTGGGGGGACTCTACCCGGCCTTCTGTTCTGCTCGAAAATGATTCTTTCCTGCGAAAGTCCGCCACATAACTCGCTGATAATGCAGATACTTGAGGCAGCGGTTTTCGGTCAAAAAGGACGCTTTGGCGACGCTCTGGTACACATTTCGAGCGCACAATTGCTCGTACCTCATTGATAACAAACCTTGTTATAGAGTACGGAGGTTAACGAAACCTTTAGACATTCGGTAAGTCGTTGGAAGAAATATTACTTGCGGCACACATAGTGCGCGCGCCAAAAGGCGACGCCCCGCAGCGCCGGATCCCTGGGGGGATCTACCCGGTCTTCCGTTCTGCTCGAAAATAATTCTCTCCTGCGAAAGCGCTGATAATGCAGGTACTTGCGGCTGCGGTTTTCGCTCAAAGAGGGCGGATAAACGGTGCAGATTGACGCCATGTGGCGGACCGTGGAGTGGTTTGACCGCCATTCAAAAGCGAAGAAGTAAATCTCGAGTCCTAGAAAAAAAGAAGGGGCAGGAGGAACCTGCTCCCGTCTTGTTTTCGCCGCGCTACCGAGCGGCGCTGCCTAGAACTCGTAACGCAAAGCGAACTGCATAACGCGCGGGCTAGTGAGCAGGCCGCTGTAAGTGCCGAATGCCGGCCCTTGGTCGATCGAACTCGTAATGGTCGCTACATCGAAGCGCTTCAGGTTCGGAACGTTGAAGACCTCCCAACGGAAGAGCACACCATGAGCTTCGTGTATCTGCCAGCGCTTGCTGAGGCCCATGTCCAGGCCGGCATAGCCCGGACCACGCACAGTGTTGCGTTGTCCGCTTTCTCCCGGGAACAAATGCCGGAAGGGACCGAGACCATCGCTGGTGGCCGGCAAATCAGTGGCGAAGAGGTTTACCGAACCATCCGAACGTATGGTGGTGTGAGCATGGACGGGGCCGACCTGAACTACTGCCCCGCCCAACTGCCAGTTAGTAGGCCAGGTGGCGCCATTAAAGATGGTCACGGGAAATCCGCTAGTCCAGCGGGCCAAGCCGGATAGTTGCCACCCGCCAATAATGGCCTGCACCAAGCCGTGAGCGCCTCCGGCAAGCGCCTTACCTTTGCCGACGGGCAGCTCGACAACCCAGTTCGCATTGAACTGGTGCCTGGTGTCAAAGTCAGAAACGGCACGCAACGCATTCGGGTCCCATGAGTTGATGATCTGCCCACCTAGGCCGCTATACGCGTCAATACGTTCGGCGTCGGAGGAAATGTCAATGGATTTAGAGAAGGTGTAGTTAAAATCGAACTGGACACCCTGGGACATCCTCTTGCGCAGGTTGGCCTGCAGGGCGTGGTAGTTTGCGTTACCAATCGAACGCCACGCATATAGTGAGTGGAACTGCCTATTGAAGAATGCGTTGGCGCCCAGCACTGACGGGTAGTAGGTCCCCGAGGTACCCAGGATGCCGGGATTTCCCGAGAAGTCGGAACCCCAATAGTCCAAATTAGCCAGGGGCGTAGTCTCATCGCCGTACCCATTTACGGGTCCTCCGCCGCAGCCAAAAAGATCGTACATCGCCTGTACCGGATCGGTAGTCGAGCCACCGCTGCAAGCCAGTGTATAAGAGTCGCCGGACTGCAACGGCGCGACCATGTTTTGCCAGTAGGTCGCGGTGGGACCGACCAGAGCGGCGTTGACCGAGGAAGTCGGTGTGCCTGCAAACCCTAGCTCACTCAATCGCCGGGCCGCTTTGAAGTAACTGATCTTGGACTTCGGATCCGTTATGTTGAGCGGCATGGCCAAGTCTTCCTGCGACAGCAGCCGGTGAGAGAGGCGTCCCACGTAGGACACTTCAAGGCTGAAGTTCTTGGGCAACTCGCGGCCGATCGACAAGTCCAGGGTGTAGGAGTAGGGCGTTTTGATGGTATCATCCAGTCCCCATTGAATCGCAAGGCTGGTGCCCGCGTCGGGATATGTGAACGGGAATCCGCCCGTTGGCGTGGCCGGGAAATAAGGTGTAACGCCATCCTGCTCGAATTGTGGAAGCGTGTTCAGACCAGTGAGGCGTGGCGCCGTGGTTGCTGACGGCACGGGCGCCGTAATCCCGGTGGAGAGGCCGAAAGAACCACGCCGGTCGAACGTGCTCAGCAAGCCCGAGCCGATTCGGTCAAAGACAATACCGGCCCCGGCGCGGATTACGGTTTTATCGCCCTCTCCGAACAGACTTTTCAGCCAGCCTCCGTTGGCTCGTGGGGAATAGGCGAAGGAAAGACGCGGCGCGAAGTTCTTGTAATCCCATCCGTAGTAGCCTTTCTTCCCTCCGTTGGCTGGCCCGGACAGGTCGAAGGTAAGGAGCGGATCGGTGTTGGAGGCGCCGCCGGTCAACATCTTGTCTGCACGCTGCTTAAACCAGTCGCCCAGGCTTATGGTCGGCGTTACTTCGGTTCCGTTGGTCTCCCACGGGGGAGAGAACAAGGAATAGCGCAGGCCAAAATTGATGGTGAGGTTGGGTTTGACCCGGTAGGAGTCCTGTGCATAGAACTCATATTCATCAGCGCCGAATCGCCGCTTCAACGGGGCTCCTTGGGGCAGAGCGTTGCCGGTCTTGTCGAAGTTGAAGGTGGCGTCGAGCTCGCTGATCATCCCCAACATCGCGATTATCGGGTAGTTGTAGCCAAGTCTAAAGTTCGAATCGACAGCAGGAAATCCATTGTTCCCGGGATCGAGCGGACTGCTGGTGCCCTGGATTCCGGCTGTGTCCAGTCCGGAAGAATTGGTCACGCCTTGGGAAAAGGAGCTCAAGAAGTTTGCGCGTGGATTGCGAATAAAGCGGATGTTGGTGCCGAACTGAAAGGTGTGCTTACCTTTTGTCCAAGCCACGTCGTCCACGAAGTTATGCACCGGCGTCTGGAAAACGCGGCTGCGGGTGACCGCCAGGCTGGAGTTGTTGGAAGTGCTGTCGTCGTTCAAACCCCGGAAGAAGTTGAACGGCTCCGTGTCATTGTTGCCGATGGAGCCAAGACTCTGACGAGTGAAACCCCAGTGGAAGTTGTTGATCAGCGTCGGGCTGAGAAGCGCGGCGTAGCCCACGGTCAGGCCCTTACTGAAGTCCGTCTTGGTATGCAGCGGAGGCGTACCTGGAAGGTAAGGCACGTCGGACTGGGTGTCATTTCGAAGAGCGCCGCGCCAGAAGAGAGTGTGACTTCCGCTGCGGGTGATCTTGAAATCTGCCCGTGCGATGTACCAGTTTTTGTTGGTAGGGACAGGTCCCCGAAAGCGGTACCCGACAAAATTGAGTTTGTCGCCCTGGGTGAGGTCGTTCGGCTCAGGGAAAGAGTTGAAGTAGGTCAGCATGACCGGGTTATCCCCGATGTGCAAGGGATCCATCTGCTGGATCTGGGCCGCAGTCAAGGTAGCGACGGGGCCGAGGCTGGGATCATTGACCACGCTCACGCCGCTGCCATTGCCCGGAGCGCAGGACGGATCCGTTCCGTCGCACACGTATCGCATCAAGCCCTGACGCAAGCTGTCGCTGGGGACGATGCGCAACACGCTGTTCTCCTCGCGCTGCCGGGAGCCTTCATAGTTGACGAAGAAGAAGAGACGGTCCTTCAGGATGGGGCCGCCCAGAGAGCCGCCGAAGATGTTGCGAATGAGTTTGGGAGGTACGTTGGGCTCACCGCTCTGCAATTCAGCCACCTTAACGAAGTAATCATTGGCGCTCGTGTACGTGTTGCGGTGATATTCATAGAGAGAGCCGTGGAAATTGTTGGTGCCGCTCTTGGTCAGCAACGATACCTGGGCCCCGGACGAGCGTCCCTGGTCGGCGTTATAGTTCGTCGTGGTGACCCGGAACTCCTGCACCGAGTCCAACGTAACCGGCAAGACGGAAGTAAAGGCGTTGCCGTTGACCTGGTCGTTGACGTCTACACCGTCAAGAGTGATGTTGCTCTGGTCGCTGCGAGCACCGTTCACGGCTCCACTCCGCGTGTCTATATCCCGGTTGACGTCAGCGCGGTTTCCTGTGTAGGTGACGCCGGCTTGCAGACTTAGTAATTCCGGCACGCTCCGGCCTTCCAGCGGGAGCTCCTTTACCTGGCGCTCGTTGAAGGCGATACCGAGCGACGCGTCAGTAGTGTTAACCTGCGCCGCCTCGGCTGTCACTTCAATGGTTTCCGCCACAGCCCCCACTTCGAGCCTCACATTGGCCGTGGCCGGGGTGCTGACGAGCAGCTGGAGGTCTTTCTGCTCGTATCTCTTGAAGCCAGTCACCTGCACGGTGAGCCTATACGTGCCAGGAGCAATTTGAAGGAACTCATATCCTCCTTCAGGGTCGGTTGTCGTCGTTCGATCAAGGGAGCGCTCCGGATTGCTGAGCGTGACGTTTGCCCTGGAGATGGCGGCGCCGCTCGCATCCGTGACCGTTCCACGCAAGGAAGTCGTGGAGGATTGTGCCCAGACCAGATGGCTAAGGATGAGCAGAAGTAGAACAGCTACCAGGCGCGAGGCGGAACGCATAGAAGCTCCTTTGGGACACGTTTTGATTTAGCTGCCGTCCAGCTTGACTCATGGGCCGATACAGCTTCAGGGAAAGAAAATCCTGAAGGATTTGATGGACTGGAAGCAATTCGCAGTCCAGAACCGGCCAATGCGATGTGTCCGAGTGTTTTCAACAAATCTGCGTGAAAAATCCAATTTTCAGGGAATTTCTCCCAATTCACATAGCAGAACAACAGGTTCCACCACAATCGTTACCTAGAGCATGGCTCCGGCGAGAATGGACTGCACTGATCTGCATCCCCGTTGGGGATCGCCCATCCGCCCATCCGCAGTGTGTGACCTATCAGGAAATCTCGTCTTGGCGCAGTGGGTTAGCATTCGAGGCGATCGCAGTCGTGGAACGGAGCGGGAAACGGAAATCATCCGATGGTGCGGGGGCGGAACTGCAGTTCCTGGGGAATCTACGGCCCGGTACCTTCAGGCCGGAAATAATTCTTCTCGCGAAGGCGCGGCTCGTTGCGCGGGGTCCTTGGGGGGCTCGACCCGGCCTTCCGTTCTGCTCGAAATAATTCTTTCCTGCTGATAATGCAGGTACTTGCGGCCGCGGTCTTCGATCAAAAAGGGCGAATAAACGGTGAGGGTGCAGACGGTTCATCGAACCGGGGTGCCTGTGTAACTCATTGAGGTTAAATGAGATGCTAGACTACTGCATGGGCCACTGCATGCCGCACAGTGGTCTCAGATTGAGAGAAAGGTCGAAATAAGTTTCGACTCGTCCGTTTTGGACACTGCCCAACAACAGAAAGCCGATGACGCAGCCCACTTCGAGAGCCTGCTGCCCCCGCAACCTGCTCCGAAAAAGGGACAATCGACCCCGCTCGCGGCCCGGCAGCCCGCACCAGCACTGAAGCAAGAGAGGAATGACCTTGCTTGGCGTCCTACATCGACGCGCAGAGATTCTTGTATCTTTAATCCTGTTCGGATTGTTTTATAGATACATCCTCATAAGTGTGTGTGGACGGCTCTGACGGCCATACACACATACTTGGGTGTATAGTAGCTATGTGGTGATGGTGATTGCAAACCACCAGATTAAAAGGAGTTGCCGGACACCCTATCACCACCAATCACCATTGGATCACCCGAAATGGTGATGTTTTGGTGATTGGTGATGGTGATATGGTGATTACCGCACTGCCTCCGTTTCGAGCCTCTTCCGGTGCCGTGAGATGGTGTTCGCCGACACTCCCAAGGCCGTCTTGATCTCCAACGTCGACTTCCCGGCCTTGAGCATTCGGGTCAGCTCGCCCGACTGTCTAGCCTTCTTATGCTTGGCGGCGTCTTCCAAGTAGCCAAACTCACCTCGCTCCGTCAAGTCTGGCCGTGCTCTGAGAAAGAACGGGGCGGCGTGTCCGTCCGCTCGGTGGCTGTTCTTCGTGTTGGTCACCCGGATGACGCCCTTTTCCTTGTCCTCTACCTTCAAGGCATAGGCCGTTGCGACCTGAGCACCGTGCTCCACGGAGTCCGAAATGCTGTTCTGTAACGTGGCGTCTTTTGTGAACCGTCCCGGCTTGGCAGAATGGAACAGGATGACTACTGCCTTCGCCCCACTGGCCAGCAGACCATAGCACTGAGCAGAGAAGTTGGCGGCATCTTGCGCCGTTTGCCCTGTCAGATAACGGCGGGCAGTGTCGATAACGACGACCCTCCCCGACGCCGCGGCCAGCGTGATCGGATTCGACAGTTCCAGTCGGGGACGGTCAAGGGTCTGACTCAGGAATCTGTCCTGGAAATTTCCGGCCCGCATGATCTTTTGACGAGCAAAGAACATGCTGCGGGACATTTCGGGGATGAGGTAGAGAATGTCCGCCTTCTCCCCCACGGCCAGCTTACCGAACAAGGGGCCGCCGGTGAGCAGGGCGCGACAGAGGTTCAGCGCAACGAAGGTTTTGTAGGACTCCGGCAGTCCCGACAGAGCCATTGTTGTGCCTTTCATCAGCCAATTTTCAATGAGCCACACCGGCGGTCCGGCCTCGATTTCACCCGCGCTCTCAAAGTGAGTCCGCCAATTGTCCTTGGCCTTCTCCGCATGTAGCTTTGTAGCCTCTGAGAGAATGGCGGTCAGAGTCCTTCGGTCGGTGATGAACTCCGCGGATTCCTTCTCTCCTTTGGCAAGATCCCGCTTGTGCCCGTCCAAATCGTCGAGCATACCGGCGAGAACTTCCGCGGGTGATCTTCCTTCGGTTAGCTCTTCTAGGGCGCTGTCCAGCCAAATCTGGCGCGTGATGGCCGTGAGGGATTGTTTGCTTTTCATTGCGCACCTCCGTCCGGCTGGATGGTCGGATTGTTAAGGTTTGAATCCCTGCATCCGGTTTCGAGATCGGCAACCCACTTCTCAAGACTCTCTCGCCGGAAGCAAATTCTCTTACCCAGGCGCAAGTGCGGTATCGGAATGCGCTGCCGCACACGCGCGCGTTCTCTTGTGTGCTCGTAAAGTTGTGATGGTTTAATGCCGAGAAGATCGGCGGCTTCGGACAGGTTGAGAACTAGCTTGGTCTGGTCGGACACGGAGGTCTCCCTGATGTCCTAGGAAGATTCTCCATTAGACGTGCATTATACCGGCACGTCGATGAAGCTTAGGGTCGCGGCACTCCGCTACTGCGGACCGCGCCTTCATCCCCTTTGGCGGGAATGGCCTAATTCCGGGCTGGTGCCCGTGACTACGGAACTACGAATCATCCGACTCCGCCTTAGCGCCTCGTTTCAGTGCCCTGGCGGTTCGGTACTCTCGCAGTAGGTGCAATCCCGAGGCCATTGTGGATGGCCTGAATGGCTGGTTACCGTGATTGAAAACACAGGGACGACCGAGGTTACTCTCGGGCGTTAGCGGAAAACTTTTTCCGTTTTGAGGTGATTTGTCGTACTGGCCAAGGATGGGTGCCTTGATGTGTAGCTGGTCTCATGCGATACAAAGCCGAACTTGAGCAGATCCTAAAAACCAGATGCTGCACCTAGGCCTGTTCGTGAATGTCCACATCTCTGACAAAGGCGAATTCGCAGTCATTGCCGTGGAGGGCAACCAAACACTGCCGGCTCTCTCCACTTGGAAAAAATTATCTTCGCACCGGCGAGGCATTCCTCGTCACAGGAGAATCTTTCCTCGAACCCGAAGACAAAGAGGCTGTGTGAAGTTGCTGCATAATCGACTGCATAATCATCCCCGAACGCACCCGAACTGCCCCGATTGTTGGACTTTCCGGTACAGCTAACTCCTTGAAAACCCTTGCTGGGCGCTGGATTCGTAGCATTTGAAGACCGGGAGGATCACCGGACCCCATGCGCTTCCACGCTGCCAGTCAGGCTGCGCCCCCATGTTAGCTGGAGTGCTCATCCGTGCATAGGCCTGAAGGGAACACTGCAGAATCGTCCTAATGTTCCACTGGG
>WNFG01004237.1_pt1 | contig 12576 bp, 12 predicted proteins | sample 5400431 | NCBI WGS metagenome assembly WNFG01 (sample SAMN13153346, study PRJNA577476) | soil metagenome | isolation source: 120 cm saprolite under Douglas fir tree site 2 hole 3 replicate 2 | place: USA:California | collected 2015-04-18
CTTCAGCACTTAGCACTTACTTTCCACAAACCCAGCGCGAAATCTGCCACGCGACGCCCGCTCGTCTTGAGGCGCTCTGCCCTCTCCCTTTGTACGTGATTGCACTTTGCCGTCGCCCTACACTATCCCGTCAATTGAGCGGTCGGGGCGGAAGCAAATGACGGCGTGCTAATCTCGTGAATCCGATAGGCATGCCTCTCCCTTCCCAACTCGCTTTCACTGGTTACAGTCTGGCCACGATCTTTTCTTGGGGAACGGGCGATTTCCTCGGCGGCTACGCTGCCAAGCGCGCGAATGCCGTGGTCCTAACCGTCGCGGCTCACGGTTGCGGCCTTATTCTTATGACCACGCTCGCAATGGTTGACGGCAGTCCTTTCCCTGGAAGAACGCCCGCGCTGTGGGCGCTCGCGGGCGGCCTCAGTGGTGGCGGGGCTTTGGCGATTTTCTATCGCGCACTCGCCAGCGGAAAAATGGGAATGACTGCTCCCATCTCAGCCGTTCTTGCCGCAGCCATTTCGGTGGCGTTCGGCATGTTCACCGAAGGGCTACCTCATCCTATTCAACTGATCGGCTTCTGCCTGGCTGCCGTGGGTATTGTTTTGATCTCACGATCGGAAGGCGAAGCCGGGCGCCCCGAGGGCTTCTGGCTGGCGATCCTGGCCGGCCTGGGATTCGCAGGGTTGCTGGGCGGACTGGCAGGATGTTTGGACGTCACAGGCACCGCCCTCTACGTTCGTGCCAGCCAAATCGGCCGCCTCGATGCCGCCGTAGTGCTCAGTTCGCTTTATCCCGCGGTTACCGTGCTGCTTGCGCGACTGCTGCTCAAAGAGCGCTTCACCCACTGGAAGACGGTGGGAATGGTGACGGCAATCCTGGCGGTACCAATGATCGCGGGATAGGAGGCACGATTTCATTCCTGATTCCAGAATGTGGAATGACAGAGAGTCCGGTTACATACTCTAGAGCTGCTAGGCAAAAAAACATGGCCCTGGTCGAAGTCCGCAACCTGACCAAAGTCTTCCCGCTCGGTGAATCCATATTCGGCGGAGGCGCCAAGGGCGAAGTCCGCGCGGTGGACGATGTGTCGCTCGACATCGCACAAGGCGAAACGCTCGGCCTGGTGGGCGAATCGGGATCAGGCAAAAGCACGTTGGGACGATTGGTCCTACGTTTGATCGAGCCGAGTTCGGGGAGTGTTCGCTTCAACGGGCGCGATCTGCTTTCGGCCAGCCATAGTGAGATGCGCCGCCTGCGGCGCGAAATGCAAATCGTTTTTCAGGACCCCTTCGGATCGCTCGATCCTCGCCTGCGCGTGGAAGATATCGTCAGCGAACCGCTGGTCATCCATGAAAATATGAGCCTGGCCGCGCGACGGGCTCGTGTCGCCGAACTGCTGCGCGCCGTGGGTCTCGACGAGTCTGTGCTGCGGCGTTTTCCACACGAATTCAGCGGCGGACAGCGCCAACGTATTGGCATCGCTCGTGCACTCGCGCTGCGCCCAAAGTTCATCGTCGCCGATGAACCCGTTTCCGCGCTCGACGTCAGCGTGGGCGCGCAGATTGTCAACCTGCTGGCGCAACTGCAACGCGACTTCGGCCTGACTTACCTTTTCATTTCGCATTCCATGCCGGTGGTCCGTTATCTGGCCACGCGCATTGCAGTGATGTATCGAGGAAAAATCGTGGAGACCGGATCCACCCAGCAGATCACCGAACGCCCGGAGCATGCGTACACTCGAAGCTTGCTGGAAGCTACGCCGGAGATCGCGGTTTAGAGAACCGGCGTCCGGCCTCTTGTGTCGCTTCCGCTCAAAGATTACAATCCGCCGCTACGATCCCAGGAGGGCTTCGATGGCCGCTGCTCCTCTACCTACGACCACACCAGAAAACGCTCCGCTTTCCCAAAGCGCGCGCATCGTCAATACTTTCTTCGCCCCCGGCAAGACCTTTACGGACTTGCGCCGCAACGCCAGTTGGTGGGTGCCCTTCCTGCTGACGGTGATCGTTTCCATAATCTTCGTCGCCGTGGTGGACCAGAAGGTGGGCTTCCGCAAGGTGACAGAGAATCAGATTCAAATGTCACCTAAGGCGGCGGCCCGCCTGGACCAGATGCCCGCCGCGGAACGCAGCCAGGCAATGGCCCGGCAGGCCACGGTGACCCGTTACATTTCCTACGGATTCTGGCTGTTCATCCTGATCTGGAACGTGATTGTCGCGGCAATCTTGCTGGGGACATTTAAACTCGGTGCGGGCGCAGATCTCACCTTCAAAACTTCACTTGCCGTAGTGATGTACGCCAGTCTGCCGCTGTTGTTAAAAAGTATTTTGGCCATTGTGTCGTTGCTGGCTGGCGTGAGCACCGACTCATTCACCTTTCAAAACCCCGTGGCCACGAACCCGGGTTACTTTTTAACCCCGGCTGACTCGCCGTTCCTGTACAGCCTGGCCACGTCACTGGATATTTTCATGATCTGGACACTGATCCTTACCGCCATCGGGTTCAGTACCGTCATTAAGGTCAAACGCTCTACCGCCTTGGCAGGTGTCTTCGGCTGGTATGTCGTGTTCATGCTCGTCAGCGCGGGTTTCGGCGCGCTGTTCTCTTAGCCAATGGCATAACGCTGAGCGGGATTTTGTCATCGCCAACAGATCCGGCTCGCCGGGTTTATGCTTGAGTTTGGAGGCTCTCTGTGAAAAGAATGTTCATCTTGCTCCTTCTGTCTGCCACTGCCTCTGCGCAGCAAATCAAAAACCCGGTGACGACCGTCGTGAAGGAAATGCTTTCCGGGCGGCAGAAAAACATCGTGGCTGCAGTCGAGGAGATGCCGGCTGACAAGTTCAGTTACAAACCCACCGCCGACCAGATGCCCTTCGGCCACCTGGTGGCGCATATCATCGAATCCAATAACCTTTTTTGCGCCAAGGCTGGCGACGTGGCGGCCCCGAAAACAGAAGAGGCGAAAGAAACCGACGGCAAGGACAAGCTTGTCTCCTCCCTGAAAGCCTCGTTCGACTTCTGCACCACTGCATTGGCGAAGGCAGACGACTCCAAGCTGGGCGATACCATCGAAGGCTTCGGCGGACACAAACAACCTCGTGCCTGGGCGTGGATCGCCCTGGCCAGCAGTTGGGCCGACCACTATGGCGCCGCTGCCATGTATCTCCGCCTCAATGGCGTCTTGCCGCCCACGGCCCAAAAGAAGTAAGTCGGACTAAGCCGTAAGCCTCGACTTTCGACTGCCGATGCTGGCACAATCCATGACAGCCGTTTGTTATCATGTAGTTATCTTTAAGTTATTGAAAACACTCGGATAGATGGAGACTGGGCTTGCGAACACCGGCACGGAGGCATTGCGTACGATGCCTGTAGAGGCGCCTAGAATTCGATTCTAGCCACGATCTCTCTGTTGGCCAGGGAAAGGTCGGCCAACGGGGAGGTGCGCCTTAAATCGCCCGTAAGGGATTTTATAGCTAATAGATAATATAGCCACAACGAGAAGCAAGCGCAGAGGTCGATCAGACATTGGACTCTCAGATCCACAACTTATTCGATCTGCACCAGTTCACTGGCACTGGACTCACTAGTCTGGGGCGCGGGATGTTGTGGAGCCCGCCAGGAATCAAAGATTGACACTTGGTGGACACAGGAAACAGTGCAGTGTGGGGCGCACGATTTCTCGGTAAGAAATTCGCGGCGAATGTCCGCAACCGTGTAATTTTCTAACGGGATCGCGGGATATCCACGCTGCTGCGAACAATAGTGCACCAGTCCATTTTCACAGATGTACAGATAACGCGCTCCCGCGCGGCAGCGCCATTGATTGGGACGTCCCAGAGCAATGTTGTCCTGGAAGGCGTTAACCCGGGTGAAGCTGCGCTTTTCCATGGACTTCATCTCGTGGTAAATGCGGCGCTCTTCATCCCCCAGCGGTTGCAGTTGTCCCTGGCCGTCATGAATGATGCCGATGGTGGAACTGAAACCCAACTCCAGCGCACGCTTGCCGATCACCAGCGCGTCTTGTGGATTACGCACGCCGCCGCCAACAACTGAATTGATATTCACGTGGAATTCAGCATGCTCGGCCAGCAGTTGCAGTTTCTTGTCGAGCACCTTGAGACTTTTCTTCGAGACGTCGTCGGGTGTGACGTTATCAATCGAGATCTGCAGCCACTCCAACCCCGCCTGGTTAAGCCGTTGAATTCGTTCAGCAACCAGCAGATAACCGTTCGTAATCAGGCCGGAGATCGTTCCGTTCTTGCGAATGCGGCTGATGATGGCATCGAGTTCGGGGTGGAGCAGCGGCTCGCCGCCGCTGATGGTGATGACCGATGTGCCGAGGTCGGCCAGCTTATCAACCCGCTGGAACATCGTTTCGGTCGGGACAGGCTGCGAAAAATCATCGAATTCGTTGCAGTATGTGCAGGCCAGATTGCAGCGCCTTATGGGAATGATGTGCGCCAGCAGCGGGTGGCCGGTGGAAGCCAGGGCACGCAGCATCTCGCGGGCTCCGCGGACTTTGCGGCGGAGGTCATTCAAACGGCGGCGCATGGTTTTGTGACTGGAAGACATGACAGATGTTTTAACTATTAGACCACAGCTTTTCGATAAGCAGGCTGCCTTCAACAGCGTGCGGCCTGATTTTGGGTGCGAACGGCAGGACAGGATCGCCGTACCGGCGAGGTAGGTTCTCTCAGCGCGTGAGTTGGTGCCCAGCCTTGCGAAGGATACCGAGGGCCAACTCCGAAAAGGCTTCCTTAATCAAAATGTAGTCCGTGTCATACGTCGAGAGTACAAAGATCGGGACGGCATTGTCTGAGAGTGGTTGGACGAACGAGGTCAGCACTCCGGTCTGTGTAAATGGAATGGGACCTTGCAGCTTGAAACATATCCACTCTGGGTCTGCGTTTAGGTCTGCGGGGACAGACGTCGCAGGACAAATTATGGAAAGTTCGTCGGCAGTGCGGGTTACTGAGACAAAGACGCCCCGATTCGCCCAGGACGGAATGGGCGCGTCAGGTGACAGGCGGCAGATCGCAAGCCTCTCTGGCAGCATGTCGAATTTGAGCTTGTGACGGCTCATGTGTAGTCATTAGCTGCTCTCAATCTAACGCGTATTGGTCATTTTGTTGGGAGCGGAGCTGCAAATGGACCACAGTCGTAAACTACCGGGGGCTAAAGCCCTGACTTATTTAGGCCGCGGACGCGGGCCTGTAAGGCCCGCTCTTCCACGGAAATGCAATCGGTCGGTCTGCCGGGTGAAGCAAATTTGGCGATGCAATCACGAGATTTCGTCTCGGGTAAAGCTCTGGCGGGCACTCCGGCTCAGGTTCCTACCGCTTTGCGTAATGCGGCTCGCGCCAGCAGGCGCGTGGAATCGAGCGTTGGCAGGGGCGACGAATCGGGCGTGACCAGCAGCGGGATCTCGGTACAGCCGAGCACGACCGCGTCGCAGCCTTCATCCTTGAGCGATCGAATGACTTCGATAAAGTATGCCAGCGAGCGCGGTGAGAACTGCGCATTAACCAGCTCATCAAAGATGATTTGGTTGATTCTTATGCGCTCGTTTTCTCGCGGGATGCGATGCTCCAAGCCAGCGGATTTCAGCTTTTCCGAATACACCGGCCCTTCCATCAAGTAGCGCGTTCCCAGCACGCCGATCCGCTTGAAGTGGCATCGCCTGGCTTCCTTGCCTACTTCCTGCGCGATATGCAGCCAGGGCCGCGGGGAACGATGCGCTATCAGGTCGAATGCCTGGTGAATGGTGTTGTCCGGGCAGATGAGGAAATCCGCGCCTGCGCTGGCCAGCTTCTGTGCCGAGGACATCATCAGCTCGGCGACGCCGGCCCAATCGTTCTTGTAAACGAATTCCATGTATTGGGCGAGTGGATGAGTGTGTAGTGAGACTTCGGGATGATTGTGCCGCCCCAGCAACTCTGTGCCTTCCAGGCAGATGGTGCGATAACACAGCGCGGCGCCTTCCGCGCTACATGCGACGATACCGATGTGCTGGGGCATAAGTGGGACGCGTTTATTCCTTTGCAGCCGCTTCCTCTATTCCCATCAAGATCTTGTCCAGGTCCGCGCGCGGAAAGTATTTGCCGCGCACAATAACCGCGGCAATCTTTCGCGAGTTGTGGATGTTCTCCAGTGGATTGGCGTCGAGCAGCACCATGTCTGCCTCCCGCCCTTTCTCGATCACTCCATAATGATCGAGCTTGGCCAGAAACAATGCCGGTCTGAATGTCGCTGTCTGCAAGGCTTCAGCATTGGAAAACCCCGCCTTGACCAGCAATTCCAATTCTTCATGCAAGCTGAACCCGGGAATTACATATGGATCGGGACCGTCCGAGCCCGCCATGAACGGCACTCCGGCACGATGCATTTCACCCGCCAATTCGATGTAGCGTAAGGCCAGTTTTTTCCTGGCTGCCATCTCTTCGGGGCTGGTCGCGCTTAAGAGCTTGTTGGGATCCCATTGTTTCCGCAGCGACGCCGGAACATATTTGAGTTCATCCGGTGGATCCGGATCACCAATGTGCGCATCCGCGCGGTCCCAGACCAATGTGGGCACCTGCCAGGTATTGTTGTCGGTCAACTCTACGAACAAGTGATGGGCTTTAGCGGGATCGTAGGTGGAGAGTGCCTGCACGTCGGTTTCGGAATAGGTTGCGAAATCTTTTTTCGCGAGAGCGTCCAATCTCTGTTGCCGCAGTTCGGTGTCCCGCGACGAGCATGCCAGGAGTACGCCGCTCAGATGCTCAATACTTCTTTGACCGGCAGCGGAGGCCTCCTCCACACTAACGGCGTCGGGAACGTGACCGACAAAACGAATCTTTAGTTTGCGGGCTTCCTCAGCAATCGCCATGTAAGTGGGCCGCGTAAGGGTGGAAAGGATCTTGATGAAGTCCATTCCACGATTCTTGAGTGTAATAACGGCCTGGCGCCCCTCGTCCGGTGTGTTCACGCCCACAGTTTGGGAGTCGGTTTTGCCACTTGCGAGAAACGGTCCTCCAAAAACCATGTGCGGACCGAGCAACTGGCCATGCTCAATGCGCTCCCGCCGTTGCTGAAGCATGGCTGGATCGCCCCCCATGTCACGCACGCCCGTAATGCCATTGGCGATGTAGAGCGGGTAGATAATTTTTTCATCCCAGGCTGGCGCTGACCCGCCAGCGGTGTGCACGTGCATATCCCACAATCCGGGTATAAGAAACTTGCCATTGGTATTCACGAGCCGGATCTTGCGACTCTCCTGAATCAAGCCAACTTTTGCAATACCGTCAATCCGACCGTTCTTCACGACGACCGTCATGTTGCGCGCGAGACTGCCGGAGCGTGTATCGATGATATTCACATTAGTGAGGATCAGGGTTTCAGGCTCGACCCCTGGAGCGGCCTTCAGGGCAAGAAAAGTGATGAAGAGAAAAACAGCCGCGTAGAACCTCATCCTGACTCCCAATTAAGAAGGAAGGTAAAAACTTACGGGCGCGAGGCCGCCGCGTCAAATGAATTCAGAAATTCCAATTTCTTTTCTGGCGGCAGGAATGATGCTTCGAACGAGTTTCGGGCCAGCTCCCGCAGATGCTCGTCGGTGAATCCGAAGGCTTCCTGAACCAACTGGTATTCCTGCGGCAATGATGTATTAAACATTGCGGGATCGTCGGTGTTGAGCGTGATCATCAGTCCCTGGTCAAAGTAGCTCTTGACCGGATGCTCCCCCATCGCACTGCAACAGCCAGTCCGCAGATTGCTGGTCACGCAGACTTCCACCGGGATCTGCCGCTGCGCCAGTTCTTCGATGAGTTCAGGATCGTGGCCCGCCGTCAGACCGTGCCCGATGCGTTCTACGCCAAGGTTTAGCGCTCCCCAGATAGATTCCGGCCCGGCGCTCTCTCCCGCATGGACGGTGAGACGCAGACCCTGGCCAGCGGCGTAAGCATAGGCGTCGCGAAAAAGTTCTGGTGGACCGCGACGCTCGTCACCTCCAATGCCAAAGCCGACCACGTTACGATCACGGTAACGAGCTGCTATTTCGGCGACTCGTTGCGCCTCTTCGGCACCGAACTGGCGCACGGCGTCAAAAATCCAGAGCAGGGATACTCCGAAATCGCGCTGCCCCCGCTCGCGTCCTCGTTCCAGTCCTTCGAAGATGCCGTCAAACTCCTGCTTGCGCCACAGGCAGACACCCACTGAAACGTAAACTTCGGCGTGCAGCACATTGTCAGATTTAAGGCGCTCCATCAGGCGATAGGTAATCAGCTCGTAGTCTTCGGGGGTTTGCAGATGCTCGGTTACAGCTTTGAAGGCCATGAGGAACCCATTGAAGTCTTCGAACTGGTAGAGCTGTGCGATAGCACGAAGAGAAGCATTCGGGGCTCCGTGGCGCTGCATGAGTTCCAGCAGGGTAAATGGTTCGATGGAGCCTTCAAGATGCAGGTGCAGTTCGGCCTTGGGAAGGGAAAGGATGAAGGGACTGGCCACGGGATTCATGATCGCAGATTTGGAAGGCAGAGGTAAGAATGCAAAAGTCAAAACTCAGATGTAGTTCTGCAATCTGACTCTTACTTCTGACTTCGGCAGAACTCGCTATGGTGGCGGCTGTAGAAAATGTAAATGCACAATCCCAATGTCAACCAGACCACGAAACGAATCCACGTGATGACGGTTAGTCCGGTCATCAATCCGCCGCATAGCACGATAGAAATCAGCGGGAACCAGGGCACCATGGGAACCCGGAAGGCGCGCGGACGGTCGGGCTGTTTGCGGCGCAACAAGATCACGCCAAGAGAGACGAGCACAAAGGCAAACAGCGTGCCAATGTTGGAGAGATCGGCGGCATCGCCAATATCCACCATTCCTGCCGGGATGCCGACAGCGAAACAGGCAATCCAGGTGGACCAGTGCGGCGTCTTGAATTTGGGATGGACGGCAGAGAACAGTTTGGGCAGCAGGCCGTCACGGGACATGGCATACCAGATACGCGCCTGTCCGTATTGAAACACAAGAATCGAAGAGAGCATGCCGGTCAGCGCGCCCACCACGATGATCGAGCGGAACAACGGGCGCGCGCCCAGTTGCTGCAATGCGTAAGCTACCGGCGCTTCGGCAGCTTTGCCGGATAAGAAGGTCGTGTATTTCATCATCCCCAGCAAAACAATGGCTACTCCGATGTACAAGATCGTGCACACAACCAGGGACGCAATGATCCCAAACGGCAAATCGCGTTGCGGGTTGCGGCACTCCTCAGCCGCGGTAGACACCGAATCGAAACCAATGTAGGTGAAGAAAACGATCGCACCGCCGGTGACGATCCCGGCAAAGCCGGAGGGCGCGAAAGGTCTCCAGTTTGTGGGATTCACCAGCATCCCGCCGACAACCAGAAATGTGAGAATGGCGCCAATCTTCACCATGACCATAATATTGTTGGTCCTGGCGGACTCGCGCACGCCGCGCACCAGCAACAGGGTCAAGATGAAAACAATAAGAAAGCCCGGCAGATTGAAGTAAGCGCCGGTCCAGTGCCCGCCGGCAAAGACCGGACTCGCCCATCTATCTGGCAAGTTGATGCCGAATTGCGCCAGTTGCGCATTAATGTAACCACTGAAGCTGACCGCGACCGCCACATTACTGACGACGTATTCGAGAATGAGGTCCCAGCCGATGATCCAGGCGAAAATCTCGCCCAGGGTGGCATACGAATAGGTGTAAGCGCTGCCTGCAATGGGAATCATCGAGGCTAGTTCCGCGTAACACAATCCGGCGAAACTGCACGCAACCGCCACCAGCAGAAAAGAAATGGCAATTGATGGACCGGCGGGAGGACGGCCGTGCATCAGCGCGCCGGCGGTGCTTCCCGTGCGCAGGAAGTTTATGAGCAGGTCCAGAACCTGCGCATGCAGGATTGAAGGCACCTCGAAGTGTTCTCCCGCAGCCGCCGTGCCGGTGAGCACGAAAATGCCCGAGCCGATAATGGCCCCGATGCCGAGAGCCGTCAGCGACCACGGACCGAGCGTTTTCTTTAGACGGTGGCCGGGTTCATCAGCCTGAGCGATGAGCTTATCGATCGATTTGCAGGCTAAGAGCTGGTTGCCTGGAACTCGATCAACAGACTTCCCGGGATCGGTCGCTGTCGGTATTTGGGCCAAAGGGGCCTTGTCTCTCCTGGCGGCGTATGAACGTCAGCAATCAGCACTCAGCATTTTCCTCGTGGAAATTGGGCCATGTTGCTTACAGAGATGCATGGGCCAAATTTTTACAGACCGAATGCTAAGTGCCGCTGTTAGCGTTTCGCCTGGCCACGGACCATCTTCTTGACTTTGCGCTTTTTAGATCCGCGCGCGTAGTCCCGCTTTGCCAGCGGCTTCGCGGTCTTGCGTTTCTTCCGCGCTTCGCGCTTTGCTTTCTTGCGTTCTTCTTTGCTGAGCGTCGATGTATTTGCCATGAATGCGTTTTCTTCCTTGTGCAAAGTTTATCTAGCGAAAATCTTCAGAAATCGCGCGGTCGTGATCGTCAAGAAAACGGCATCCGAGCTATTCGCCGGGTCTCTTCATGCCTTCTCCAACTGGGCGTACTTCTCTACCAGCTTCTTCAGACCGAAGCGAGGGAATTGTACCGTAATCTTGGCCTCTTCACCTTCTCCTTCGCGCTGGTAGACCAGGCCTTCGCCATATTTCGGATGGCGCACCTTCTGTCCTGGCCGAAATCCTCGATTGCCTCTGGGCTCCTCCAACGGCATCTTGGGAATGTTGAACTTCTTGCCGCGCGAGGCGAAGAACTCGGCAATGTTATCAATCGAGTTGTAACTCTTTCCCGAGTAAGATGCCGGAGTAGACGATATACGCTGCTTGGCGCGTCCCGCGCGGTTCCAGCTCGCGCTCTGATCTTCATCTTCGTAGGCGTAATGCGGCGAACCGGGTTCGGAAATGTCACTTCTCGCGGCCGAGGGCGGCCGCGCCACACGCCGGGGAGAGCCCATCTCCTCTAGCAACTGCGCCGGGACCTCATCGAGAAAACGTGAAGGCACACTCGCCTCGGGGAGATCGGTGCCGTAACGGCGGCGGTACACCGCTCGCGTGAGGACGAGTGTGTGCATGGCACGAGTCATGCCAACATAACAGAGCCGCCGCTCTTCTTCGATATCGTCCGGCTGAAGCATGGTGCGTGAATGCGGAAACAAGCCTTCCTCAAGTCCGCACAGGAAGACCAAAGGGAACTCCAGGCCCTTGGCGGCGTGCAGCGTCATTAGCGTTATCTGGGCGCGCTCGTCGTAGGCATCGGCGTCGCTCACCAAGGCTGCGTGATCGAGGAATTGATCGAGAGTCTCGCCGCGGTCGCGCGAGTCCATGGCGGCGTTGACCAGTTCGCGAAGGTTCTCGATGCGGGAGTAGGCTTCGGGCGTATCTTCTTCTTCGAGTTGCTTGATATAACCTGTTCGGTCAATGAGAAATTTTAGAATTTCAGCAGTAGTCACGCGTGGGGCGGGAAAACTTGGGTCGCTCTCCGAACTGTCAGAACTCGGGTCCGCAGCATTGGGTGCAAGCCGGGTTTGTTCTTCGGCTGGCTTGGTCTCTTCTTCTTCCGCCGCGCCAAAGTCGAACGCCGTGGGATCGAACTCGGTAGTTTCCTCTTCATCGGAAATAGATTCGACTGCGGCTGGAGTTTGCGCAGGCTCATCCTCGCGCGCGGTTTGCTCCAAACGCTCGACGTAGGTTCCGGCCAGCATAGCGCGGGCATCTTCAATCAGATCGCTGAATGTCTTCAGCGCTGCCAACGCGCGGGCTGGCAGCAGCTTTCGCCTCAGCGTCTCGCCAATTGCGCCCAGAGCGAAAGGCCGGTCTCGAGCGCGACGCGTTCCACAGTCTCAAGCGTTGTCTTTCCAATTCCACGCGTGGGGGTGTTGATCACGCGCAGCAGCGAAATCGAGTCATCCGGGTTGTGAATGACTTTCAGGTACGAAATCATGTCCTTGATTTCGGCGCGCTCGTAGAATGAAAATCCGCCGACCACGTGGTACTTCAGCTGGTAGCGGCGCATGGCTTCTTCAAACAGGCGTGACTGCGAGTTGATGCGATAAAGCACCGCTGCACGCGGGGTCTCGCCCTGGCCTGCGGCTTCGCGCAAGTAACGCGCAATCCAATCGGCGGCGAAGAGCGCCTCATTTTCGCCATCCGGGGCCTCGTAGTAGCCAATCTTTGAGCCGCCCTGTCGGGAGGTCCAGAGGTTCTTGCCCTTGCGCTTAATGTTGTTGGCCACCACCGAAGATGCCGCCTGCAGAATGTTCTGCGTCGAGCGGTAGTTCTGTTCCAGACGAACAATCTTCGCCTCGGGAAAATCTTTTTCGAATTCCAGAATGTTGCGGATGTCCGCTCCGCGCCATGAGTAGATCGACTGATCTTCGTCGCCGACAGCGCAAATGTTGTGGCGCGTGCCAGCGAGCATTCGCATGAGCTCGTATTGCGGGCGGTTGGTGTCCTGATATTCGTCCACCATGACGTATTGGAAACGGCGGTTGTAATAGTCACGGACTTGGGGGACCGCCTTCAGCAGCCGAACAGTCTCGAGCAGCAGGTCGTCGAA
>WNFG01003874.1_pt1 | contig 12571 bp, 9 predicted proteins | sample 5400431 | NCBI WGS metagenome assembly WNFG01 (sample SAMN13153346, study PRJNA577476) | soil metagenome | isolation source: 120 cm saprolite under Douglas fir tree site 2 hole 3 replicate 2 | place: USA:California | collected 2015-04-18
TCAACGATCTAGGGCGTTTGGTCATCGGCAACCTTGCGCTTTATCTGCACTACTCACGCGATCCTGCCGACCCTAGTTCCGGGCTTTCGGCCGGCCGCCTGAAAGCGCTCTGCGCTGAGCAAGAGGTCTGCAGCAACGGGCGGGTGCTCGCCGTGCTGGCCTTGATGCGCGACTCCGGCGATCTCATCCCAGCGACGTGCCAGGTCGACCAGCGGCTGCGCCTGCTCGCCCCGACCGAGAAACTGATCAGCGCCTGCAGGCAATATTGGGAAGCAATTTTTCGCGGAACGGCGATGCTGATCCCCAGACGATCGGATGCCATCGCCGCGCTGCAATGCGAGGATGTATTAGCAGCCTTCTTGCAGGTGTTCGGCGGCTACTTCTGCGCCGGCATGCGCATGTTCAAGCTGGAGGCAAGACTCACTTCGTTCGCCCAGCGCAATGCCGCGCTTGCCATCCTTCTCAGCCTGTTCGTGGCTTCTGAGCGAAACGGCGGAGCGGGTTCGCCGGTTATCGTGCGGATATCGATTGCCGAACTTGCGCGGCGCTTCGGCGTCTCTCGCCCGCAAGTGGTGCGGGTGTTGGACAAGGCGGTCGAGGCCTCCCTTGTCGACCGATCCGCGCCGGACGGTCTTGAGATTACGGTGCTGCCACATCTGCGGAGCGTGACGGAGGACTTCTATGTCACCGCATTCTTGCTTTGCGATTACTACATGCAGATTGCACTGGCTCAAGTCGGCCGCGGGTGAACGCGTCATTTTCCGGTCCAATGCACGAAGCGCCGCTCGATCAGCAAAGACAAGAGATTGAGCCCATAGCCCAGCGCACCGGCCGCGAAGATCGCCGCATACATGTCCGCCATGTTGAACAATTGCTGGGCTTCGAACACGCGCTGACCCAGGCCGTCGGTCGAGCCGATGAACATTTCCGCCACGATGACGATGACGAGAGCAAGCGAGACGCCATTGCGCAAGCCGACGAAGGTCTGCGGCAGGGATTCCAGAAGCATCACGTCGGCGAGGACCCGCAGCGGCGACGCGCCCATCACCTTGGCGGCGAGGAGGCGAGTCTTGCGGGCGTTTATCACCCCATAGGCGACGTTGAAGAGAATGACGAGCGCGGCGCCGAACGCCGCGACCGAGATTTTCGTCAGGTCGCCGACGCCGAACAGCACCAGAAACAGCGGGAACATAGCCGACGCCGGCGTCGAGCGGAAGAAATCGACCACGAACTCGACCGAGCGATAGACCTTCTCGGATGAGCCGAGCAGAATTCCAAGCGGAATGGCGATTACGGCCGCGATCAGGGTGGACAGCGCGGTGCGCTCCACCGTCTTGAGAAAGTCGCCGCCAAGCTTGCCATGCAGCATGCCGTTCCACATGGCGCGGAACGTCGTAGTCGGCGGCGGCAGCAGGATCGGATCGACGACCTCGCCTAGAACCGCGAGATACCAAACCGCAATGAGCCCGACCACACCGATGATCGGTAGCAACGGCTCAAGGTTCAATCGCTTCATTTGCGGCGAATCTCCTGCTGGAAAATCTCAAGGCAGTGCGCCTTGATGCGAATGAATTCCGGCTCGGAGAGGGTCGCATCGGTGCGTGGCCGCGGCGAGTCGTAACGGACGAAGTCGGCGACGCGGGCGGGGGCACGTGACAACAGCAGGATGCGGTCGGCGAGATAGACGGCCTCCTCAAGGTCGTGCGAGACCAGCAAGATCGTGGTTCCGGTCTCAACGAACAGGCGTTGCAGCTGCTCGCGCATGAACAGCGTCATCTCGTAGTCGAGCGCCGAAAACGGCTCGTCGAGAAAGAGGATTTCCGGCTCGACCACGACGGCGCGCAGAATCGATACCAGTTGCTGCTGGCCGCCCGACATCTGATAGGGGTATTTGCCGAGATCGATCTTGATCCCGAGCTTGGCCACGAGCCGCTCGATCCGGTCCTGCCGTTCGCGCCTCGCAAGCCCTTTGAGCTTGAGCGGATAAGCGATGTTGTCGATAGCGCGCAGCCACGGGAACAGCGCTTCGCGGTAGTTCTGGAAGACATAGCCGAACGTGATCTCGTCGATGGTCTGCCCGTCAAACAGGATCTCGCCGGCGTCGGGGAGGATGAGGCCGGCGATGATGTTGATGAGCGTGCTCTTACCGCAGCCGTTCGGCCCGAACACCGAGATCAGCTCCCCGCGCGGGAGGTCGAGATCGAAGTTGTCATAAATTCGCGCCGCGCCAAATTGCTTGGTGAGGCCGCGGATCGTGACATGCGGGCGCTTCGGCGCCGTCGCCGCATGCTTGGGCGCCCCTTCCATTCTTTGGGAGCGCGCCGGCCGCATGACTGTCCTCCCCAACGAACGTCAGCTTGCAGCGACGTCAGAAGGCCTGTATGAACTTCGTCACATCGACCTTTTCGGGGACGACGCCGATCTCGACACCGAAGTCGACGAATTTCTGGAATTCGCCAAGCTGCTTCGGCGACATGTCCTTGGTCATGATGTAACCGAGCATCGGCACCGTATCGACAACGTCGTCAGGCGTAAACGTGTTCTTGGCAAGATATTTGCGCGCCGCATCGGGATCCTTGTTGATGAACGCGATCGCTTCGGCCCAGGATTGGGCGAAACGCCTGGCCACGTCCGGTCGCCGCTTGATGAAATCGGCGGTGAGCGCGCAACCTGCCGCGTAGGCATTGGCGCTTTCATCGCCAAGGATGTATTTGGCGATCACACCGGACTCGATCATGGTAGCGACGCCGAGCTTGCGCATGGTCGAGGCGTTCGGCTCGAGCGTATAGCCGCCGTCGAAAGTCCCGGCCGTCATCACGTTGACGTGCTGGCCCATGTCGAGCTGATCGATTGTATAGTCGCCGTCCTTGAGGCCAACTTTGGCGAGTATCGCCTTCGCGGTGTTGAGGTTCGCCGGACCCGGCGCAGACATCAGTCTCGCGCCCTTGAGATCCCTTAGAGTCTTTGCCTCGAAGCCCTTGCGAACCACGAACTGCTCCATCTGCCAGACCTTGGTCTGGCTGTGCACCCCGATGTACATCGCGACGCCCGGCTTCTTGACGTTGGCATTCATGCCCTCGAGCATCACGAGAACCGCCGAGACCTCGATCTGGTTGGTGATCAGCGCGGCCACATTGGGCGGCCCGCCCATGAGCGCGATGGTCTCGGGCTCGATATTGTGCGCCTTGAAGATGCCGCGCCCGAGCGCGACGAAGTACGGCAGCGACGAGCTGACCGGAAAGACGCCGACCTTCACCTTGTCCTGCGCCGTGGCCGGAGCAACGGTGAAAGCGGCCATCGCCGCAACGACCGCGGCAGCAATGCGCCTCAAAGCTCTAAATTGCTTCGTGAACATCGTCTGATCTCCAAGTTCCGAGCGGTCACGCGCCCGCCATATCGGTCGTTTTGAAGCAAATCGAGTGCCAGATAGCCCTACTTGAGCATGTCGAAATAGCCCGGCCCACGGTCGATCATGCCGCCGGCTTCGTTCCGTTCCGAGCGCATTGTATCGCGTAGCGCCGCGGTCGCCGCCTCATCGAGGCGCCAATCGTCGGCATAGCGCCCGGCGACGAGCACGACCCCATAAGCGTCGCGTGCTACCTGCAGCGACACCCGGCCTTCGAGCACGTCCTGGCACACCAGCTCGGGTTCGCGTTCGAGCGGATCGCCCCAGCCGCCGCCGCCGGTGGTGCGCACCTCAACGATGTCGCCGGCCGCGACCGGCTCGCCGTCGACGAGGCCGCCGAGAGTGCGCCCGGCCCCGCCGGACCTGATGGTCACGCAAAACGGCGTCCCGGCCTTGCCGCCATTGACGCCGTAGCAGCCGAGACGCACGCGGTCGGCGGTCACGATGGTGCGGCAATCGACCAGCGCGCGGTAATGCTTGTCATAGCCAAGCCCGCCACGGCGCTTGCCCGCGCCGCCGGAGTCGATCGCAAGCGCAAGCCTCTCCACCAGCAGCGGGAAGCGCGTCTCGGTGAACTCGGCCGGCTGATTGCGCGAATCTGGCACGATATGGATCGCGTCGTTGCCGTCCGCGTAGTCGCGTCCGCCCGAGCCGCCGCCGATGACTTCGCGCGACAGGAAAGGCTTGCCTTCGAGGTCGTTGCCGAAGAAGCCGGTGTAGCGGATCGTCTCCTGGTCGGCCGGAATGCGACCCTCGACGGCCTGCGCGACCACGCCGGCGAGCAAGCCGAGGCAGCGCAGCAGCACGAACGAGCGCGCGTTGGTTGCAGCCGGCCACACCGGCGTGATCAAGGTGCCCTTCGGCGGGAATACCACGTCGAACACTTCGCAGACGCCTTCATTGACGTGGATTTCGGCGGCGCGCTCGGGCGTATCGGCGAGGTTGCGCAGGATCGGGGCAATCCACTTGATCAGAAAGGCGCCACCGGCGTAGTCGGCCGGCCAGTTGATCGGGCCCGCTGACTGCGGGTCGGTGCCGGTAAAATCAAGGGTGATGCGGCCACCCCGCTTGATCATCTTGAGCGCGAGCTTGTGCAGCCGCGGCGCGCTGACGCCATCGTGCTCCACATAGTCTTCCCAGGCGTATTCGCCGTCGGCGATCTTCGGCAGCAGCTCGTTGCGATAGATATCGCGGCAGCGATCGAGGATCGCCTGGAAGCAGGCTTCGATCGTTGCCGTGCCGAAGCGCGCGAACAGCTCGGCCATGCGGCGCGCCCCCATGACGCAGGCCTGGACCTCGCTGTCAAGGTCGGCGGCGAGCATCTCGGGCACGCGCGTATTGCGCTTGAGGATGGCGAACACGGCCTCATTGCGCACGCCTTCGCCGTAGAGCTTGAGCGGCGGCACAGCGAGGCCTTCTTCGAAGACGGTGCGCGCCGTGCCGGGCATCGATCCCGGCACGCGGCCGCCGATATCGTCATGGTGGCCGAAGGCCTGGATATAGGCCACCACCTCACTGTCGTGGAACACCGGAACCGTGCTGCACAGGTCGGGCAGATGCCCGATGCTGCCTTCCGTCAGATAGGTATCGTTCATCAGGAAGACGTCGCCCGGCCGCATGGTCTCGGGCGGGAAATCCCGCACCACCGCATTGGGCATGGCCGAATACGAGCGGCCGGTGAGCTTGCGGCAATAGCGGTCGAACAAGCCGACCCGGTAATCATGGGCTTCGCGGATCATCGGCGAGCGCGCGGTGCGCTCGATCGCGTATTCGATTTCGGCCTCGATGGAATTGAGCGTGCCCTCGACAATCTGCAGCACGATCGGATCGACGGGCACGGCGTCGCGCTGCGGCGGCGTCGGCCAGGGTTTCACGTCGGCGGTTTGCGGACCCACGTTCATGGCGTCGCCGGCGTTTGCTGGGCGGACGTGTTCGACCGGATGATGATAATGCCGTGGGGGTCGACGTCGAGATGCTGGCCCGGGAACACCACGGTGGTGGAGCCGAACTCCTCCACGATCATCGGACCGGCGATCCGGACGCCTGGGCCCAGCGCGTCGCGGCGATAAACCGGCGTGTCCCGGAAGGCGGCGTCGAAATAGACCGGCCTCACGCCACATATGGCGGGCGGCTCACAGCGCGATTCGAGCTTCGGCAATTGCGGGCGTTCGATCAAGCCGAAGCCCGAGACGCAGAAATTGATGAACTCGACCTTCTGCTGGCCCGCATAGTCGTAGCCGAAGGTCCGCCGGTGCGCGGCATGGAACGCAGCCGCGAGTCGGTCGAGGAAGGACGCGTCAATCGCACCGCCCGGTGCGTCGACCCGCACCTCCATGGACTGGCCCAGGTAACGCACATCTGCCTGGCGTTGCAGCCGGATGCAGCTCGGGTCGATCCCGTCGCGCCGGAGTGTCTCAGTCGCCTCCTGCTCCAGCCGGCCATAGAGCGTCGCGGCCGTCGCGACGCTGGCGGCATCTTGCGCCATCACCTTGGTAACGATGTGGTCGGTCCGCCAATCGACCGCGAGCAGCCCGAAGGCGGAGAGGTTGCCCGGATGAGGCGGCACGATGCAGGCCGCCATGCCGATCAGGTCCATGACGGCGGCGGACTGTGCCGGGCCGGCGCCGCCGAACGACAGCAGCACGAAGCCGCGCGGGTCGATGCCGCGCTGGATAGTCATCTGGCGGATGCGATTGGCCTGGCTCCAGTTGGCAATCTCGATGATCCCGTTGGCGAGCGCCTCGACACTCATCGGCGCTGCACCGGGACGGACAAGCCGCGCCGTAAGCGCTGCGAGGCCCGCGCGCGAGCGCGCGGCGTCGAGCGCAATGCCGCCGCCGATCAGGGCCGGCGGAATGCGGCCGAGCACGAGGTTCGCGTCCGTAATGGTTGGCTCGTTGCCGCCGTTCGGATAGCAAATCGGGCCCGGTTCGGCGCCGGCGCTCTTCGGCCCGACCCGCAAGGCGCCCTCGCGGCTGATCCAGGCGATCGAGCCGCCGCCGGTGCCGATGGTCTCGATGTCGATCATCGGAATGCGGACCGGGAATGGCCCGACCAGGCCGCTGTTGGTGAGATGAGGCTCGCCGCCCTCGATCAGGCAAAGATCGGTCGAGGTGCCGCCGGCATCGAGCGACACGACATTGTCGAAACCCGCGATCTTGGCGATGACGGCGCTGCCGATAGCGCCGGCGGCCGGGCCCGACAGCGCCGTAGTGATCGGCTTGCGGACCACCTGGTCGGCACTGGCGACACCGCCCGACGACTGCATCACCAGGAATGGCCGCTCGCGCAGGCCGGCGCCGAGCGCCTCATCGACACGGCGCAGATAGCGCTCCATGTGCGGCTTGACAAACACGTCGACCAGGGTCGTGACGGCGCGCTCGTATTCGCGATATTCCGGTAGCACCTCGCAGGACAGCGATACGGTAGAGCCCGGATATTCCTCGGCGATGATCTCGGCGACGCGGCGCTCGTGGGCCGGGTTTGCGTAGGAATGGATCAGGCAGACGCCGATGGCTCCGATATGGTGGTCGCGAAAGAAGCGCGCCGCGGCGCGCACGCTTGCCTCATCGAGCGGCGTTAATTCGGCGCCGCGGAAGTTGAGCCTGCCTGCGACCTCGCGGACGAACTGCAGCGGCACGATGCGGGCGGGCTTCACCCAGAAATAGGAATTGCCGTAGCCCTCTGGCACCGCCTGACGGGCGATCTCGAGGATATGACGGAAACCCTCCGTCACGATCAGGCCGAGCCCATCGATCCGGCCCTGCAGCAGCGCATTGGTGGCGACGGTGGTGCCGTGAGCAAGACCTCCCACATCGGCAACGCCGGCCCCCATGTCGTCGAGAATCCTGTGCACGCCGCGCACCAATCCGATGGCCGGATTCGCGGGCGTGCTCGACACCTTGGTAACGTGAATCGCGCCGCAGGCCGCATCGACCGCCACGATATCCGTGAAGGTGCCGCCGGTATCGATGCCGATGCGAAAGCGTGGCGTTTGGCTGGAGGATACTGCTGCCATACGGGTTCACTGCACGGCGCGCCATTCGGCGCATCGACGTTCTCATGCGAAAAACGGGCCACGCCGTCAATTCCGCCCTTCGAGATTGCGGCCGTTTGGGGGCGACCCTCATAGGCGGGTCGCCCCCAACATCAGCCGACGACAACCCTGACTTTCTCGTCGAGATCGAGTGAGGCGCGCAGCAGCATCCGGTCACGGGCAAAGCCCGCCATAAGGCTCAGCCCTACATGCGCGCCGTCCACGCGCATGGCCGGAATCACGAGCTGCGGCAACCGGCCCATCGAGGCCGGAGACAAGAGCCGCAGCGCCCTGGCGCGATAACTCATCTGCGCGTCGAACGGGGCGTCGCGCCGCAAAGGCGCCGCATGGGTGGTCGGGAACAGCACGATCTTGTTGTCGGCGAGAAGCGCCGCCAACGCCCTGGTCAGGCGCCGGCGCACGGCCGCGGCGGCTTGGACTTCCGCGGCAGTAACCTGGGACGCCTGGATGAAGCGCTCCTTAAGGCCGGGCGCGAGCGTCGGGTTCTCGCGCTCGAACCAGGCGCCGTGGCCGGCCCACAGCTCGCGGCTCATCAGCGTCCAGTACGCCGCCACAACGGTGTCGGGCGTAACATCGCCGAAGAGTTGCACCGCCTCGCCAATGCCGAGCGCCACGAACAGCCGCGCGAAACGCTCACAAACCTCATCGTCGACAAGCGCGAGGCAATCCTCGGCAACAACGAAGCGCCCGACGGGGGCATCGCCGTCGTCCGGCAGCAGCACATCGCCGATGCGCAGCAGTATCGCGGCGTCGCGCGCGAACCAACCGCAGGTGTCGAAGCTAGGCGCCTGGGGAATGCAGCCGTTGAGGCTCACCCGGCCGTGCGACGGCCGCAAGCCGTAGAGTTCGCAGAATGACGCGGGCACGCGGACGCTGCCGCCCGTGTCGGTCCCGATCGCAAAGTCCGCAAGCCCCGCCGCAACCGCCGATGCCGAACCGCTCGACGAGCCGCCTGGCACATACGCCGGATAGCGCGGGTTGAGCGGCGTGCCGTAATGCGGGTTCACGCCCAGCAAGCCGCAGGACAGCTCGTCCGTGATCGTCTTGCCGACAAGGGTCGCGCCGTTGTCGAGGAGTTCGCAGATCACGGGCGCCGTCGCGTCAGCCGGCTTATGCGTCGCGAGCCAGGTTGGATTTCCACCGCCAGTCACGACGCCCGCAACGTCGAACAGATCCTTGGCGACGAAGCGCAAGCCGGCGAGCGGCCCGCTCGCGGCGCCCGCAATTTCGACGGCGGGCCCGGGCCGAAAACACCCCACGTCGAGCCGTGGCGCGTTGATTGAATGAGCCTCGGACACCCGCCTATTCTGTCCATCGCATGTTCAAAGACCGCCCACAGCGGGCGCTCTTAGCGCAAGCATAGAGGGGATGCCGGCCAGATTGAACCACTTTTGCAATCGCCGTCGCGGCCGGGACCAGCCCGGCCGCGACGTTTATTATCGCTCTGTGTGTCAACATTCGGAGTCGTCCGCAGCAGCTCATTGCGAGCAACCGGCACTCGCCTGGGAGCTGTTTGACGGGCTGGCCGGAGTTCTGACACAGCGCGAGGCAGGCGGCGCGCGACCCAGTACTGACCGCTGTTTTACTCCCCTATGCCGACCATTTGTCGATCCGGATTTAAATTACTGCCAAAGCGATCATAATACCGATAAGGCACCGTGTAACCGTACCGCGGCGCATACCAGGGGGCAAACCTGTAGGCGCTGTAATGTCCGTAAAAGCGGTGATGCGCGCCCGCCTCCGCGCTCGACGTCACCGCAAGTGACGTAACGGCCACTGTTGCCGCCGCCGCCGCAAGTATCACGAATTTCTGCGTCATGATTTCACTCCACGATTTGGCCCAATGTAATTTCGCCGTAGCTAGTCGGTCTCATACTATTGGGCCGAATAGCGAACGCTTGACCGCTTCAGACAACGTCACATCCATCGCCTACTGAGGGTTTTCGCGCGGATCGTGGCAAGCGTCCCAACTGTAGGGGTGTGTTGCGCACCAGCGGTCGCTGGTTGTCTCCTGGCTCTCTCCTCTGTAACCGTACGCATTGTTCGGCACCGACGCGGTAGCGGGCGCAGTGCGGTGGCGAACAGTGGAGTGATGACGCGCAGAGGAATCCGCCATCGCGGGTGATGCGAGCAATGCCGCAACTCCAATTGTCGATAGGAGCAGTTTCAGATTCGATTTCATATTCGACCTCGCGTTCGTTCCATCGTCCTGCCGCCCACTTAATGCCAATCACGAATCACGCAAGGTTTTGGAGTTATCACAACGTTGTGCGCGCAACTCACCTGTTTACGGCAATTTAATGTCGTCCATTCCCGTCAACGCGCGAACCTTCCTGGCTAAGGTATATTTAGCTTGCGGCTGCGCATAATTCAGGAATTGCTTCGATATATTTATATGTTTCCGCGACATTAAATTCTTTTCCTGACATCGGATGTATGCATTCCAATCAGAGACGACATGCGTTCACCAGCCGTCCCCGGCATACTCGCTTGCAAGCGGCCGAAACACTTGATGTCGCCTTCGGCGGAGATTCGCCGGCGGCACTTCGAACGCGCGTCAGATCTGTACGATTTGCATGGGAGCCAACGCATGTTGAGGAATGGATGCGACCACATGCTGATCGGCCGGGCGGAGTCCATCAGCGAAAATTGTGCTGTTTCCGTCAGGACTGCGGTCTCGGTTTGGGGTAAAATTGGCGAATTCCAACGGTGTGCTCAGCAATCTTGAGCCAGGAGACGCCCGTAATGACCCTCGTCGCCGCGCCGCTTCATCCGCACTTCGTTGCCAAGATTACGGAAGTCGACTTGAGCAGGCCGATCGGCGAAGACATCCAGCGCGCGATCGAGCGGGCGATGGACGCGTACGCGGTTTGCGTGCTGCCCGGTCAACATCTGGAGGACGACCAGCAGATCGCCTTTTCGCGGTTCTATGGGCCACTTGAAGTATCGCCGGGCATTGGGCGCAAATCCGCGGCGATCTCTCCCACCGCACGGATACAGCACAGGGAAATATTCGACATCTCCAATCTTGATCAAGACGGCGGCATCCTCGGCGACAATAACCCGCGCGCATCGTTCATGCTGGGGAACCAACTCTGGCATACCGACAGCTCGTTTCGGCAAGAATCCGCGACTTGGTCGATGCTGCATGCCAAGGCGATTCCGCCCGCCGGGGGCGACACCGAGTTTGCCGATACGCGCGCCGCTTACGATGCCTTGCCGGATGCGATGAAAAGCAGGCTTGAAGGCCTCGTCGCCGAGCATTCCCTGTGGCACTCGCGGAGCAAGTTCGGCGGCTATGCGCCGACTGAGGAAGAACGCAAGTCGTATCCGTCCGCGCGACACAAGGTGGTGCGTCGACATCCGGGCTCAGGACGCAACGCGCTCTATATCGCCGCGCATGCATCGCACATCGTGGGCATGCCGGTCGAGGAGGGTCAGGCGCTGCTCCACGAGCTGATGGAATTCGCAACGCAGCCGCAGTTTGTCTATTGCCACAAGTGGCAGGTCGGGGACCTGGTCATCTGGGACAACCGCTGCACCATGCACCGCGCCACGCCTTTCGACGCCACGGACGAGGTGCGCGACCTGCGCCGCACGACCATCATCGACACTACCTCAGAAGTGCTCGTGGGGTAGCGACGATGCGCGCCCGTGAAGAAATCACGGCCCTCATCCTTGTATGGAGCTTGCGAAGCAAGCGTCTCGAAGGATGGCCGCAGGCGAGCGTTGCACAAGCTTCCATCCTTCGAGACGGCGCAATCGAAATCGGCTGTTGCCGATTTCGATCCTTCTTAAAGTGCCGAAGTCGGGCAGGCCCGACTTCGGTGCGCCTCCTCAGGATGAGGTCCGAACGGGTTCACAAGTCCCTTCGCGGGACGCGATCCCGCCTGGTTTACTCGAAGCGACCAACACCTGTGGTCACGCCATGAGACTTCCGCGCCGCGAATTCCTGCAACTCGGCGGGGCTGCCCTGGCCGCGCCCGCGCTCATCTGTCCCGCAACAGCGCAGACTTATCCATCGCGCCCGATCACGATGATTATCCCGTTTCCTCCCGGCGGCAATGTCGACGTGATCGGGCGGATCCTCGCCGAACGGATGAGAGCGACGCTTGGGCAACCCGTCATCGTCGAAAACATCGCCGGAGCGAACGGCAGCATCGGTGTTGGCCGCACCGCTCGCGCGAAGCCCGACGGCTACACGATTGACCTCGGCTTCCTGGGCGGGCACGTGCAAAACGGCGCTTTATATTCGCTTCAATACGACGTGTTGAACGATTTTCAGCCTATTTCACCGCTGGTTGCTGCCCCGTACGTCATATTTGGAAGGAAGACTTTGCCGGCGAATGACTTGAAGGAACTGATCGCCTGGCTGAAGGCCAATCCAGACAAGGCGTCGGCCGCAATTGTCACAGTTGGCGTCCATCTCGTAACCGCACTCTTTGCAAAAGAAACCGGGACGCAATTTGCCATGGTGCCCTATCGTGGCACCGCCCCGGCCATGCAGGACCTGGTGGCGAGCCAAATCGACTTCTCATTTGACCTGCCGGTTCAGTTGCCGCTGATGCGCTCCGGCAGCATAAAAGCCTACGCGGTCACAAGCGAGGCGCGCTTGGAGACGGCCTCCGACATCCCGACCGTCGGCGAGCAGGGATTGCCGGCGCTTACCTCCTCCACGTGGTTCGGGTTTTTCGCGCCCAAAGGCACGCCAGCGGACATCGTCAGCAAGCTCAACGCGGCAGCCGTGGAGGCCCTGGCCGATCCGGCGGTACGATCTCGCTTCATCGCTCTGGGATTGGAGATTTTCCCGCGCGAGCGGCAGACACCGGAGGCGCTCGGCGCGCTGGTGAAGGCCGATGCGGAGAAATGGTGGCCGATCATCAAGGAGTCGGGCATCAAGGCGGAGTGAGGAAGAGGCTCAGAGTCATTGCCGGGCTTGACTAGGCTTGTCCCGGCCATCCACGTCTTTAGCCGAACGCCCGCAAGAAAGACGTGGATGCCCGCGACAATCCCCGGATCAAGTCCGGGGGACGGGCATGACGCCGCAGATGATTCTGTCTCATCGGGAATGCGCACTACCTCGACCGGCGCATCATTTCATTTCGTCG
>WNFG01003877.1_pt1 | contig 12567 bp, 13 predicted proteins | sample 5400431 | NCBI WGS metagenome assembly WNFG01 (sample SAMN13153346, study PRJNA577476) | soil metagenome | isolation source: 120 cm saprolite under Douglas fir tree site 2 hole 3 replicate 2 | place: USA:California | collected 2015-04-18
ACATCGGCCAACGAACCAACAGCGGTGTTGCGGTTGCCGGTGGTGTTGGAAAAAAGCGCTGAAAAGCCGCTAGCGGTGTTGCCGCCGCCGGTGGTGTTGTAAAAGAGCGCATCTTCGCCGCTAGCGGTGTTGTCAACGCCGGTAGTGTTGTTGGCGAGCGCACTGTCCCCGCTGGCCGTGTTGTCGCCGCCGGTGGTGTTGTAAAAGAGCGCACCTGTTCCACTGGCGGTGTTGCTCGCGCCGGTGGTGTTGCGTTCAAGCGCACTGACACCGCTGGCGGTGTTCCTAGAGCCCGAAGTGTTGTTCAGGAGTACACCGCTACCGTTTGCCGTATTGAAGACGCCGATGGTGTTGGAAAGGAGCGCATTAGCGCCGTTGGCGGTGTTGTCAACGCCGGTGGTGTTGTTCTGAAGCGCACTAAAGCCGCTGGCGGTGTTGTGGTTGCCGGTGGTGTTGTTTTGGAGCGCGGCAGACCCGCTGGCGGTGTTGTCGATGCCGATGGTGTTGGAAAAGAGTGCAGTGGCGCCGACTGCGGTGTTGTTGTCGCCGGTGGTGTTGAACCGGAGCGCAGCAAAGCCGCTGGCGGTGCTGTCGTGACCGGTGGTGTTGAACTGAAGCGCAAGATAGCCGCTGGCGGTGTTGTTGTTGCCGGTGGTGTTGCTCTGAAGTGCGCTTGCGCCGCTGGCGGTGTTGAAGCCGCCGGTGGTGTTGCTCTGAAGCGCATCAAAGCCGCTGGCCGTGTTGTACCAGCCGGCGGTGTTGGAAGAGAGCGCTTCAAAGCCGCTGGCGGTGTTCGCGTAGCCGGTGGTGTTGGCAACGAGCGCACGGCCGCCGCTGGCGGTGTTGTTGTAGCCGGTGGTGTTGCCCTGAAGCGCGGCAACGCCGCTGGCGGTGTTGTTGTAGCCGAAGGTGTTGCCAGAGAGCGCACCATAGCCGAAGGCGGTGTTGTTGGCGCCGTCGCTGTTGCTCTGAAGCGCGGCAGCGCCGCAGGCGGTGTTGTTGTAGCCGGTGGTGTTGGAACCGAGCGCGAAAGCCCCGCAGGCCGTGTTTTCCTGGCCGTTCATCGACAGGTTGCCCGCGTTCTTGCCGATAAACGTATTGTCGACGCCGAAATTGTGAACGAACGGCACTCCGGCCTTCAGGATATTCCCTTGAGTCCCGGTCGAATCCGTCATCGTGAGGTTCCCCGGGACGTCGACGTCTTGCGCCTCGGCCAGGTTCGACACCAGCAGGACTGAAAGCGAAGCGACAGCCACTCGCACAGCTCGACTATTGCTTTTCATGGGTAATTCCCTCCCTTTGAGGCGTGACGTGGTCGGACACAACAACCTGACGCGTAATCCAAGCCCGAAACGTGTCATGCGCGTGGCCCCAGTCGCTCCGGTTGTGCCGGTGACTCCGATCGTGCCCTGCGGTCCGGTCGGCCCCTTGGTAGGCCAACCCTCCAGTTATTCCGCACCGGCAGTGGGTCCACCGTCGACTTTTCGCCGAGGACGGGCTAGGGTCACTGCTCGTGGAAAGTTAGGTTCGGCCGACCTTGCCGGCGCGCATTGCCGGAGCAGCTCGGAGGGGGAAGTTCAGGCGATGGCGATCACGCCCGAGCGCTGGAAACGCGTCAGCGAGCTGTTTCAGGCGGCTCTGGCGTACAAGCCCGGCGCGCGCGACGAGTTTTTGGCTCGAGAAGCCGGCGCCGATTCGACGCTCGCCGAGGAGGTGCTCCGGCTGCTTGCCTCCGATGAAAGCGCCAGCGAGTTCCTGAACACTCCCCCGGCGCCCGACTCGCTGAGTTTTGTTTCCGAGAAGCCGGCACCGGTAACGGTCGGACGGCGGATTGGCCCGTACCGCCTCCTGGGTGAAATCGGCCGCGGGGGCATGGGCACGGTCCACCGGGCCGTGCGGGATGACGACCAATTCAAAAAGCAGGTGGCCATCAAGCTGGTGCGCGAGGAGATGGGCTCGGACTTGGTCATCGAGCGGTTCAAGGCCGAGCGGCAGATCCTCGCGAACCTGGAGCACCCAAACATCGCTCGGCTCATCGACGGCGGGACGACGCCGGAAGGCTGGCCATACTTTTCGATGGAGTACGTCGAGGGCCGCCCGATCGATCAGTACTGCGCATCTCGCAATCTCTCGACGCGGGAACGGCTCGAATTGTTGCTGACGGTGTGCAGCGCGGTGCAGTACGCGCACCAGAGGCTGGTGATCCACCGTGACTTGAAACCAAGCAACATCCTCGTCACCGAGGAAGGCACGCCCAAGCTTCTCGACTTCGGGATCGCGAAGCTGCTTGGCGCGGACGCCGGTCCGAGCATGACGCTGACCAACTTCCCGCTGATGACCCCAGAGTATGCGAGCCCGGAGCAGGTGAAGGGCGAGCCGATCACCACGGCGAGCGATGTGTACTCGTTAGGGATGCTCCTCTACGAGCTTCTCGCCCGCCGGCGAGCCTACGGGTTCGGCACGCGGTCGCCGGAGGAAATCGTGCGGACCGTCTGCCAGGAGGAGCCGCAAAGGCCAAGCGCAGTAGCACCCCGAGAGCTGTCGCGACAACTCGCTGGGGATCTGGACACCATCGTGCTCATGGCGGTGCGGAAAGATCCGACGAGGCGCTACGCGTCAGTCCAGGAGTTGTCGCAAGACATCCGGCGGCACCTGTCAGGCTTGCCGGTGCAGGCGCGTGGAGACAGCCTCTCCTACCAGGCCGGAAAGTTCGTCCAAAGACACAAGGCAGCAGCGGCAGCGGCCGCGCTGGTCGGGCTCAGTCTCGTGGGCGGGATTGTCGCAACCACACGGCAGGCGCGCATTGCGGAGCGGCGGTTCAGCGATGTGCGCAAGCTGGCCAATGCATTCCTCTTTGAATTCCACGAAGCGATCCAAAACCTGCCGGGCTCGATGCCGGCGCGGCAGCTGGTGGTCAAGCGGGCCGCGGAATACCTCGACAGTCTGTCGAAGGAGGCGCAGCACGATAGCACCTTGCAGCGCGAGCTCGCGACCGCGTTCGAGCGTCTGGCTGAAATCCAAGGAGGAGCGGCCGGAGTAAACATCGGCGATAACAAAGGGGCCCTGGAAAGCTATGCCAAGGCGCTCGCGATTCGGCGTGCTCTCCTTGAGCGAGCACCGGCGGATGCGGCCGATGTCGAGGCAATCGCTCAACTGGAAGTGCTGCTGGGCAGCTTTTTCGCGGGCACCGGCGAGCTTAAGCGCGCTGAGGATAGTTTCCGCTCAGCGGTTCAGCGACTCGAAGGATTGGCCAACAGAGGGCAAGGCCCGGATCTTCGCCGCCAGCGCGCCGTGGCCTACCACCGCATGGCCTACGCGATCACGCGGCGAGGAGACGAGCGGACGGCGCTGGAGTTGCTGCAGAAGGCAACGCCGTTGGCGGAAGCTTTCTGTGCCGACCACCCGAGCGACGCAAGCGCGTTGGCGAGCCTGGCCTTCATTCGCAACGATTTCGCCGATCGCCTGTTGATCGCGGGGCGGCCGGAAGCCGCGGAGGAGAGCAGGCGTAGGGCCCGTCTGATTCAGGAGTCTCTTATCGAGGCTGAGCCGAACAATGCTCGCTTTCGCCGCGACCTCATCCTGACGCTGATGTCGGAAGGCAATCATCTGTCATCAATCGGCAATCATCGCGGGTCGTTTACCCATTACGCCCGCGCTCTCTCGCTCGCTGAAGCCTTGCTCGCGGCGGACCCTCGCGACAGGTGGGTTCCGGTTGCCGTTGCGATGCTGAACAGTTCCTGGGGAAGCGCCCTGATTCAGGTCGGAGACACTCGCGCCGGCATCGAACGACTGCGCCAGGCGGTCCTGCGCGGTGAATCGGTCGTGGCGGGAGATCCAACACATACTTTCATGCGCAACCAGCTGGCGAAGATGTATTCGCAGCTCGGGGATGCGTTGCAGCAAGAGGGAACGCAGCCGGGCGCTGCGGCCGAAGGGTGCCGCTTCCTCCAACGCGCGGTCGATACCTGCGAAGCGCTGCGGGCGGAAGGAAAGGCGTCCGGCGATCTCCACGCAGTCGCCGAGCTCGCGACAGCCCGTCTGGCGCGCTGCCGACGCTGACACCGCGATGAAAACACCTCCGCCCGAGACACTGACGGTACTCCTTCAGGCGTGGAGCCGCGGGGACGCTGCGGCCAGGGATCAGCTCTTCTCGTTCGTCTACGCAGAGCTGCGGCGACGCGCTTACCGCTATCTGCGGCGCGAGGGCCCCGGTCACACGCTTCAGCCCACCGGCCTCGTTCACGAGGCCTACCTCCGCTTAAGCGCGCAGAACCCCGGATGGAAGAATCGCGCCCAGTTCTTCGCAGTGGCCTCACAGATGATGCGGCGCGTCCTCGTCGATCGTGCCCGGGCCCGACGCGCAGCCAAGCGACCCGACAAAACCATTCAAGTGACGCTCGGCGACCAGAGTAGCGACCCGCGCGCAGTCGACATTATTGCCCTCGACGAAGCCCTGGAAGAGCTCGCCAAGGCGGACCCACGAACCGCTCAGATTGTGGACTTGCGCTTCTTCGGAGGGCTCACCCAGGAGGAGGTTGCCTCGATGCTCGGCATATCGCTCGCGACCGCGAACCGGGATTGGCGCGTAGCCAGGGCCTGGTTGCGCCAAAGCGTCGCCGGCGGCAGTTGAGCGCCGGCGTCTCACCGGCCGGGGCTGCGTGACGTAGGCGAGCACGACGCGGCGGCCGGCGTCGGCCCAGGACCGCTGTCAAATCCTAAAACCGATGACACGTTTTCTCGGGTTCCTACGCGTCAAGTGTCGGGCCGATAGCGGCTCAAAACCAACACATGGAGGTACGAATCATGATCAGCTGCAATAAAAAACCTACAGTATTCATCGTAGCGCTCATGGCGCTTTTAAATGCCGGACCGGTGCTGGCTTCTACTTTTACAGGCACGATCGATAGACTCCGTTTTAGCCCCGGGGCAGCGTCGGCGCGTGTATCAGTGTTGACTGCAGGGCCTACAGACTGCCCTACTTCTGGCGGTCGGGATTATGCGTTTGAAACTGCTGATTCCGGTTTGGGGCAACTCTGGACAAATGCCCTATCGCAGGCTTTGCTGCAGGGAAGAACCGTTGTCATTTACGGGACTGGTATATGCGACGCGTTCGACATTGAAGGGGTACTTTTTATCGACGTGCGATGACAACGCCCCGTTTAGAGATCGCGGCGACGGAGATGGCTCCGGGAGAATGCTGATCCTGCCGCGTGGCTACGCTGGGTCCGGCCTGGACGAGCATGTGTCCTCGATCTGGGCCCTCCGCCGCGGCGTTCGCGCGCTGCCGGGGCACTCGTTGATTTGACCCCGGTTTTTAAGGCTCCTACGCTGAGTGCGATGAAGGCACTCTCGCCCGAGGCCCTGACGACGCTCCTCCAAGCCTGGAGCCGCGGCGACATCACCGCGAGGGACCAGCTGTTCCCGCTGGTCTACGCGGAGCTGCGGCGGCGCGCGGCGGGATATTTACGTCGCGAGGAGCGCGGTCAGACTCTTCAGCCCACTGCTCTCGTGCACGAGGCGTACATCCGCCTGAGCGAGCAGAATCCGGGATGGAAGAATCGAGCCCAGTTCTTCGCCGTGGCGTCGCAGATGATGCGCCGGATTCTTGTCGATCATGCGCGGGCCCGTCTCGCGGCCAAGCGGCCCAGCAGGACGATACAGGTGACGCTCGGGGACGAGGTCGACTTCGGCCCGCGCGAGGTTGACATCATCGCGATCGATAAGGCCCTCGATGAGCTCGCGATGGCGGACCCACGGCAGGCCCAAATGGTCGAGTTGCGCTTCTTCGGCGGACTCACGCAGGAGGAAGTCGCCTCCACCCTCTCCCTGTCGCTGGCCACGGTCAACCGGCAGTGGCGACTGGCGAAGGCCTGGTTGCACCAGCGCGTCGTTTCCAGCGAGTGAACGACGGGCAGTGCGGCTGCAGCCGAAGGTGCTAGCCAGGCTCGTTCGCGAGCGATGCCAGGTCAAGAGTCTCGATGCGCTGCCGCAACCAGGCCCTGGCGATCCGCCACTGCCGGTTCGCTGTCTCCAGCGAGACCCCGAGCACCGATGCGACCTCTTCCTGTTTCAGCCCCCCGAAAAAGCGCAACTCCACCACCTGGGCCTTTGGGGGTCCGTCTTGGCGAGCACTTCCAGGGCGTCGTCGAGAGCGAGGATGTCGACCTCGTCGGCAAGCAACGGCGCCTGCTTGCCGAAGTCCACCGAAATGGCCGCACCCGGTCGCTTCGCCGCCTTCCGTGCCCGCGCGTGATCGACGAGAATCCGACGCATCATTTGCGAGGCGATCGCGAAGAATTGGGAGCGATTCGAGGCTTGGTTAACCGTCAAACTGCGCCAGCTTTCGGAAGCGCGGATCGTCGCGCAGCGGCCACCAGCCGGAATCCGTTCGCAATAGGCCCGGCGAGAGCAAGCAGGGGATTGATAACATGTGACGGATATGTTCGACGGCGGCATCTTTCTCACCGACGCCGGCCTCGACCAGGGCGCGGTGCATTTCGACGACACAGCCATCCAACGCATCCAGGGAAATCGGCAGGGCCTCCACCGCGGCTTGTGCCTCTCGCAAAGCATCTTCCTTCCGGCCCAGCCCCGCATAGGCGCGCGCGAGCAATGCGTGCTGATACGAGCGCTTGGGATTTTTCTCGACCTCTACCTCGAGGATGGGGCGTGCGGCCTCGTACGCGTCTCGCGCGCGCACGGTGTCGCCCAGGTTTTTGTAGGCGACCGCGTAGAAGAATGCCTTCGGGTAGACGGCTTGCTGGGCAGTAATCGGGTCGGGTTTGACGGTATCGAGAAAAGCCAGCGCCTCCCGCGGATTGCTCTCCAACAGGCCAAGCAGGAAATCAGGACCGGCGAAGCGCCCCTGCGAATTCGTTGGTGACCAGATGGCGGGCGAGAAGCTTGACCGCCACGGACCGTCCGAGGGTCAGGTCCGTTGCTCGATAGAGCAGTCCCATCCCCCCGGCGCCCAGGGGCTCCTCGAGCCGATAACGCGACAGGGTGCGGCCCGCGAAATGGTCAGACGTTTCGGCGGCGACGTCCGACGACAGGAGCCCCGGCGGCCTGCTCAGGAACGCGCCGGCCTTCTCATCGGAGGCGAGCAGCCGCAGGACCTCCTCGGCGAGTGCGGGGTCGCCCCCGGTCGCTCGAGCGACGAAGTCCGCCCACTCTGCCGGTTCATGTTCGGCGGCAGCCTCGAAGAGCTCCGTCACGCGCTTCCAGTACTCGGGCGTCAATCGCAGCCCTCCCCTGCTCGCGCGATTCGGAAACAACCCCGCCCCGACAACGGCGGCCCCGACGGCTCGCGCGAAGCGCTCACCGGCCGGTGCGAGACGTTGGACGTCTCCAGGAAAAGCTCCGTCACCCGCTTCCAGCGCTCGGGAGTCATCGCGCCCCTCCCGTTCGCGGTCCACTGACCGAGGGACCGCTCATTCCCCATTGGGAGCGGACGCTAGCGCATTTTGTGCGGGCACTCCACCGCGCGTGAAAGGCGCCGACGAGGGCGCGGTTGACCTCATCCACGTGGCCCGGAGCGGCCCCGTGAAGACTGTACACTCTTTGCGCGCCGTGGTTTGCCGAAAAGGCTGCCCCGCGGTGCGACTTCCTTCGGCCCGGAAGCATTCAAAGTTCCGCAAGGCAGGAGACATTCAAGACTTGAAGCAGATTGTCTTTGGGGGCACCGATGTACCCTCGATAGGCCTTTCGAGCGCTGCGATGTCGAGCTTGCCATCTTCAGCATCGCGTCGGTGACCCTCTTCGACTCGCCGGTTATCTCACCTACCTCTTGCCAGCGGATGGATCTTCCTGCCGGCCGCCGCGAGGTGGAACGCGGGCATGGGTTGCAGAGCCAGCTCGATCGACTCCAGCGTGACCATGCCTCGCTTCCCAAATTTGCGCCCGGGCCGCAGTACCCCGGTCTTGAGGATCTGTCGAGCAGTGAAAAATAGCCGGGCGATTTCCTCGGAATTCCGTTTTCGTTTTGTGTGCTCGCTCGACAGGCCATTTGATGTCCCTTGACATGCCACAACGAACTGAAGCAGAAGGCGCTCGCGCAGTGAGGAAGTCATAGTCAAACGCTAGCTTGGGGGTATTCAATGAAAAGCAAAATACTCGCGCTCGTGCTCATCGTAGGTTCGTTGGGCGTGGGCCTGGCCGTTGCCCAAAGCGACCAATCTCCAGCTTGGCCGCAGTGGGGACAAAACTCGCAACACGATAGCTTTGTCTCTACAGTGGCTCAGGACGTCAACTCCGTCTTAGCGGACGTCGTCTACGACCCCTTCACGGCCGCGGAAGCGCGGGACACGGGCGGGAGTCTCCTCGTCCACTACCAGGTGGCAATCCTCGCTGGGAACGACGTGTTCATGGAGTTCAAGTCCGGTCGATTCATCGAGTGCAATCCTCCGGGCTCTGGAATTCCGCCAGCTGGTGAGGCTGAGTGCGGTATAGCCGCTTGGAACTCTCAGACTTGGAACGAGAAGCGGCTGCACTGGGAGAATGGTGCACTCGTAGAGAAGTGGACCTTCCAGAGCGACTGGAAAGCAGTCCGCATTGAGCTCGCCCAATGGGAGCCCGTTTTCCACGCGGTCTTGGCCAATGACATTGTTTACGTCCCGGGCTTGGGCGGCACGGTATTCAAGGTTGATCGAGGCGATGGCAGCAACCTGGGCCGGATTAATCCCTTCGGGACGATCGATCCGAACACCTTCGTCGCGGGCCCGCTGAGCGCCGACAGCAACGGAAACGTCTACTACAACGCAATTAAGTTCACGAACCAGACCCCAGGTGTTTTTCCTGGCTTGAGCAACAGTTGGCTGGTCAAAATCGCTCCCGACGACACCGTAAGCACGGTCAGCTATCCAACGCTGCTGGCTTCCGTCAGCCCAACCACGTGCGAGCGCAATTTTACTACTGGGACGCTTCCGTGGCCGCCCACTCCGACAACACCGCCCCGTACCGGTGCCTGTGGTGCGCAGCGTCCGGGCCTCAACATCGCGCCAGCGATTGGCCCGGATGGGACCATCTACACCGCGAGCCGCGGCCATAACCCCGGCTCCGGCGGCGGCGACCGCGCGTCTTTCGTGGTAGCGGTGAATCCCGATTTGAGCCTCAAGTGGGCGACCTCCCTTTCGCACACGCTCAACGACGGGTGCGGCGTTCTTATCCCGATTGGCACCGTCGCCCCGCCCGCAACAGGGCCGTATGATTTGGCAACGTTCAAGGGAAAGTGCCGCGTCGGCGCAACCGTCGGTGTCGACCCGGCGACCAATCGGCCGGGATCAGGCCGCATTAACGACGCAGGGACTTCCTCACCGGTCGTGCTGCCCGATGGGAACGTCTACTTCGGCGCCTGGGGTCGCTACAACGTGTCGCGCGGCCACGCCTTCAAGCTCAGTGGATCGAATGGCGCTATCCTAGCTACCTACGAGTTTGGTTGGGATGACACTCAGGCCGTGTACCAGCACGGCGGCACGTACTCGATCGTCATGAAGGACAACCACTACGACGAGGAGGAAGGCTACTACTGCAACACGAACGACAACCCCGTCTCGCAAGGCGGCAGTCCGAACTATCTTCCCAACGTGGTCTGCGACTGGACTGGAATTCCAGCGGGGCCGTTCTACATCACTCAGGTCAATCCCAACCTCGTGCCCGAGTGGAAGTTCCAGAGCACCGAGACGAGGAACTGCCACCGCAATCCCGATGGATCCATCACCTGCGTTAATGATGGCGCGCACCCGCACGGATTCGAGTGGTGCATCAACCAGCCCGCGGTCGATGGTGCTGGCAACGTCTATGTCGAGAGCGAGGACGGCAACATCTACGTATTCGATCAAAGTCACACGGGCATTTTCACCACACCGAAGGCCAAGATATTCACCAACCTCGCCGTCGGTGCAGCGTATACGCCGTACTCGATTGACCAGGCGGGTAGAGGATACGGCCAGAATAATGGCCATCTCTTCGTCGTCGGCAATTAAGCGCAATGGTCTAATGCTCGGCTGAAGCCGGGTCTTTTCAGATTGACGCAGCGAGGGTGGCGGTTGGACGACGCCACCCTTTTTGTTTTGGTTTCACAGCGATGCAGGCAGCGAAGGCTCGGGCATGACGCCGCAGATCGAGTACTGCCTCAAACTGAAGCGGGCGCGTGAGCGGCAGACGCCAGGAACTGGTGCGCGAACGCGATCACCATACTGCCTTCGCCCACGCCGGCGGCGACGCGCTTCACGGAGCCGGCACGAACGTCGCCCACCGCAAAGATCCCTGGAACCGTGGTTTCGAGCAGGTAGGGGTCGCGTTCGATAGGCCAGCGGTTTCCTCGAGCATCCGGTCCGGTGATCACGTAGCCCTTCGCATCCCGTTCGATCGCCGCCGGCAGCCATGCCGTTTCCGCATTTGCTCCGATCATTACGAACAGCGCGGATGTAGCTCGCCGTGTGGTTTCCCCTGTCGTGGTATTGGTAACCGCAATCGCTTCAAGGTGATCCTCCCCGTAGGCGTCGACGACCGTCGAGCGCGTTTCAACGTGCACGTTGGATTTCGTCTTCAACTGCTCGATGAGATAATGCGACATGCTCTTAGCGAGTGCGTCACCACGTACGAGCAGCGTGACCGAGTGAGCATAGTCCGCCGAGCTCAACGCGGCTTGCCCGGCTGAGTTTCCACCGCCGACGAGATAGATGTCCTTTCCCTGCGCGGATTTTGCTTCGCCGGGCGCTGCGCCATAGTAGACGCCGCGGCCCCTCAAGCGATCGAGTGACGGGATGTCGAGCTGGCGCCATGACACTCCGGTCGCGAGAATGATCGTCCTTGCACGGACGACGTCGCGTCCATCGAGCAAGAGCGAACGCGACGCGGCGTCCATGTTTTGGACGAAGCGCGTCACGACAATCTCGGCCCCGAGCCGCTTCGCCTGCTGGAACGCGCGATGGGCCAGCTCGCCGCCGGATATGCCAAACGGAAATCCCAGATAATTCTCAATAAGCGACGACGTGCCGGCCTGTCCGCCCGGCGCTTCTCGCTCGATGAGTATCGTCGACAGGCCCTCCGACGCGCCGTAAACGGCCGCCGCAAGCCCAGCGGGGCCGCCGCCGATGATCGCGACGTCGTACATCGCATGCCCAGGCGTCACGCAGAGCCCGATTGATTTTGCGATATCGCGGTTAGACGGGTCGCTGAGAAGCGAACTATCAGGCAATCGCACGATCGGATATCGCCGGTCAGCGATTGAGTCGGGAGAAACGGATGTCGCGGCTGGATCGTCGGGTGTGACCCAATCGAACTCGGCGGAGTTGCGTTGCAGAAAATCGCGCAGGCCTTGGGTCGCTTGATCCCATTGCGGACCGATGATCGTCAGGCGTGGCGGTCCGGGCTCGGCCGCGATCTCTTGAAGACCTCGCACACGTCCCTGCGCTCGAGCACGTACCGCGTCGGATACTTGCGGTGCGGAAGCCGTGAGCGTCTGAAAGTCCTTGGCTTCGATCCGCATCACACGCGACCGCTCCGCTGCACGAAAGCTGACGAGGAACGGTGTGTCGAGCACGACGGGAACCTCGCCAAAAACTTCGCCCGCCCTGCGAACACCGATCACGCGCTCTGCACCATCGATGACTTTCGTGGCTTCCACGAGACCTTCGAGCAAGACGAAAAGGACACGACGCGGGTCACCCTCGTGGACCACGTACTCACCGGGGAGCAGCCGAAGGTCAGCGCTGGTTCTCGCTAGATGGTCGAGCTCCTTGTCCCCAAGCTCGGAGAAAAGGGGAACGGCGCGCAGCTCCTCGCGGGTGAACATCAGTGCTCTTTCCTGAAATTGATATGCATCACGTATAGCGGGTCTAAGTCAACCGGACCATGCTCGCGTACGCTCGCTCCGAGCTGCCGCCTCGCAACGCGTCGAAGAAGCTGCAAGAGCTGGTGATGGGCTCAGCGTTTCATGAAGCCAAGCGCTCTGCGTCGCCTCCTGTAGGGCTAGTTGCTTGCGAACGGGAATTGTTATCTGAGCAGCAACACACTGAAGCCGTCCGCTCCCCTCGGCGCGCGGTGGTGTATGGCGTCCCATTACAAACCTGTTTAGCGAGGCAATCGTGGACTTCGCAACGCAACGCCTTTGAAACCAGCTTCGAGTTTCGCCGTCGCGAGATGCTCATTTTGTTGCGGTAGCACTCTTATCCGCGTCCGCGTTATTCGCGTCGGTAACTTCGCAGGCCGCGCCGTCATCCGGTCACCACCGCCGTTGGTACGTAAGCACTACCGCTTCAGCGGGCGGCGACGGGACGATCCATTCGCCGTTTGATTCGCTTGCTGCGGCCGAGCAGGCATCGTCGCCTGGCGACACGATCGTGATCGAAGCTTCAGGACTCGATGTGCCCCCGCTCGACGGCGGGATCGCGCTGAAGCCCGGACAAAGCCTTCTCGGCTCCGCTTGCATTTGCGGCTGGGTGAGTGGGAACGGTGAGAAATTTCTCACCGTCGGCACGAATCCGTAAGATTTTTTCTCGTTGTAAGAAGGAATCTTACGAAGAACGGCCTGACTGATGACTTCGGGTCTATGGTCCCGAGCCGCCC
>WNFG01024318.1_pt1 | contig 12565 bp, 10 predicted proteins | sample 5400431 | NCBI WGS metagenome assembly WNFG01 (sample SAMN13153346, study PRJNA577476) | soil metagenome | isolation source: 120 cm saprolite under Douglas fir tree site 2 hole 3 replicate 2 | place: USA:California | collected 2015-04-18
GGGCAGCCATTGTCCTTTTTCTTCCCACATTTCTGATGGGCGGCACGCTGCCGGTGCTTGTGCGCGGGCTCACGCGGAATTCAGCCGAGCTTGGAACGCGCCTAGCGCGCCTCTATTGGGTCAACACAGCGGGAGCGGTTGTGGGAGCGTTAGCCGCGGGCTTCTTCTTTTTGCCGACTCTCGGATTGCGGAAAACACTCGGCGTTGCTGTCGCGCTCAACCTGCTCGCTGGGGCGCTCGCACTCAAGCTCTCACGTCACGAGCCAGCCGCCGTCTCAGCAACTTCACAGATTACAGAAAAAGTCAGAAGTTTTGTGGGTCGTGCCTTTAGGCACGACAAAAAGGCTGCGTTTCCTTCAGGGGTTTTAACCCCTGAAGGTCCGAAAAGGCATTTTCCTGCAGCCTCTTCGTCAATCACGGCGGAAAATGAAGCGGCGCCATCCCCCCAGCCTTCCCGTTTTCTCCGCGTCTGTTTTGCGATCGTCGGAGCCACAGCCATGGCTTATGAAATCGGCTGGACTCGTCTGCTCTCGACGCAGCTTGGCAGCTCCACGTATGCCTTTACACTGATGCTCGCGACGTTCCTCACCGGGATCGTCCTGGGCAGCGCGATCTTCGAGCGCTGGAATCACCGCTACGAAGCCAGGCAGACGACGTTTGCCTTCACGCAAACTTTCACGGCACTCGCCGCGCTGGCGTTTTTGATTTTGTTTCCGCGCTTAATCGAAGTGTTGCCGCCGATTCTGCGCGCAACGCATGAATCATTTCGCGGCCTGGTCTTGGCGCAATTCGCCACGAGCGCACTCGCGATGCTTCCGGCGGCAATGGTCTTCGGTTTCAATTTTCCAGCCGTCACGCTGCTGATTGCCGGGCCGCAATCCTCCTCTGAATCCGCCTATAGCGCTGCGCCACGGGCTCCAAGCGGAGCCCGCAAGAACGCAGTGGGCCGCGCCTACTCGTGGAATACATTCGGCGCGATACTCGGCGCTACGGCAACAGGCTTCTGGCTCCTGCCGCGCCTGGGCAGTTTTCACCTTCTTGCAGCCACCGCGGCGGCAAATCTCGTTCTCGCCGCTGTGCTTTCCATCGCCTCCGCACCGAGGCGATTTCTCTCCTTTGCAGCAAATGTCGCCCTGCTAATCGCTGTCGCCATCATCGGCTTCTCCCCTTATTTCTACGATCCCGCCATGGCCGCATTCAACACCGTCATGTATTGGAATCTCTACGACCGGCCTTTGACTCTCCGCGAAAACGCGCACCTGGTGGACATCGTCTATTTCGCGGATGGCCTGAATTCCACGATTTCCGTGGCGCGAACCGACGACTATATCTCCCTGCGAACCAACGGAAAGGTGGACGCCTCGAACCACGACGTCACCACGCAGCGCCTTCTGGGGCATCTCGGAGCGCTCGCGCACCCGCCGCGCCGCGTGCTTCTTATCGGATTCGGCAGCGGCATGACTGCTTCCGCCCTGGCAAGCTATCCCGAACTCGAGCGCCTGGACGTCGTCGAAATCGAACCAGCCGTGATAGCCGCCGCGCCATTGTTTACACAGCTCAACCACAATGTGCTGCAGGACCCACGCGTGCACGTCACCCTCGACGATGCGCGCAATTTTCTTTTCACCACGCGCGAACGTTACGACCTGATTGTTTCCGAGCCGTCGAATCCCTGGATTGCCGGAGTCGCCACACTCTTCACGCGCGAGTTTTATCGTGCCGCGCAAGCGCGCCTCGCTCCCGGCGGCGCGCTCGTTCAATGGCTGCAGGCCTATTCGCTCTATCCCGATGACCTGCGGATGGTCCTGGCGACATTCCTCTCGGAATTTCACGGCGCCACGCTCTGGCACGGCGACGCGCCTGACCTGCTCCTCATGGCGCCTAGCGCTCCTGCAGCGGAACTTCTGAACCGCGCGCTGGCTCTGTATTCCACCCCCTCCCTGCATGACGATTTCAAGCAGCTCGGAATGGATGAACCCGGGGGGTTGTTCGGTTTTTACATGCTTGACGACAAAGGCTTGCGGAATTTCTCCTCCGGTGCGCAACTCAACACGGATGATCTCACGCTGCTCGAATATCACGCGCCGCGCTCCCTGCTGGTTCACGGCCTTGAAGACAAAAACCGCAGCGCCATTCTTCTCGCTCAAAAGGATGCGTTGCCGGAGGATCTTCCGCCAGACCTGCGCGATGCGGCGCTCGCGGCCGCAGCTGCAACTTCTCTAAATGTGGAAGACACCGACGGAGCCGGTCATTTTCTGCTGGCGCTTGAAAATCGCCCGGTTACCGCGGCCATTGCCATCGCTCGCGGCCGCGCCGCCCTGGCCCACTCCAATTTTCAAAGCGCCTATCATGCGTTTGACGCAGCTCTGGTCCTCGATCCCAATTCCATCCAGGCGGCGTGGGGCCGCGCGGAAACGGATCGCCGCTTCGGAAACAATGAGAAGGCGCGGCAGGAATTCCTGCGAATTCTCGAACGGGATCCAAGGAATTTGCAGACCCTCGGATCTCTAAAGCATCTCGCTACGGATTTTTCCCGCTGGCCGGAAGCGGAGAATCTCGAGCGGCGCCTGATTGCGGACGATCCCCATGCAGGCGCCGCTGCCTACGCCCAACTTGCGGACACGCTCCTGCGAGCCGGTGATTTGGAACACGCCTACAGCGCCATGCAGGAGTGCCTGGCGCGCGATCCATACAATTTCCAGACGCGCCTCAACCTCGGGGAATTGCTGCGCCAGCAGAAGAAATGGGCAGAGTCGCGGCACCAACTGGAATTCGTGAGGCGCTATTTCCCGGACGGCGATGCGGGAACTTACACTCTATTTTTCGAAGTCGATAATGCGCTCGGTGACCCCCGCGCGGCTGCGGACGCCGTACGCTTCGGGTTGCGGATGTTCCCTGACAATCCGGATCTGAAGCGCTTGAAACTGATTCACTGAGGACGGCTGGAAACGCTGGAAGGAAAAAGAGGGCTTCCGAAGAAGCCCTCTCATTGGTCGCGGAATCCTGCGATTCGGAATGCGTTAGTTTGTGGTGGCCTTGGCGGAGGCGGCCGCGGCCTTGGGAGCACTCAAATAACCAGTCACTGACTTGTCGCTGATCTTGTTGACGACGAGTTCGAGCGGCTGGCGCGATCCGTTCACATAGAAGTAAATGGGCTCATTGATGGCTTTGTTCTTCTTTTCGAGCCGCATGTCGTCCACATAGAGCGCTACTGTATACTGGTGTTTCTTCGCGCTGGCGCTGCGCAGCTCCACCTGCGTGTTGCCCACATGCTCCTTCTGGCCCTTGCCTTTCAGTGTGAACTCGAAATAGTCCCTTTCGCCCATTCGTTTCAGCTGTTCGAGTTCCTCATGGTTGCGGGCGATCAATTCTCCGTGCTCGCCACGAAGCGCCTGCAGATTGCCCTTGGTGGTATCGAGATCGGTTTTGACGCCAGTGACGTCAGTGCCAAGCGCCTTTACATCATCGGCGCTTGCCTTGCTCGCCAGCGTCGTTTCCACGTCGGTAAGTTTCTTTGCATAGTCGGCGCGCGTCTTCTTGACTTGATTACGCGCGGCGGCCACTTGACCTTCCGTCAGTTTCTGCTTGTTTGCCACCAGGTTCAACTCGCCCTGCATCTGAGCGTTTGTCTGCTCAGCCTGGGCCAGTCGTTGTGTGATTCCTTCTTGCGCCACCTGGAATGTCTTTGTTTGGGCGGCCAGAGCCTGTTCGGCGTCGTGCGCCTGGCTCGTGGCGTTCCACGCCATCCCCACACCAATTAGTGAAAGGACTGCCAGCCCAACAACGGCCAGCCCCATCCACCGCGGCGCACCCTCTGTCGCCGGTTGAAAATTGTCGCGTTCCTCGATCATCGTAATCTCCTTTGCATTTGCCCTTGCAAGCCTGAGAAGTGCACGCTGTGAACCAAAGTATGCCCTAGGGCGCCTAGCTCCGTAAGGTCAAACAAATGAATGATTTATTAAGTTTCCTGTGGGGCAACAGTCTGTTGATACAAGGAGCTTGGCGTCGCCAACACAACTTGTGGTTGAAATATGACAGATCACGAATGGGACGGGAGAACCCGTTTTGGAATCTAACTAGGCTACGCGGAAGTGATTCGTTACTTGAGCTTCGACTTCGCGGTCGAAGTAAACTTCGAGCGTGAGCGCGGCGGCATCAAAAACCGTGCGGCAGTTACCGCACTGGCCTAGGTGGCGCTGAACCTCACTTGCTACCGGAGGTGCTAGACGCCCCTCTAGGTATTCGCAAATCAGCCGGATTGTTGCCTTGCACGTCATACTCATAATTCTGGTCCCCGAGAACTGGGTCTTACGTACAGGGTAGAGCACGCAACCAACCAAAGCAGGCGATGAACCCAAATCCATATATCCGGCAGATTTAAAAAGCCTTAGCATACGCAGTCTGTTTCGACTTTCCCTTTAAACTAGGTGCAGGAATGGGAATTTTTTCTCTTCAGGAACCTTTCTTACCTCCTTTTTACACGAGAGATCCTGCGGCGGATATCCCCCCGAAGAAGCTGGCAACCGCGTCTCTGCAAGGAAGCTAAATTAATGATGGATAAGGACTTATCTGGTGACGGTCATATTGCGGAGAACCGCGATGCGCTCGGAAAGGGGTGGGTGCGTACTAAATAGACCTGTAAAGACTTGGCCAGCGCTCAGTGGTGCAACGATGAACAAGGAGGCGGTCGCAGGTGGTACATCCATCGGGATTCGCTTGTTGTATGCGCCCAGCTTTTCGAGCGCGCTGATCAGCCCGAACGGATGCCCAACCATGCGTGCGCCTGACGCGTCGGCGGCAAACTCGCGCTGGCGTGAAATCCCGAGCTGAATCAACATCGCGGCGATCGGTGCGACGATCAGCATGAGAATCGCAGCCAGTCCTCCGCCACCGCGATCGTCGTCGCGGGAACCGCCGAAGCCGCCAAAGATCATCGCCCAGCGTCCCATGGAGGCGATCCAGGTGATCGCACCCGCAAGCGTGGCGGCAATCGAGGTGATCAAGATGTCGTAGTTACGCACGTGCGAAAGCTCGTGCGCGATTACGCCTTCGAGTTCATCATCATTGATCAATTCCATCAGGCCCGCGGTTACGGCAACCGACGCGTGCGAAGGATTGCGGCCCGTCGCAAATGCGTTCGGCGCCGGTTGAAGAATGGAAGACCGGCCTTGCCGCAGAGCCGCTCCATCACCTCATAAAGCCGCGGAAGCTGCTCGCGTGAAACCGGCTGGGCGCCGCTGGACATCAAAGCAATCTTGTCGGAGAAAAAATAGGCGCCGCCATTCATCACCACGGCCATGATGAGGCCGAGTGTCATGCCCCTCTCCCCCGCAATGGCTTGTCCACCCAATACAAGTAACAGCGTTAATGCCGTCAGCAAAAATAATGTCTTTATGGCTCTCATAAATTTACCTAGGGACCTTTCAAAATCAGTCTAGAAGCTTGTGCTGGGTGCGTCAACTCTCGGCACACCCAGCAGGAATCATCTTACCTCGCGCGGCGGCTGGATTTCGTCGCGGACGTGCCCGAGCCGGCAGCCTCTGCTTGCACTTCGGGTGCAGGCGCCGTTTTTTCTTCCACTCGCTCGAATCGAAGGGAAGCCGATTCGGGTTCAGCGTCCACACGCACCAGATCGCCTGGCAAAACGCTGCCGTCGAGAATGCGCATCGCCAGCGGGTCCTGCACCAATCTTTGCACCGTACGACGCAGCGGTCGCGCGCCGTAGGCCGGATCGTAACCGTCGCGGACCAGACGCTCGCGCGCCGCGGACGTCAGCTTGATGCGAACCTTGCGTTCAGCGAGCAGGCGCAACACTTTCGCCAATTCCAGGTCCACGATCTTGTCGAGCTGTTCCTGTCCCAGCGGGTTGAACAGCACAATTTCGTCGATCCGGTTGATGAACTCCGGCCGGAATGCCTGCCGCAATGCTTCGAGCGCTTCCTTGCGCGCGAGCTCCGGGTCGCGACCGGCCAGCTCAAACAGCGCGGTCGAGCCGACGTTCGACGTCATGACCAGTACAGCGTTGCGGAAATCCACCGTGCGGCCCTTGCCGTCGGTCAGGCGGCCGTCCTCCAGAATCTGCAGCAGTACGTTGAACACATCCGGATGCGCCTTTTCGATTTCATCGAAGAGCACAACCGAATAGGGATGGCGGCGCACCTGTTCGGTAAGCTGCCCGCCTTCCTCGTAGCCCACATATCCGGGGGGCGCTCCAATCAGGCGCGAGACCGAATGCTTCTCCATATATTCGGACATGTCCAGCCGAATCATGGAGCGCTCGTCATCGAACAGGAATTCCGCGAGCGCCCGCGCCAGTTCGGTCTTCCCGACGCCGGTGGGGCCGAGAAAAATGAACGACCCGATTGGGCGGTTCGGATCCGAGAGCCCCGCGCGATTTCGCCGGATCGAATTTGCCACGCGCTCGAGCGCGGCGTCTTGCCCGATCACACGCTGGCGCAAACGCGTTTCCATCGTCACCAGTTTCTGCGCTTCGCCCTCGAGCAAGCGCCCGACCGGAATGCCGGTCCACTTGCTCACCAGCTTGGCGATGTTATGCCGCCATTCTTTTGCAGCTCCTCGAGGTTCTTCTGCGCGGCGGCCAGTTCCCGCTCGGCGGTCCCGAGCTTTCCGTAGCGGATTTCCGCGACACGCGCGAGATCTCCCGCGCGCTCCAGGCGCTGTTCCTCGGCCTTGAGCTGTTCGATCTGTTCCTTTATCTTGCGGATCTTGGCAACCGCATCCTTCTCGACTTGCCATTGCGCTTTGCGCGCGTTTGATTCCTCGCGGAGTACGGCCAACTCACCTTCGAGCTGCTTCAGCCGCTCTTTCGAGTGCGCGTCCGATTCACGCAGCAATGCCTGGCGCTCGATTTCAAGATGCAGGATGCGCCGCTCGACTTCATCAATTTCGATTGGGAGCGAATCCATCTGCATACGCAGGCTGGCGGCGGATTCGTCGATCAGGTCGATGGCTTTGTCCGGAAGGAACCGGTCGGTGATGTAGCGGTGCGAGAGCGTAGCCGCCGCCAGGATGGCGCCGTCCTTGATGCGCACGCCGTGGTGCAACTCGTACCTTTCCTTCAAGCCCCGCAAAATCGCGATTGTGTCTTCCACTGAGGGCTCGGCGATCAAGACCGGCTGAAATCGCCGTTCGAGCGCGGGGTCTTTCTCGATGTACTTGCGATATTCGTTGAGCGTGGTGGCGCCGATTGCGCGCAACTCACCGCGAGCCAGCGCCGGCTTCAACATGTTCGACGCGTCCATCGCGCCTTCGGCCGCGCCTGCGCCCACGAGCGTATGCAACTCGTCGATGAACAGGATGATCTGGCCGTCGGACTCGGTGATTTCCTTGAGCACTGCTTTCAGGCGGTCTTCAAATTCGCCGCGATACTTGGCGCCGGCTACGAGTGCCGCCAGGTCGAGAGCCACGACGCGTTTCGGACGCAGCACTTCGGGCACGTCGCCCGCAACGATCCGCTCGATCAGGACGGGATTATTCTTCGTGCGGCGCGCCAGAATTTGCATCACGCGGCGGATTTCATCGTCCCGGCCGATTACGGGATCGAGTTTCCCTCGCCGCGCCAGCTCGATCAAATCGCGGCCGTACTGTTCGAGCGCGCGGAATGTCGCTTCGGGGTTCTGTGAAGTCACGCGATGGCTGCCGCGCACGGTGGTGAGCGCCTGCAGAATTGCTTCGCGAGACGCGCCGTGTTTGGCCAGCAATTCCGCGCCTTCATCTTTGCGGATCGTGGCGATCGCGAGCAGGATGTGCTCCGCGGAAACATACTCGTCCTTGAACTGTTCGGCTTCGACGAACGCGCCTTCTAGAACTTTGTTCGACGCCTGGCTCAACTGCTGCTGCGCAACGCCGGTTACTTTCGGAAAGCGCCCGAACGCAGCCTCAATCTCGCCGGCAAGGGTTTCAGGCCGGACGCCCAAGCGCGACAGCAGCGGTGGCACGATCCCGTCGTGCTGCGCCACGAGCGCGGCCAAGAGATGCAGCGGCTCAATCTGTTGATGATCGTGCCGGGCGGCGATTTCCTGCGCCGATTGAACTGCCTCCTGCGCTTTCAGTGTGAGTTTTTCAAAGCGGAACATATGCGCTCACCTTCCTTCTCGAAAACATGGGGCCGGCTGCCCGCCAGCCCCATGATTTCCCTGCGGGCTCCCCGCTTCACTATTCCGGCTGGTTCCAAGTCGCCGACGCGCCAAAGCCAGCGCTATGGCGACGGCGCGTGAAGCTCGCACCCGTGATTTGGCAAGCCCGAATTCGCGCCGACAGTTTACTTCCCATTGCCGGAGGAATTCACGCTGACCTTGACCTGGCGGGGTTTGGATTCCTCGCGCTTCGGCAAGTTCACGGTGAGCACGCCATTCTTATACTCCGCGTGAATGGCTTCGGCGTTTACCGTTGTCGGCAACGAGAAGCTGCGGCTGAACGACCCATAGGTGCGCTCCACGCGCAGGTAATTGTCCTCCGAAATGTTCTTCTCGAATTTGCGTTCACCGCGGATGGTGAGCAGGTTGTTTTCGACGCGAACGTCGATGGCTTTCTCATCCACGTCGGGCAGGTCCGCCTTCACTACCAGCTCGTTGGGAGTTTCGTAGATGTCCACGGCCGGGGCCCAGGTTGTTAACGCGGATTCCTCGCCTTGGCCACGGAACAGGGTTTCGTTAAAAAGACGATTGACCTGGTCATGGAGAGTAGAAAGCCCGTTAAAGGGCGCATATCGAACGATGGTGTTCATAGTTCAAATCCTCCTTCAGGGTATATGCCACTTACTGCCACAGAATCATATAATATGCGCGTATTGATGTCAAGTATTTTTGCGGTTAAGCCGCCAACTGATGGATATTTTCAACCTACTATAAATAAATGACTTATTACTTACCGACTGAGGGAGGTTGCGCAATCCTCTAGACTTGATCTATAGTCTTGTCACTCAAAGATGCGGCTTGCCGATTTCAACTACGTATTACCCCCAGACCGTATTGCGCAGCGCCCTCTCGATGAGCGCCACGCCTCCCGCATGCTCATCTTGAATAGCCGCAGCCAAGGCTGGGAGGATTCCACTTTTCGGCGTCTGCCGGAGCTTCTGCAGGGCAACGAGCTCATCGTTGTGAACAACGCTCGCGTCATTCCAGCGCGACTATTTGGACGGCGCGCCGGCGTGCGGGCGGAGAAACCGGGCCGCAACAGCCGCGTGGCGCGCGAGTTCTTGTCCTCCGAGATTGAGGTCTTGCTGACGCGACAAGTGTCGCCGGAAGAATGGGAGGCCTTGGTTCGTCCGGGCAGAAAGATGCGCGTAGGTGAGCGCGTCAATTTCGGCGCGGGAGAATTAGTCGCCGAAGTAGTGGGTCGCGGCGATTACGGCTTGCGCCGGCTTCGGCTCACCGCTCAGGGAGATGTGCACGAGGTCATCGAACGGCTCGGCCACGTTCCGCTGCCTCCCTACATCGCGCGGGATGAAGAGCCAACGGACCGCGAGCGCTACCAGACGATTTTCGCCGAGAGCCCCGGGGCTGTTGCGGCGCCCACCGCGGGCTTGCATTTTTCACCCGCGATACTCGATCAGATCAAGCAACGCGGTGTCGAGATCACCGCCATCACGCTCGATGTGGGCCTAGGGACCTTCCAGCCGATTCACGAGGAAGAGATCGAACGACACCACATGCACCCGGAGCGATACGAGATTTCCGAGCAGGCGGCGAGTGCTATCTGCAACGCGCGACGCGATTGCCGGCCAATTCTTGCGGTTGGCACAACAGTGGTGCGGACCCTGGAAGATGCCGCCGCGAAATCAGCCGCCAAGCGGGGCACGAAATTCGACGATGAGTGTCCGGATTTCGCCGTCGAACCGGGCCGCGAGGAAGCTGACATTTTTATCAAGCCCGGTCATGCATTTCGCGTAGTCAACCAGTTGTTAACGAATTTTCATTTGCCCGAATCCACGCTACTCGTGCTGGTCAGCGCATTTGCGGGCCGCGAGTTGATTCTACGTTCGTACGGCCACGCGATGGAAACAGGCTACCGCTTTTACAGCTACGGGGATTGCATGTGGATTCGCTAAATATCCTGGCCTTCGCGCGGCGCAGCCGGGCGGATTTCGACTATACTTACTGGCGGTCCGCAAGCGTGCCTCACCCATGCGCTTTCTTGTGCTAAGCGATATTCACGCGAATTCCACGGCGCTCGAAGCCACTCTCGCAGCGGTCGAGGGCCGCTGGGAGCGCATCCTCTGCCTGGGGGATGTCGTCGATTACGGACCGGATCCGAACGAAGTAACCGAGCGGGTGAAGGCGCTCGCGCCATTGATCATTCGCGGCAATCACGACAAGGCTGTCGCGGGACTCGCCGACCTGGATGATTTCAACCCTGTGGCCCAGATTGCCGCACGGTGGACTCGCGACCAGCTCAAACCTGAGAACTCGACTTATATTGCGCAGTTGCCTGCCGGACCCATCCATACGGATGGGCTAACAATGGTTCATGGCGCATACCATGACGAGGATGAATACGTTTTTGCGCCCGGGCAAGCTATGGGCGGCTTGCTTGAATCTCCCAGTGCCGTGACTTTTTTCGGGCACACGCATTACCAGGGCGGATTTTCCTACCGCGCCGGCCAAATCGGCGTCATTCATTTGACGCCAGAGCCGGGACCGAAGTTTGCCGCGCTGCGCCTTGAGCCGGGGACGCGTTATCTGATCAATCCTGGATCAGTTGGCCAGCCGCGGGACGGCGATCCCCGTTCCGCTTTTGCCATCGCCGATCTGAACCATCAGGTGATTGAATTCTGGCGCGTGCCGTACGATATTGCCGCGGTGCAGGAGCGCATGCAGAGCGCCAGGCTTCCCTATCCGCTCATTGAGCGCCTCGCGGCTGGCCGTTAGCACGGGACCAAACCATGACGTACCGCCCACATGTATGGGGAGGACCTGACAAGTGATGCCTTCGGCAGAACGAAGCCGGCTCCCCGCAGCCTTCGGGGCCGGATTGGTGATCGTGACGCTTCTGATTGGCGCTGCCGTGCTGCTCAGCCGCTACTCGGCGCCAGGGGGACCGGAAGTGTTGAAGCCGCTCCCTATGGGCCCGTCCGAACAGGCCTACGCCCCGCAAATTCACTTTCTCGAACCGAAGATGAGCCGCGCCGCCAACTTCTTGAACCAGGAAGTAACATTTGTGTTCGGGACGGTCGAGAATGGCGGCAACCGGCGCATCAAACAGATTGAAATCACACTCGAATTCCACGATCCGTTCAATCAGGTCGTCCTGCGCGACAAGCAACGCCTCTTCTCAAACTACGATGCGCCTCTCGCTGCGGGACAGCGGCGCGATTTTCAGGTTGGCTACGAGCACGTCTCCGCGGAATGGAACAACGTGTATCCTACGATCCGTGTTACCGGGCTCGATCTCGATTAGGCAAGCGCCCTCCGATGCATATCAGCCTTGCCTGACTGCATCATTCGCATGCCTGATTACCCGTCTCTAATAGTCTATAATCGCGCTCCATGGAGCTGGCCGCCGAACTCGAACGCGCTCTGGCGGGTGTGTGCGCCGCGGGTCCGGCCGAGGTGCATGAAAATGGCGAGTGGCTCGCGGCTCTGGACGGCCTGCAATTCAAGGTGCGCTCTCAGGGCGAGGTAGCACTGCTGCACCTCTGGGGCGCGCAGCAAAGTCTGGTGCGGCGCGTCGTGCGGGTCGCCGAGCAATCGCCCGAGCGGGTCGTGCTCGAAGTCTCGCGGTTCGGGCGCGCGCGTCACGCAAAGCTGGAGTTCCTGGCCACTGGCGCGGGCCATGAGGATCGGCGTTGGGGCCGGGAGCAATTCCGTAGCCGCCTGCACCAGTTTCTGACCGACCGGTTTCCCGACGAAATCGTGGATTCCCTGGCCACCGGGGCGGATTTGCATCATTCCATTTCGGGCTCTTACACGCGGGGTCTAATGCATCGCGGCGCGGACGCCCACGCCGTGTTGAGCGCGGCCCCGGAAGAAGATGCCGCGACGATCGACGGTATCCTGACGTTCGGGTTGATCTGGCTCGACCGCACGCGCGATCGTGCGCGCGGCCAAGCGGTTCGCGGACTGCGTCTCTTCCTGCCGCGGGGCGCCTCCGCGATTACGGCGCATCGTTTGACCGCGCTCGCCTCCCCACAAGAAATCGAGTTGTACGAATACGATCCGCTGCACTGGCGCATGCGCCGCATCGCCATTTCGGACGCTGGAAATCTGGAGACCTGGCTGGTGCCGCGTCGGGAAGCGGACCAGGCGCTCACTGCGGCTTTGCCGGAAGTAGAACGCATCCGGCGTCTGGCCCCAGACGCGATACACCTATCTGTTACCGCCCCGGCCCTGGACGTGCCTCTGCGTTTCCGCGGCTTGGAGTTTGCGCGCTGGCGGCAAGGAATGATCTGTTTCGGCCTGGGCGACAACCAGGAAATGTTGACTCCAGAAAAATGGCCCGCCCTCGAAACGCTTGTCCACCAACTGGAAACGTATCGTCACCCGCTGGCCACGGATACCAAACACCGGCTTTACCGCGCGCAGCCGGAGCGATGGCTCGAGACGAT
>WNFG01006746.1_pt1 | contig 12564 bp, 9 predicted proteins | sample 5400431 | NCBI WGS metagenome assembly WNFG01 (sample SAMN13153346, study PRJNA577476) | soil metagenome | isolation source: 120 cm saprolite under Douglas fir tree site 2 hole 3 replicate 2 | place: USA:California | collected 2015-04-18
GGCTGCGGAAACGTTTCGATTTTGCTGCTGGCCCGGGGCACGGCGCGTCAGCACGAGCTGGCGGTGAGATCGGCGATAGGTGCGGAGCGCTCGCGCATTCTGCGGCAGTTGCTGACGGAAGCGCTGTTGCTGTCCTTTACCGGGGCGGGCCTTGGCGTGGCGCTGGCGAACGGCCTAGTGAGGCTCATCGTAAACTGGCTTCCGGAATTCTCTTTCCCGCACGAAGCCGCCATCAGGATCAATCTGCCGGTGCTGTTCTTCAGCATCGGTCTTGCTCTGCTGACCGGCATCGTCTTCGGCATTTCGCCGGCTCTGCAATCTTCGCGTCCGGATGTGGCCCAGGTGATGCAAGCGAGCACGCGCAAGATGACGGCAGGAGTGCGTGGCCGGCGCGCTCACAGCGTGTTGATCGCGGGCCAGATTTCCCTGACGCTTCTGCTCCTGGCCGGGGCCGGCACCGCGATGCAAGGCTTCGTGCGCATGATGCGTGTGAACCTTGGTTATGACCCGCATTACGCCATGTCGGTGGGCATCCCGGTACACGACAACAGCTATACCACGTGGGAGGCGAGGAGAACATACTTCAATCAACTGCTGCAGAAGGTCAGCGCGATGCCGGAAGTTGTTTCGGCCGGGATTTCCACAAATGCCACCCCGCCGAACAACGGTTGGGAACAGCGCTTCGAGATTTCCGGCAAGCCGGCGGCGGAACAACAACGGGCGCGTCTCAATTTCGTCAGTCCCCAGTATTTCACCGTGCTCCACATTCCGCTGCAGCAAGGAAGAATCTGGGATGAAACCGAGACCATGCGCGGCGCCAAAGTTGCGATGATCAATCAGACCCTGGCGCATCAATTTTTCCCGAACGGCAACGCGGTTGGCAGCGAGATCCGCGTGCCGGAACTGAAAGGCGAGCCTCCGTTTCAACTGGCGGTGGCAGGGAGCGACGGTTGGTTGCAGGTAATCGGCATCGTCAGTGATGCTCGCAATGACGGCCTGCGCAACCCTACCAAGCCCGCCTTGTATGTGCCATACACGATCATGATGCGGGTTTGGACGCAGATCCTCGTTCGAACCAGGGTTCCGCCGCTCGCGATCCTCCGGGACATTCGCGCACAAATTCGCATTGTTGATCCTGACCAGCAATCTTTCCGAGATACTCGCGACCTCGACGGTTGGATCAGCTCGCAGCCCGAATGGGAGCAGGGACATCTGGTGGCAACGCTGTTTGCGGGATTTGCCGTGTTGGCGCTGGCGCTGGCAGCCACTGGACTGTACAGCGTGATTTCCTATACCGTCGCTCAAAGAACAGGCGAATTCGGCATACGCATGGCGCTCGGAGCTGGGCGCAGAGATGTTTTGCTGATGGTGTTTCGCTCAGCGGCGATGAGCGTGACTGGCGGTGTTTTGACGGGAATAGTGCTGACCATCACGCTGAATCGCGTGCTGGCGCGCTGGATTCAGGGCAGCTCGCTCGATGCGTTGGTCCTGGTGGGCGTGATCCTGCTGCTGGTTGCCACTTCCGGCTTGTCCTGCTTCATTCCTGCGCGAAGGGCGTCGTCGGTTGATCCTGTCGTGGCGCTGAGATACGAATAGAAATTTGAAATTGGAAATCGGAAATTAGAAGATTGGAAAAAGAGGAGCCGCGATGAGCTGGGTGAGCCGATTGTTTTGGAAACAGAACCGAGAAGAGACAGAAGTAAATAGGCAACGAAGCAAAAATTCCAAAGTGAACGAAGTGGCAATGATTTGCCGGGATGTGGCTCAAGCAGTTCGACATTGCTCCTGACAAATGCGGTGCCCTTTTTTCCCCTAGTCCTCTCGAAAACCCGCAAGCGCTATGTTGTTGATGCGTAAGGGCCTGGGTCTAACCTAACCGCAAGCCTCGAATCCTGTCTAATGATTCGGATGCAACAGAGCGTCGAAAGCACCCAGGCCATCGCCGAGAGCGACGCCATCGCCGTGGAGCGCACGCTCGCGGGCGATCGCGATGCCTATCGCGTTCTGGTGGAGCGGCACAGCCACAACATTTTCCGGCTGGCCTACCGCATGACCGGGAACCGGCACGACGCTGAAGAGGTGGTCCAGGAGGCATTCTTGCGCGGGTATCAGAAGCTGGGGCAGTTCGCGGCGCGTTCGAATTTCGGGACGTGGGTTTATCGCATCGCCGCGAACTATGCGATTGATCGCATGCGCCAGCGGCAGAAAGAAGAAGCGCGGCGGGAAATGCCAAGAACGGAAGATCGCGACGCGATGGAAAACGATCCCTTGACGCGAGTAAAAGACGAGGCGCCGACCCCGGAACGCTTGACGCAAAGCATCGAATTGCGAAGACAGATGGAACAAGCACTCGCCGCCCTTACCGAAGCGGAGCGAACTGCTTTCGTCATGCGGCATTGGGAAGGCTGCGGGATCGAAGAAATTGCGGCGGTCTTGAAATCCAGCTCGAACGCCACGAAGAACACCGTCTTTCGAGCCGTCCAGAAACTGCGGCATGCGTTGCAACCCTTGGTGGAAGCAAGAGCGCAAGCACGCGTGATGGGAACCGAATCATGAAACACGTAACGGAAGAAGAGCTAATTGCGTACCGCGAGGGAATCGCCGAGCAGCGCGCGGTGATTTCAGAACATCTGGCAGCTTGCCAAGAGTGCCGCCGCGAATTGGAACGAATCGAAGCGGTGCTCGCGGCGTTGAATACCCTTCCTGTGCCCGACCCCGGCCCAGACTACGGGCGGCAGGTGTGGCGTGAGATTGCGCCGCGACTGGCGAAAAAACCGGGACGCTGGTGGCGGCTGTGGATGGATCCCCGGAGGCTGGCGGCCGCTGGAGCGGTTGTGGCGTTGATTGTCGCAGCGTTCGTTACTGGCCGGATCAGCAAGCAAGGCAATACGGCTGACAACATCACGAACAAAGAGCAGGTGCGGGAGCGCATTTTGGTGGTTGCCGTGGGCGAACACCTGGGCCACTCCGAGAGGATGCTGGTGGAGCTTTCGAACGCGGCGCCGAACGGTCCGGCGCAGAAGAAAGTGAACATCTCCGCCGAGCAGCGCCGCGCGGAAGATTTATTGCAGGAAAACCGGCTGTACCGGCAGACCGCGCTGCAAGAGGGAGACGCCGGACTCGCCAGCGTGCTGGATGAACTGGAACGCGTGCTGCTGGACGTGGCCCACAGCCCGGATGAGGTAACTCCGGCACAGCTCGAAGCCATCCAGAAAAAGATCGAGGCGCGCGGGATTCTCTTCAAGGTTCGCGTAGTCAACAAGGAGCTGCAACAACGGCAGGAGGCCCCCTCGCCTGCGCCGCCACAGAACGATTCAACGAAAAGAGAGAGGAACAAAGTATGACCATCGGCAATTCCATCGGAAAGACGGGCGCGGCGTGGTTCGCAGTCGCCGCGCTGGTGTTGACGCCTGCTATTACGCGCGCGCGCGGACTCCAGCCAATTCCCTTGCAGGCCGCAGATTCTCTGCAGGACTCGCAGGAGGCTCGGGACAAAGAACAGGAGAAGCGCGACCGCGAACAGGAAGCGCGCGACAGAGAGGAAGAGAAACGTGAGCGTGAACAAGAAGCTCGCGAGCGTGTGCAGGAAAAACTCGGACGGCTGCAGGAATTGTACGACGACGGCCGTGAATACTTGGATGAGGATCGCTACGACCGGGCCGTGGAGAAATTCCAGCAATTAGCGGAAATGAACGGTCCACAGACGGATGCCGCGCTCTACTGGAAGGCCTACGCGGAAAACCGACTGGGCCGGAGGGACCCGGCACTGGCCACCATTGCGGACTTGAAACGGCGCTTTCCGCAGAGCCGCTGGCAAAAGGACGCCGGCGCGCTGGAAATCGAGGTGAAGCAGTCCACCGGCCAAGCCGTAAAGCCGGCGGATCAGAGCGACGAAGAACTGAAAATGCTGGCCATCCAGGGTTTGATGAACAGCGGCTCCGAAGCCGCCATGCCGCTGCTCGAGAAAGTGATCGACGGTTCCGGCTCTCCAAGGGAAAAATCGAAAGCGCTGTTTGTGCTGGCGCAGAGCGGGTCGCCGCAAGCGCGCGAGATTCTGGGCAAAATCGCGCGGGGCCAGAGCAATCCGGACCTGCAGCGCAAGGCGGTGGAATATCTGGGGCTCTTTGGAGGCATCGAAGCTAGGAAAACGCTGGCCGAAGTTTACGCCTCCAGCAGCGATGCCTCCGTCAAGCACGCCATTCTTCGCAGCTACATGATCGGCGGCGATCACGAGCGCTTGTTCACCGCGGCGAAGAGCGAGAAAGACGAGTCCCTGCGGCGCGAGGCCATCCGGCAACTGGGTCTCGTTCACGGGACAAGCGAGCTGGAACAGTTGTACAAGACGGAAACTTCTCCCGACGTCCGCCGGGAGATCCTGCAGGCCTTTTTTCTTGCTGGCGATTCCGGACGGCTCGTGCAAGCGGCGCAAGGGGAAAAGGATGCGGATTTGCGCCGGGCGGCGGTTCGCAACCTCGGCCTGATCCATTCCGACGATTCGGGCAAAGCGCTGCAAGAGATTTACAGCAAGGAAACGGACCGCGAAGTCAAGGCAGAAGTCTTGAACGCCTATTTCCTGCAAGGCAACGCGAAAGCGCTGGTGGCCGTCGCGCGAAGCGAGAAAGACCCGGAACTTAAGAAGACTGCGGTGTCCAAATTGACCTTGATGCATTCCAAGGAAGGCACCGAATACCTGATGGAACTGTTGCAAAAGTAAGAGGGGGAACCATGCGAGAAGAACGGACAGCATTGCGAAGAGTACTTGGGCTGACGATGATCGTGGCAGGCATTGGCAGTGCCGCCGTGCAACTGGCCAAGGGCGGGGCCACAACTCCGTTGGCGCAAACAGGCCCCGCAGCGTCGCAAGCGGCGGATGCGCCGCGCATCGAAAACGCCAAGTTGCAAACGCGCTCCGTCGGCGCAAGTCTCGGCCTGACCTTCCGCGAGATCGCGGCAACAGTGGAAAAACCCGAGTGGGTCGGCTACCACGTCGACGAAGTCGCAGGCGAACGCGGCATCTGCTGCAACGACAACTGGAATGACGGCAATTGTGGAACTTGCCGGCTGGAAAAGGAAAACGGCGAATCGAGCAGCACGACGCACACAAACGGAAACCTAAAGCTAGAAGGCTCGCGGCAACTCGTCGTGCTCTACCGCCTGGAAGCAAAACAGGTCGTGAGGATTCGCATCGAATCGGACGACTGCACGCTGGACGCGGGAGGGCTGCCCTTCGTTTGGCTGACGGGCGTGAAACCTTCGGAAAGTGTGGCCCTGCTCTCAACCTACGTTCGTGGTTCGAATTTCGAAGATCGCGGGGATCGCGGAATCGGAAACGGAGTGTTGACGGCCATCGCGTTGCACGCGGATGCGTCGGCCGACCGCGCGCTCGAATCCTTCGTCACCCCGGAACAGCGCGAGGAGCTCCGGAGACACGCCGCATTCTGGATGGGAGCGGCGCGGGGCAGCGCTGGATTGATTTCGTTACGGCACATGGCGAAAACGGATCCGAGTTCGGACGTCCGCGCCCATGTGGCCTTCGCGCTTTCCGTGAGCCATGAAGCGGGAGCTCTGGATGAAATGATCCGCATGGCGCACGACGACGCGAGCTCGCACGTGCGCGGCCAAGCGCTGTTCTGGCTGGCGCAAAAAGCCGGAAAGAGAGCCGTAGGCACGATCACCGGAGCAATCGAAAACGACCCTGACACGGATGTAAAGAAAAAAGCAGTCTTTGCCTTGAGCCAATTGCCCAAGGATGAAGGTGTGCCAAAACTGATCGAAGTAGCGCAGACAAATCGCAATCCCGCCGTGCGAAAACAAGCCATGTTCTGGCTGGGGCAATCCAACGATCCGCGAGCGCTGCAGTTTTTTGAGAAAGTGCTGACGCAGTGAATCGTTAGCGCAACAGGTCTTCGAGCTGCACGCGCGCATCCGTCTTCGCGTCGCGGTACTTGACGATGACCGCGGCTTGCACTGACAGCCCCCATTTTGCGCCAGAGGCTTGCGTCACCGCGCGTGAACCCGGAACCACGATCGCTTCCTCGGGAATGATGACCGGCTCAGTCTCGCTTGCGGTGTAAACCTTGTCGCGCACCAGATCGTAAACCGGAATAGAGCGATTGAGGATCGTCCCAGTCCCAAGAACCGCACGGCGCTTCACTACCGTTCCTTCATACACGCCGGAATTTCCTCCCACCAGGACTTCGTCTTCGATAATCACCGGCAACGCGCCGACCGGCTCAAGCACCCCGCCGATCTGCGATCCCGCCGAAATGTGGCAATGGCGTCCGACTTGCGCGCAACTTCCCACAAGCGCATGCGAATCGATCATCGTGCCCTCGCCGACATAAGCGCCCACATTGACGAACATCGGGGGCATGCAAATCACCCCGCGCCCGATGTAGCTGCCGTCGCGAATGCTGGAACCACCGGGAACGATGCGCACGCCGTCCGAAGCCATGAATGCGCGAACGGGATAAGTGGACTTATCGAAAAAGGGCTGCTTCGCGGCGTCAATGGACATATCGGCGATCGCGCCCATTCGAAAGCCAAGCAGGATTCCCTTTTTCACCCAGGCGTTCGCGCGCCACCCGGATTTCGTCGAGGCATCCGGTTCGGCAGCGCGAATCTCGCCGCGATTCAGCGCCGCCTTGAAATCGCGGAAGAGCCATTGATCTTCTTCTTCGTAGTGAGCCCGAGCTTCGTCGAACAACCGCTCAATTTGCGAAGGCAGCATGTACCCTCTCGACCGCGGGCACGGCCGCCGGGCGGCTGACGAGCCCGAGCGCTTCGAGCACGGCTCGAATGCGCGCCTGATTCTCCGCCTTCGGCGCCACCAGCGGCAAGCGCCATACCGCTTCGAGCAGGCCCATTTCCCGCATCGCCGCCTTCACGGGAATTGGATTGGATTCCACAAAGTTTATTTCCATCAGCGAATGATAGCGCCGGTGAATCGCGCGCGCGCTGGCAAAGTCACCCTGAAGAGCAAGTCGCGTGAGCTGCGACATTTCCGCGGGGATTTCGTTGGAAACGACCGAGATGACGCCACGGCCGCCGAGCGAAATGACCGGCAGCGTGATGGCGTCGTCGCCGGAAAGCACGATGAAACCGTCCGGCACAGCGTTGAGAATCGCCGCCATCTGCGATACGTTGCCGGAAGCCTCCTTGATGCCCACGATGCTTTCGATTTCGGCGAGGCGCTTCACTGTGCCAGGCTCGATGTTCACGCCGGTGCGCCCTTGCACGCTGTAGAGAATAATCGGCAGCGGCACCGCTTCGGCGATGGCGCGATAGTGCTGGAAAAGCCCTTCCTGCGTCGGCTTATTGTAGTAAGGCGTTACCGAGAGAATGCCATCCGCGCCAAGCTCGGCAAGCTCGCGCGCGAGTGCAATGACCTCCGCGGTGTTGTACCCGCCGGCGCCGGCCAGAACCGGGACACGCCCCTTCGCGAACTTGACAGTAATCTCGACGACTCGAAGATGTTCCTCATGCGTCAGCGTCGGGCTCTCGCCCGTTGTGCCGCATGGCACGAGAAAGTCGATCCCCGCGTCAATCTGGCGCTTGACCAGGGCCTGCAGCGTTTCTTCGTCCAGCGATCCATCGCCGCGAAACGGAGTGACAAGCGCAGTGCCGGTGCCCGTAAACATGGTGTTTCTCCTTTTTTACCCCGACGTCTTACTGCCCAAATCCAAACTCGGCGGCAGTCAAGCCGCCACCTCCCAGAAAATCCTCAACCCAGTTCGCTAAGGATCTCTTTGAACTCAAAGAAACCCTTTTTGCCCGCAATCCACCGCGCGGCTTGCAGCGCGCCGCGTGCGAACCCTTCCCGGTTTCGCGCGGTATGCCGCAGCGTGATCGTGTCCACGGCGGAATCAAAACCGATTTCATGTGTCCCGGGATGCGCGCCGGCGCGACTGGCGCTGAGGCTGACGGGCCGCGCGTAACCCGCCGCGCGCATTTCCTCGGCAAGTTTCTTCAGAGTCCCCGAAGGCGCATCCTTTTTCTGAGAGTGATGAATCTCCCATCCCCACGCTTCGTATTCCGAATGTTTGGCAAAGAGCGCCGCCGCATGCGCAACGGCCTGAATGAAGAGATTAACTCCCACGGAAAAATTCGCTCCCCACACCAACCCCGTCTTGCCTTGCTCGACCGCTTCGCGCATGGACGGAAGTTGTTCGAGCCAGCCGGTGGTCCCAACAACGGTGTTGACGCCCAGTACGGCAAGTCGCCGGATATTTTCCGGCGCCGCGTGCGGTGCCGTGAAATCCACAGCCACATCCACGCCGCGCAGGGTTTCGTGCGAAAGCGCCTGGGCGTGAACGTTGTTGCGGCCATCGAACTCCGCGCGTACCTCAAATCCATGCGCCGGCGCAAGCTGCGCAATGAGGCGCCCCATCTTCCCGCAACCGAGAACGGCGAGGCCGAGACTCATACTGTGTTCCGTCCGGTCGCGAGAAGTTGCGCCGCCATGCGCGCATAGATCTCGACCGCATCCGACAATTCCCTTTTGGAAATGCGCTCCTCCGCTGTGTGCGCGACTTGAATGCTCCCGGGACCGATGAGAAAGGGTTCCCCCCAGGTCCCTTCGAAACTGGGGATGTCCGTCGTGAAGGCCACGACCGTTGTGGGCAATCCATCGAGCTTCGCCAATTGCAGCGCCGGCGTATAGAAGACCTCGCGCGCTTCGGCGCGGCCAGCAACACCGGCGGAGACGGCTTCGCGTGTCCCTGCGGGATCGCCGATCGTGCGAAACATGAGTTCCGCTTCAGCCTGATCCGCGACCACGTTGGGTGCGCGGCCGCCGTCGATGGTGCCGATATTCAGCGTGCTGTCGCCGAGCAACGCGTCATGCGGCAGCGGAATCCGGCGAATGTCGTGAAGCACGTCCAGCAGCGTATGAATCGCGGAATGCCCGAGCTCGGGATACGCCGAGTGCGCGAGTTTCCCGTGCGCCGTGATTTCGTAGCGCAGCGCGCCTTTCGAACCGGGCGGGAGCCGGTTCTCGGTAGGCTCGCCATTGATCAAGAAGCGCGAGCCTCGCGGTGTTGCGGCGGCGGCTCTTGCTCCCGCGCTGTTGCGTTCTTCGCCAACGACAAAGAGCAGCCCGAGATTTCGCGTCCCGGCCGCCAGCAGTTTTTCCGCCCCCGCGATCATCGCCGCGATAATCCCCTTAGCGTCGCACGACCCCCGGCCCCAAATAAAATCGTCATCCTCGCGCGAACCAAAAAAAGGCGGAACTGTATCCATGTGCGTGGAAAGCGTAACCACTGGCTCGCCCCAGGAAACAAAGATGTTGTCGCGGTTGGGCTCAGCAGCAATCCGTTCGACGTTGCCGTTGTAGCGCGTGGTCAGCGCCGACAAATGTGCGAAGAGGCAGTCGCCCACGTTTTTCTCGTGGTTGGTGGTCGACTCGATGTCCACCAGCGCGCGCGTCAGCTCGAAAAGATTCATTCGAAATCAAGCATTTCTGGATGAGCGCAACGAAAGGAAGGAACCGCGAAGATACAATTCGGGGCTGCCGCCTCTCGATAGCGCTTCATCCGTTTCATATCCGGCCGCAAAGCGGACGGCGTACAACGGACGACAGTGGATAGGTTTTGGACCTATCCCCCAACCACCGCGGCTTCAGCTACCGCGGCGATTTCGGCGGACTAAAAACGCTTCCTCGGACCTAAGCTGCTCGGAATTGCTGCACGGCTACTTATGGCCTCCGCACCTCTACCAAGAAAGAGTAAGTTTAAGCGAACCATCTGGAAAAAGCGAACGAAATCTCAGTCGGAATGGATTCAAAAAAATGATTCAGCTCATGCTAAAAAGAGATGTTTTCCCCTCGTCGCGAACGGCTGACAACGCGGCTTCAGGTCAGGAACATAGGTCGGTGCGACACGTGGTACTAATATGGGAGTTGAAGAACGCTCAGCAGTGTGAAAACATCTCGATATGAGCGGGGCCATAACACCGGAACAGCGCGACCTGCTCTTGAAGATGATTGAAAATCCTCCTCGGGGCAGCAAACTGGACATCGCGAGGAGAGCAGGGGTCGACCTTCACGTACTCATTGAGAATCTCTGCCTCACGCCAGAACAGCGGATCAGGAAAATGGAAGCTCGGCTTAATCGAATGTTGGAACGCGCCAGGAGAAAGAAACTTCGGCGAGATGAACGCAAGAAAAAATTCACCCTTAGATCCAACAGTTGAGGAGCCGATTTAGCTGGCCCTTCCCAATCCTCGCAAGGAAGTCGTACTAAGATTACTTTTCGAAATATTCGTCCAGAAAACTACAATTCAAGAGGCTTGAGTGGTTCGTGCTGAGAGGCGAGGAGAAGTTCGCCGGTGAACGCGTGTTCAGGAGGGCGATCGCGCAAGGCTGTTTCGGCCGATATTCTGGCAGTATCCGGGTTATTGTTTTCTTGGGACAGGTGCGCCAGAACGAGATAGCGAGCGCGGGCGTCAAAGCTTTCTGGGTCAGCGAGATAATCACCAACGGAACGGTTGGAGAGATGGCCGGTGTTACTCATGATGCGTTGCTTGACGAGCCATGGATAAGGCCCCGCTTTGAGCATGTCTGGTTCGTGATTCGATTCCAGGATCAAGCAGTCCGAACCGCGCAAAGTCTCCCTAACGAGATGCGTAATACGGCCCAGGTCAGTTACCTGCGTTAGTTTCACGCCATTCACCTGAAAGGTGAATCCGACAGGGTCGGCGGCGTCGTGGGGAATGTCGAACGCGCGGACCTCGATGTCACCAATAGTGAAACTCTGACCGCTACGAATGGTCTCGACGCCTCGGAGGCGCTTTTGGAGCCGATCGGGCAGGGCACGGTGAAGGGCATCAAGAGTGGGCTCGGTGACGTAAAGCGGCGCTTTCCACAAGCCGAGCATTTGCGGCAAGCCGTTGCAGTGATCGGTGTGTTCGTGGGTGATGAGGATGCCGTCGATGTGCTCGACGGTTCTCTCAACAGCCGCGAGTCGGGCGAGCGTTTCGCGCTTGCCGAGACCGGCGTCAATGAGGAGGCGGGTCCGCTCGGTCTCGAGCAATGTAATGTTGCCCGAACTACCTGACGCCAAGATGGAAACCCGCAAGCCGATCGCTTCCCCCTCAGAGATACATCGCGAAGAGATTTTTAGAATAATGCCACAATGCCCAACAAGATGCCCAACAAAATCGCAATGGGCTGCTACCGAGCGGATCTGCTTCGGAGCAGGGCCAGTTTGCGGCTTCGGGGAGCATCCGCGGGGGCGCATGCCCCGCAGCCTGCGCAACAGCAACGGTGATATACTCCCGCCGCAAACCATGGAAAAGTACGATCTCATCGTGGTAGGTTCCGGGCCGGGAGGCCAGCGCGCCGCGATTCAAGCGGCTAAATTCGGCAAGCGCGCCGCGCTCATTGAAAAGCTTGAAGTGATCGGTGGAACCGCCATCAACACCGGCACGATTCCCAGCAAGACCATCCGCGAAGCGGTCCTGCATCTTTCGGGGTATCAGTATCAAAGCATTTACGGTGTCAACTATCGCGTGAAAGAACAGATCACCATGGCCGATCTCTCCTTTCGCGCTCTCAACGTTATCAAGACCGAGATCGACGTGATCCGCGCCCAACTCTCCCGCAACGGCATCGAAGTCGTCACGGGAACCGCCAGCTTTCTCGATCCTCACCACATGCAAGTGGCGAGTTCGCGCGGGCAAACCGAGTTTGAAGCGGACAACATCGTTATCGCGACCGGCACGAAACCCGCCGTCTCCCCCCTCGTCCCTTTCAACAACACAACTATCATCAACAGCGATCAAATCCTGAAGATGCCGGTGATTCCCAAGGCCATGATCGTGGTGGGCGGCGGAGTCATCGGCGTCGAGTACGTGTGCATGTTCGCCACGCTGGGTGTGCGCGTCACGCTGATTGAAAAGCGTCCGCGCTTGCTGGAATTTGCAGATGCCGAGATGGTCGAGGCGCTTTGTTACCATCTGCGGGACCGGCGCGTCACGCTGCGGCTGAACGAGGAAGTCGAGAGCGTCGAAGAAACCCCGGATCACACGGTCGTGGCGAACCTGAAAAGCAAAAAGAAAGTTACCGGTGACGCGCTGCTCTATGCGGTGGGGCGCCAAGGCAACGTCGATGAACTGAACCTCGCTGCCGGCGGCCTCGAGGCCGATGCGCGCGGGCGCATCCCCGTCGACGAAAATTATCAGACCAAGCAGCCGCATGTGTACGCCGTTGGAGATGTCATCGGGTTTCCAAGCCTCGGCTCGGTTTCGATGGAACAAGGGCGCATCGCCGCCGCGAGAGCGTTTGGCATGCCAACGAATTCCAATCGCGCGAATTACCCCTACGGTATTTACACCATTCCCGAAATTTCATTTATCGGAAAGACGGAGGAGCAGCTCACTGAGGAAGGCGTCCCGTACGAAGTGGGAATGGCTTTTTTCCGGGAAATTGCCCGAGGCCAGATTCGCGGCGACACCACCGGCCGCTTGAAACTCATTTTTGATCCATCGACAAAGGCGCTCTTAGGTGTGCACATCATCGGTGAAGGAGCCTCGGAGCTGCTGCACATCGGGCAGGCAGTTTTCGCG
>WNFG01010160.1_pt1 | contig 12564 bp, 12 predicted proteins | sample 5400431 | NCBI WGS metagenome assembly WNFG01 (sample SAMN13153346, study PRJNA577476) | soil metagenome | isolation source: 120 cm saprolite under Douglas fir tree site 2 hole 3 replicate 2 | place: USA:California | collected 2015-04-18
AAGGCGACAGCTGCATACCCTTTAGAGTGCGCTGGAGAACCTGAAGTAAACGGGAGACGACCCCTTATCGCTGCGCTTCGACGCCAGACACCAAACCTGACCCTGTCACCGCTCCGTAGGCAGTCGCGGATTTTTGCCGGCGCGTGCGTCGGCGAGCCACGCCTTCCACGCGGCCGTATGATACGGCCACTTCGCCATCTCGATGCACCAGGCCGGCGGCTCGGCCGACAGGAAAAAGGACGCCTCCCGTTGTGCAGCGGTCAGGCAGCGCGGGGCAACCATTTTGGCGGCCGATATCAATTTCTGGCGGTCGGCAAAGACCTCCCACAGCCGCGCGGTCCCGTCGCTGGAAGCGGTCACGACGCGCTTGTCGTCAGGGCTGAACGCCGCACTCAATACTCTCTCCGGATGGTGCATGACGGCGATCGAACTGCGGGAATCGATATCCCACAGCCGCGCGGTCTTGTCCCAGGACGCGGTGACGATGCGCCTGCCGTCGGAGCTGAACGCCACGCTGCTCACAATGTCCGTATGACCGATGAGCGGCAGACCAATTTGCTCGCCGGTGTCAGCGTCCCACAGCCGCGCGGTCTTGTCCGCGGAGACGGTGACAACGTGTTTGCCGTCGGGGCTGAACATTGCGCCGCTTACATCATCCGTATGGCCTGCGAGCGTGTGGATTGACTCGGCCGATGCTGCATCCCACAGCCGCGCCGTCTTGTCCTTGGATGCCGTGATGATGCGCCTGCCATCCGGGCTGAACGCCGCGCTTGTCACGCGATCGCTATGGCCGCTGAGCTCACCGATAGGCCGGCCGGTTTCGGCGTCCCAAAGCAGTGCCGTGGGGTCGTCCGACGCGGTGACGACACGCCTGTCATCTGGGCTGAACGCCGCTCCGTTCACACGATACGGGCGGCCCGCGTATAGGGCGCGGATCTCCCGGCCGGTCTCCACGTCCCACAACCGCGCGGTCGCGTCGCTGGATGCGGTCACGATACGCTTGCCGTCGCGGCTGAACGACGCGCTTGAGACGAAACCATCATGACCCGTGAGCAAGCCAATTTGACGGCCGCCTGCGGCGTCCCACAGCCGCGCCGTCTCGTCACCTGATGCGGTGACGATGCGCGTTCCGTCGGGGCTGAACACCGCATTGCTCACGACACCCGCATGGCCGAGGAGCGGCGCGCCCATTTCTGTGTCCGCCGCGGCATTCCACAGTCGCGCTGTTCCGTCCGCCGATGCGGTGACGACGTGCTTGCCGTCAGAACTGAACACCGCGCTGTTCACAATGCCAGCATGGCCGACAAGCGGCGCGCCGATTTGCCGGCGCGAGGCGACGTCCCAGAAACGGGCCGTACCGTCCATGGACGCCGTGATTATGCGCGTGTCGTCGGGGCTGAACGCCGCACCCGTGATGCGATCCCCGCAATTGAACGGCGTGCCCGTTTGCCGTCCGGTCCCGGCGTCCCACAGCCGCGCGGTCTTGTCCCAGGACGCCGTGAGGATGAGCTTGCCATCTGCGCTGAACGAGGCGCTGGTCACGCGATCCGTATGGCCGATGAGCGGCTCGCCGATCAGTTCGCCGGTCTCGGCGTCCCACAGCCGCGCGGTCTTGTCGGTGGATGCGGTCACGATGCGCTTACCGTCGGGGCTGAATGCCGCGGTCCGCACGTTGCCGAGCGCACGCCCGGGCAGTACGCCGACCGACTGGCCGGTGGAGGTGTCCCACAACCGCACCGTCTCGTCTCTGGACGCGGTGACGATGCGCGTGCCGTCGGGACTGAATGCCGCGCTATTCACAACGTCCGTGTGACCGGTGAGGGTTACGATCTGGCGGCCGCTCGCAGCGTCCCACAGCCGCGCGGTCCTGTCGGCCGAGGTCGTGACGATGCGCGTGCCGTCTGGACTGAATGCCGCCCCCGCCACCCGATCGGCATGACCGATGAGCGGCAGGCCGATCGGCTCGCCGGTCTCGGCATGCCAGAGACGCACGGTCTTGTCCGTGGATGCGGTGACGACGAGCTCACCGTCGGGGCTGAACGCCGCGCCGTTCACGGCATATCCATGTCCGACGAGAATGTGCCGCTCGCGTAACGCCCGCCACGCGCCATCGAGCTGCAATTCCGACTCTGGCGCGTGGACCCGATCAATGCCGTCCATGCCCCCCTCGACGGCGACCCGCAATTGCTCGGTAACCCGGGAGGGGCTGCCCGCGCCAACCTGCAAGCTCTCCAGCGCCAGAAGCAGCGCGGTTCCGGCGTCGCCTCGCATCTGATGTTGGCGGGCGAGATCAGCCAAGAATCGCGACACGTTCCGCTGCATACGGACGAATTCTGTCTCGGCGAGAGTTGGCTCCATGAACCGATGTTGCAAATTCATATCACCGGTTTTCCCCTCTCGTCGTGCAAACGAATCGGCGCGATCCGCCTTTCCCCATTGCACCCAGGCGAAGCCGCCAATCATCGCCATGAGCACGGTCGCTGCGCCGAGGGCGGTGATAAGCTCCCGTCGTTTCATTCGATCACCTCGCCGGCGCACAACACGAAAGCATCTGGGATCAGCCGCCCGATTGACTTGGCGGTCATCATGTTAGCAGCGCAAGTTTGACTGGAAAACGCTTCGAAACAGCCCCACGGTGTCGGGCACCATAAGACATAAGCCCGCGCTCCGCGGCGACGTACTGTTCGTAGTACATCGCAGAGGTCCGGTGCTCTATCGTCAGCCGGTTCATCAATTGGCGGTCCGAAAAAGACGAAGCCTGTTGGAATGACCATCGAGCCGCTGTTCGGCTGGCCGTGTCTTCGCCGTCATCAGCGTAACAGAAAGTAGCGCCTGAGGCTTGGCAACGCGCGAAATTTTTACTCCGCGGAACTCCCTTCAATGTCGGAAGCGGGTCATGGGCTGCCTTGGGGGCTAGGTTGGCACAACGACCGGTTTGCCTCCGGTAGCTGCCGAGTCGCCCGTCGCGAAAGTCGGCAGCCGTGGCCAAAGCCGCAGTTGCGTCGACCAGCGCTTCTCAAGCGGCTGCGCAACTCAGTGGACTGGCTCGAATGCCTGGTCTGTCGATTGATCGGTGGTGGCGCGCGCGAGGCCGGCGTGGCTGCGGCCAAAGGCCGACCGGTCCGGCTGGTCGACGCCACGTCGGTTGCGAAGGCTGGGCGGGCTGCGCGCGAGTCCGGCGGCAGGTGGCGCATCCATTCGGCCTTTGATCTGGCGAGCGAACGCTTCACCGCCTTTGAATTGACGGACGAGAGCGAAGGTGAGGTCATCGATCGGGCCGATGTCGTCGCGGGCGAAATCCGCGTGCGGGATGGCGCCTATCTGCGGCCCGACCGGATCGCGGAGGTGCTCGACGCCGGTGCCGACATCGTCGTGCGCGCCGGGTGGAACAACGCGCGCTGGCTTGACGGCAAGGCAAACCGCCTCGATCTCATCGCGCTTCTCCAGAAGTCGCGCGGCAAGGGGCTTATCGATCGACGCGTCTGGATCAAAGGTTCAGCAAAAGAGCCCATCGCATTGCGTCTGGTGGCGATCCGCAAGCCCAAACAGGCCCGCGACCTTTCGATTGACAAGCTCAAGCGCCACGCGCGCGACAAGGGCCGCAATCTGCGGCCCGAGACGCTGATCGCGGCCGAATGGGTCATCATCGTGACGTCGCTCGATCGCGATGAATATCCGCTCTCGGCAATCAGTGCGCTCTATCGGCTGCGTTGGCGCATCGAGATCGCTTTCAAGCATCTCAAGAGCGGCGTTCGCCTCGTCGGGCCGCCGGGCGAAGATCCCAGGAGCGCGAAAGCGCACATCCTCTGCAATCTCTTGCTGGCGCTACTAACCGAGCCGCTCATCGCGGACCATCTCGGTGACTCTCCCCGCCGGGAGGCCGCGTAAAAAATGGTGTTTGGCGCCTCCTGCGCTTGATCGTCGCGGCGATCGTCAACGCGGTTACCCTTTGCAAAGATGTTGGTGTTCGAGCCCTTGGGCATGGGCCGCTCAAGCTTTGCTTGGGAGGCGAACTTCGGCGAGAATCGAGCCTATCCACATAACGCCTTCAGCACGCCAGCACTGCCATCGGCCAAGTGTCCGGATTGCAATACTTCCACAGGCTCGTACCGCCGGCCACTTTTTGGCCCCCGGAATGCCTTATGGCGCCCGCGTTGTGTCTTCCACGTGCAGTCCGCCGGTGGTGATGATTCCCGCGCGAGACAGCTTTCTGACGCGGATGAAGTCTTCGAGCGTGAACAGAACCAACAACATCGCAATAGCGTGCCGATAAGGGGGCCGGCCGATGACAAGGCGGCGGCTGGTGGGCCAATTCGTTAAGGCGATCGAGGCTGCTTTCACGCCTTATAACTTGGTGCCGGGGCCCCACGATCCACCGGTGCTGAAGGTGATGAGTTTTGAGCAGTTTTCACACCTTCAAACCGAAGAAATAGTGCGCATTGGCTCCAAGATCGTCGAGCGGTTCGAACAGCTCTTTCGGCTCTACTGCGTAGCTCGAACGGGCGACGACTTCTGCGACTTCAAGAGTCTGGCGCTCGAGATGGCAATAGAATTGTTTCCGGACTTTCGTTTCAAGGCTGATCCCGATCTCCTTGAACTGCTCTTTCCTCTGTACGGCTTGCTCGCAAACGGCACTTGCGTTTTTGACTATCAGCTTTTGGTGACTCGGATGGCAGACGGCTGCTTTTCCATCAAGAAGCAACCAAACCAGAGCAAGCCCGGCAATCAGTTGGTGCTACTCTGGCTGCTCGCCGACGTCGAGGCGGTTCAATTGGCGAGGAAGCGGCCCCGCCCTTATTCGGATCGTGAAGCCATCAAGAAATTGATGGGTGAGGAGCCTTTCAAAGCACGGTGGGGAGGTACGAACACCAAGACATTGTGTAACTGGCTGAGCGCCGCCCGCAGGTCATTCGAAGACTCGGGGCAGCGACCCGTCCCGAAAATCAGTTAAAGACATAATTAGATTTCAGCATGGAATATTTCGGCGGCTGCATTTGGCTGTGGTGATTGCACGGCTTACTTGCTGTTGCCGAGTGACGCGCGTCTAGAGCACTTCCCGAAAAGAATGAATCGAGCGGGATTCCCCTGCGGGCGCAACGGCAACGCCGATCATACCGCTAGCAATCCGTATCATCGAATAAATCTCCTAGCCTGGATTTCCACGGAGAGAGGCCGGAGCCAATAATTACGGTCAAAGTTGCCGCCGCCGCGTCGGTGAATAGCCAGTCCATCGCTTTCCACAGTCACTCGGTCTGACGACCGTAAGGGTGTGGCGAGACGAAAGCCCCAGCATGCGGCCGGGGCTTTCGTGCGGCTTCGTCCGTCGGGTGGATGGGGGGCGCTACGGACGGTCCGCGAATAAGTAGTACCGAGCAACTGGCAAAAGGTTCGATCCGGCAGTCGCGCGACAGCCTCCACCGCTTGCCGTCCGAAGTGTCCGGATTGCGGCACTCGTGTTGCCCGCCACTTTTCGGCCCGCGGAATACCTGATCGGCACCTGCGTTGTGCCTTCGGTGTGCGGTCCTACGCGGTGATGATGCCCGCACGCGACGTCGGTCTCCTTCACGATGGCCTCTGGGGCCCGGGGGTCTTGCTTCGCTCGTGGTGCCCGCATGCCCTGTATCCGAGGCAAGAAGCCTCCCCCATCGTCGATGCCTCGTTTCAGTCCCGAACAGGGTACTGGCCGCAAACCCGGTCAGTACCGGGAACAGCGCCGTGCCCTCAAAATGCTGGCCGACGCCCCGCGCGGTGTCAGGGAGGAAATGCTCGTCGTAATGCACGGCTTCTCGACCGAGATGCTCGCCGGCCTTGTGCTCGCCGGGCTCGCGACGGTGGTGACTGAGACCAAGAGTGCGCCCCGCGGCGTGACGATCAAGGTTGAGCGTATTCGCGTCACGGACGCGGGCCGCAGGGCGTTCGACGGTTGATCGGACTCAGCCCGGAACGCGCCGATGCGGGCGGCGTTGGATTACTGCGTGAGGCTGTCTGGCTGACGAGCCTCATGCAGGTCCCGGCTCTTGCCTTTGCGATGAGGCCAAAATGGCCGGGGCTTTGCCTACTTGCCCAACTGCCTGCCCATTCTCGGAACGCGTCGCTGTGGCCAGCGTTGGATTCCTGCGTGGGGTTGTCTGATCTCGCTAAAATCCGATCCCAATTATTATCAAGGCCGCGAACGCGCCGCCTTGGCGTTGATATTCTACCTTTACGGATTGACCGGTCTTGAGATCAGATAAATTGCCGATCTTGTCTCCGACCCGAATCACGGTCTTATCGGTGACTCTGAACCTCCAGTTCTTCTTCTTCTTGGCGTAGTTGAAGCTCGTCCCGCCGACATCAACCGAGGTGATCTTTCCTCCCGAGATCGTATCGGCGCTCGCAGGCAGAGCGCACATGCCGCAGAGAACAATTGCCAGCATCGTTTTCTTCATTGGAATCCTCCTTGCTCAAAGATGATCGTTCGCAATCTGGGCCGTCATTTTAGCGCTCAAAGTCACGCCAGTCACTTTCCCTGCCGAGGTCGGCTGGCTTTTCTGGGAACGCGCCTTTGCCGGCTGCGTTGGCCACAGGGAGGGCAAAACGGAGTTTCTATGCAAGAGCGCTTCCAGTACGCCAAGGCGTATCCTGACGCTTACAAGGCCATGCTGGCGCTGACCCAGGCCGTCGAAAGGACGGGTCTCGCACCACAGCTGATCGATCTTGTCAATTATCGCATCTCGCAACTCAATAGCTGCGCGTTTTGCCTCGATATGCATTCGAAGGATTTACGTGCGCGTGGTGAGACTGAGCAGCGCCTGTACATGATGAGTGCATGGCGCGAGGCGCCGCATCTTTACAGCAGCCGCGAGCGCGCTGCGTTCGCGTGGGCCGAGGCTGTTACTCGGCTTGAGGATCAACAGATTCCGGATGCGGTTTACGACATCGCCCGTAAGGAGTTCAGCGAGGCCGAATTGACGCAACTCACACTGGCGATCGTCGCGATCAATGGCTGGAATCGCTTAAACGTGGCGTTTCACACGCCGGCAGGAGACTATAAATCGCCGATCGTTCGCAAGACTGGCTGAGAATTCGAGTGCAGATCGTCACCATGTCGGGCGCCAGTTTCTGCCCAGGAACGCGCCGCTGTGGCGGCGTTGGATTCATGCGTGAGGTCGCCAACGGGCTTCACGAGGCCCCGGCCCTTGCTCCGCGATTTGACTCCCAAAAAAAGGGCCGGGGCCTCACACCTAATCCTGGTCCCCTCATGCCCAAGCAGCTCAACGGTACGCCCAGCCAATTGAACGTACATAGCTCGCGGTCGATACTGGATGTATGACGACCATTCGAAAACGCCGTCTCAGCCCGCAACCCCGCCGCACGCTAGAACTGCTAAAGCTACTCGCCAGCAGCCCGCATGGTGCTACCGAGGCGCTGCTTGTGCGCGCCCATGGCTTCGATAGCGATATGATCGCCGGCGTCGTGCGCGCCGGGCTTGCGACTGCAGAGCGCGAGACCATGAAGGCTGGCGTCAAGCCGGTCGAGGTGGTTCGCCTCCGGATCACTGCCGCTGGCCGCAAGGCGATCGAAGAATGACGCGCAACAAGGCGGATATCGGGCCGTGGCTCAAGGGCGAGGCGGGAACAGGACTTCTGAAGCCAGCCGCCGATGATCGTCTACGCATGTGGCCGGTGTCGAGGCGAGTCAACAAGACAGGCAGCGGCGATGATGATCCGACGCTTATCGATGAGGTTGCGGCCTAATGCTCAGTGAGGCCAGCGGCCCAACGTTTAGCCCTAATGTCCGGATTGCGACACTACAACAACATTCCAATTGAGGGCCACTTTTCGGCCCACGGAATGCCAGATCGGCCGTGCGTTATGTCTGTGCGTGCGGTTCTACGCGGTGATGACACCCGCACGCGGCCTCAGTCCCCTTCACGATGCCCCCTGGGGATTGGGGTCTTGTTTCGACAGTCCGGTCCCGCCCTCAGCTGGGGAGGGTGTTGGGAAATGCGCCGGGGCCGACGACGGCCGATCGTTTCTAGAGCTACGCGGCCGGTCCTCGTATCTCCCGCGGTCTTGGCTTTCACCGCTTTCACCGACACTATCGTTACGCCCATTATTAGTCGCCACTGACAGTCGACGGGCTCCGGCGGCGCTCGCCCTGCGATAGCATCCTCCGCAAGCCGCTGCCGCCCCTGCTCTATCTCGCCTCTTTGCGAGCGGTCCCGATTGCCCCGGGCCAATCAATCGCTTGCCGATGCCGGCGCCGGCCAAGCAGCGGCAGGGCTTCTCGCTTGCGAGCGCTGCTGGGATTTTTCATCGGCGCTGGAGCGCTCGCGGAGGGCCGGCCAGCGCGTTATCGAGGCATGGCGAAGTCCCCTCGCAAACGTCGCCTCAGTGCCGAGCAACGCCGCGCGCTAGAGCTGCTCGCCAGCAGCCGGCGCGGCGCCAACGAGGAACTGCTCGTGCTCAGCCACGGCGGCAGTCGCCGCATGCTGGCCGGCCTTGTCCGGCATGGGCTTGCGGCAGCAGAGCGCGAGGTGTTGAAGGCTGGCGGCCAGGCGATCGAGGTCAGTCGGATCGGGATCACTAAAGCCGGGCGGCGGGCGATCGAAGATTAAAGGGCGCAGCCCGGTCGTGACAGTGGCGTCGGTGTCAAGCATCGTTGTTGCCCCCAGATGCCGTCCAGAACGAGAAATGCCGAAACAAAAGGGGCGATTCGAAGGCTTGAGAGGTTTTGGGCCGGCGACTGGTGAGGATCCCGGCGCGTAAGCGAACGCTGACTTCACAACGTCCGGCCCGCACATGAACACAACGGAGAAGCGGCCAGCGGCGTCCTGAAACACCGGCTGCGAGAAAGGGTGCCTCGGACCCTCCATTTTTCGGCCTTGAAGAATCAGAATATTGTGGGCTCGTAGCGATGGCTACGAATGTGAACAGGCCCTAGCGCTCAAAATTTTTCCATCTGGGGCCGATGTCGCACCGACCAAGGAGGACAACATGTATCGCTTGCTTCTGACCGGCACAGCGGCAATGGCCATTCTGACGACCGCGTCGGTGATACCGAATTGCGCGGCAGCAATTCCTCTGGGCGGACTGGCCGACATCCCGTTAGCGCTCGAACAGGTCAACCCGATCGAGAAAGTCGCGCTATGCTTTTACTTCGACGGCTGGAATGGCCCTGGTCTCTATCAGTGCGGCTATGGCCGCCGATACGGCGAGGGTTTCGTACGCCGTGAGCGCGAGGAACGCCGTGAACGCTTTGACGATCGTCGCGAACGCCGTGAGCGCTTTGAAGATCGTCGCGAGCGTCGTGAACGCTTTGAGGATCGTCGTTATTAGACGGAGCCGTGGCTGCTCATGAATCGGTGTCGCTTAAGAAAGGCTCTCTTGCGTCCGTAGCCGCTTGACCGCTCATCTAATCTCGATTTTGAAAGACCGCCGCAAGGCGGTCTTTCTTTAGGTTTCCCGGCGCCTCTGAACGCTGCTGTCGTCGCGAACGCCACCGATGCGCTTGTCTCGGGAACCGGTCAAATCCCACCCACGCGCGGCTTATGCCGATGCGTTATTTCGAGGGCTTCTAGGGGTAGTGGCCCGCCCGGGGCGAGGCCACTGGGCGGGATTGGTAGGCGTTGTCATTGCGAGACCTTCAGGATGAGCTGTTCCACTGGGAACAGTTGAGCCAAGTGATTGAACGACTTCAAACGCAGGGTGACAAATAGGGGCATGACGTATACGGGAGGCGAAGCTCAAAAGGAGAGGTACAAGCCCTGCCACGACCCCGAGAGAGAGGCCGGATGCTTCAACCTGACCGGATTCCACTTTGGGCGAGTGCCGCTACATGCGGCCCATTCGAACCTCGATCGGCGGACCGCTTTTGATGGTCTGATAGACCACGCAGTAGCGCTCCGTAAGCTTGAGCAGTTGCTCGAGCCTCTCCTGAGCAGCGTCGGTCTCAACGTCGAACGACAGCCTGATCCGAGCAAAGCCGACCGGCGCATCTTTGGCGACCCCGAGCGTGCCGCGGAAATCGAGATCTCCCTCGGCGGATACCACGCCGCGCTTCAGCGGCATATCAAGCGCCGTCGCCACCGCCTTAAGGGTGACGCCGGCACAAGCGACCAGCGCTTCCAGCAGCATATCTCCCGAACACAATTCGAGCCCCGAGCCGCCGGTAGCGGGATGGAGGCCGGCGACCGCCAGGGCCCGCCCGGTCTCGACCTTGCAGGCAATGTCCGTAGCGTCGAGCGTGCCCTTCGCCTTGAGCGTCACGAGGGCCGCCTCAGGCGCGCTCTTGTAACGCTCCTTGATCGGGGCCTGCATTGCGCGGAGTGCAGCTGCGTCCATTGAGGGTCTCCAACGTTTCGTGTTCGTTACATACGTCCTTATGAGAGAGGCGAATTTCGCGGTGCAGCGCAACCTCGCAACCGCCCTCTCCCGACCGCCCGAGCACGCCGCTCTGGTAGGTCTTGCCCACATTTGTGAGGACAAGCATGCAAGTTTGCCAGGGCCGTGCACCAAAGGCGACCCGCCACCGACTTCGCTCCGGCTCACGTGTCCGGCCCGCGCGGCGCTCCTTCGAGCACGTCCAGCCGGAGCGGCAGGACGCCGCCCAGCCACGCAGCATGTTCGGTGTGATCGGCATAATCATTGCCGGTGCCGGGATGGAGAAGAATAGTCAGCCCATCGCGGTTAAGCATGAGCCAAGGCAGCAATGATGCGAGCAATTCGCGCGGAAAAGCTACTTGGTACATTGACCGCAAGTGTGGGCCGACGAGTTCATTGTGCCAGCGCCCAAGCGTCGCCTCCGGAAAAGCAGCCGCGACGCGCTCGCGCAGGCGGGCAGCCCTGTCGCGAGTGGAGTCATCGTAATAGACGTGAGCATGATAGTGCTGGATGATCCCCGGATTGCGGGGCGCAACCCCTGTGGTAAGCGCAACGGCGGCGGACATCAAAAACTCCTATGGGCCAATGAGGCGAATCCATACATAACGGAAGCATTCGCCGCCTCAGCTAATGCTTCCAGGACTATTATATATTGACGCTCAGCCACTCCCGGGAGTGTCCCTCCGAACGCGGCGAGACCGAATCCGTAACTCTTAGTGGTCATTCATTCCGGGTGGCCGCCTCACGGAGCCCGCCGCCCCCTACTTGGATCGGCCCGTCGCCAGCCTTCGATCGTTTACAGTTTAGTAAAGAATTTTTATAGATTATATAAATAAGCAGCGCCAGAACGTAAATTTCATGACGGACGACCGCAAAATGGGGCCGCAAATGAAGCGAGTCTCGGCATCCGGGCCTCAGCGCATCGTGCACCTCTGCGGGACCAGTCGTCGTCGCAGAAACCATGGCGGCGCTGCGCGCGTTTCGGACTCAACGGCCGTCCCGACGGGTAAGGCACGCGCAGCTCAACGGCCGACCATGGGAATGCAGTCGCTAAATCACTATCGGTCGTTATATGAAGGACAAAGATACCGGAATCGTCCGGTGGAGGCGCGATGCAATCTTTACGGCCCCTCAATGCTGCGGACGGCGTGCTGCGTCTCATCGGCCATACGCCGCTCATCGAAATCACCCGCCTCGATCGCGGATGTTGCCGGTTGTTCGTCAAGCTGGAAGGTCAAAATCCCGGCGGCTCGATCAAGGATCGTCCGGCATTGTCGATGGTCACCGCGTTCGAGCGTGATGGGTCGCTCCGCCCGGGCGGTACGTTGGTGGAGGCGACCGCGGGCAACACCGGGCTCGGTCTGGCCCTGGTAGCGGCGCTGAAAGGCTACCGTCTCATCCTCGTCATCCCGGACAAGATGAGCCGAGAGAAGATACTTCATCTCAAGGCCATGGGCGCCGATGTCGTGATGACGCGCTCTGACGTCGGCAAAGGCCATCCTGACTATTATCAGGACCTTGCGCAGCGCATCGCGTCCGGGATTCCCGGCGCGGTCTATGTCAATCAGTTCAGCAATCCGGCGAACCCGCTGGCTCACGAGACCAGCACCGCGCCCGAAATCTGGAACCAGATGGACCGCGATGTCGATGCGGTGATCTGCGGCGTGGGCTCGGGCGGGACCCTCACCGGATTGAGCCGGTTCTTGGCCCGCGTCTCGCCGAAGACGGAGTTTGTGCTGGCCGACCCCGAAGGCTCGATTCTTCTCGACGTGGTCGAAGGACGCCGACCTCGCAAGCCCGGAAGCTGGCTGGTGGAAGGGATAGGTGAGGATTTCGTGCCCCCCAATGCCGATCTCTCCCGCGTGCGCCGTGGTTATTCGATCCCGGATCGGGAGGCGTTCCTGGTCGCTCGCATGCTGCTGCGGCGCGAGGGGATCCTTGCCGGCTCGTCCTCCGGCACACTCCTGGCCGCGGCGCTGCGCTATTGCGCCGAGCAGCGCGAGCCGAAGCGGGTCGTTACCTTGCTGCCGGACAGCGGCAACAAATATCTGTCGAAAATGTTCAATGACAGCTGGATGGCTGACCACGCCCTGATCGACCGGCCCCATCATGGCGATTTGCGCGATGTCATCTCGCGGCGCCATGATGAGGGGGCGGCGGTGATCGTCCGACCGGACGACACGTTGAACACCGCATATGC
>WNFG01004762.1_pt1 | contig 12563 bp, 9 predicted proteins | sample 5400431 | NCBI WGS metagenome assembly WNFG01 (sample SAMN13153346, study PRJNA577476) | soil metagenome | isolation source: 120 cm saprolite under Douglas fir tree site 2 hole 3 replicate 2 | place: USA:California | collected 2015-04-18
TTGACGGAACGGTCTTGATCAATCTTCTGGCGAAGACGGTTGATATAAACCTCGACGAGATTAGTTTCGCTGTCGAAGTGGCAGTCCCAGACATGCTCCACAATTTCACTGCGGGTAATAAGTTCAGGCGCCCGAAGTAGAAGCAACTCGAGGAGTGCAAACTCCCTGGATGTCAATGGGATCGTCTCTTTGTCGCGCGTGGCACGCCGGCGGTGACGGTCGAGAGTGAGGTCTGCGTAGCGAAGCCTCGCGTTGCTGCTATGAAAGCCCCGGCGTACTAGTGCCCGGACACGTGCCAGGAGTTCCGCCAAAACAAAAGGCTTGGTGAGGTAGTCGTCTGCGCCAGCGTCTAGCCCTTCAACCCTCTGCTCGACTAATCCTCGCGCCGTAAGCATCATCACGGGAGACTCAATTCCTCGTTGACGCAACTCCCGGCAGACTTCGATTCCGCTGAGGTCGGGCAAGCGCACGTCGAGAAGAATCGCATCGTAAGGAACGTCTGCTCCTAGTTCGAGGGCCTTCTGACCGGATTCCGCGACATCCACAGCGTAGGTGTTTTCCCTCAAAGCGCGTGCGATAAAGCTGGCGACCTTCCGTTCGTCTTCAACTAGGAGAATCCGCATGGGCGCACCCAGTATTCTCGCACAACGAGGCGCTCAGGGGGCCGAGTCAAGTCGTGCCGAATGCTCGTCCGGTTCCGAGCCACGCGCCTTTTCAGAGAACTTCGAATACAAGCACTTTAGCGCTTGTGGTGCCGTGCTGTGGCACGGCCACAAAGTAGCGCTTTAGTTCCGGCACTAGCCGCGCTGTCCGTCCCATGGGGCCCGTAGAGATGTTGCCGAGCAACTTGTAGCTATCGGGGCTGGACTGCTCAAAGACGTCCACGGCACCGTCGCAAGCGGCATAGACGCGTTTGCTGGCGGCATCGTAGGTAATATCGTCAACCCCTTTTGTGATCGGGAAGGACGTAACTTCCTTGCCCGTTTGAGTGTCCAGTACTGCAATCTGCGAAGTGCGGCAGGCAACGAACAAACGATGGTTTGCTTCATCGAGGGCCATAGCGACGTTGTTCTTGCACACAGTTACCGGCCAACTCGCTATTAGCTCGCGCTTTTCCCGGTCCACCACGGATACCTGGTTCCTGGCTCTGTTGTTTACATACATTTTGGGCGTGGACTTCTCCAGCGCCATGGCTTCGAGAGTCTCTCCGTCAACCTTGAGGTCGGCCAATTTTTGATTTGCGGTCGTATCAACGACGCTCAACATCGAGGTCGCCCGCATCTCCATCAGTTACGTAAATGCGGTTAAGATCTTCCCGATAGAGCACGGCGTGTGGTTTGCCGATTCCATCTATCTTATGAACTAGCTTGCCTGTCTTAAGATCGAAGACAACGACGGAGTGGTAGCCTTCCGGAGTAGCAAAGAGCCGCCCGCCTTTCAGGTCAATTCCGAAATGGTCGAAGTTCCCTTTCACGTCTGCCGGTAGCTCATAAGTCTGGATCAACTTGATTGGCGCAGTTACTTGGCACTGGGCTTGAGCGACGAATACCCCGGGGATCGCGACTAGGACCAAATACCGTTTCTTCATTTTCTCTCCCTAAAATGGAATGCTTTCACGTGAAGCTGATTTGTCGATCACGGCCCGATTCAGCTCCCGCCTGGTCCGTGGGGGGACTGCCTTGCCGCCTGCTGTGCCAGGTGGTCATTTCGTACCACGGGCAACAAGCTTTTCGAAGAATCCTTGCGTGGGCAACAGACCGCTCCAGGACGATTTAAACTCCGCAAGAGGACAGCACGAGAGAGCATAGTGGATTCATTGCGGTTCAGACTTAAAACAAGATTAATTTCTGTTTAACTCAAACGTGATTGTTGACCTGCTATTGACCGCGGGTATGCTTGGTCGGGAAATGATTTCATTGTCCGGGAGCGTGAAGACCGCATCGAGGAGCAAACGGTTGAGAACAGAGTGTAGGCGTACTCAATTCCGGCAGGTACTCCACGTGAGCGCAGCGCTGGCGTGCGTGATCTTACTGTTGGCACCAATCAGGTCAAACGCGCAACTTTCTGTTGACAAACACGCAGCGCCAAGGCGAAATTCCATACAACACGTCCTACTCCTCAGTATTGATGGGATGCATAGCCTCGATCTCGCCAATCTGGTCAAAGACAGGCCTGATTCGGCGCTTGCGAAATTGAGCTTGCACGCTGTCACTTATTCCAACGCTTCCACGACATTCCCATCCAACTCATGGCCGGGCCTGCTTTCCATGGTGACAGGTGGTTCTCCCAATGTAACTGGAGTGATTTTCGAGAACTCCTATGATCACAGCTTGTCGCCGCCCGCCTCCGATTGCTCCAAGATCGGAACGACTGTGATCTTCGATTCCTCAATCGACAAGAATCGCGATGCGGTGGATGGTGGCGGTGGCATTGATCCCGATCGGCTGCCGAGAGATCCCAAGAAGGGCTGCACACCTGTATTCCCTCACAACTTCGTCCGAGTCAACACGATATTCGAAGTCATAAAGAGCAGGGGCGGCCGCACGGCATGGTGTGACAAGCATCCGGCTTACGACTTGGTGAACGGTCCTTCAGGCACTGGAGTGGACGACCTGTTTACGCCAGAAGTGCGTTCCTTCCATGGCGTGAAAAATGTTGAATCGTACGATGACCTGAAGGTAGCGGCGATTCTCAACGAGATCGACGGAAAGGACCATGCCGGAATGCGGCAAGTAGGCGTGCCCGCAATTTTCGGGATGAATTTTCAGGCGATCAGCGTTGCGCAAAAAACCTCAGGTGGAGGTTACCTTGACGGGAGCGGCCGTTCAAGTGTGTCTCTAGAAGACGCATTGATCTACACGGACCAATCCATCCGAAACATCATGACCCGGCTTAGAGAGCGAGATTTGCTTAACTCAACACTCGTCATCATCACTGCCAAGCATGCTGATTCTCCGATTGACCCCGCAAAGTTGAAACATGCAAACCTGGAAGTCATCCCCAGGACTGTCAACGCCGTTCATGAGGGATTGTTGGCCGGCTTGGAGCAGGATGGAAGTGTTGCCTTGCTATGGCTCTCAGATCAGGACCGGACGGCTGAGGTGGTCAATGCATTGCGAAACATCCAGGAACAGGCAGGCATTCAGGAAATCTATTCGGGCGAATCATTGAAACTCTTGTTCAACGACCCGAAGAGCGACCCGCGTGTGCCCGATATCATTATTCAGCCGACTCCAGGGCAAATCTATGTGGATGCCGGGAGCACGTTCATCGCAGAACATGGTGGCAACGCGAGCACCGATCGGAACGTTCCACTTCTTGTGGCGCACCCAAAATTCAGTCGTCTGGAAATCAAATTTCCCGTGCAAACATCGCAGATTGCTCCCAGCATTCTCAAAGCTTTAGGACTGAAACCGGATGACCTGGACGCGGTGAGAATTGAAAAAACACCGGACTTACCAGGCCTGAATCTTGACCAACTTCGGTGATCGGTAGTGCCGTCGGCAAGAAAGCAATAGTATCCATCATGGATGTGAAAGAATCCCCTGCCCGAGGCCGATCAAACTTGCTTAAGTCCGTCCGAAGAATCTTTGCGATCCAACGCCATCTTCAACACTTCAGCCAGGTGCATCGCCGGCTTGCCGGTGCCTTGGAGGATCTGCTCGCGGCAACTGAAGCCATCCGCGACAATCAAAGTATCCTGCGCGGCGTTTCGCACGGCTGGCAGCAAAACTCGTTCCGCCACGGCCTGTGACACTTCAAACTTGTCCTTCTGAAATCCGAACGGTCCGGCCATTCCACAGCACCCGGAATCCGGAGATTGTAGCTCTGCCCCCAACACTCGCAGTAGCGCTTCCTCATGATCCATTTTCATTAGCGCTTTTTGGTGGCAGTGGCCATGAAGCAAAACTTTTATCGAGGACTTGGAAGAAGGATAGTCTGGGGCGTAATTCTGCAGAAACTCGCTTAGAAGGAATGTTTGGCTTCGGAGCCTGTCGGCCCGCTCGTTGGCGGGGAAAAGATTGTGCAGCTCATCCCGAAATACCGAAGCGCAACTCGGCTCCAGGACGACAATTGGCAGCCCTGCGTCAATCTGGGAGCCGAAAGCACTCATGATCTGGCGCAAATTGTTTTTGGCTTTCTCAAGCATGCCGAAGTCATAAAGGGGTCGCCCGCAGCACAAGGGACGCCGGGAACAAATCGCTGTGAAACCTGCATCCTCCAGCACGGCCCGGCAAGTTTCTGGATGAAAATAGTTATTAAAGGTATCCACCCACAGAACGACTTGCCGTCCCGTGGATCGTGCCCCCAACACTCTGTTCTCCTCTCCGAAAATGGAGCGGCGATGCCATCGTACCCATCGCCTGAAACTCATTGTCGCCAATCGTGGCATTCGCCTCTGTGGCGCCAGCCCCAGGAATTTTTGCAGCAGGTGACGGCATCCTGGTGCTTGGCTGAAAAAGTTTGCGATTCCAGGGATAACCGAACCGATCCTTGCCCACCGCTCCACCAGGCCAAACGCATAGGCATTTAACGGCCGCCGCTTCTTTTCGTAATAGTGCGACAGAAACTCAGCTTTGTAGGTTGCAATATCGACGTTTGCAGGGCATTCCGACTTGCAGGCCTTGCACGAAAGACAAAGTTCCAGTGCATCCTTTACGTGGTCGTCTTCCCAACCCGAACGCAAAACCTCGCCCTGAAGCATCTCAAAAAGCATGTGAGCGTGTCCCCGAGTGCTGTGTTCTTCTTCCAGCGTCACCATATAACTCGGGCACATCGCACCGCCGTCAGTCTTCCGGCACGCGCCAAGTCCAATGCATCGCAACGTTGCCTTTGCAAAGGAACCGTCGTCGTCGGGAAATTTAAAATGAGTCTCAGGCTCCCGCGGTTTGTAGTCAGCACCCAGCCGCAAATTCTCCGTTGGCAGGTAAGCATCAACAACCTTGTGCGGGTTCACCTTATTATCCGGATCCCAGGCCGCCTTGAACTCGCTGAAGGCCTTTATCAACTCGGCTCCAAACATCTTCGGAAGCAATGCGGCTCGCGATTGTCCGTCACCCTGCTCCCCGGAGAGCGAACCTCCGTAGCTGACCACCAAATCAGCCGCACGCTCGATGAATTCTGAATACTTGCGAATCCCTTTTTCACTTTCGAGATCGAAGCTGACGCGCATGTGGACACAGCCATGTCCAAAATGACCGTAGAATGCGCCTCGGTATTCATACTCATTCATCAGCTTGCGGATCTCTCTCAGATAGTCCCCGAGCTTTTCGGGAGCCACCGCAGCATCATCCCAGCCTTCCCACTCCGCCGGCGCACCGGGAGCAAACGCAGCCGCCCGAGGCCCGGCCTCGCGGATCTGCCATACCGCCCGTGCTTCGCTCTTTGAATACAGCCGTGCATTGGGAGCCCCGCTGACCTGTTTCAGGTGATCGACGAGCTCTACGGCGAGTTGCTGAGCTTCGTTCGGATCATCAGCTCCAAATTCCACCAGCAAAAACCCTCGACCCGCAGGAAGAAGATCCAGGTTTTGCGTTCCCTTTCTCTGGAGCCCGTCGACGATACTTCCCTCAAAACCTTCAAGCCCGATCGGACGGAACCGCAATATCGCCGGAACGTGGTCGGCCGCGCAAAATGCATCCTCATATCCCAGCCCAACAAGCGTGCGATGTTGAGGGCTATGGATCAATTTCAACTTGGCTTCCAGCACAATTGCGCAAGTGCCTTCTGTCCCCACTAGCGCCCGCGCAACATTGAATCCTCTCTCGGGCAGCAGCTCATCCAGGTTATAGCCGGAGACTCGTCTTGGAATTTGCGGAAAGCGTGCGCGTATCAAGCCGGCATATTGCTGCTGGATCTTGTATAGCTTGCTGTAAATCTCGCCGCGGCGGCCACCCTGAGCGATGATGCTCGCTACCTCCGCTCCGCTCGTGGCTCCCACCGTCATCTGCGAGCCGTCGCAAAGCAGAATTCGCAGCTCTTCCACGTTGTCGACAGTTTTCCCTCCGAGCAGCGAATGGGTTCCACACGAATTATTCCCAATCATCCCGCCGATCGTGCACCGGTTATGCGTAGAAGGGTCCGGCGCGAACGTTAACTGATGTTTCTCCGCGCGGTTTCGCAAGGAGTCAAGTACGACACCCGGCTGAACTCGCGCGAATCTCCCATAGACGTCAATCTCGAGGATCCGGTTCATATACTTCGTAAAATCCAATACGACTGCTACATTGCAGCATTGGCCGGCCAAACTCGTACCCGCCCCTCGCGCCAGCACGGGAGCACCATACTTCCTGCATGCCGCTACCGCTGCAACGACATCTGCGTCATTGCGCGGGACGACTAGGCCAATGGGAATCTGCCGGTAATTCGATCCATCCGTGGCATACAGCGCCCGGCTCCCTCGATCGAACCGTACTTCACCATTCAGCGTTCGCTTGAGTTCCTTCTCTAGTTCCAACGCTTGAGAGAACGAGTCCACAGGTTTTACATGCGAGCTCAACGGTAATGGGGTGAGTGTGTGCACGGCTTGTTAGATTGGATCAGAGAGAAGCAGAATAGAAGTTGAAAGATAAGTTTTCATATCTGATTGTTCTAAAGTTTTGCCTCTTTCGCTGCGGGCGTGACGTTCATTCCTGCACCAGGGAGTTCTTCCTCCGGTTTCATCCAAAATGCAAGTATTGCGCCAATCGACAGCAATCCGATGCTGCCGAGAAAGGGAAGCGTCCAATCTCCCGCCTTGTCGATCACATATCCGAAAACCAGAGGCGAGATTATTGCGGCTAGCGCTGAGCCGGTATTCATCAGACCGCTCGCTGAACCAGAAAAGCGCGGTGCGATGTCCATCGGAATAGCCCACATGGGCCCAATCGTGAACTCGGAAAAGAAAAACGCGAGGCTGAGAAAAACGGCCACCCACATAAGATTGTGCAACAGAAGAATCGGCAGCATCGAAGCCACGGAGCAGACGAAGCCTGCGACCACGAGATTCCGACGTGCTTTATTGCGGTCACCAGTCCGGTCGAAAATCCAGTCGCTTATTACCCCGCCTACCGTATTACCCAGTACCCCAGCAAAGAAAACGCCGGCCGAGAAGAGCGCCGAACTCTTCAGATTGAGCCGGTAGCTATGAAGAAAGAACGATGGTATCCAAGCTAGATAGAGCCAGAGCGTCCAACCGTAACAGAAATAGACGACGGTGACAGGAAACATCCTACGGACTAGCAGGAGCCAGGGCACAGTTTCTTTTTCTCTGTTCTTTCGTGCTGCGTAGCTCGGCAAGCGCTCCAGTTCAAGCGGGGTGATGTCCGGGTGATCACCGGGATCGTCCCGAAAATACAAAGCCCATGCGATGACCCAGGCTAGGCTGATGATGCCTAGGAAGATGAACGAACCTCGCCACGTCACGGCTACGATCAACCAAGCCACTAGGGGTGGCGTCAAGGCATTGCCCAACCGAGCACTCGCATGGGTGATCCCCTGGGCAGACGCTCGTTTTTCTTTTGGCGTCCAATCACTCATCGCCCGCGTCGCAGTGGGAAACGTCGCCCCTCTCCGAACCCAAGCATGACACGAAGAAAAAGCACTGCCGCTAGACTGCTGACCGTACCTGTCAGCAGGGTGGCGGACGCCCAGATAACGCCGCAGACGGTCAGCCCAATTCGCGCTCCGAACCGGTCGCTGACCCAACCACCGATGATTTGGAAGATGAGATATGGATAGGAAAAAGCAGAGTACACAAGCCCGATTTGCGTGTTGGTCAGATGCAGGTCTCGTTCGAAGATGGGGGCAACCGTACTCACATTGTTACGGTCTATGTAAGTAATCCCATACATCAAGCAAATCAGAAATAGCACGATAGTGGAGGCGGAGAGTGCTTTCGCAGGCATCGGGGCTATCTTAGGATTAGCGGCCATTCAGTGAGTCCGGCATTGGGTGGGTGGCTTTTCTTCCACGCTGGTATGAACTACGCACTAGCTGCCCCCAAGTTCAAGTTCTATCGCCGCGCCTGCCCGGTCGAGCCGATCGAGGGCTACCATGACACCACCTTTTTTGTGGGGCACACTCGCCAGGCGCAGGCCCATTTCGATCCCGCTGAGCGTTCCCATCAGCATGAGATCGTTGAAGTGTCCTAGATGCCCGATGCGGAAAACTTTGCCCGCAAGTTTTCCCAAACCGGCCCCGAGGGAGAGGTCAAAATGATTGAGGATAGTTGCTCGTAGTTGGTCTGCATTGTGACCGTCTGGAGTGAAGACTGCCGTGACTGTGCTCGAGTACTCGTGAGGCATGCTACAGACAATTTCCAGGCCCCACTCCCAGGCCGCCGCACGGACTGCTTTCGCATGGCGTTCGTGTCGGCGAAATATGTTCGCCAGGCCTTCTTCGCTCATCACCTGCAATGCTTCTTGCAAACCGTAGATGAGGTTCGTGGCTGGTGTGTATGGAAAAATCCCCGTCTCACTAGACTTCAACATTCCCTGCCAGTCCCAATAGGACCTTGGCATTTTTGCGGTCTTGTTCGCCGACAGGGCCTTCTGCGAAACGGCGTTAAAACTCAGACCGGGAGGATTCATCAAGCCCTTTTGCGAAGACGCGACCGTGACGTCAACCTCCCATTCATCGTGGCGATAGTCCATTGATCCTAAGGAGGAAATCGCATCTACCATCAGCAGCGCAGAGTGGCCGACGCGATTCATCACGCGACGAAGCTCGGCGATTCCGCTTGTTACCCCCGTTGAAGTCTCGTTGTGAACCACAAGCACAGCTTTGATAGCGTGGCCCTTGTCCGAGTTCAATCGTGACTCCAGCTCTCCAGCCGCCGCGCCTGCCCGCCAGCTTCCAGGTATGGTTTCCACCTGAAAGCCCATCTTTTGTGCTAGTTGCCCCCAGAGTTGCGAAAAGTGGCCCGTCTCGAACACCAAAACACGGTCGCCCGGAGATAGCGTGTTGACCAGCGCCGCCTCCCAAGCCCCTGTGCCAGAGGACGGATACATCACCACGAAAGAATTTGTTTGGAAAATTGAGCGCAGACCTTCCAAGACTTGCGTTGCCAATTTCGCAAATTCGGCGCCACGATGATCAATGATGGGCCGACCGATGGCCCGCAGAACGCGATCGGGAATGTTTGTAGGACCGGGGATTTGCAAAAAGTGGCGGCCGGTATGAATCATATAATTGATGATACGGCCTAAATACGCCAGCAACGCGCATGAGGAACTCACCCAAGACGTTTCATTTACAAATCATGCCAGCATCAAGACGGCTTGCAGTAACCTCAGTCATTCTAGACGTGGCCGCCCCGCAACAATAATTAGGTTGCGAGTGCATTCCTCTTGGAAAGCCAGCGGGCGAGAGCATACCCTAGCCGTCGCGATGTGAGCTTAACGTCATATTAATTTGCTTTTATCTGACCCAGGGCCCAGCGCAATTTCTAGGTTAGGGTGCTGCGCTGAAATATACTTCCCGCTGAGACCTCGTTCTTTGCCGCGCGCACCAAGCTAAATGCGACCTCACCCTGGCAATGACGCCGGGCCATTGAATGGCAACGATGAAGACGACAGGCAATATGATGGAGCAAGTACACAAGTCCGACGTATCGGTCGAGGACCAGGAACGCGACGTCTCAGCGATGGGTTCGCATCATACCTGTCGCGCTCATCATGTACATGATAGCGTTTATCGGTCGCACGAACATCTCGCCCGCCCTGCCGCGAATCAGCCTGGACCTCCATTTGGATCCGCAACAGGCGGGAACGGTCGCCGGCATTTTCTTCTGGGGTTACGCCAAGAAATCTATCAGTATCCTGCTGGTCGCATGGGGCAGCTTTGCGGTGGGTTGTGGTCTGGCACGAACCTATCACGAGCTCTGGTTGCTTCGTTTGTTCCTCGCTTGAACGCGCGAAGTTTGGTATGAAGGGCATACAGATCGTACGCAATGACCTGAACTCTTCGGGGGGCAATGGATGCAGCCAAAAGTAGATCTGCAGATTATCAGGGTGAAAAATGCGCAGGCGTGACTTTGGGATAGCTTCTCTAGGCGTGATTGCTTCAACCATGCTCGCAGATTCCACAGAAAGTGCGGAACTCATGTCCAGGAGTGACTTTCCCAGGGCCCCCGGCCTCACGGATTACGTTGCCAAATTTGTCTCGCACGCAAAGTACGAGGATATTCCGGGGGAAGTAGTTGAACTGGGGAAAAAGTCGATCCTCGATGGTTTGGGATTGGCATTAGCGGGTTCCAATGCGCAGACAGGGACTCTATGCCGTCGGTATCTGGAAAAGATCGGTGTCTGCGACGGAAAATCTACCATCATAGGATCAGCCCGGAAAACTTCACCACGCTTCGCTGCCTTCGTGAACGGCGTTTCAATCCACGCGGATGATTTCGACGACACGCAGCTCGCCGTCGCCAAGGACCGTGTTTATGGCCTGCTCGTGCACCCAACTGTGCCCGTTCTTCCCCCTCTCCTCGCGCTCGCGGAACGGGGTGGCGTTTCGGGCAAGCAATTGACACTGGCCTATCATTTGGGTGTCGAAGTGGAGTGCAAGATCGCGGAAGCAATCTCACCTCGCCATTATCAAGACGGATTTCATTCCACGGGAACATGCGGACCGTTTGGTTCCGCAGCAGCATGCGCAAAGCTGCTTCGGTTTGAGCATTCGGAAATACTGAATACGTTTGGACTGGTCGCTAGTCAGTCGGGGGGGCTCAGAGAAAACTTTGGCACCATGACCAAACCGTTTCAAGCCGGTCACGCTGCAGAAAGCGGGCTTGTGTCCGCGGAACTTGTTGCCTTGGGTTGGACGGCAGCCGGGGAAATTCTGGAAGCGGACCGGGGCTTCTTTCACGCCTTCGGAGGTTCCTACGATACTGCGGCGATTATGGACCGTCTTGGGAAGCCTTGGACGTTCGCTTCCCCGGGAATCTCACTGAAACCTTATCCATCAGGATCACTCACTCATCCCGCGATGACTGAGCTAGCGCGGATGATCGAGGCCAACAATATTCAAGCAGCCCAAGTGGAAAAGATCGATGTCGGCGCCAATCACAATATGACGACAACTCTTCTCCACCATCAGCCAAAGACCGGACTGGAAGCCAAATTCAGCATGGAATTCTGTATGGCAATCCTGCTCCTGGAACGAAAGGCTGGGCTGGGCGAGTTCTCGGACAAAGTGGTTCAGCGCCCCGACGTTCAGGAAATGATCCACAGGGTAAACTTTTATGAAGACCCGGAGGCCGAGAGCGCCGGCTACGACAAGATGACCTCCCTGCTGAAAATTAATTTGAAGGACGGGAGAGTCATCACCGGCCGGGCCGATTTTGGCAAGGGCAGCCCAGCGAACCCCATGACTTTTGAAGAAGCGGCGGCAAAATTCAGAGGATGTGCCGAGTACGCGGACTGGCCTGGGGGCAAGACAGAAAGAATAATCGCCTTTGTTAGGGCCTTGGATTCGGCCCCGGATGTACGTGCGTTGTCGCCGTTGTTGTCAGCGGAGAGGGAATAAAGAGCGGCGTACATGAAAACTTTCAATATTGCAGTCATTGCGGGAGATGGCATCGGAAAAGAAGTGGTGCCCGAAGGCATCCGCGTGCTGGAAGCGGCAGGACACCGCTTTGGATTCCAATTCAACTGGCACGCGTTCGATTGGAGTTGCGAAACTTACGTCAAAACCGGAAAGATGATGCCCACCGATGGCTTGGAGCAACTCCGGCCTTTTGACGCCATCTTCCTTGGCGCTGTGGGACATCCCAGTGTGCCGGATCACGTTTCGCTCTGGGGCCTGTTGATTCCTATCCGCCGCGGATTCCGTCAATACGTAAACTTGCGGCCCGTGCGACTTTTTGAAGGGATTGAAACTCCGCTGAAGAACTGGAAACCCGGCCAGATTGATTTCTGCATCGTCCGTGAGAACAACGAGGGGGAATATTCAAACATTGGCGGGCGTCTTTATGAGGGAACCGATGAGGAGATGGCTGTACAGCAGACGGTTTTCACACGACGGGGAGTGAACCGCGTGCTGCAATTCGCGTTCGAATTGGCTCGCAAGAGAAACAAGCATCTCACCTCCGCGACAAAATCAAACGGCATCATTCACACCATGCCCTTCTGGGATGAGTGCTTTCACGCGATGGCGGCCAAGTTCCCGGAAATCCGCACGGACCAGTTTCACATCGATATCCTGACCGCACATTTTGTGCGGCACCCGGATTGGTTTGATGTTGTCGTGGGCTCCAATCTTTTCGGCGACATTCTTTCCGATCTGGGCCCCGCTGTCGTGGGATCAATCGGCATCGCACCTTCCGCGAATCTCAATCCCGAAAAGGAATTTCCATCCATGTTTGAGCCCGTTCATGGCTCGGCCCCTGACATCGCCGGAAAGGGAATCGCGAATCCGATCGGGCAGATTTGGTCTGGCGCGATCATGCTAAGACATCTGGGCGTTCCAGACGCCGCGAATGCCGTCGAAAACGCGATCGCGGAGATTCTAGCGCAATCGAAAGTGCGTACTCCGGACGTTGGCGGTACCTCGACGACCAAGGATCTCGGGGCGGCTATCGCGCT
>WNFG01004744.1_pt1 | contig 12557 bp, 10 predicted proteins | sample 5400431 | NCBI WGS metagenome assembly WNFG01 (sample SAMN13153346, study PRJNA577476) | soil metagenome | isolation source: 120 cm saprolite under Douglas fir tree site 2 hole 3 replicate 2 | place: USA:California | collected 2015-04-18
CACCTTCGATGGCACTGCGCTGAAAGGCGCGATCAGCGCCCGGGGTTACACGTTCGATTTCACCGGCACCAAGCCCGGCGCGATGGTTCTTGGAGGCGGCCGATGAGAGAGGCAAAGATGAGCCGCAGATTCGCTTTGATCGCCGCTGCAATTCTCATTTTTCTAACGGCGCCCGGTGCGTCGGCTGCGAATCCTCCGGACGCGCCACCGGTCATACTCATTCAGAACGCCACCATCCTCACCGTTTCGCATGGCGCCATCGAGCACGGCTCGATCCTCATCAAGGACGGCAAGATCGCCGAAGTCGGCCAGTCGGTAAAAGCGCCGCAAAATGCGCAGGTCATTGACGCTGCGGGCCAGTACGTCATCCCCGGCATCATCGATTGCCACTCGCACATCGCCGTCGATGGCAGCGTCAACGAAGGAAGCATCTCCGTCTCTTCCATCGCAAACATCGCCGAGGTCCTTAATTCCGACGACATTGATATCTACCGGGATCTTGCCGGCGGGGTCACGGCCGCGAATGTTCTTCACGGCTCGGCGAACGCGATCGGAGGACAGACCATAGTCATCAAGCTGCGGTGGGGACAACCTGCTTCAAAGCTCCCGTTCGAAGGGGCGCTCCCCGGCATTAAGTTTGCGCTTGGCGAAAACCCCAAGCGCTCGAATTTCAGCGTCCCCGGCCAGCCGAGGCGCTATCCGGTGACGCGGATGGGTGTTGAAGAAACGATCCGCGCTGCTTTTGCGGAAGCCCGCGACTACAAGAAATCCTGGGACGGCTACAACAAACGCGCTGACGCGGGAGAAAAAAATCTCGTTCCGCCGCGCCGCGATCTCCGCCTCGACCCGCTCGTCGAAGTTCTGGAAGGCAAGCGCTACGTGCACTCGCATTGCTACCGCGAAGACGAAATCCTCATGCTGCTGCGCGTGGCAAAGGAGTTCGGATTCAAGGTCCGAACTTTCCAGCATGTACTGGAGGGCTACAAAGTTGCGGATGAAATTGCCGCAGCGGGCGCGGGGGCTTCCACGTTCTCCGATTGGTGGGCGTACAAAGTGGAAGCCTACGACGCGATTCCCTACAACGCGGCGCTGATGACGCGCCGCGGCGTGGTGGTCTCCATCAATTCCGACGACGCCGAAGAGGCCACGCACCTGAATCAGGAAGCGGCGAAGAGCATGAAGTATGGCGGCCTCTCGCATGATGAGGCATTGAAGCTCGTCACCCTGAATCCCGCGATCCAGCTCGGCATCGACAAACGCGTTGGCTCGATTGACGCTGGAAAGGATGCCGACCTCGTGATTTACAATCACGATCCGCTCAGCGCCTACGCCGTCGTCCAGAAAACTCTGATCGATGGCCGCGTCTATTTCGACCGCCAGCGCGACATCGCCGGGCGTGCCGGGCTCGAAAAAGAGAAGGGGGCGCTGCTTGAAAAAGAAAAGAAGGCCGCCGAAAAGAAATCCGAAGCTGGCGGCGAAGGCGCGAAAAAGCCCGCTGCAAAACCGGATGCGGCCAAGACGGAGGAGAAAAAAGCAGAGGAGAAGAAACCCGAAGAAAAAAAACCTGAAGAAAAACCAAAACCACCACAAGCGCCGGTTGTTTCGGGAGGTGGGCGATGAAAAACTCCCCCCTCCTTCTGCGCATGGTTTTTCTCGCGGCCGCTTTGTGCATTCTCTCGGCGTCAATCTCGGCTCAGTCGCAGCCGCCATCCGCCTACGCGCTCACCCACGCGAAAATCTTCACCCTCGCCGGAGCGCCCATCGATGACGGAACGCTGGTTATCCGCGACGGCAAAATCGCCGCCGTAGGAGCAAACGTCGAAATCCCTTCCGGCGCGAAAGTCATCGATGCCAAGGGCATGCAAATTTATCCGGGCCTCTTCGATCCCATCACGCAAATGGGTTTGCGCGAGATTGGCGCCGTCAGCGCCACCGTCGACTCCACGGAAACCGGCGATTACAACCCCGACGTGGTGGCGGCAACCGCGGTGCTGCCTTCGAGCGAGCACATTCCCGTCACGCGCGCCTCGGGTATCACCGAGGTACTGGCGGTGCCGGCGAGCGGCGGCCTGGACGCGACCGGTTCGCGCGGAGTGCTCGGCGGCCAGGCCACTGCAATTCAGCTTGCCGGCTGGACCATCGACGACATGTTGCTGAAAAAGAGCGTGGCCATGGTGTTGAACTGGCCGGAGATTGCAACGCAAACGTTCGACTTCGCAACGTTCACGCGCAAGGAAAAACCCTTCGCCGAAGCCAAGCAGGAATACGAAAAGAAAGTCAACGAGCTCACGGATTACCTGGACCGGGCGCGGCACTACGCGCAAGCCATGGGACATGGCGGACCGTCCGATTACGCGCGCGACGTCAAGCTTGAAGCGCTGGCTCCCGTCGTGCGCGGCCAGTTGCCTGTGCTTGTCTTTGCCGATCGGGCCCGGGACATCCGCAATGCCGCCGAGTATTGCGAGCAGCAAAACCTAAAAATGATCCTTGCCGGGGGCGACGAAGCTTACAAAGTAAAAGACCTGCTGCGCTCGAAGAGTATTCCGGTAATCCTGCGCCCTACTCTGAGCCTGCCTCTCGAAGAGGACGACGCCTACGACCGGCTGCTTTCACAGCCTGCGGAGCTGGCCGCCGCCGGAGTGAAGTTTGCTTTTGGCAGCTTTGACAATTCTTTTGCGCGGCGCCTTGGGCCGCAGGCCGCCAATGCCGTCGCCTATGGTTTGCCCTATGAGGAAGCGCTCAAGGCCGTCACGCTTTATCCGGCGCAGATTCTCGGCGTTGCGGATCAAGTCGGCACGCTGGAGCCCGGCAAAAGCGCCAATGTAATCGTGACCAACGGGGATCCGCTGGAGCTCACGACCGATGTGAAATTTCTCTTCATCAAGGGCCAGCTCACTTCGACGAATAACAAGCACCTGCAGCTCTACGAAAAATACGCCAACCGGCCGAAGTCTGCGAACTGAATCGCGATAGCGTAACTTTATTTGCCGGAGCTGCGTCACGCCTGCACCTGCCTTTCGCAGGTTATCGTGAGCGATTCGATGGCCACGCCATTTCCCATCGCATTCAGGGCCGGGCCATCCCAGCGGCTGGGCCAGGCATTGGAAAAATTCCAGCGCACCTTTTCTGTGCCGTCGGCATCCAGCAGAATCACGGAGCCGGACTTCCTCTGCAGTTGTCCGTTGATCACGGCAAGGTGCCAGTCGTAGAGATCCCGCGATTTTGTCACTCCCCATTTCAAAACAATGTCGGGATACGAGACTCTTCCGGGGAATTTGCGGGTTGAAGTGGGCTCGCCGCCTTCCCGGTATTCGACAACCTCGACATGGGATCCCAACCCGCTGCATTCCGTGAATCCCGCCTGCTGGATTCCATCAATCTCCACGCGAAAACGGAAATTCTCGAGCGGGTCAACTCGTTGCGCTCCGGCCATGGCGTTTTCCTCCTTGCTCTCAGGATAGAGCTTCGACTGGAACGATTATAGCCGCCCGCCCCTGCCGCCGGTCTTGCGCAACTCCAGGCCATGGTCCGAAAATCCAGTTCCCACGGCTCTGCAACATTCCCTGGGAAAACGCAGATTCCGTGAAACTTTTCCTCTAGAATTGCGTTCATGAGTTTGGACCCCATGCGACGGCTCGCTTATCTCCTCTTCGCGCTGCCGATTTTCTTTTCTCCGTCTTTGCGCGCGCAGGACGCCGGGAAAATAGTCGATCAATACATCAAAGCGGCCGGCGGCAGCAAGGCGCTCTCCAGAATCAAGACGATGACGCTGGAGGGAACGTTCACCAACGCCGCCGACGGGAAGGCCGGCACGTATACGCTCAGCACAAAAATGCCTAATCGCTACTACTCTGAATTGATGGTCGGCGATTCGAACCAGATTGAGGCCTACAACGGGAAGTCCGGCTGGCATCAGAACGCGGCGGGAGAGCTTGCGACGCTGGTCGGTCCCGAAGGCCTGCAGCTCGAAGCCGCCGGAAACTACTACAATGCGCGGTTCCTCAATTTGAAGAAGAGCAAGGTGGGCGCAGCGCTCGCCGGTCACGCGCAGGTGAACGGTAAAGACGCGGTGCAACTCGAATTGACGACGGCGACGGCCGTGAAACGCCAGGTGTTCTTCGATCCGCAGACGCATCTGATTGTCAAAGAGGCGGCGACCATCGCCGGCGTCGAGGAGGAGATTCTCTATGGCGACTACCGCAGCGTCGAGGGTGTGAAGCTGCCATACAAGATCGAACTGCATCGCGGCGCGGAGACCTATGGCATCGACATCACCCGTGCAGCCATCAACCAAACCATTGGGGAGCGCGTCTTCGATTTCCCCAAGAAATCCCAGGTGCAATTGCCGGACCTGAAGGCGCTGTTTCTGGAGATCGACAAAAACCAGAAAGCCATCGACAAAATCAAGGAGAATTACGCCGGCACGCAAACAGAAGAGGAGACCGAGTACGATAAAACCGGCAAGGTCACCAAGCACGAACTGAAGGAACACACTTTTTTCTATCTGAACGGCAACGAAATCTCCACGCTGGTAAAAGAAAACGGCAAGCCGCTGAACGAGGAGAAACAAAAGAAAGAAAACGAAAAAACGCAGAAGAGAATCGAAGAACAGCAGAAGCGGGAAGCGAAAAAGGAGGCCAAGGAAGAGAAAGCCAGGGAGGAAGGGAAGAAAGAGAAGGACGACGAAGAGGTCGGCATTGAGACGTTTCTGCACGCCTGCCAGTTCGTCAATCCGCGCCGCGAGCGCTTTCGCGGGCAAGATGTTTTGGTGTTCGACTTCGAGGCCAATCCGGAATTCAAGCCCCACAAAATGGCGGAAAAAGTGATCCAGAAACTCGCGGGAGTTGTCTGGATCGATGAAAAGGCGCACTCCGTGGCGCGGCTCGAAGCTTATTTTGTGAACGATTTCAAAATGGCCGGCGGCTTGCTCGCCAATTTGCAGAAGGGAACAAGCTTCGTGTTTGAGCAGGCGTTTATCAATGATGAGGTGTGGCTGCCTACTTACGCCGAGGTGCACCTGGGCGTGCGTTTCCTGCTGGTAAAGGGGCTCAAGGTGAACGCGGTGATCCGGTATTCCGACTACAGAAAGTTCAACGTGGAAACGCTCGCCACGATTGCCAAGCCCAAGGGCGCAACGGAAACTCCTGCGAGCGCTCCGGCCGATCCTCCTGCCAAGCCCCCGAAGTAATCGCGGCCCCCGTTCTGTCTTCGGGCAAAGCGTCTACCGGCACTCGAACGGGTAGCGGTCCTGCGACTGCACGGCGGCAGCGACGCGGCGGCGCAGAGCAATCGTGTCGACCGGGGCGCGCTTGCCAAAGCGCTTCAGCACGGCCATTTGCGTCGTGAGCATGTCGCCTTCGTGGACAACGGAGATAGCGCGCTTGGCTTCGTGCTCGACACGCTCGGCGGCGTCCGCGATGAACACGCGCGCCGCGTCGACCATGGTTTGCGTGGCGGATTCGCCCTTGGACGCGGCAGCTTTCTGTGCGCGCAGCAGGCAGGATTCCATCGCGTAGACTTCCATAACCATATTGGAAAGGGCGCCGATGAGCTCTTGTTCGTCAGCGAGCTTTTCGCGGAACTTCTGAACGGCGCCACCCGCGGCCTGGAGAAACATTTTCTTGGAGTTGGCGACGACCCGCGCTTCGTCGGCGAGCACTCCTTCGGGCGCCTCTTCAAACGACGGCCCGGCGAGGATTTCATCCGCGAGCTTCATGGCCGCGGGAATCAGCGGGAGTTGCCCGCCCATGGCGCGCTTCATCAGCATCTGGATGATGAGCATGCGGTTGATTTCATTGGTGCCCTCGAAGATGCGGTTGATGCGCGAGTCGCGATAGGCGCGGCAAACCGGATATTCTTCGTGGAAACCGTAGCCACCGAAGATCTGCACGCCTTCGTCGACGACGAAATCGAGCATCTCGCTGCCGTAGACCTTGGCGATGGAGCTCTCGATGGCGTATTCCTCGAGAACCTTCATGGTGTTTTGAATTTTGTCGCCGGAGCCGGCCGCAGCCACCATGGCGGCTTCGATGTTGCCCGCGGAACGGTACACCATGGATTCGACGGCATAAATCTGAATGGCCATTTCGGCCAGCTTCTCCTTCATCAAGCCGAATTCGCCGATTTGCTTGCCGAAGGCTTTTCGCTCCTTCGTGTATTTGGACGAGTTCATGAGCACGTGCTTCGAACCGCCGACGCAGGAGGCGCCCAGCGTGAAGCGCCCGGCGTTGAGGACGTTGAAAGCCACGATGTGGCCGCGGCCGATCTCGTGCAGCAGGTTTTCTTTGGGGACTTTGCAGTTTTCCAGGAAGACGGGGGTCGTCGAGCTGCCATGAATGCCCATTTTGTGCTCTTCATTGCCGGGCTTGCAGCCGGGGAAAGCGCGCTCCACAATGAAGGCGGAGAATTTCTCTCCATCGATCTTGGCGAAGACCACGTAGAGGTCGGCAAAGCCACCGTTGGTGATCCACATTTTCTGGCCGTTCAGGATGTAGTGGGTGCCCTCCTTGTTCAGCTCGGCGCGTGTCAATGAGTTTTGCGCATCGGAGCCGGCTTGCGGCTCGGACAAGCAATAGGCGCCGATGAATTCGCCGCTGGCCAGTTTGGGCAGATATTTTTTCTTTTGCTGTTCCGTGCCGAAGTAGACGATCGGCAAGGTGCCGATGCCCGCGTGCGCGCCGTGCGTGACGGCAAAGCCGCCGTAAATGGATAGCTTTTCGGTGAGCACGGTGGTGGCGATTTTGTCGAGACCCGCGCCACCGTACTCTTCGGGGATGCCTCCGCTCATGATGCCCAGCTCGGCGGCTTTTCTCACCAGCTCGGGCATCAAGCCCGGCTTCTTGTTCTCCAGGTCTTTCACCACCGGGAGAACTTCCTTGACCACAAATTCCTCAGCCGTCTGTCCGATGAGCTTCTGGTCGTCGGTGAGGTCAGCGGGGGTGAAGATGTCCTGGGGAAGAGGGGATTCGAGAAGAAAGCTGCCGCCCTTCGCTGCGGGTTTGGTGATAGTTGCCGTGGCCATAATCATTCTCCTTGCCGCTGATGGTGTAATTGGGCGCGATGGCGCGAGGCGCCGTGAGACGCGTGCCGGTTGTTTTCGAAGACGCTATTCTGTACGTATTTTACGCCTGTGGCAACGAAGCGTAAACAGTGTTAAGGGAGGCTGCTGCGGGGCCGGCAAGAGCGGGGCGTTCCCAAGAGGGTTCGCTCCAATGAATTGTAACAACACTAGGTTGAGGCGTCCGTCAAGCCATCCTTGAAAAGGATAAGCAAATACTTCGAGGGATGTTCGCTTCCGTTCGAGAATTTTTGCAGGGTGCCCCGTGGTAACCACAGCAGACCGCCCGCAGATAGCTGCGCTGCGGGTTTGCCTGCCGACTCAAGACGGAGTTGAGCCTGATCCAGCGCGACCAAGAGCCTGGGCATTGCGGGCACGCCGGGATCCTGCAGGACGGCATGGGGTTGCAGCTCGATATACTCAACGCTGATTTCATCGGTATCAAACCAAGGCGAGCGCGTGTAAGAATTCGCGTGCGTCTCAACCAGGCAGAGGCCGAGTTCCGCAGCGGCGAACACCTTTTCACAGCGGTTGCGCGCTTGCCCCTGTGGGCGCAGCAGCTCGATGGTCACATTCCGGAAGGGTTGATCGCTTAGATTGCGCGCGACGTGCGCGAAGCCGCCGCGCGTGAAGTGCATTTCCGTGTCTTTCAGCACCAAGTGCGCATCGGGTTTGCCGAGAACGGCATTGGTGACGTCAGCGGGGCCGAGGCTCGTGAAAAGATAGTCGACCACATGCTCATGAAGCAAGGTGTTCTCGTGCGGCGCAACCTCGACGTAAAAAACACGGACATAGGAGTTCTCGATCTTGAGGTGATGATGGGGTTCTCGCGTCACCGGCACGGCGTGCGACGTGTCAGAACTCTGGGGGCTCAGGGTCGAACCCAGAACAGCAATTGGAACTAACCAGGCTATCTTCATCAGGGCTGCCGAAGATGGCTAGAGGCGTTCGAGGATGCCGGCGGCGCCCATGCCGCCGCCGATGCACATGGTCACCATGCCGTAGCGCGCGTTGCGGCGCTGCAGTTCGCGGATGATGGTGGCGGTCAGCTTAGCGCCCGTGCAGCCGAGGGGGTGGCCCAGAGCAATGGCCCCGCCGTTGGGATTGACGCGGGAAGGATCGAGCCCCGCCTGTTTGATCACCGCAAGCGACTGTGCCGCGAAGGCTTCGTTGAGCTCGAAGACGGTGATGTCGTCCAGCTTGAGCCCCGCGAGCTTTAGTGCTTTGGGGATGGCCGCGACCGGGCCGATGCCGAACTCTTCCGGCAAAACTCCGGCGGTCGCGTAGGCCACAAAGCGAGCTAACGGCTTCAGGCCGAGTGCCTTCGCGCGCGCGTCGCTCATGACGATGGCCGCGGCGGCGCCATCGCTCATCTGCGAGCTGTTGCCCGCGGTGACGGTTCCCTTCACATGAAAAGCGGGCTTCAACTTGGCCAGCGCGTCGAGAGAGGTGTCCGCGCGCGGCCCTTCGTCCACGCTGAAGGTGAACGTCTGCGTCGCGGGCTTCGGCGCAGATTGCGGTCTCGAGGAAGCGCCGTTTCCGTTGGGCACTGCGGTGATTCTTACTTCGACCGGAACCGTTTCCTCTTTGAATTTTCCGGCGGCAATTGCGGCGAGCGCTTTCTTGTGCGAATCGGCGGAGAATTGGTCGGCCTGCTCGCGCGTGATGCCGAATTTGCGCGCGATATTCTCTGTGCCCAGTCCCATACTGATGTAGGTGTCTGGAGAGTTGTCCACAAGCCACGGATTCGGTGAAATCTTGTTTCCGCCCATGGGCACCATGGACATGGATTCCGTGCCGCCTGCCAGGATTACGTCAGCAGCGCCGGAGCGAATTCGCTCCGCGGCCAGCGCGATAGCTTGCAAGCCCGAAGAGCAGAAGCGGTTGATGGTCATCGCCGAGGTCTCGATCGGCAGCCCCGCGCGGAGAGCGGCGATGCGCGCGACGTTCATCCCCTGCTCGCCCTCGGGCATGGCGCAGCCGAGAATCACGTCATCGATTTCTTTGGCGTCAAGGCCGGGGACGCGCGCGAGAGCTTCCTTGATGGCCAGTGCGGCAAGATCGTCCGGGCGCGTGGCGCGCAGAGAGCCTTTGAAAGCTTTTCCCACAGGCGTGCGAACAGAGGAGACAATGACGGCTTCCGGCATGGCGAGGCACCTCAAGAACGGCGGCTTGCCGCCGCCGCTCCAATTCCTATTGTTGGGCCAGGAAAAGGAAAAAGCAAATTGATGAGACGTCGGCAGAAAAAGTACACGTCCCGCCCTTGGTTACCTTTGTCGACAGGATCCGTGCGGGCCTACTTCTTGATGGGGAGACCTTTGCGGGGGATGAAGATGGCAGCGGGCGGCGATATCTTGTGGACCTGGGAGAAATTGCCCTGGTTGATGGCCAGCGCCACACGGCCTCGCGAATCGATATAGAGCAGCGGCTCACCCACGGGAACATCCATAAAGGTTTTCGCATAGGGGACTTGGAACGGCTTCTTGTTGAGCTGAACGATGATTCTGTCGCCGAGGTTGTGACCGAGTCCCTCGAATTCCTTGGCGGGAATATCAGTGATAAGCGAGCCATAAGGATCGTCGAGGCCGATGATGTCGCCTTCGATTCCTTTTCCGGTGATGGTGGAAAGCTTTGGGGTGAGGCGGACAAGCTGCGTGACGCCTGGACCGACAATGCCGAGGTCCCAGCCCGCGGCGAGGTGCGCGGCGGCGGGAGAGAAGATATCGCGGCCATGAAAGGTTGAGGAAACCTGAGGGTTCAGCATCCAGGCGGTGTTGGTGATTTCGCGGGCGGAATCGAGGCCGTCGCGCTCTATGACCGGCGTGATCAAGCCGTTGTCCGGCAGAACAAAGTACTGGTTTTTCTTAGACTTAACGATGACGGCCTTGCGGGAAGTACCGACGCCGGGATCCACGACTACGAGAAAGACGGTGCCGGCCGGGTAGTATGGCGTCACACCTGCAAGAAAGCGCGCTGCTTCTTCGATCTGGAACGGCGTGACTTGATGGGTGACATCCATGATCCGGGCGTCAGGGGCGATGCTCGTGATGACGGCTTTGCAGATGGCGACCGAGTCGTTTGTGGTGCCGAAGTCGGTCATGAAGACGATGGTGGGCCGGGGGGCGGTATCTCTCTGCGCGGGCTGCCGCGAGCAGGAGATGCAAAAGGTCACGGCTGAAACGAGAAGCAGAAGCCCGCGGAGACGGATGCGGCGAGGCATCGGAAAGCTATTCCCCCAAGTTTGAGATTTACAAACAAACGGGTGAAAAAAGGATTCACCCGGACGATCCTCCGGCGGAAAGCAAGCGGACGCTTTCGGAGCCGGTTCCCGGAAGCCGCGAGAGAGGGCGGCTTGGAAGGTGATCGTCACCCCCGAAGCCTCAATTGTAGGGCATTGAGGCGCAGAAGGCGAACGAAACGGGTGGCGGGTAATGGTCAGTTTCCGATCTAGGTCTATGATCTGCTCGTATTCCGCTGGTTTTCAGCGGCCGTCGAACCAGTGTTCGGCCTATCTTGCCAGCCAAGCGGGAGCGATGCTCTGGAAACTGAAGTAAACTGACTGGCCGCGCGGGGAATTCAACTTGAAAAACAGCGCTATCCTCTTATTGCAGTGCCCGGATCGCAAGGGCCTGGATGCAGCAATCGCGGACTTCATCTACTGGCATGGTGGCGACATCCTTCATTTCGAGCAACACCAGGCGGGAGAAGAACGATTCTATCTTGCCCGCGTCGAATGGGACCTCACTGGCTTCGAGTTCGATCTGAAAGACTTCCCGAAATGGTTTGCGCCTATTGCCGAGGAATTTTCCATTCAGTGGCGCATCACCACGTCGACCTACCGTCCTCGAGTAGCCATACTTGTTTCGAAATATGATCACTGTCTCGTTGATCTGCTCTATCGACAGCGGATCGGCGAACTCGCCTGCGAAATTCCTTTGATTATCAGCAACCATCCTGACGCGAAGCGTCACGCGGACTTTCACGGTATTTCGTATCACGTCATTCCGGTGACAAGGGAGAACAAGCCGGAAGCTGAAAGGCGGGAGATCGAGTTGCTCCGCGAAAACCATATCGAACTGGTGGTTCTGGCCCGGTACATGCAAGTGCTTTCTGCGGACTTCATCGAGCAATATCCGCACCAAATCATCAATATCCATCATTCATTTTTGCCCGCGTTTGTTGGGGGCAAGCCACACCAGCAGGCCTTTGATCGCGGCGTAAAAATCATCGGCGCTACAGCGCACTACGTCACTGAAGTGCTTGATGACGGGCCAATCATCGAGCAAGGTGTGGCGCGCATATCGCATCGTGACACGATCGAGGACCTGGTCAAGAAGGGCCGGGACCTCGAAAAGGTCGCTCTCTCGAGCCGTTCGCTGGCATATCGAAAACCGCATCCTGCTCTACGGAAACAAAACGGTCATTTTCGAGTAGGGCTCTGTCCCTCCGCGGGGAGTCGGGACAGGTGCCACGCGTCGAGCCACCTCCCGGCAAGACTTAAATCTGCCGCAGACCAGGGAGCGTTGTAACGAAAGGGCGCCGAGAAGCACCACTCTTTGGTGACGAAAACCCCCTGTACGAAGGGTCAGGTCGTAATTTTCTGGGCCAGGGAAAGACAGGCGAAGAGATCAGCGAATGGGCGCGATTTCATATCCCACTGATTTTGCTGGAGTTACTGTGTTTCACACCGAAAGGCCCGGTACTAGGAGAGAGGTTTAGGGTCAAAAATGTGACTAGGGTACTATCGCATCTGAGGTACGGATCGTGTCAAATGGTACAGGTGCGGGGGTTGGACCCAACGGCCAGGTTCGCGCATCCAAGTACAGGTGAGGAAAGTGGGAAGAGAAACGAATTTGGCGAGTGAGTGTTTGAGTTAGAGGGGAAAGGGTATCGGAGAGCGATGAAGACCAAAGATAAGAGCCGGAAATGGATGTGGTGGTTCCTGGGGATAGTGGTTGCCCTGCAACTCTATTTTGTTCGTGAACTGCTGGCCGCGTTTGCTCTTTTCGCGCTGGGGTTTGCGGTGATTGCTTTTGCAATCGCCGGCCTGTATTTGCTCCAGAAGGCTTGGGAAGCGGGAGTGCAGCGCGTGGCGGACAGCGAGCACCCGGTTGTGAATCTGGCGCGGCGCGGAGTCAATGCCGTCGAAGATATGGCGCGGCGGCCGCTGCGGCGTCCCGGCTCGGCAACCGCTCGATAAGCTTCATGACAAGTTTCTGGCTTCGGCCGGAGCACACGCAGAACCGGACAACCTGCCTCCTTCAGGATTGAGACCGGTTCTGTGACAAGAGAAAAACGGAAAAGGCCAATCGTCCTCAGAAAGCGATTGGCCTTTATCTTTCTCTCTGCGATCCTTCAAGCCACTGCGGCAGCAGCATTACCTCAACCCCGGAAGCAGCGTCTCTTCCGTGAAACACCTGCTCAGTGGCCTTCTTGAAGTCCCCGGGTTTGGCGTTCGGAATATCTACGAAGCCTTGCGGGTTGCGGTCTACCAGCGGGA
>WNFG01003885.1_pt1 | contig 12556 bp, 10 predicted proteins | sample 5400431 | NCBI WGS metagenome assembly WNFG01 (sample SAMN13153346, study PRJNA577476) | soil metagenome | isolation source: 120 cm saprolite under Douglas fir tree site 2 hole 3 replicate 2 | place: USA:California | collected 2015-04-18
CAGCCATACAGAAGCACCGTGTCCCCAACTGGTGTGGTCGAGAGGTGGACCATGACTGGGATGTCCAGCTCGGCGGCCTTGGCGAAGATGGGGAAGGCCAGGTCGCGGTCGTTCGGTGCCCAGTGGTCGTACATCGGGTAGAGCTTCAGGCCCGTGAGACGCAGCTTGGTGATAGCCCGCTCGAGCTCATCGACCGCTGCTTTCACGCCGCGGTGCCGCGGATTCACCGCCGCCATCCCGATGAACGTCTCGGGGTGCTGGCGCACCAACGCGGCGATGTAGTCATTGCCCTTGTCGATGTCGGGCGGACCCTCGACTCCCGTCACGCCGGCGATGTCGACTGTTCCGCGCGCCTCGTAACGCGTGTACTGGGACGGCGCGACCGCCAGGATCGTGCACTTGTCGACACCGATGGCGGCGTGGTCGCGAATGAGGGTCTGCGGATCGATGGGCTCCCACAGGTATTCCAGGCCCTTCCAGTCTTCGTCCTGCGGGTCCCGGTCCTCGGGCAGCGAGCCCCGGGACTGGAAGTAGCCCATCGTCATCTCCTTGATGAAGCGCTCGTAGCCCGGGTACAGGCCAGCCGCCAACACGTGGTTGTGGGCGTCGATGATCATGCGGTCCCTCCGGCGCGCTGATAGGTCGCGGCCCATGGCCGCGCCAGCTCGAACGCGCCGCACGCGGCCAGCAGCGTCTCGTCGGCGAATCGTCGGGCGGCGACCTGGAGGCCGACCGGCAGACCCTCCTTCGAAAGACCCGCGGGTATCGATGCGGCCGGGTGCCCGGTGAAGTTGTACGGGTAGGTGAGGCACCAGCCGATCCATGGATCGACGCGTTCGCCTTCGATCTCGGTGGGGCCAAGCGTGTTGCCGTTGCGCGCGTTGTCGACGGGCAGCGCGGCGAGCGTCGGGCTGACGATCAGGTCGTACTTGTCGAACACGTCCTGCAGCCCGTCGAGCACCTCGGTGCGGATCACGTCGTCGCGCCGGTAGTCCATCGCGCTCATACGATCGCCGAGATCGAGGCTTTCGGCGAACTCGGGCGGCACCTCGCTGCGGTGGGAGCCGCGCAGATCGATGCCCGTGCTCTGCTTGAGGCCTTCCGCCGACTCCGCCGCGCGCACCGCGCTCTGCCGCAGCCACGCGTCGCAAAGCTCAGCCTGGCCGCGCGGGAATTTCACCTTTACCTCGTCGACGGTCGCGCCGGCGTCCTCAAACGCGCGCACCGCCTCGGCGCAGACCCTCGCGACCTCGCGCTCGACAGGGAAGACGCCGAGGTCTGGGCTCCACGCCACGCGCATGCCCTTGATGCCGCGCCACGTGGCGGCCATGTAGTCCGCCGCATCCGGGGGCAGGCTGTACGGGTCCCGGTCGTCAGGCCCACCGATGACGTTCAGCATGAGCACCGCGTCGGCGACCGATCTCGCCAGTGGCCCCGCGTGCGCGAAGGGCACCGCGAGCATGAACGCGTCGGGCCGCGCGACCGCCGCCACCCGGCCGAACGACGGCTTGAAGCCGAACACGCCGCACCATGCCGCGGGGATGCGAATCGAGCCGCCGCCATCCGAGCCTTGCGCGATCGGTGCAAGCCCCGCCGCGACCGCAGCGGCGCTGCCGCCCGACGACCCCCCGGCGTTCTTACCGATGTGGAACGGCGTGCTGGTCGGCCCGAACAGGTAGTTGTCGGTGACTCCCTTATGGCCGAACTCCGGCGTGTTCGTCTTGCCGAGCACGATGGCGCCTGCGCGCTCGAGGCGCTCGACATAGGTGGCGCTGGCGTCCGGCACATAGTCCTTGAACGGCTTGCAGCCGAACGTGTTGGGCACGCCCGCCTTCATGTCGAACAGGTCCTTGATCGCAATCGGAAGTCCGAGCAGGGGTGGGTGCTCCTGTTTGCCGCTCAGGGCCTTCTCCGCGTCCCGCGCCTTCTGCCTTGCCTCGTCGGCGAGCACGAGCACGTAGGCGTTCACCTCCTTGTTCCGCCGCCCGATCCGCTCGAGAAACGCGTCCACGACTTCCACCGGCGACAGGTCGCGCCGCCCGATGCGCGCCAGCAGTTCGGTCGCGGGCATGAACGCGAGCTCGTCGTGAACCTTCATCTCGCCACCTCTTTCGGCGCTTTGCAGGTGTGTGAGTGCCGGCACTCATGCCCGGAAAGCGCAATTTCGGAGTGCGAGTGCCGGCACTCGCGTACAGACGTGGGGATCACCGGCCGACCTCGCGGCCCTCGCGCGCCATCAGCGCGGAGACGTCGTCGGCGTCGAGCCTGAACAGGTCGCCGCGCAGGCTCATCTTCAGCGCGCTCATCGCCAGCCCGCGCTCGAGGCCGAGCTCGAGCGAGCCGTCGACCAGGCCCCACACGAGCCCAGCGGTGAAAGCGTCGCCGGCGCCGACGCGGTCCACCGTGTCGACGCGGTGGCCGGGGCGCTTGACCGAGCCCTCCTTGCTGACCGCCACTGCGCCTTCGGTGCCGAGGGTCAGCACGACCGTCTCGACGCCGAGCTCCGAGCGCAGGTGCGACGCGGCCTTCTCGCCAGTGCCCTGCACGCTGAAGAGATCGCGCGCGTCCTCTGACGTGCAGATGACTACGTCGGCCATGCCGGCCGCGACCCTCGATGCGGCCGCCGCGGCCTCGATGCCCCAAAGCTTCTGCCGGTAGTTGACGTCGAACGTGACCCTTGCTCCCTGCTGCCGGGCCTCCCTCATCGCGCGCTGAGCGATCTCGGCGCACGAGGCGGAGAGGCCGAACGTGATACCGGAGATGTGCAGGAACTGAGTGTCCGCCACATGCCGCCAGTCGAAGTCGGCGACTGATGCGCCCGCCATTGCAGAGTGGGCGCGGTCGTAGGTCACGCTGATGGGGCGCGGGGCCGAAGCGAGCTCGACGAAGTACAGCCCGAGCCGCGCGCTAGCAACCCAGCGCACGAGGGAGGTGTCGACGCCGCCGGCCGCGAGCGTGGTGGCGACGCGGTGACCGAGCGGGTTGTCGGGCAGAGCCGAGACCCAGGCCGACTTCAGCCCGACCCGCGCAGCCGCGTACGCGACGTTGGCTTCCGAGCCCGCGACGTGAACCTCGAACGCAGCCGCGTCCTCGATCCGGTCGCCCGGGCGCACCGACAGCCGCAGCATGGCCTCGCCGAGCGTGACCAGCTGGTGATGCACTGTGCGGCTAGAAGTAAGTCATGACGGCATCGATCACGCGGTAGCTGTCATCGACCAGCGGGATCAGCCGCCACTTGTCGAAGGCCGTGCAGGGGTGCGAGATGCCGCAGCCGACGAGGTCGCCGACATGCAGATCCTCGGCGGCGTCCAGGCGCAGGTACGCGTGCTGGTCGTTGGTGTTGAAGATGCTCGCCGCCTGGACGAACCTGCGAGGCGCCTCGCGACCTCTCTTGACGTACCGCGGCACCGGGAGGTCCATGTCGTACGGCACATCGCGCTTGCCGAACCCGATCAGCGCGAAGCCGGGCTCCGGGGTCGACAGCACCACGCCCCAGACTTCGAAAGCCTCCGCCAGCGGGTCTGTGCCCGCCAGCCGCGAGCCGAAGGGCGTGACCGCTTTGTAATGCACGGCGTCGTGCGTCAGGTAGCAGCCGCTGCGCAGCACCGGCCGCACCGGGCGCGATAGCTGCCACGGACCGCCGAGTCCCGCGATCACACGGTCGAAGAACGCACTGCCGCCGGCGCTAAGGACGATCTCGTCGGTCTTCGCGAAGTGGCCTCTTGAATCAAGCTCCGACGCGAGCTTCCGAATCCGCGACAGCAGTGCGTCGACCGACTCCAGCGACGCCTCCAGGCTCTCACCGTGGATGATGCCCTCGAACGCTTCGACGCCCGCCAGCGTCACGTGCGATGACACCTTGATCGCCTGCGCGACCTCGATCGCCTGCTCCTCGGTCCGGCAGCCGGTGCGCCCGCCCGTGAAGCCAAGCTCGAGCAGAACCTTGAAGCCCGGCGCTCGATCGAGCCCTTTCACGGCCGTCACCGAATCGACGAGGCAGTAGAAGTCGAACTCGGGGTCGCGCTGCATCTCGGCCGCGACCCAGTCGATGGAAGCGTGCTCGACGAGCTCGTTTGCCAGGATGATCCGGTCGGCGCCGAGCTCGCGCCACAGCCGGACCTGCCACGTGGTCGCCGCGGTGATCGCCCACGCTCCTGCCGCCAGCTGCAGCTGCACCAGCTGCGGCGCCATCGAGGTCTTGGCGTGCGGCGCGAGCGAGAAGCCGGTCCGCCCGCACAACGCAGCCATCTCGTCGATGTTGTGGCGCAGGGCGGACTCCTTCAGCAGCATGACCGGCAGCATGAAGTCGCCCCCGAGGGCATTCCAGGCCTTCTCCCGAACGCTGCGCACCTTGACGGGCGGGCCAGGCGGGAAGGACTTGTAGCGCCAGTCGATCACCTCGTCCAGCGTGCGCTCGAGGTCGAGCGACTGCGTCTTCGAAGTCAATGCCATCGCTAGCCCATCTCCGCCAGCGCGTCCTGCGCGTTCACCACCCGACCGTACTTCATCGCCAGCGTCTGCAGGGTCGCGCGGTGGAGCTCGGGCGCGTAAGACGAGACCGCGTCGGCCACGACCGCCGCCTGGAAGCCCTCGTGGAACGCGCCGCGCGCCGTGTCCTCCACGCAGATCTGCGTGACCGTGCCGGAGATGAGCACCGTATCGACGTTGCCGGCATTCAGCAGGTCGGTCAGGCGCGTGCGGTGGAACCCGTTGTAGCCGTACTTGTCGACCTGGTGCTCGCCGGGCCGCGGCTCGAGCTCGTCGATCACCGCAATGCACTCGCGCTCGCCCTCGACGTCCGCGTATGAGCGCATGAACCCCGGCCAGCAGCAGCACGTTGGAGGCGCGATGACCGCCGACCACTTCCACATCAACGTCGGCTCAGGTCCGGCGACGAAGCGTGTGAACACGACCGGCCGCCTGTGCTCCCGGAACCAAGCGAGCAGCTCCTGGTTCACCTCGATCGTCTCCCGTGCGTCAGGGACCTCCAGCGGTGCACCCACGCGGACGAAGTCGTTCTGCATGTCGACCACGATCAGGGCCGACCTGTCCCGGCGCAGCTCGAACGGGACCGCGGCGCCGTTGCTCATGTCCGGCCTGAAGGTAACATCCAACGATCGAAACGACGGCTTTCGCGTTCGCCACCGACCTCGTGGACGAGGGCATGGACGCCGTCCTCGACAACGTCTCGAAGCGTGCCGGGCTGGGTGGCATAACCATGGCCGCCGCCTACCACCACGGTCGGGACGTCTTCCCTCACAACCCGGCGCGCAAAGTCCACTTCCTGGAAGGTGGCACCGTCTTCTTCAGGCCGGATCCGAACCGCTACAAGGGCCGGGTTCTGCAGCCTTTGGTCAGCGCGCTGGCTCAACAGACGGACGTGCTCGCGGACCTCTGCCATGACGCGTCCGCACGCAAGCTCCGCGTCCGCGGCTGGACCGTCTTCCTGCACAACTACGCACTCGGCGAGGCGCATCCGGAGTGTGCGAGCCGCAACGCTTTCGGCGACGCATACCTGACGGACCTCTGCCCCAACAACCCGGAGGTCCGCGCGTACGCAGCGGCCCTTTCCGCGGACATCGCGTCCAAGGGCGTGAGCGAGGTGGTTGCGGAGTCGCTGCACTTCCACGGGCTCGAGCATGGATTCCACCACGAGCGCTACTTCATCGAGCTGGGGCCGCTCGGCCGCTACCTCCTCGGGCTGTGCTTCTGCGAGCATTGCCTGGCCGCCGCCCGTCGCGATGGCGTGGACGTCCTGCGGCTGCATCGGGAAGCGCTCGCCGAGCTCGAGAACCGCTTCGCCACGCAGCCGGACCCGGAGCCCGCTGAGCTCGACCGGGCGGACCTCGGGTCGTTCGCGGGCGGCGAGCTGGGCGGCTACCTGAAAAGTCGAAGCAAATCCGTAGCTTTGCTGGTCGCGCAGTGCGCGGAGGCGGCGAAGCTCGAGGGCGCCGACTTCGCTTTCATCGACCTGTCCGGCGCGATCAAGGGCTACGCGACCGGCCGGCCGCAGGGCGCCGCCGCGCCGGCGATCGCCTGGCAGTTCGGGATCGACGTCGGGGCGGTGGCGAAAGCCTGCGGCCAGGTGGAGGCGATCGGGTACGCGGCCGACCCGGAGCGGCTGAAGCTCGACCTGGCCGCGTACCGCTCGATCATCGGCCCGGATCGCAAGCTCTCGGTGATCATGCGGCCCATGGCGCCTGACTGCGACTCGGCGGACAACCTCTCGCGCAAGCTCGACGTGGCTCTCGCCGCGGGGTGCGTCGAGGCCGGCTTCTACCACTACGGATTCATGCGCCTGGAGTCACTCGACCTGATCCGCGAGGCGTTAGGAGCGGCCGACCACTCGACCCGGTAGCTCGCCGGTCGGCTTTCCGTGAGCCACCGCGGCGCGGCCGTTGACCAGCACGTGCGTGATGCCGGCCGGGCTAACGCGTCCGTTGTCCCACGTGCTGCGGTCGGCCAGCTTGGCCGCGTCGAAAACGGTGACGTCGGCCGCCCGTCCGCGCTCCAGGACCCCGCGGTCCCGCAGCGAGAACCGCTCGGCCGGCCGTCCCGTCACCTTGCGCACCGCCTGCTCCAGCCTTAGCGTGCCGTCGCGCACGTACTCGCCGGCGATGCGCGCGAACGTGCCGTAGCCGCGACGGTGCGGCCGGCTGCCCATGTAGATGCCGTCGGTGGAGCCGATGTACAGCGGGTGCGCAAGCGAGCGCTTGATGATCGCCTCGCCCGGGATCGACTGCGGCCAGTGATAGACGGCGAGCGCGCGGCCCGCGTGGCTCGATAGCAACTCGAACATGCAGTCGACGTCGGCCTGGTGGGTCTCGCGCGCGAGCGTCCCGAGCTGCTTGCCTTCCAGCTCGCCGCCGGACTCGACGCAGCTCAGCGTGATCGCACCACGCTCGGCGATGCGGGCCGCGGTCTCGTCCCGCAGCCGGGCGCGCTCCTCGGGATCGTCAAGCCGGTGCATCGACGCCTCGTAGCCGCCGGCCTGCGCCCATTCGGGCAGCATCATCATCAGGTGCGTGCAGGCCGCCGTGTACGGGTACATGTCGAAGCTGATGTCGACACCCGAGGCCTCCGCCTCTTCCAGCAGCCGCGCGGCGGCATGGTCGATGGCAAGGTGGGAGATGTGCACCTTCACGCCTGACTGGCGCCCGATGTCGAAGCTCTCGCCGCAGCCGCGCTCCAGCCGGACCCAGTAGCCGCGCTGGTGCGGCGCGTAGACGCCGCCCGTCGCCGCCACGAGCTTGCACAGCTCGACCAGCTCCGACACCGGCGATAGAGCGCCAGGCTGGTACTCGAGGCCCGCGGCCATGCCCACAGCTCCGGCGTCCAGCCACTCACCGAGGACGCGCTTCATCGCCGCGAGCTGGTCACCGGTCGGGTCGGCGTCGTCCCATCCCATCGCGGCGACCTTGATCGCCAGGTGCGGCGCCTGCGGCGCGAGGTTGTTCGGGACGCGGCCGCGGAAAATCGACAGGTATTCCGCAACAGTGGTCCAGTCCCAGCCGATGTCGGGGTCGCCGTAGAAGACCTGCAGGTAGTCCTTCACCTCGCGCAGCCGCTGCCGCGGCAGCGGCGCCCAGCTGAACCCGTCTGGCGAGGTGAGCTCGGTGGTGACCCCATCGAGCACGCCGGCGAACTGGTCGATGCCGCCAAGACGTGACAGCTCCGAGTGCACGTGGACGTCGATGAAGCCGGGGGCGACGATGAGGCCGCTCGCGTCGATGACCTGCTTCGCGCTCCCGGCGTCGATGCGGTCGATCGCGGCGATGCGATCGCCCGTGATGCCGACGTCGAGCCGTGCGCGCGGCGATCCGGTGCCGTCCACGACCTCGCCGCCCTTGATCAGGACGTCGAAGTCCATCAGTGGCACGCCCCCGAGGTCCGCCGCCAGATTCGCGGCATCGGCGGCCGGAGCCAAGGAAAGGGTGGCGCAGCTAGGAGCGCATCGGGAGATGCGTGACGACGCGGCGCCGGGCCCCTTGACGCAGGCTTCAGCGCCGTAGGCGCCCGGCCGACTAGGCCGCGAAGATGCAAGGAATTCGGGGGCGGGCCACTGCTACTCGGGCGTCTCGTCTTTGGCTTCGGTCAGCAGCTCGCGGGTCATGTGGTAGTTGCCGGCCAGCAGCCCGCCGTCCACCGTGAGCACCGTCCCGGTGATCCACGCGGCGTCGTCGGACGCGAGGAACATCGCGGCGTTGGCGATGTCTTCGGGCTCGCCCACACGCCCGAGCGGATACCACTTGACCAGGCGCTCGAAGACCACCGGGTCGCGATCTATGCGCTCCTGCCAGATCGGCGTGCGGATCGTCCCCGGCGCGATCGCGTTGCAGCGGATGCCGTGATGCCCGTAGCGCACCGCGATGCCCTGCGTCAGGTTGATCACACCGGCCTTCGCCGCGCTGTAGGCCTCGTTGCCCAGGGCGGACAGCCCGTTGACCGAGGTGATGTTGACGATGACGCCGCGGTGCCGGGCGATCATCGATGGCAGCACCGCCTGGCTGCAGAGAAAGACGCTCTTCAACACCACCGCGACGTCGCGCTCCCAGGTGAGCTCGTCGATCTTCAGCACGTCGTCCCCTTCGGCGATGGCCGCGTTGTTGACGAGCACGTCGACGGGACCGAGCTTCGACGCGACCTCCTTCACCATCGTCTTCACGTCGGCGCCCTTGCTCACGTCGGCTCGGACCGCGTGGGCGCTGCCGCCGATCTCAGCGGCGACTTCTTCGGCCTTCTCGCCTTTCCAGTCGATGACCGCCACCTTCGCGCCCTCGGCCGCGAACTTCTGCGCCATCACGCGGCCGATGCCGGAGCCGCTGCCGGTGACGATGACGACGTGATCCTTGAAACGCATCAGGCGACTACGAAACCAGCGGCAGCACGACCCGACTCGGATGCGCGGAGTCGTGAAGCACCGTCTGGATGCCGACACGCCGGTCGCTGAGCTTCTCGGTTCCGACAGGGTTGCCCGTGTTCAGGTTGCGGTCCCAGTGCGGGAAGTGGCTCGAGGCCACCTGCACGCGCACGCGGTGGCCGGCCTTGAAGACGTGCGCGCAGGTGCCGACTTCGAGCACGAACTCGGTCACCTTGCCCGCGGGGATCGGCCGGGCCAGGTCGGTGCCGCCCGCGAAGCGCGCCCGCTGGATCGTCTCCTGGATGTTGATCGAGCGTCCCGACGGGTCGACGTCGCACATCTTCACGACCCAGTCGGTGTCGGGCTGGTTGGTGGCCGCGAACACGTGGGCCGTGACCTTGCCCGCGACCAGGTGGTCCCTTGTCAGCGGCTCGGTGCTGTACACGAGCACGCTGTTCCACGATTCGACCGGCCGCTGGTCGCGCGGGCCCATCGGCGCGACGAAGTCCAGGCAGCACGAGCGGCCGCCGAAGCTCACGTTGGGCGTGGCGGGGTCGTACGAGTAGGTGTCGGGCGACTCCGAAGAACCCGGCGTCTCCTCGCTGAGGTAGCCGTCGCCGCTGATCGAGTTGGCGCGCGAGTGCGCGCGCAGGTGGAGCTGCCACGCGCTCGACTTTGGCGGCCAGTCCTCGAAGCCCTGCCAGCGGTTCGCACCGGATATGAAGACCGACGCGCGCGGGCGCTTCGGCGGGTCACCGTCGCGCAGCCACTGGTCGAAGAACTCGAGCTGCGTGGCGTCGACCCGATTGCGTCCTTCGGGCCCGAAGTCGACGTCGCCGAACGCCGGCATCCACGGCATGTGGTACCAGGGCCCGATCACCAGGCGCGTGTCGTTTGATCGCGGCCCGCGCCGGAAACCCGCGTAGTTCGTCATCGTGCCCTCGAGAAACACGTCATAAAGGCCGCCGACCGCCATCGCCGGCACGTCGATGCTCGCCAGCTTGTCGGTCACGTCCCAGCGCGACCAGTACGCGTCCTTCGTCTCGTGCTGCAGCCAGTCGCTGAAGAAACCGCCCGGCGTGCCTGGCGTCAGGTTCGGGATGGCCGACAGCGGCAGCCACCAGTAGTAGTCGTTCATCTTGGCGTACATGGCGGCGAGCGTCGGCTCGAGGTCGGGATCGCGCCGCCGGGCGACGTCGTCGGCGAGGAACGTCGCCCACGACGCGTTGAAGGCCAGCGCGAACGCGCCGTTGTTGTAGGCCCAGCCCTCGTACAGGTCGGGGCTTGTCATCGCCGGCACCATGCAGCGGAGTCCGTCGTGCTTGCGCGCCGCGATCTGCAGCTGCGTGTGGCCCGGATACGAGAACCCGTACATGCCGATGCGGCCGTTCGAGAACGGCAGCGAGGTGAGCCACGCAATCGTGTCCTCGCCGTCGTCGCCCTCGTGCTCGAAGGGGGTGAACTCTCCACCCGAAGCCCAGCGCCCGCGCACGTCCTGGACCACGGTCGCGTATCCCTGGCGCGCGTACCACGACGGGTGCGCGTAGCAGAGGTCCTCGCCCTGGCTCTTGTCGTAGGGCAGGCGGATGAGCAGCACAGGATGCTTGCCGCCGCCGGCCGGCCGCCACACATCGGCCTTGAGCACGGTGCCGTCGCGCATCTTCGCTTCGAGCGCTTCCTGGACGATCGTCTCGCTCATCACCTTCATAGGATTCCGTGCTCCTTGAACACCGCGCGAAGGTTCGCGCCCTTGCGCAGGATGTCCCGCATCACGTCCTCGCCGGCCACCTTCTCGAAGGCGAGACGTATCACCTCGTCCTCGACGTCGCGCGGCACCACCACCACGCCGTCCTCATCCGCGAGGAGCAGGTCGCCGTTGGAAACGGAAACGCCCGCGACCGGGATCGTGCCGCGGATCGCGATCACCTCGAGGCGGCCCTTCGAGTCGGCGGGCGACAGGCCCCTGGCGAACACAGGGAACTTCATCTCGGCGATGCCCCAGCTGTCGCGGCTGAGCCCGTCGAGCACCACACCGCGCCCGCCCTTCGCGCGCGTGTGCGTGCTGAGCAGCTCGCCCCAGATGGCGGCGTTGGCGCGGCTCTGCACGGCGCCGACGACGACCTCGCCCGGCACGATGCCGTCGAGCAGCTCCATCAATTGTTCGTAGGGATTGTCCGGCAGCTTGCTGACCTCGACCGCGAGCATGGTGGCGGCGCGACCCGCGACCTTCGCGCCGTTGTACAGAGGCCGCACGTCGTGATCCAGCACCTGCTGCCGGTACCCGTGGTCGTCGAGGATGTCGGCGAGCACCGACGAATAGAGATGCTCCGCGATGCGGTCGAGATACGCGGCGTCGTAGCTCATCGTGCCGCGGCCTTCGCTTTCAGCGCCTGCGCCAGCTTCGCCGCCTCGTCGATCACCGCGGCCTGGTGCGGCTGCAGCGCCTGCCCTCCCATGCCGGCGAGCAGCGGCAGCAGCGGGTCCTCGAGACCGGTGTGCACGCCCGCGAGCTCCTCCATGATCGCGAGCCCGCAGTAGGGAACGTAGGCGGGCGAGTAGCCGCCTTCATGACACGCGACGAGCCGCCCGCCGCAAACCTCGCGTGCCGCGGCCAGCATGATCTGCGTCAGCTGGCGGTAGCCGTCGCTCGTCATCATCATCGAGGCCAGCGGGTCCATCGCGCTCGCGTCGAGACCCGACGCGATGATGATCAGCTCCGGGCCGAAATTGCGCAGCGCGGGCGCGACGACCTGCTCGAACGTGGCGACGTACGCGCCAACGCCTGAGCCCGCGGGCAGCGGGACGTTGATGTTGAACCCTTGACCCGCGCCTGAGCCGGCGTCCGAGAGCGCGCCAGACGACGGCGGGAAGTTGTTGTCCTGGTGGATCGAGATCGTGAGCACGTTCGGGTCGGAGTAGAAGGCGTGCTCGGTGCCGTTGCCGTGGTGCACGTCCCAGTCGACGACCGCCACGCGCGACAGGCCGCGGGCCACGCGCGCGTGCTGCACGGCGATCGCGATGTTCGCGAAGATGCAGAATCCCTTGCCGGAATCGCGCTCGGCGTGATGGCCGGGAGGCCGCACGAGCGCGTACACGTTGTCAACCCTGCCATCGAGCACCGCGTCGACCGCGGTGATGCAGCCGCCGGCGGCCAGCAGCGCGATCTCGTACGAGCCGTGGCCGAAAGGCGTGAGGTCGCCGGCGTCGCCGCCCAGCGCGTCGCTCTCGCGCTTGATGCGGGCGACGTACTCGGGCGTGTGCAGGCGCAGGACCTCCTCCTCAGTCGCCGCGCGCGGCTTGAGCAGTACCAGGTGGTCGAGGAGACCGCTGACCTCGACCAGGTTCTTGATCCGGCGTTTGCCCTCCGCGCTCTCGATGTGTGCGAAAGGCTGCACGGAGAGACCAGCGGGCATGACCCACGCCGACGTGCCGGTGTCGTGCCACATGTACAGCTCGTCCCAGACCAGGCCTGTGGTCACAACTCCTTCTCCACGTCATGGGGCGCCGTCGGACTAACCTCGATATGCACCGGCACCCCTTCCGGCGCCAGGTACTTGTCGTACAGGCCGCGCACCACCGGCCAGAGGCCCTGCGGCGCGAACACGGCGATGCCGGCGATGATGAGACCGAGCAGAAGCTCGCGGTAGTCGCCCAATGCGACCAGGTACTGGTCAAGGCCGATGACGATGCCGGCGC
>WNFG01019573.1_pt1 | contig 12551 bp, 9 predicted proteins | sample 5400431 | NCBI WGS metagenome assembly WNFG01 (sample SAMN13153346, study PRJNA577476) | soil metagenome | isolation source: 120 cm saprolite under Douglas fir tree site 2 hole 3 replicate 2 | place: USA:California | collected 2015-04-18
AACTGGCGAAGTTGAAAGAGCGAGCGGCGCATACGAGCGTGGAGGGTTCGCGGATGTTCAATCCCGGATGGCACATGGCCATCGAGCTGAAATCGATGCTGACAGTATCGGAGGCGGTGACGCGCAGCGCGCTGGTGCGAGAAGAGAGCCGCGGTGCGCATAGCCGGATTGATTTTCCAGAGCTTAGCCCGGAATGGGGAAAGAAGAACAACATTGTCTGGCGCAATGGAAGTGGGATGGGATTGCGGCAAGACACGCTTCCGGATATGCCGGCGGAGTTGAAGCAGATTTTGGCTGAGGACAAATAGTGCTTGCGGCGTGATGTAGCTAACTGGGGCGAAGCATGCTGCGCCCCTACGTGGGGATGTCATTCGGCGCGAGGCAAAGGAGAGCTGAGCGATGGCGGATGCGACTCTGAAGGTGTTTCGCGGAAATAAGGACGGTGGGCAGAGCGTCGAATTCAAAGTGCCGGTGGCGCCGGGAATGGTGGTGCTGGACGCACTGCATTATATTCAGGGGCATTTGGCGCAGGACTTGGCGGTGCGTTGGAACTGCAAGGCTGGGAAGTGCGGTTCGTGCTCGGCGGAGGTAAACGGAAGGCCGCGGCTGACCTGCAAGACGCGGATGGATGCGCTGCCGCAGAACGAGCCCATTACGGTGATGCCGCTGAAGGCGTTCCCGGTGATCAAAGATTTGGTGACTGACGTTTCATGGAATTACAAAGTGAACAAAAAGATTACGCCGTTCACGCCGAAGGCCGGGGCGGATTGGAAGTTTTACCAGGACGATGTGGATCGCGTGCAGGAGTTTCGCAAGTGCATCGAGTGTTTTTTGTGCCAGGACGTCTGCCATGTTTTGCGAGATCATGACAAATACGAGCAGTTCGGCGGGCCGAGATTTTTTGTGCGCGTGGCGGGATTAGAGATGCATCCGATGGATGGCGTCTCGCGGACGAAGCTGCTGAGGGATGAGCTGGGCATCGGGTTATGCAATATCACGAAATGTTGCACGGAGGTTTGTCCGGAGGACATTCACATCACGGATAACGCGATCATTCCACTGAAGGAGCGCGTGGTGGACCAATTCTACGATCCGCTGGTGTGGATTGTGCGGAAAATCCGAGGGGCGGCGAGCTAGTGCTTTGCCGGTCGTTACAAGCAGAAGAGCCTTTGAATGTTGGCGTGTGGAGATGACATTAGGTTGAGGTCCTTCGGCTATCCTTGTCGGATAGCCTCGGGATGACAGGCTTGGTTGTAGCTTAGAAGCAGGTTCAAGTTGGGGTTGGATGTGAGGGCTGTATGGATCTGAAATTGAAAACCATTTCGAAATCGGGGATTGCCGAGGCTATTGCGAAGGCGGAGCTGTATCGATATTTGAATGAGCCGGAGGAAGCGGAGTCGATTTGCAGGGATGTTCTGGCGGCGGACCCGAAGCACATGCTGGGTTTGCGGACTCTCGGATTGGCGATCACGGATCAATTTACAGGCGGGCCTGCGGACCGTTACGGCGAAGTGGACGCAATTTTTCAGAGTTTGGCGGATGCGTACGAGCGGCTGTACTACTCGGGCTTGCTGTGCGAGCGACGGGTGAAGGCGCAGTTGCGCGGCGGGCGCGCTCCGCACACTCTGTTGCCGCTCCTGGAGAAGGCGCTGCAATGCTTCGCAGAGGCAGAGAAGATTCATCCGCCGGGGAATGACGACGCGATATTGCGCTGGAATCGGTGCGTGAGGTTGTTGCAGAGCCAGCCGAATTTTGAGGTGGAGGAAGTGGTGTCGTTCGAGGCGCACGACAGCCCGCCAGCATAGGCGAAAAGCCGCAGGGAGCGCTTAGCGTGGGCTCGACGATTTGGCGGAGACATCTGCGGCAGATTCATTGAGCTTCAGGACAAGAACGTGGCCGTCGGAATGGAACGCGCCGCCGGTGGCGGTTCTTGCTTTCTTGAGCGCGTTGGCGGGCAGGACATGGGTGACCTCGGCGACCAGGCCCGTGGAGGTGAGGGTTTTCTCGACGTAGTCGCGCTCGAGGTCGATATCGGGATCGATCTTGTGAGTCACACCATTGTCGCGCTCGTCGCGCTCGAAGCCGATGTCGTGGGTAGCGGCGCCGACCCAAAGAGTTTGCACATCGACCTGAAACGGCGCTTTCCAGATGCGCAAGTGATTGCGCGAAGCCACGACCTTGATGGGTTCGGCATGCGCCCAGCCGTAATCCTGAGGACGGCCGAAGAGGTACAGCTGACTCATCGGCATGGTGAGATACGATTCCTTGGAAATGCCTTCGAGGATGCCGTGAAGCACGGTGCTGCGTACGTCGGCGTCGACCTTGACCCAACCGGCGGTCGCAAAAACTTTTTGCATGGCGTCTTCCGAGCCGAGGATGAGGAAGTTGACCATGTCGGCGGGGTCGCCGGCTTTGTCCGCGATGCGGCGCGGAACCCTGGCCAAGACCCCGGCGTCCACACCTGAAATTGTTTTGACCTGGTTAGCTGGGTGATACACCGCGTTTGGATCGGGTGCGTGGATTTCGATGTGCACCGTGTAGGTGCCCTCGCCGGTATCGTCGCTGGCTTGATTGATACCGATGGCAAGCCGCCCGGCAACGGGAGCGGTGACATCGCGGCTAGCACCCAGAAGAAAGGGCTGCGCGATTTCCGCATCGCCGACGCGGCCAATCAGAGCGCCGTGGCCAGCGCCGTTGAAGGGCAGAATCCGGAGGAGATCCTTGAAGCTGCGAGTGATGCCGTCGGGGCCGTTGTCTTCCTTGGCGTCGGCGTAGCGGAGTTTGCCCGTCGCGGTGACGACAATGTGTTCGCCGGGCCGCACGTCGATTCCGGTGTCGGACCAGGACTGGTCGCCGGTAATTTGAACTTCTTGGGAAATGCGGCGCTTGCCGGAAGGAGGTTGCGTCCGCACCTCGGACGATTGCGCCGGCGGGGAAGTGTCTTGACGAACGAGCTGCGCACGAAGGAGCGCGGGCAAGGAAGCCAACAGCGCCAGAGCGGCAAAGGAGAGCAATAAAGAGCTACGAGATTTCTTCATGCTCGCGGAAATCATAGGGAACGCGATGGTGCATCTCACTTAGATAGATGCTTTTACAGGGCGCAAACGTTGGCCGCAAAAATGGGAGAAAGATGAGCCGGTTCCTTGACTCTTTACTGGGACGCCTTGTATGTTGGCAGGATGCTGGCGGCTTGTCGAAAAAACAAGAGCTGGCAGGTCATTGCGTCGGCAAGTTCGCGAGGGATAGGACCGATACGGGCTTCATGGCCAAATCCGTTTTACATCTTCCAGTACTGCTGTGTTGCAGCGTCGTTGTGTGGCCGGCTACGTCGAATGCGCAAGCGCAGGCGCCGCCGCAGAACGCTTCTGGTGCGGGTACGCGGTTGCGGCCGGGTCCAATCACGAATGTGAGCGTGGACGGCAGCGAAGCGATGTTCACCACCATGTGCGCGCTGCTTGCAGCGGGATTCGAGTCCGATGTCAGCGCGGCCAACTGGCATCCGCTGCGCGCGCAACTTCGCGAGCGAATGCAGCACCAGCAGGGTCCGTCAGTGGACGCCCTGCGCGAGTTTTATAAGAAGCACCAGTTGGCTGACGCGGGCGCGATGCTTTCGCAGTACGTCTGGTTTGGCCTCGTTTCCGGCCCGGCGCCTAAGTTTGAGTTGACCCTGCGGCGCGACGAACTGCCTCCGGAGGTCATTGCCCTTGAAGGGTTCAGCGAAATCCTATCGGCCTACTATCAAGAGCAGAAACTCGGCCGGTTGTGGCGTGAACTGCAGCCTCTGTACAACCGCGAAATCGAACATCTGCACGACGCGGTCTCGCAAATCGTTTTCGTGGCCACGAACTATCTGCGCGAGATGATGAATAATTCGAATCCGCGCACGTTCATGGTGATGGTGGAGCCGCTGGTGGGACGCATCACGAATGTGCGCAACTTTGGCGATCACTACGCCATTGTATTGAGCGGAGCCGACGATGTGCCTACTGACACAGTGCGTCATGCGTATCTGCATTTTCTACTCGATCCGCTGCCGCTGCAATATCCGCATGTCGTTGCGGTGAAGAGGCCGTTGTTTGAAGTGGCGGCCCGCGCGCCGCGGTTGGTGACGGATCTGAAAGACGATTTTGACTCCTATTTCGCGGAGTGCATGGTGCGAGCGGTGGAGTTGAAGCTGAAACGGATGTCGCCGAGTGAGCGCGAGGCGTCTTTGGACATCGACGACGCGGACGGCTATGTCCTGGTGAGGCCGCTGTTTACGGCGCTGGGAAACTTCGAGAGGTCCGAGCCTTCGATGAGACTATTTTTCCCCGAGATGGTAAGGTCCATCGACGTCAATGCCGAGGCCAAGCGCTTGCAAACGATACGATTTGCGCCAGCGACCCCCGCAGCGAAGCCGGATGAGACAGCGAGCGAAGTAGTCGCGCGCAGAAGGAAGCTGGTCCCATCCACAATTCCGAACGATCCTGAAGCGATCGCGGCGCTGACAGAAGGAGAAAGAAGGATCGCGGAGAAGAATCCGCGTGCGGCGGAATTGTCTTTCCAGAAAGTATTGGCGAAGTATCCCGACCAAGAGCGCGCGTGGTACGGTATCGGGTTGGTGGCGCTGATGGATCGCGACGGCGTGAGAGCCAAGGAAGTCTTCGGCCGGCTGACCTCGGGTGAGCACGCGGCCGCCGATGACCCCATGGTGCTGGCCTGGTCGCATATTTATCTAGCCCGGATCTACGATGATGAAGGGCAGGCCGATCAGGCTAAGGAGCAATATCAGGAAGCGCTGGCTGTCACGGGGAGTCCGGATCAAGCGCGGCAAGCAGCGCAAAAGGGTCTTGCGGCCTTCGGCGGAGGCAAGCCGCCAGAAAGACCGTAGAGAAATGGGCCGCGCGGAGTATTTAAATATTTGCAGGAGTGCGATGCAAAGCCCACGGACTCCAGAATCAAATCTTAAGTCTGCGAGGTAAATCGATGAGAGGGAAATGGAATACCTGGGTGGGCGCGGGAACGCTCACAGCATTTTTGTTGTGCGGCCCGGCGTCGGCCTGGCCGCAAAGCGGACAGCAAGGCGGGCAGAGCCAACCGGCCCAACAACCTCCGGCACAGGCAGACAAGGATAAGCAGCCCAATCCACCTCCTCTTTCGATGGACAATGTTGCTGCTGCCACGCCCGAAGAGGAGTCCGCATCCAAAGCCGTTCAACAATCCGCCGATCCCAACAAGAAGACTCAACTGGCTGAAGAATTCTTGCAGAAATATCCACAAAGCCGCTACCGGCCGATGATGTACCAAGCATTGGTGTCCGGATACTTCGTGACGCAGCAGGTGCCAAAAATGCTGGACGCCGGAGAAAAAGAGATTGAAATGAATCCCAACGATGCCCCGGTGCTCGCGGTGATGGCGCAAACGCTGGCCCGCACGTATAACTCCAAGGCGCCCGATGCGGCGAAGCAGTTGGACAAGGCCGAGCTTTATTCAAAGCGCGCGATTGAAATTACCCCGACGCTGCCGAAGCCGGAAAATCTAACCGAGGAAGCCTTCAACAACGCCAAAAACGATACGCTGGTGATGGCGCACGGCGGGCTCGGGTTGGTCTACATACGGAGGGGCAAATTTACGGAGGCGATACCGGAACTGGAACAATCGGTAAAGGCCGATGCCCATCCCGATCCCGACCCGGTGAATTACTACCTGCTTGGAGTTGCTGACAAGCAGACATCGCACTTTGATGCCGCGGCGGCGGCATTCTCAAAATGCGCGGCGGTGCAAAGCTCGCTGCAAGCGACGTGCAAGAGCAGCGCGGAAGATGCCAAGAAGCAAGGCTCCACGCAGCTAAGCGCCCCGAATTGAAGCGGCGATCGTCCGACTACCTTTGCGATGACCAATAAGGATGAGCAGTTCGAGGATCGACTGGGCCACAAGTTCCGGGACCCCGAATTGCTCAAGCGTGCCCTGACGCATAGCTCGGCTCTTCCGGAGTTGCGAGCTGCGGACGAAGAGAGTGTCGGGCCGGCAGAGGACAATGAGCAACTGGAGTTCTTGGGCGACGCCGTCCTGGATTTACTGGCCAGCGAGTATCTGCTGGAGAAATTTCCGCAATGGAGCGAAGGGCAGCTTTCCAAGAGCCGGGCGCGACTCGTCAATGCACAAGCTCTGGAGCTGGCAGCTCGCCGGCTGCATCTGGGCGTGCAGCTCCGGCTTGGCCGCGGTGAGGAAAAAACCGGAGGCCGCGAGAAACCTACTCTGCTGGCGGACGCGTTTGAAGCCGTGGTGGCCGCGATTTATCTTGATGCCGGCCTGGCGGCGGCAAAGGAGATGCTGCGAACGACACTTTTCGAATCCGCGTTGGAAGAGCGTGGCAGCAACTTATTCGAGACCGACCGCAAATCGGCTTTGCAGGAATTTCTGCAGGGCCGCGGGAAGCCACCCGCGGAATATAGGCTAGCCGCAGAGAGCGGCCCCGATCACCAGAAGACATTTGAGGTGGAAGTGTGGGTCAATGGCTCTTGCATGGCTTCGGGGCAAGGAAGCACAAAGAAAGAAGCTGAGCAGCGCGCTGCCGGAACAGCGTTGGAGCGGCTAGAACACATCGAAGTGAGAAGCTGAAGGGAAATGGCCGAAGAGATCACAATCCAGGAAACTGCACCTCTGGAAGGAGCCAAGAAGCCGGGGCGCCGTAGCGATGAGGCGACCCTTTCGGAATACATAGAATCGTTGCTGGTGACGGTGATCCTGGCCCTTTTCGGGACGACGTTTATCGTGCAGGCGTTCAAAATTCCTTCAGCATCGATGGAAGGAACACTGCTGGTTGGCGACCACTTGCTGGTGAATAAGTTTATTTTCGGGGGGCGCGGCGCCTGGTATGAAAAAGTGTTGCCGTACCGGCCGCTGGAGCGCGGCGACATCATCGTCTTCAAATATCCTTATCTGGATCATCAGCATTTTGTTAAGCGCGTGATTGGATTGCCGGGCGATCGGTTGAAGGTCGAAGATCAGCGCGTGTATGTGAATGGCAGGGAGTATTTCGCGATGGGAGACAATCGCGATCATAGCCTGGACAGCCGCTACTGGGGATTTGTGGACCGCGATGCCATCATGGGCCGGCCTTTTTTAGTCTACTGGTCGGTCGAGGCCAGCAGCGCAGATTACGGGCAGAGTAGCTTTCTGCAGCGGCTAAAGAGCGTGGTTGATACGCTGCTGCACTTGCCGCAGCGCACGCGGTGGAGCCGAATGTTGCGCATCGTGCATTGAGCCGGCTACGGACCCGCATAGCTTCCTATTTCCTGAGCAGTCTGCGAAACTCTCGAACGTCATGCAGCTTGTACGCAAATGGTGGAGACTCGCGGTGTCGATCGCGGCGCTCTTAATCGCAGCGCAGATCGGAGCCTCCTTTCTGGCGCGCGCGAGCGGCGTTCACAAGTATCTGGTAGCGCAGCTTGAGGGCGCTTTCGGAAGAACAGTCGAGGTTCGGCACTTCAATATCTTGCTGCTGCCCAGGCCCGTGCTGGACGCGGAGCAGGTGAGCATCGGAGAGGATCCGGCGTTCGGAAACGAATATTTTCTGCGCGCTGAACATCTGACCGGGGGCTTGAGATGGAGCGGCTTGCTGCGAGGCCATTTTGAGTTTGGCACCCTGTCGCTGAGCCGGCCGAGTCTGATTCTGGTGCGAAACGACGGAGGGGAATGGAATCTGGAGCGTTGGTTGCCGCCGGCGAAGTCGACGCTCGGGGCTGGATCACAGTTCTATGGCCCGCGCGCGCAACAAACGCCTTCGAACCGGCTGCAGAAAATCGACATCGATGAGGGCCGCATCAATTTCAAAATTGGCGACGAAAAATTACCGTTCGCGTTCCTGGGAGTGTCCGGCAGCGTAGAGCAAGTCTCCTCCGGCCGATGGCGCTTGCAACTTAAAGCGCAGCCGTGGCGCAGCGGCGTGACGCTACAGTCCACGGGTACGCTGCTGGTGCGCGGCGACGTCGCGGGAACCTCGGCCCGTCTGCAACCTGCGGAGGTCCTCTTACAGTGGGGCAAGGTTTCTCTCGCGGACTTGTTCCGGTTGCTTCGCGGCCAGGACTATGGAGTGCGCGGTGTTTTCGCGTTGGACGGAACCGCCAAGAGCGGCACTAGCGATCGAGTCGCTGCCGCTGACATGCAGCCCGGCGATTGGACGTTTTCCGTGCAGGCGCGCGCCGCGCAGATTCATCGATGGGATCTGACCGAACGCTCGGACAATCCCGCCGCCAACGTAAGTCTGGAAGGCCGCTGGAACACCGGCACGCGCAGCGTTTCCGCAGAGCGCCTAGTCGTGGAAACCGCGAGGTCTAACCTCCGTGGCAGTGCGCGCTATGCATTGAATGCCGTGCCGGTGTGGGAAGTCCGGCTTGATTCCGCTGGAATCCAAGCGGCTGACTTGCTGGCGTGGTATCGCGCGTTCGATCCGAATGTGAACAACGCGATTGCGGCGGAGCAATTCTTCACCGGCGCGATTACGCTGCGCGGGTGGCCGCTGGAGGTTGACGAAGCAGCTTTCTCCAGCCGCGGCGGAGCATTGCGGATTCCCGGATTAGCCGCGCCTCTGCGAATCGGCGCGTTCCAGGGCGGGCGCCAACGGACAAGTCTGGATGTCGAGCCAGTTCGCATCTTCTACGCAGCGCCTGAACGCAGCGAAGGGGGGACGTTGACGGCTGCAACAATGGCGAAACGCAGGAGCGCTGCTGAAAGCAAAGGCGCGCTGGAGATCGGCTTCACACATGATCTCAGCAAGCGTGCGGGAGAAGTGAGCATCGACGGCCGAATGGAAAACGTGGAGGATGTGCTGAGCGTAATGTCGGCGCTGGGACGGCCAATGAATCACGGGTGGGAATTGACTGGGCCTGTGTCGGCTAACCTGCACTATCAGTGGGACAATGCGGCCGCGACGAGGGCTTGGAGCGGCCACGTCGACATGAACAAAGCGACGTTACAGGTTGCCGGACTTAACCAGCCGCTGCAGTTGAACAAGGCGCGACTGGATTGGCGCGATGGACTTCGCAGCGCCAGCGTGGCAGACGTAGAAGGGTTCGGCGCCACTTGGTCCGGACAGCTCGCGCAAGCTGGCGTCGATGCGGATGGCAGCGCAAAATGGAATTTTCAACTTCATGCCAATCATTTGGACGCTGCGGACCTTGATCGCTGGATGGGCCCGCGCGCAAGGCCCGGCTGGCTGCAACGTCTCCTGCCGTCCCTGCTCGGCGGAAGCACGGTAAATCCCGCGGCCAGCGAACTTTTGCGCCACGTGAACGCGGAAGGTGAACTGCGCGTCGACGAATTTACGTTGGAGAAGATCAAGCTCGGCCAAGTGCGCGCCATCGGCGCGTTGCACGATTTGCATCTGGAGTTGCGACAAGCCGAAGGTCGCTGGGCCGGCGGGCGGTTGCGTGCTAGAGTGCGTGCTGCGTTTTTGCCGCGGCCGTCCTACGATGTGACCGCGGAAGGCGACCGCGTAGATCTGCGGCAAATTCCCGCTCCTGGCAATTTGCCGGAGCGCTTTGCCGGACTCGCTTCGGGAACTGTGCATCTCACTACGCAAGGCGTGGGCCGAGACGAACTGCTGCAACACCTGGCTGGCAAGGGCGAGCTCAAACTGCGAGACGTCGAATTTCGCGGTTGGGATGTGGACGCGAGTATGGCTGATGGCGCGCCGCACGAAGGCGCATCCCGCTGGGCTTCCGGGCAGGGTACGTTCCTGGTGCGCGATCGCGGCATCGTTTTTCCCGGGTTGCGCCTTGATGGCCCCTCGGAGATGACTTTGCTCAAAGGCACGCTGAGCTCTGTGCAAGATTCCGATTTGACCTTGCAAACTCTGATTGACGATCAAACCGGTTCCAGTCCGCCAGAACAAGGTTATGTGCTGAAGATTTCTGGTCCGCTGGATGTGCCGAAGATTTCGATAGAGCGTCTCGTTGCGCGTCGCCCGGCGGATTAGGTGCGCGCGGAAAAACTTTCGGTTTCGCTCGGGACAACAAGCATTCGGAGATGAAGATGAAAAAGTGCGTTTTGCTTCTGCTTCCGGTGGTGTGGTTTGTGCCGGGCGCCTGGGCGGAGAAGAGCGTCACGCTGGAAGAACTGATGAGCGCGCCGTTTCCCGAGAATTTGACGGCCGCCAAGACGGGCAATCGCGTCGCCTGGACGTTCAATCAGGAAGGGAAGCGCAACATCTGGGTTGCGGAAGCACCCTCCTTCGCAGCGCGCAGGCTCACCCCGTATCTCGAGGACGACGGCCAGCCGATCTCTGATGTGAATTTCTCGTTCGACGGGAACGCCATTGTCTACGTTCGCGGGGAAGGGAAGAATGCCGCAGGTCAATTCCCCAATCCCACTAGCAATCCCGCTGGAACGGAGCAGACCGTTTGGAGCGTGGCCTGGAGCGCCGGCGTGCCCAGAAGAGTCGATGCCGGCGATTCGCCGAAAATTTCCGCGAAGGGGGTCATCGCCTATGTACGCGATGGGCAAATCTGGATCGCTCCATTAGACGGAGGTGAGAAGCCCAAGCAACTGATCGTGCGCGGCCAGAATCATTCCGAGGAATGGTCGCCCGACGGCTCGCAGTTGGTCTTCGTCTCCACGCGCGGCGATCATAGCTTCATCGGCCTCTATAATGTCGACGCGAAGACGGTGCGTTTCCTCGCTCCCAGCGCCGATACCGACAGCGATGCGGTCTGGTCGTTGGACGGCAAGCGCATCGCGTTTGTGCGGCGGCCTGCCGAGGCCCGCGATACGCCCGCAGGCTACTTTCTTCAGCCTGATAAGCCGCATCCCTGGGCGATTTGGGTCGCGGAGGTCTCTTCCGGGCCCACGCGGGAAATTTGGCACAGCAGCGCGTCGCCTGAAGGTTCCTATCCGTACATGGCACGCGACACCGGCGGCGGAGTGATTCGCTGGGCCGGTGACAATCATTTGCTCATTGCCTCCGAAGAAGACGGCTGGCAGCATCTCTATTCGCTTTCTGCTGAAGGGGGCGCGGCGCGCCTGCTTACCCCGGGCCGCTGTGAAGTCGAACAGTGGTCCCTCAGCCCCGATCGCAGAACTGTACTGTTCAATTCGAACTGTAGCGACGTTGATCGCCGGCACATTTGGTCTGTCGATCTAAGCGGAGGTCATCTCGGGCAATTCACCAGCGGCGAAGGTAACGAGTGGAGCCCCACAACACTGAGCGACGGACAGACTCTCGTCTACTTTGGATCGGACGCGACTCATCCCGCGCGGCCGTTTGTCGCCCGGCTAGCTGCGGATCGCAACACGCTAGCATTGGGGTTTGAAACTTGGCCAGCCAATTTCCCTTCGCAGCAGTTGGTCAGGCCGCAGCAGGTGATTTTTCATGCTGCCGACGGCCTGGAAATTCACGGCCAGCTTTTTCTTCCAGCCAATGCAAAAGCTGGCGAGAAGCAGCCGGCGTTGGTTTTCATGCATGGCGGTCCGATCCGGCAAATGCTGCTGGGCTGGCATTACATGTATTACTACGCGAATTCCTACGCGATGAATGAGTATCTGGCGAGCCGCGGATACGTTGTGCTCTCCGTGAACTATCGCAGCGGCATTGGCTATGGTCGCGCCTTTCGCGAAGCTCCGGGCCGCGCCGGCCGCGGCGCCACCGAGTACAGAGACATCGTGGCCGCGGGAAAATATCTGCAGGGCCGCCCCGATGTCGATCCTGCACGCGTCGGTCTCTGGGGCGGGAGCTATGGCGGATTCCTCACCGCCATGGGTCTCGCTCGCAATTCCGATATTTTCGCTGCAGGCGTCGACTTCCACGGGGTCCACGATTGGCCGACCGACAATTGGGACGGCAAAAACATTCCACCGGAGTTGACCAAGCTCGCTCACGAATCTTCTCCAGTCACTTCCGTGGACACGTGGAAGTCTCCTGTGCTCTTCATCCACGGCGATGACGACCGCAACGTGTACTTCGCGCAAACGGTTGATCTCGTCGCCCGCCTGCGCGCCCGCGGCGTAGTCATCGAGCAACTCGTCTTCCCGGATGAGGTGCACGATTTTCTGCTGCATCGCAACTGGCTCGCGGGTTATCGTGACGCCAGCGATTTCTTTGACCGTCGCCTGAAACAGCGTAGCGACCCGAGCAACGCGGCTGTAAAAACGAAGTGAGCTTGGCGGTGGCTGGACATTGATGGATGACACTCGCAATCTGGCGCGTCGCGCGAGGGATTACGCCTCCGTTTATGGCTCGATCGCTTTGCTCGCCGCCTGCGTTTGCGGCGCGAAAGGCCGCACGGAGCGCGTCAATCTTTTCCCACGATTGCAAGCCGGCCAAACCTTGGCATACCAGATCAGCTATCACAGCGACAAACACGTCAAGACGGAGAGCCCGGTGATCGTTGCCGCTCCCGATGATTCTGGCAAAGTTGACGTCAATGCCTTGCTGCGTCTCGAAGTTCTCGGCGTTCAATCGCGGGGTGACCGCGGTGTCGTTCACGTGCGCACAAAATTTGAAGTGCTCCGGTCCGATTCTCATTTCAAGGTTCCGAACATCGAGCCGCCCGCGCCTCAGGTGCAAAAACAAG
>WNFG01010017.1_pt1 | contig 12550 bp, 8 predicted proteins | sample 5400431 | NCBI WGS metagenome assembly WNFG01 (sample SAMN13153346, study PRJNA577476) | soil metagenome | isolation source: 120 cm saprolite under Douglas fir tree site 2 hole 3 replicate 2 | place: USA:California | collected 2015-04-18
TGGGCTTCTGGCACATTGCTTGATCCGATGCGCACGCCGACGCGCCGCCCATGTACTGCCCGTCAGTCCAGTGCAGGTCGAGGATGGCGTTCATGCCATGGGCAGTCAGCCGGTTCACGTAAGCCGTGACCGCCGCGCGGTACGGGGCACCGGCCATGGAATGCTTGACGTACGACTCGCCATTCCAGCAGGCCTCGTTCAGCGGGACCCGCACCGCGTTGATCCCGTGCTGCTTCATTACCCGAATCGACGCCAGGCTGTCGGGGCCGTCGAAGATCCCTGCATTGTGCACGCACATGAACTCCGTGCCCGAGCGGTTAACCCCATGGAGCAACACACGCTGGCCGGAGGCGCTGACCAGTTTGTTGCCGGACACGTGCAGCTGCGGTGCGGCGCCGGGGGATGACAGCGCGGCAGCGGTAGCAGGGGAGGTTGCTGTGGAGTTATTACTGCCGGAGCTGAGAGCAAGGGACAGCAGCGTAGCTGCCACGACGGCAGCAGCCAGGCTGGCGAGTCTGACTCTCCGAGATACTCGCTGCCACGGACGCTTAGTGACGGGTTGTTCGCCACCCGTTGCGACCGGTCCTCCGCTCTGCTCGCCGAGAATACGGCGGACGATCGTTGACCGGAAATTCAATTTTCGACCCTCCAGACTAGGTCTAGGTTGCTGGTCTCTGGGTTCATGGGGGCGCCAATTAAGGCTGACCTTCATGCACGAAGGTCGGAACCCAGTGCTACTGGCAGCCTTGAGCCCGTAACCCTTAGTAAGCAGGGGTCTTCAGGGCGCAAGGCGCCGCCGTGCAAGCAACCGAGCCTAGAAAGAGGCCACGTTGAAATCGTCGTACGAGCGAATGGATTCTGCGTCCACCAATGGGTGGGCTTCGGTCTACTACGATTGAATGAGGCGACGCGCCGGTCAGCCAGAAACGGGCGAGGTCAGGTAGAGCTCGCCTTGGGCCTGCCATCGTGAGTCCCGGCCGCGGTGAAGAGTAGCCAGCGGAGTCCGGTAGAAGCGGTGCTTGAGTGCCTTATCGCGGGCAGTGCCGGCCGCAGCCCAGCCTCTGGCTAGTGATGGCACCCGGCGAGAGCGCCGCCACTGGGCAGGAGGGCTAGTCCAAGTGCAGCCCAGGCTCCGCCGTAATAGGTGGGGTAACTTCTCTGCTTAGCCATCGCTTGCCGGAGCAGATGCGAGGCGGCCGTGCCGTCGCCGGCTGACTTCGCTGCCGCTGCGGATGCAACAAGTGACAGCGGCACAGGCGTGGCCGTCATGACTGCGCCGTTGACGCCCAGCGCCAGCGCGCGTGAACGGGCGCGGGACCTTAGCAGTGGCCACCAGCGCGCAGCTAGCGCTCTGGCCTGCGCATCGCAAGAAGCGGCGAACCAGATGACCGTCCTCGCTGCGTCTGGACCGTACTGCACCCGCGGCTCGCTGCCGTCCGGAGCGGGCTCAGGCTGGGCCGCTCCCGCCGAGTCCAGTCTTGCCCAGTCGGGTGGCAGGAGCTTGCCGTCCTTGCTGAGTTGGCCCGTCAGGGTAACGGCACTGACCGCCAGGCGATGCCACACAGTGCTGCCGGTCAGCCGCGCGAGGCTTTCCATCGCAGGCAGCGACCAATAGCTGGGATCCGGGGTCGATCCAGCTGGCGATCCGGTGGCCCAGGGCCCGGCCGTGAGAACCAGCATCCCGCCAGGGCCAGAGGCGAGCTCATACGCCAGGATCGCGTGGGCGACGCGGCGACCGGCCCGGTGCCAAACTGCTGCCTTCGGCCCGGAATAGCGAAGCAGCGCCCAGGCAATCAGGAGGTCGGCGTCGCTGGCAGGCTGCCGGCTGGTGACCTTACCTCTTGCATTCGTATGGAAGCTGAACAAGCCATCGCGGTGCTGCAGGTGACGATGCGTCCACAGCCAGATGCGCTGGAATGCGCCGTAGTCGCCGGCCACTTCAGCCAGCAGCATCCCGTAGGCCTGACCCTCACTTACCGTGTCGCGGCCCTGGTCGAGGCGCACAACTCTGCCATCTGGCCGCGTGTACTTCGCGAGGAACCTGGACGCCGCTGCTTGCTGCGGGCTGGAAGATGCGGCGCAGCTCGTGACTCCGGCGGCGAGTGCGGTGCATCCTGCGATCACCGCCAAGCTGACCACAGCTTTCTTCATGCGCTTCATTGCCGTCACGGGCGGAAGCCCAGTTGAGTTGCCTTCGCAACCGCGTCAAGCTGAGAGCGGGCGCCCAGTTTGCCGAGGATCGAGCGAACATGCGTTCGCACAGTCGCGTAGCTAATATGCAGCCGCTTGGCCATAGCCCTGTTGTCGACGCCCTCGATCATGAGCCCCAGGATCTCTGTTTCCCTAGCAGTCAGGCTCGCCAGCAACTGCTCTTGCATCGAGCGCTCGCGGGTGATTCTGCGACGTTCCGCAAGGGCGGCGGCGATCATGCCGGCAGGTATAACGGTCTCGCCTGCTGCAGCGGCACGTATCGACTCGATGATCTGCTCGCCGCTCGCCGACTTGAGCTGATAACTGCTCGCACCAGCCTCGATCGCTTCGAGGAGCCGCTCATCGCTATCGTCCGCGCTGAGGAAGACGATAGCCGTTTCGCCGCATCGAGCGCGGATCTGCTCCGCGGCATCGGCTCCGGTCCCATCGGGCAGATGAAAATCGACCATGGCGACATCAGGGCACACCGTGCCCGTGGCAAGAGTCACCTCGGCGACCGACGTGGCGATCGCGACTACTGCCAGATCCGAGTAGCACCCCAGCAGTGATGCGAGGCCCTCGGCAACGACGAGGTGGTCCTCAACGATGAGCACCCGGATTGGGTTAAGAGGCTCACGCGGCCCGCTCATGTCCTGTCCTGGGTCGCCTGGGCAGCCCGCGATCCGGGACCCAGAACTCCACCGTCGTTCCCGCTCCTGGAGTGCTTTCGATCCGACACCATCCCTCGGCAATCTCGGCTCGCTCACGCATGAGACTCAGGCCGATGTGCCCTGGGCGATCCTCAACTTCAGCCGGGTTGTAACCAACCCCGTCATCGACGATCCTCGCCAGGCAGCCGCCGCCCACGTCCCTCAACTGGACCAGCACGTTGCTAGCCCTGGCGTGCTGGCGCACATTTGCGAGCGCCTCACGGGTCGTTCGGTATATGAGCACAGCCGCGCTCGGGCGCAAATGGGTTCCGCAACGATCGTCGAGCTGATAGGAGATCCCGAGGTCGGAGCGCATCTCCTCGAGCACAACATGCACGGCTGTGGAGAGGCTGCCATGTTCCAGGCTGGTCGGCCTCAGATCGAAGATGAGCTGACGAAGATGACTTAGCGCCGAGCCCAGCGTTTTCTCGAGTTTGTCGACTATGTCCAGTTCCTCAGGGTCGTGCAGCCGGTTCTTAAGCTGTTGCAGTCGCAGATTCGCCGCCGCCAGTACCTGGATGGTGTCGTCATGAATGCCGGCGGCGATGCGGCCTCGCTCCTCTTCCTGGGCCCGGATGAGGTGGTCAAGCAGAGCCCGCCGGTCTCGGTTGGCCAGCTCCTGGGCGTCTAGGCCAAGCTCAAGGACGAACTGGGCCCGCTGCTCCTCGGTGAGGTCCCTGATGCTTACGACGTTCTCTGCGCCCCGCTCAGTCTGTAGCGGGATCACGTTGACGTCCGCCGGGAACTGCCTGAGATCGCTGCTGCTGCCGACCAGTTGCAGGTGCCGGCCAAGGTTCTCGGCCGGCCCCTGGCTGCCGGGCAGAGCTATTGGCTGGCCAGGGAAGAGGGTGTGGACTGACTCACCGCGCAATTGGTCCCTGCCGTAGCCGAACAGCTCCTCAGCCTGCTTGTTGGCCTGGTGAATCTGGCCGGTGCGATCCACTATCACCATGGCTTCTGGCGAGAGCTCAAAGAGCTGAATGAACCGGCTCTTCATCGTGCGTCCGGGCCGCTCATGCCCGCTCCGTGCGCTCCGAGTTGCTGGGGGGCTCGGACCGTCCTTGCCCGGCTGTCGCAGGCGGCATGAGCCTCGCCCCGCGCTGCCGGCTGGACCTCTGGGCTGGAATCTGGACAGCACCGCGGCCCTGCGACAGAGCAGGAAGCACCGTCATGAGCGGGGCGGTGAGAATGTCGTATTCGCTGCCACTGTTGTCGTCTGCGGCAATTGCCGACGCCGCATCCCACGCCGCGGCCCAGAACGCCCAGTCCGTGCGGTGATGCATGTATGCGACATCCATCGCCTGCCTGCGCGCGGCGGACGCCGCCGCCAGGATCCGGTACCGCTCCTCCCTCGAAGCGGCACGATTTAGCTGTGCCAGCGCCTCGGCGCGGTTCAGGTCACTGGCCTCCTTCCAGGCCCTGGTCACCTTGTTAATCTCCTGTGGCGACAGGCGCCAGAGATCGGAAAGTAGGGCCAGTACCTGCTCCGTATGAGGCCCGAAAATTGCCCTCATGAGAAGTTTCCATTCTTTCGGTTACGAGTGATCGGTGCTGCCTGTCATGAATGTGAGCTGGCCGGCCCAGAAGCAGAGCCCGACGGCGACGTACTGTGCGAACCATGCGCAGGCGAGCTCGTCGCCGGAGGCTTGCCGCCCAGGCTGGGGGGCAGGACGTACGACCCCGCTCGGCACAACATAGCTTCCGGCTGCGGACGCACTGCCGCGGCTGTCGACCCGGAAGGCCGTCACGAGTTGTCCGCCATGGCCCTTGCCGCCTCCGAGGTAAACGAGCACTACTTCGTTGGGGGCGTAGCCGTGGGCATAAAAACTCACAGTTGTGCCGGGAAGGGCGCTGTAAGTGCTTGCCTGTGCCGTCGGAATGTAGGGCAGAACCTGGAAGCCCGAGCTCACCGAGGCACGGCTCATCTCGCCGACAGCGATCAGTCGCTGGCTGCCCTTCAGCCCGAACGGCACCACGAAGCTGACCGAGAAGCCGCCGCTGCTATCGGCGTGAGACGTCAGCGCCGGAACACCGCCAGACGCATCAAGGTAGATATTTACCGGTTCACCGGGCGCGAAGCCGTTACCCCTGAACGAAATCGACTTACCAGCCTTGACCGCGTAGGGACGTGAAGCAGTCGCCGGGTACAAGCCCAGCATCTGGTACGGCACCGTCGCCGTCGTGTGGGTCTTCATGCCAACCAGCACCAGGGTCGTGGGACCCACCGGGGCAATCCCCACGCGGACGCTCGCGCTGCTGATCGAACCGCTGCTGTCAGCGGTCAGGGTCGCTGCCGGAGTTCCGCTAATCCGGCCCCAGTACACGTTGACCTTCTCGCCCGGAGCGAACCCGCGGGCGGAGACCGTGATATGGTCGCCCGGCTTCCCTGCCGCCTTGCCGACGATTTTGGCAGTGCCCATCCCGCCTGGAGTCACAAGCGGGGCAGTTGTCTGCACGCCATCGGCCTGGCGGACTACGACGGTGGCTCTGGAACCGGTAAAAGACAGCGGCATGCTGAATCCCGTAGTCAGGGTGCCCGACCCGGAGGTGCGGCCGTGCGTCACTACTTTTGCTGCCCGCGAGCGCGGCGTGCGCAGCGAGACAACGACGGTCGTCCTCCGAGCAAAGCCTTGTCCGGCAATGCCTACGTGACCGCCCGGTGACACCAAGCCGGGACTAAGCGCGATGACCGGGCCACTTCCGGCCGCGATCCGGCGGCCGCCCAGGGTTACCGTCGGCGTTGGCGTCGGCTTCGCCGCGGGCGCCGATGTGCTCGGCGGCGCGACCTTGCCAGCGGTCTTCCCTTGACCCTGGACAAAGGCGTGGACTAGCTGCCACGCGATGACGAGAGCGACGACAACCCCGAGGACAGACTTCCAAGTGACCTTCTTATGCTTCTTGTCACGTGGGTCATCAGGCGGCGTCTTCTCACGTGGGTCATCAGGCGGCGTCCTGTTAGGCTCGATTTCTGCCATCTCGGCCTCCGCGACTATTTCAGCACTCGATAGATTGCGAGCTTCACGTTCCCGCGACTGGCTTGCCAGACCTTAGTCGAATGATAGTTGAGGGCGTACAGCATCCAGCCCTCCTGTCCAGCCGTATTGTTCAGGTTCATTGCATATTTCATGCCATTTGAAAGCACAAAGTAATCAATATTCCGCCAGTTCGCGTGGAATATATTGTTCCGGACTTGCGGATCAGAGGCGGCATTCCAGTGGGACTGCGCGTAAGGGTAGTAAGGGCGTATATCATGTAGCGACACCCATATATCCTCGTCCGTGATAATCTTGTCGCTGGTAGGGATATGGCGACGAACCCACGCTATCTGTTCCTGTTGAAGATACGTCAGCGGCAGGTAGTAGACGTCTGCCAGCTTGAGCTGGTGGTGCTGGCCTCGCGTAATGAAATATGCGCCGGACGGGTCGAGCATCAGCACCGACACGAGGCATGCAACGGCCACAGGCACGGCGACGCGAGATGTATGTGCAGGGAGTCGCCGCTTCGCCCGGTCGGCGACCAAGCCAATATTCAAGGCGAACAACGGGATCAGCGGGATCACGTAGAAGTCGAGTATTACGCTGCCCCGAGCCAGGTAGAAGGCAATCTCGAAGGCCAGCGTGCCCGCCACAAGCAGGCCCGGGTCGCGTTCCCTCTCCCGCCACCCGACGTACAGGCTGATCACCATCGCTGCCGTCCCCGCGGCCAGCAAGAAACCGTCCTTCGGCAGCCACATCGTGTAGAGATAGCTGTGATGGGTGTGATGGAACAGATTCCCCTGGTTGCGGTGGATCTGGAACCAGAACTCGTATAGCAGCGAGACGTGTCCCTGTGGAGCACGACTCAAACTGAAGTCGAGACTTGGCGGCAAGAGCTCGCCCTTGAGCGTCGCGAAAAGAAAATAGATGAGTATCGGCGTAATTGCCGCAAATAGCCAGAACATCTGCGCGAAGTCGCGATTCGGATCTCCCCTGAATCGACGGTTAAGAAGATAGAAGATCGTCGGCGCAAAGAATATCGCGTTCTCCTTCGTGATGACGGCGAGCCCCAAGGAAAAGCCCGACCACAGGCCGGTGAAAATCCGGCTCTCGCGCCGCAGTATGAGGTAGATGCTCAGTAGCACCCAGAAGACCATCATGTTGTCGAGCAGGACCATGCGCTGGTAGTAAATCGCCAGCGGCGAAAAATTGAACAGGAATGTAGCGATGACCGGGGCGAGCAGCCCGCCAGAGAGTTTGCGCGCGATCTCGAACAGCAAGAAAACACTGCCGACATGCAGCAGCAGCATGAGTACCCGGCCGCCGTTTACAGGGTTACCAAACGCCTCGAAGTGTCCGGGCAGCACGAACTCCCAGAAGGCGAGGATGACCCAGCCACCCGGGGCGTGGTCGTAAAAGTATGTTTGAGGGCTGAGCCGGCTCTCCCGGATCAGCGACCAGGCCCGCTCGACATAGATTCCCTCATCAGTATTGTAGAGCGGGTAGTCGAACAGGTGGTAGCCATGCGTAATCAGTCCGCTGACTATCGCGAACATGAGCGCGACTTTGCCCACCCTACCTAGCGGCTTGGACCGGCCAATCGCGTTAGACCAGCGGTCCCGCGCTACTTCCACTGTGCCTTTAGCGGGTTCTGCCACCCGCGGCGCCGCCCGGAGGGGGGCGACCCGGTCACGCTGCATTGTCGTTCACCTGCTCGATCGCGCGGTCCCGCAGGGGTGCGCGATGGGCGCCAACATGCTGGGTTTTCTCCCAATTGGTGACGCCACGAGCCTGACGTCTCACCGCCCGAAGAGCTGCGTAGGAAAGGACAATCTGGTAGGGGAACCAAGCGACTGCCAAACGGACAACAGTCCTCAGCGAGACTTCCAGCTCATGTGCACTACTGAATTCATGTAGTCCGACCACGGCGGTGAGGAAGTGGGCTAGGAGCATGACTACCGGCAGGTAGGAGATAAGCGCGACTAGGACAGGCGCCTTGAAGGCCAGCATCGTCACGAGCGAAAACGGAACGTAAATGGCCAGGAAAGCCTGGGCCTGCGGAAAGGCCAGCGTATACCAGGCGAGCCAACGCTGTTTTCGGGTCGGCAGGTTGCGCCAAGCACCTTTGTGCAGGGTCTGAATGAAGCCTTGGTTCCAGCGCGTCCGCTGACGAATGAAGTGCGCGAGCGTCGGCGGTGTCTCCTCTCTGGTCACATACCGGTCGTCGTAGACAACGCGGGTTCGCTCGCCGGCAGCAGAGAGTCGAAGGCCGAGATCGGCGTCCTCGGTCAGGTTGTGTTCGTCCCAGCCGCCCACGCTCGCGATCAGCGCTCGGTCGAAGAAGACGGTATTCCCGCCGAGTGGGATCGCGCCGAGGCGTGCGTGATAGTGCAATCGGCTCTTGAACCAGAAAAAGTATTCGAGGACGTTGAGAGCCGAGTACCAGCTGGAGTCAATGTCCATCAGCTGCACTCCGGCTTGGACGATCTTCACCCGCTCGTCTAGCATGATCGTATTTACGACATTGAAGATGTCGCCATGGAGGTCGTCTTCGGCGTCGAAGATAGTGATGACGTCATTAGCGGCGTGCGGCAGGGCGCAATTGAGCGCGTGCGGCTTGTTGACCGGCCCGTCGTGGAATACCACGAGGGAGACGTTTTCCTTCCCCTCCCGTCGCAGCGCATCGATTTTTTCCACGGCTTTGCCGATGGTCCCATTGTCGTCTGCGGAGCACACCACCAGTACCTGAATCAATTTCGAGGGGTAATTCGCACCCGCGACTCGCCCCATAGTGGCCTGGATGACTGATTCCTCGTGACGGCACGGGAGCATGACGGTGAAGGACAGCCCCGGAGCTCTGAATGTCTCTGGCGCGCTCGCCTGGGACCGCGGCTGGTTCCAGGTATACAACGTCAGGTATAGCGTGTGCCCCGATTGAAGCGTCACCAGAAACGACACCAGCAGCAGTATTGCGTAGATAAGATCTCGCGCCATCAGAGTCGGCCCCACACCCAGGTGGCGCTCGAGGCATAATTGCTTGGGACTCCATGTTCGCTGCGGATATTATTACTTATCACCGCCAGTCCAGTCGCGGTAGCTGACGATACCGTCGAGAGCATCCGGTCGGCTTGAGGGCGCTTGGCTTGCATCGTCGTTGAGTCGCTTTGCAACAAAGCCTCCGCAGTAAGAAAGCCAACACTCATGCAGGCGTGTGCCCTCACGCTCGACAGCTTCACCCGGATGCTGATCCATCGAGGCAGCAGGACCCTACTTAATTTCTACGGGTCCGCGCCAGGGACGCCATCCCTGCGATCAACCATCTTGGCTTTATGGGCCACTATGCAGATCGATCGCTCCACCACAGCCGCGAGGAATCGAGTCCGCTGTCCAGGCAGGGCAACTGTCCAGGCAGGGCAACTGTCCAGGCAGGGCGACTGTCTAGGCAGGGCGACTGTCCAGGCAGGGCAACTGTCTACGCAGGGCAACTGTCTACGCAGGCAACGGCCCTAAGTGCCCGCGCATGCGACACCCGTGGCTTGCCGCCGCAATATATTTCTACCGGCTGGCAATAAGAAAGGCATCCATGCGATCGACCATCTTGACCACTGATCAAGTGTCAGGTGATCAGCTATGCAGCGAGAGCCTGGCAGACATTGGACTACGCAGGCGCATCGACATGCGTTCGGTAATTGTGCGGTCCGGACGATATATGCAGCGGCTTGCCCTCTATTGCGCACGCCGACCTTGCGGTAGGCATTTTGCAGATGGCGTTCGACCGTATGCACGCTGACCACGAGATCTACCGCGATTTCGTTGTTGGACTTTCCAGCAGCCAGGAGTCCAAGCACTTGTGCCTCGCGGTCGGTCAGGCCGTCTGGCCTACGGCCACTAGGCTCCCGGCTCGACCGGGGAGCTAGAGGCGGGTGCTGGCTTGCCGAGCGCTCGGTAGAGGTCATGATGTCCGGGAGAATGCCCGGGGTGGCGCACGAGTAGATCACCTCCCTTGCTGCGCTGAGACGAGCGAGGGCTTCGCCACCTTTGCCGGCCCGCGCCTTGATCCTGGCCAGGCACAGCAAGGCGATGGCGGTTTCAAGGCGCGCCTGCCCGCGCTGAGCCAGTTCCAACCCACTGAGGGCTGCCTCTTCTGCCTCGAGTAGTTCGCCGCGGCCCTCGAGCAGGTCGGCTGATGTCAGCACAGCCGTGGCGGTTTCCCGGTATTTACCAAGGCCATGCTGGCCAGCGAGCTCCGTCGCCTTCTCGAGGTAGCGTTCGCACGACCCCACATTTCCCCTCCGCAGTGAGACTGCCGCCAGGCAACCCAGCGCCCACAAGCTGGCCAGGTTATCGGCTGGCGGATGAACAGGCTCCGCGACTTGCTTGAGGATCTCGCAGGCTTCGCCGTCGCGACCTTGCCAGCACAGACTCGCTCCGAGGCCAGCCAGGGCCACGACCCGCCATCGCGCCGTTCCGGTCGCTTCGAGTTCCAGCGCCCTGCGGCTGGCTGACTCGGCCCCTCCGAGATCGCCAAGCATGTGAAAAGTGTCGGCCCGCAACATCGACGCGGCTGACTCGACTGAACTGGGTCCGTCGATGAATGTACCTTGCGTGGCCGATTCGGCAGCCTGCACCCACGGCTCCACCTCGTCCAGGCGCCCCATATGACTAGCTAGCCAAGCCTTTGTCAGGCACAGCCGGGAGTCCTCAGTTACCATGCCCGGCGGCAGCGAGTTCAGCCAGGACTCAACAGTCCCGGCTAGGCCCTCATTCAAATAACTATCCCAGCGCCTCGCGATCAGCTCTCTGGCGTCGGCCAGGTCGGACGCCGATATAGCGTGGCTGATCGCGTCAGCGGCTGATCCGTACTCGCGATGCCATTCCGAGGCGCGGCGGTGGAGCAGCGGCGCAAGTCCGGGCTCGGACCGGTCAAGCTCGCGCCGGAGCATGTCAGCAAACAACGTGTGATAGCGATACCAGCATCGACTTGCATCCAGGGAGACGACGAACAGGTTGGATCGCTCCATCTGTTCAAGGATCAGTTGCGATCCGCCTGCGCCGGTCACAGCGTCACAAAGCCGTCCCGACATCCGATCCAGGACCGCAGTTCGCATCAGGAAGGACCGGATGTGGGCAGGCTGCCGGTCAAGCACCTCGGCAACGAGATAGTCGACGATCTGCCGGTTGTCGCCGGCGAACGCACGGACCTGCCGGTCGACGTCCTTGTGCCCGCAGAGCGAAAGCCCGGCAAGGTACACCCCCGCAGCCCAGCCTTCGGTCCGCTGCTGCAGAACACGAACGTGTTCGGGCTGAAGGTCAATGTCGAGTGTCTCCTTGAGCAATCTCGCCGTCTCGGCCTCAGTAAAGCGAAGCTCTTCGGCGCGAAGCTCGGTCATCTCCCCCCGTGCTCGCAGCCGGGCGAGCGGTAGTGCCGGGTCCGACCGGGCAGCGAGGACCAGGCGCAGCGATGACGGCAAGTGCTCGACGAGGAACTCGATAGACTCATGGATGGCCTGGTTACGTATCACGTGGTAGTCATCAACTACCAGGGAGACGCGGGCCGGCATCTGTGCGAAGCCGTTAATCACGTGCGGCAGCAGGACGTCCATTGTGCTCACGCCGGGACCTGTGAGCAGTTGTAGGGCATCGAAGCCTATCTCCGGAGCAACCATATTCATCGCGGCGAGGACATGGGCCCAGAAGCGCGCTGGGTCGTTGTCGCCCTGATCAAGTGAAAGCCACGCGGTGCTTCCTGTCTCGGAAGTTGAACACCACTGGGCGAGCAATGAAGTCTTGCCCCAGCCCGTCGGCGCTATCACCGCGACAAGTTTGGTCGCATTGTCCTCTGACAGGCGACCTAGCAATTCCTGACGGACGACGGTGCCGCGCCGCGCCACCGGCGGCTGAAGCTTGCTGAAAACGATCAGCGTTCTGTTGTCACACTTCGCCTCACGTCCCCCCGGGCTACTGGTCAGCTGCATAGACCAAGTTGGCTTGACAGCATTTGGCGCCTGGTTGGTCATCTCGTAATTTCCGCTTCATTGGTAAAGATACCTTTAGCCTCGAGTCGTCGGCTCGGTTCTCTAGCGTGAGCAGCAGTCACAGTCGCGAATGCACGAAAGCTGAGGCAATCACCGCGGATCGGTCGCTAACCTCAGACCGCCCGTATTCGGTAAATGCGGTTGGGTCCCCGGGCCGGTCTCCGGCGATCAAACCTGGCGGCCCAGGCTGCCGGTGACCGGGCCGTGAGATGGGTGCGTCTTGACCAGTTGAAGTAGGCAACTTTGATTATACCGATCCAGCTTTAACCGAGGCTTGGAGGTGCACATCATCAATTCAGCTAGCATGCTCACTGCCCACGGCCGTTGGCGGATGTCATGATTCCGATCGCAATCCGTTCGAACGCCGGGTACTGGCGGTCTGATCTGGCTGACGCCGGTCGCATGACGCTACGCGGTTTATAGCGCGGCGCCAGCGGGTGGGCGTGCTGACAGGCGGGCGCGCCTGTCAACCCCTGCCAGGCGGGCGCGCCTGTCAACCCCTGCCAGGCGCGGCTTCAATGTCCTCGCGGGCCTGAGCAAGGGGAGACAGTTGTCCGGTTCTCGTCGGGGACTAGCCGGTCGGGGGATACGGGTGGTGCGTGCAGGGGAACGGTTGACCATGGCATGACTGTCTTGTTCT